>Ga0182004_10000110_pt1 | contig 35008 bp, 25 predicted proteins | sample Sormic07211540_1_FD_120479 | JGI IMG/M metagenome (GOLD analysis project Ga0182004, IMG submission 120479) | Endophyte microbial communities from Sorghum bicolor roots, Mead, Nebraska, USA - 072115-40_1 MetaG | ecosystem: Host-associated > Plants > Roots > Unclassified | place: USA: Nebraska...
AGTCATACAAGTTGGATGCAAACACAAAACTTTTACATTGGTTTATTTGCAATGACTCGGTTCAAGACCTCATATTATGCATTGCTTCTACTCTTTTGTATACATTTATTTTTACATTAGGCAGCTAAGTTTACATATCTAGCATTCACAAGATTTCTTGTTTGTTATCAACCATATATAGGATATCTTATGGACACAGAAACTTCACAGTTTTAATATATTTGCAGCACAAGCTCTTTGATACAAAGTTTGGCCCAAGTTTAGACTTTTCTATTTGATAGACCTGCTGCCTCTCTTTAGGTTATAGTTGGACACACACAAGATGCTACTACCCACGATTTGAATGCCTTCACAGCTTCACGCATATTCGCAGCGTAAAAATAGGAAAAAAATATTGAGTTTTATTCAGCTACTTAAAAGGTATGCAATCTACCAGTTTTTATATATGACAAGAATTCAATCTACTTACTTAGTGGTGTAACATGTAATTCTGAACTTTAGTTACCTTTTGGAAATCTGTTCAGCAGTACATTTAGGTGTCGATTGTATTATCTTGTGAAATAATACTTATTTAATCACAGAAAATAGAAGTCAGGACGTCAGGTATCTTTGCTAAATGTTTTAGAGAGGCTAATTCCAGTAATTTGCCTTTACCTTCTCACATAACATCTATAATTCTACATTCATATATGCAGTTATATCTATGCTAATGATCCACCTCACCTACAACAAGAGATTGAATTAAGAATGCATGTTTGTTCCATACATGAGTATTATGTTTTACTAACGGTCTGATTTCACTTTTTCATATTCTTAATAATAGTAGTCTTCCCAACACATTGTGTCTGCAAATACTCTTACCTAGAGAACTATTAACATGTTCTGCAGTCATGGAGTGAGATGAATTCATAGTTCAATTTCAAAAGTAATAACTAGAATTTGATCCATGGTCGTTAGCCTTAGCATGCTTATAATAACTATGACATATGATAACTTACAGTCAAGACTGGTTGCTTCCATTGACTTCATCTGCTTTGTTAAATGCAGCGACACCTGTTGCCTCCAAGACCGAGGACGCTAGACAAACCGCGACAAAAAAGACCCCAAAAGGAACCTGAAGGTATATTCCAGGTTTACCCTCTTACACAATTCTTGCATCTTTAACAACCTAATTGCTGCCAAGTAGGATCTGTACATATAAGAAGCTCTATTGTTAGTACATCCATGCCACAGAGTTGTAGCCTCTAACACTGTGCAAAATTTTGTACTTTGTCCCTTTTTGATGCAGCCCACCCCATTACCGTGTTTCGGGGAGCACAGGCTTTTGTTAGGTTCAGAACAACACATGCAACAGCTATGTTGTGTCGTACCTATCTGTTACTAGAAATCTCTACATAGCTATGAACTGTATGTCTAGAACTCTGCATAAAAATCATGCTACCTTCTCATGGCCCAGGCTCAGCATTGGTCTACTTCCTTGCAGCGTTGTATATCAGTATATGCTACCATCAGATTATGAATTTGTATCAAATTACCACATCTATTACCTAAATCTTTGCTGATCGCGCGCAGGGGCGCGCGTTACCACTAGTTCCTGATAATTGTCGATGCATGGTTTACCTGCAAGTGTACCTACTCTATCTACCTGGAGTACTTTTTGTGTGCGTATCTTGGTCGGTTGTCTTCGTCGTTGATTCATCCTCGGCTTGCCTATTAGCTAAATATATATTTACTCTATACGTTTCAAATTATAAGTTATTTTAACTTTTCTAGAGGCATATTCAAATTATAAGTTGTCCTGGTTTTTCTAGCTAGGTGTAGTATAATTTATCTGCTATATATCTAGTTATATATTATGTCTACATATATGTGCATAGTAAAAAAAAAGCCAGAAAGACTTTTAATTTAGAACAAGGAGTACTAGACTAATCAATTAACGGCCAGAGCAATCCTAATTTGAATATGCAATTTTGTTGACAGCTAGTAGCTAGTATAGATATTTATTTCTTTGGAACCGTATAGACATTTTAAAAAAAATAACAAATTCATCAATATATAGAAGAAATAATATCTAAAAAGTGTGATTTCGAATTTGCGGTTAAGGACGACATTCGAGAGTTAGTAGGCGGGTCAGCACTAGGCTATTCGGCCTTGGGTGGCATAACTAGCAAGCTTAGTTGCATTGGTATGCATTTTGGGAGTTACTTAACCGACATGAGGAATATGGACAAGTTGAAGATATTGCAGGTGAGTTTGAACATGTTTCACTATATGGATCAGCTAGAACTAATAAGTTGTGGCTACTAAAAAGTATTCTAATAAAAATTTAAGTGGTGTTTGGATCAATCAGCATGTAATAGGTCGGTAGATTGTCGGTTATTATGTAAATGTCCCTATTTGCTCATATAAGTTCGTCGGAGGAGCTATTGGATTATTTCTAGTTGGGTTATATATCTCTAATGTTTCTCTTTAGTGTATATTAGTAATATTTATTGCAGGCCCAATGTTAATCTTTATATATAAGACGCACTAGAAGAAAAAATAAATCCTAAAAATTCTATAAAAATAGAAAAAAAATCTAACTATCAATTTAGTAGACTCTAATAATCACAACTGATAGCGATAATTGTAGGATCTATTATGTTTTCTCATAAATTACCAACCCCTATTACTACATAAAGTAACACTATTCTCATTTAAATTACATACCCATACATGCTATTACGAAATGTAATATAAAGTGAATATCTAAATTTGCACCTAAATTTATCCACTTATGCTCTTATGAGACATAATTTGAATGAAAGCCATCGCTTAATTTTATCTTTAAATTACCAATGTTGCTAGTTTGAAAGATAGTGTAAGTAACCTCTAAAATTTGCACCTAAATTACCACTTCCCAATACTAAAATAAATTAAAAATATCCCTATGATCTACATTTAAATACCAAAATATATTATTGTGAAAATGTTTAAATATCATGGATTATGTATATATATTTCAAACACTACACCACAACATCAAGATTGACGATGGTTGATCTGACGCTAAAAGCGGATACAACGATAGATGATCTATCACTATAAAGTTATAGCAACAGACTAGTGCAGATGGTGTAAGTCCTATTGCTAAAAAATCTTTAGCATCAAATATCCATGTTGTGCCATCATACAACTCAAATATCCATGCATGGATGAGCAATAAATTGATATTTCATACTTTAGCAATAATGAAAATGTACCTTTATGAGTGACTCATATATCGATGCCCCTAACAACTTTGTACATTTTAAGTCAAATGCTATGGCCTATCTATATCGTTAGTATTGATGTACTATTTTGTATAAAATGATATTGCTACACATATAGTTCTTTACTTAATTCGATAAGAAAAAATCAGTATACTAAATACTAGAGAATAGTGCATAACAAATTTGGCTATGACCTCCACAGTGCATAACAAATATGGTAAACAATGTTTATCAGGTTTAAATGGTATGTTCTAGAGCTTAGCACCCTTAGCCCTTCCTAGATCATACCTCAAATTGTACCATCGACCTTGAGCATTGTGGTCAACTTAAATGCAGGGGTGGAGCTAGAACTTTATGCCAATGGATCTTGCAATGCTATTTATCTATTAGAAAGAGATTTTTATAATTTTAAAAGAGGAGACTATAGTAAATATAGTAAAAAAAATAACAAAGGTTAGCTAACCCTAATAGAACAACATAGCTCCACCCTTACTTAAACGACCATTAATAAATACCATTATAGTAATGAAAATGCGGACATATGACCTAAAATCATTATTTTAGTAACATACGAAATGGGAGTTTTAAATAAATGCACAATAAGCATATTTGGTTGAGTTTAACTTGCGATAAAAAAGTTATAGACAAATTAATAATATGCAAATTTGAAGGTCAAAGTCTAAATTCATTGCATCATAAGACATAGGCCGCAACAAAGCCATCATAACTTGAGCTTACAGTGTCAACTACATGCCTACTATCGAAGATATACGGAGGATAATGTTATCACAACTAGATATGGATTATATGTGTGTATTGTGTTAGATAAGTAACTTTTGTTTTTGTAGATAAAGAATGAACTTTTCTAATGTTTAATTATATATGGCTCCTGAAATTCTAAAGCGTGTAGGAGTCCCAAGTTCATGGACTAGTTATAAACAATGGCATCATGTTACTTTATATAGGGACGAAAGTATACCCATGCAGTCTGTTCATGAAAAGCCAAAACAGAGCTTACAATTTGGAACCCTTGATGGACTATTAGACGGGCTACACCTACACCTGAGCTACATCAAAGTGTAGGGCCTTGTTTAGATGCGAAATTTTTTTGGATTTCGCTACTGTAGCACTTTCGTTTGTTTGTGACAAATATTGTCCAATTATAGACTAATTAGAATCAAAAGATTCATCTCGTGATTTACAGGCAATTTGTGTAATTAGTTTTTATTTTCATCTAGATTTAATGCTTCATGCATGTTCCGCAAGATTCGATGTGACGGGAAATCTTGAAAAGTTTTTGGTTTTCAGGGTGAACTAAACAAGGCCTAGGTTTTTTCACAATTTTTCAATGCATATTTTTCCAAACTTCTAAAGGCTAGAAGAACGCGAGAAATGAATGACGTGAACACACACGCAGAAATACATTATTGTCCACAAAAACAAATGTGTCTCGGATGTACATACAGTACCCGACGCATTGAATCATGATGCGGATGTAGATACCAACGTACGTACGCAACAGTGTAACACATGGAACATCGATCATTGGAATGCAAGCATGCATGCATGGTCCCTTGCATGATTTGGTGTGCATATATAATTACGATATGGATCGGTGCAATCTTTTTGCTGCTCCCTCTCGCCGGCCGGTATGAACCGTCGGTGTCGCCGTCGATGCGCAGCCTAAATCCTACAGGAAGCTAGCTAGCTAGTTCAATTCTTGCCTGCAGCAAACTGCGTAGGTTTAATTTGATCGGAATTCTTGTCACGTCTCGTGCGTGAGTGCTGCTGCTGGCTATTCTATGATGCTATGAGTCGCCTCCTAGTCGCTCAACGCTAGCTCGTATAGGAAATAAAACAGACAACACAATAGGCCCTGTTTAGTTCCGCTGTAGCAATTTTGTTTTTATTTGATAATTATTGTCCAATTATGGACTAATTATACTCAAAAGATTCATCTCTCGGTTTACAAGCAAATTCATCTATATTTAGTGTTTTATGCATGTGGCGCAAGATTCGATGTGACAAACAATCTTGAAAAGTTTTTTGTTTTTCAGGTGAACTAAACAAGGCCTAAGGAGAAGAAGCACATGATTTTGGGATCCGAAAGGACCTGGTTCCTTGTCGTCATCCTCCCAACTACAATTCATCGCCAGAAATAATAATGAGTTACTTTTATACAATTTTTCCAAAAATAATGATTTATTTTTTTTCATATAGGTGGAAGGAAGAGAATGAACTATCATATCATATCTAAAAAGCAGAGCTAGATGTGGGATTATGCCTACGCCAGAGGTTGAGGTCATGAGATGTGTTGTCCTTGTCTCTATGATGATGATGAAGGATTGTCAAATTAACGAGGTGAAGTCCTTCTTATTAAGTTCTTTGTGTGTGTGACTAATTAAATGGGAGGCGAAGTGGTTGTGTATGTGTAGGTGTTAGTGTTATAGAGGACTGGTGTACCATAGGCACGGTGAAGAGCGAATGACAAGGATTGGACCAAATTCAATTTCAAGGACTGAGACCGAGAGGCCAATGAGTGATTCACACCAAGCATGGGCATGGCCGCACAGGGGAAAAGATGTCAATGCGAAAGGTGATGAAGATGGCGTTGACCCAAGATCATATCAAGACACAGCCAAGGAGCGCTCCAAGAACTTTACTGCAAAGCCATGCATGGATGAAATGGACAGGCATCGACATGGCGGAGAAAATGTATGGGGGCTCAAGTGGATTATTTGAACTTCAAAACCATTGATATCTCCACGTTAGCATCGAGGCTAAGCAAAGCGATGAAGGAATCATGACGCCGTATATGTATCGGTATTGGGTCTTTTCTTATTGCTATTTGGACCATATATATTGCTCTTAGCTTGTTCGCTTGGCTGATAAGTCATGAGTAAAAGTATTGTTCGCTGATTTATTGTGAGAGATAGCACTGTTAAATGACTAACAAATTTAACAGATAATTATGTGAATGGATTGTGTGGGACGATCGTGCTGGGCCGATTTCATCAATAAGCCTGACACCAAGGCATCTAAACAGTGGCCTAATTGCTCCGGTCACGTGGGCCAAAAGACAAAATTCAACCTCTTATTATTTTGTTATTATAATAACCATGTTGTTTTTGTGTTAATCTGCATGAAAAAAATGTGTTGTTGTATTAAATAGCACATGATTTCACAATATCGATATAGACAAGTATTGAAGAGATCAAATTAGTGCATCAACAAGTGCTACCAGCTAAAAAAAAAGGTGTTGTATTAAATAGCACATGATTTCACAATATCGATATAGACAAGTATTGAAGAAATCAAATTAGGGCATCAACAAGTGCTACCAGCTAGCTAGTTAAGGAACATAAGCATACGATCACAGTTTGGCAACCCCAACGATCACAGGATTTGCCTGGCCGATCCTAATAAAGAGTCAAGATCCTAGGATTTATTATGTAGTAGTAGTTGTCATCCTGCTCAAATTTCTCCAGCGGTCAGAACTTTAGTAGCCAGCGATTCTCTGCATCTTTTCAGTTGCATTTAATTTCCAATCTACTTGGAAGTTTTTCCAGGAATATCACAGAAAATAGCATCAATTGGATTTGAATCAGTGAGATTCCATGCTAAACATGCTTCACAGAATTCTAGCTTGGCCAATGGATCAGTGAGATTCCATGCTAAAGATGCTACGATTTGAATCAGTGAGAAGATTAGAAGAAGATGATGGTTCAAGTCACTCAACACTCATCACATTAGGAAGGAGACCATATTTTCTGCTAGCCAGCAAGTCCTAACGAAAGACAGAAAAGAAATGTCTGTACAAGCTGCTGCTGCCGCCGCACCAGCAGAATACCGAGTAAGATTCGCAGCAAGTCTGAATCTTTTCTCTCAGGGGATCCATCTCACTCTGCATTCTAAGCTGGCCACTACCAAGGATAATACCTACCTCCTCCAGAAATGCAATGACCTTCCAATCTCTACAGTACAAAATGCAATGCCCTCCAGAAATGCAATGTCCTTCCTATCTCTACCGACCAGCCCCACCCACACCGCGTTCCTCCAATGCTCACCGCTAGTCCAAAACCGAGTTCTTGGCCATCAGGATCTGCTGTGCTCTCATCAGGGGTTAGGACTGAAACCTCGCGGACGGTCCCAACTCTCTTCGATCACTGCTTATCTCGAATTCACTTGAGCTTGCCTTAGACTCGCTGTCTGCGTTACTGCTGTGGGCCCTCCGGCTCCGACGGTCCTTCACAGGATCAAAACACAAGGGTCAGACTTATTGCACAAAAAGAGCAGTATGTTTGTATCATGGGGGTTAAAGCAGAAGAAGCACAACCTCCCGCGATGGGACATCTTCTGCCTCGAGCATCCGAACAACCTGTCCCATAGTGGGTCTTTTCTCAGAGTCTGGGTCAACACACCGCAGTGCCACTAGAAGGGCACGCTTCAGAGCCCGAGTGGTAGGTTTCAACTCCATGTCAGGATCCACCACCTCCTCAGCTCTTCTCGAGCCAACCATCATTTTGAGCCACTCAACCAGATGCACCTGCAACGTGTCCATGTTGTAGCTGATTAACAATCAGAGCTGACAAAGCATTATTGCTTCTACAAAATTGAAAAAATTACACTTGCCACAAGGGATATGAAGCATAAATGCAAGATACCCATACTCCTGAAAACTGAAATATTTTATCTCCCATAGTAGGTAGAAGCTGCTTTTCTGTGAAACAGGTGGTCTCTTGTATGGATGGTTTCAGCAAGCATGATATGATAGCAGATGCTCACCTCATTAGCAGGCCGACCATAGTCAACTGGATCCCTCCCAGTTACTGATTCCAGTAGTAGCACCCCAAAACTGTAGACATCGCTCCTCTCATTTAACAGGCCTGTGTTGGCATATTCAGGGGCGACATACCTGAAACAGTAGCAAAAAAAAAAAGGTGAATGGTTCTTTCCATGTGAAGTGCCACAAAGCTAATTGCTCTAAAAACATGAAAAACAAAGCTCTCAACATCTAAAGTTCCCTACTGTAATGCCACATGTTCCAGTTAGTGAAGCAAGATACTACAAAATGAATGTCAAGCAAACAACATACCCAAAAGTTCCCATAACTCGAGTTGTGATATGGCTCTTTCCTGCACCCAAGAGCTTGGCCAATCCAAAATCAGAAAGCTTGCCATTGAATTCTTCATCAATTAGTATATTACTAGATTTGATATCACGGTGCACAACTTTTGGTTCTATGGCTTCATGTAAATAAGCAAGCCTGTAGTATATCATCCATTATAAAATGTCTTACATAACTAAGCATATGTATAAAAGAAGAGGCAAAATATTGAATGGTCCATGTCTTACGCCTTAGCAATTCCAAGAACGATTTTCATCCGAGCTTCCCAAGTAAGAACACCATGTTGACGCATTGCACCATGAAGCCACTGTTCTAAATTTCCATTATTCACGTACTCATACACAAGCATCCTGGAGTAAGAGGATTATGATGAGGAGAATACACAAATAGATTACAAAACCATATATGATATATGAAACAGATAGATTTACACAGTTTACATTAACCACCAGAAGTGCCGAATGTAGATGGAGAATGCATGTAAGCGTTAACAGCATCTATGTTTTTCTTATTACTCAAACTAAAATCAAGTGTTTCATTCAAAAATGTCTAACTACCAAGAATCGTTGCCCATTGTTAACAACTAAAACCAAGAAGAGGAGCAAGAATTCACATATACTGAATAAAAAACACTGTTAAAGACAAATGCATATCTTATGCACCAAATGAGAATTTTCTTGTAAAGAAATAGTAATCAGGGTATCACAACTTCATAGTTGTAAAAATCATGTAAACATGTGATAGCAGTTAGTACAGCGCAGCAGTACATATGATTAACTGGGTGGCCTGGGTCTTGTGGATTTGATACTGCCTGGACAAATGACTCCTATCACCCACATATGGTGGAGTTTAGTTCATGGAATCCATGCCTCTCACAGGCAGCAATGGCCAGCAAGACCTCACTAGTCACTAGATGCCTTTGAACCATGCTACAAACACCAAAACTACCAGCAATGCGACATCATCAGTGCTGGATACATCCATAAAGCAGATAACAAGTGCCCTATTAAATGGCTTGCTTGAGTTCATAGTGCCTAGAACAGCACAGACAAAATAACCCCGGTCACCATCTTTTCATCTGAAATGACAGATTTAAAAGTTATATATGGCATCAACCCAACTCTCCTGTGAAGTTTCTGTTCGCTTATCTACCAAATTAGTTTCCTTCAAGGAAGTTATATATGGCATCGACCCAACTCTCCTGTTTCGTTGAGATTCAACGATTGTTGTGTTCACACTCCACAGGGCACATGAAAAGCAAATGGGCACAATTTGAGACCCAATCTAAAATTCCATTCCAAATTATTTGTATTCCACAAAAGCACCAATGGGTACAAACTAGTTCAGTGTACAATATTCCTCTGGCATTGCTTGTATATATGTGCAATATGCAGTTATGCATGGCTGATTGTCTTTTGCAAGGTGTAATTAGAGCTTATCTTCTGCGCGAAGCCCTGTTGTACTTAAGAGCCCTGTTACGATTAATGACTGGACATGGATGGAGTGGAGGAAGAAAGTGCAGGAGACAATGGGTTTGATGGGCATTGAGTATTTGACAGTCTATAACAGAGTGAAACGTGGTAATTAAGCTGTGCCAAAATAGTAATCTGAGCCAGCACAGCCATACGTTGGCAAAATGATTCGCCAATAGTGCTATAGACGCAATATCACCCAATGATTATGATCTGACAGATAACGTATCATGAGCTGAAATTGGAATAGCTCAATGAATGTACTTGGGTAGATGCATTCTCAAAGTCAGATGAGCTGTTAGATTTTTCTTTTAGGGTTTGAAGTTTAAGATTTTATCTTGAAACTAGAAGGCGATTATGTATGTATCAGTAGTCATCATATTCAGGCACATATGTATGGCAGCTGAGCTGAGACAAAATCTAGACATCAGTTAGTGCAATCAGAAATTAGCTTCACCTGTGTATTCCCTCGACGCAATATCCAAGAAGGCGGACAAGATTCTTATGCCTGACATGTCCAATTGCCTCAACTTCAACCCTGAACTCCTTTTCAGCTTGACCCCTACAATGACATATCAAACACAATCAGTATGCTGAGACCATCAAAGAGGACAGAACAATATTTCAAGTCCGATATGGAAGGTGTCCTTTAGGTTAAAAATAGGTCCAGAGGTGCTTACATGTTATTAAGGAGCTTCTTTACTGCAACATCAGTACCATTTATGAGGCGACCACGGTAAACAACTCCATACCCACCTTCCCCAATGACATTCTCCTTAGAAAACCGATTCGTCGCATGCTCCAAATCCCTCAAAGTAAACCAATGGCCCCAACCCAGGTGCGAGAACTCCGGGAGACCAACCAGCGGCGACGCGGAGACGGTCGCATACTGAGCATACTGCCTCCTCGCATTGCCCGAGCTACCTTCGTCGCCAGAGTATGAGCTCCCAGCCCTTTCGCACTGGTACGCCGCGGAGCTGCACTGGCTCAGGTTATCAGCGTCGCTCGACTTGCTCCTAACCAGGTGCCCCAGCATCTTCCCCGAATCCTTCTCGTGGTGGGGCTTCTCCTGAACGGCCAGCGTGTGATGGCTTTCCTGCTGCACACGGAGGTTGTGGACAACGGCGTGGTGCTGCTCCCGCACCTCGTCCACCGCAATCTCTTTGGAGACGTCCGGGATTTGGGACACCGGGATCTTATCGCAGCAGGGCTTGTTGCCGTTGCCAGGCTTCTTGTTCCTCCGGTGTACGGACCAGAAACACATGAAGCCCAGGACGCACAGGATTAGCGCCCAGATACAGATGCCAATCACAACCCATAGCCGCAGGCCGAACGGCGGCGTCCTGGAAGATAACTCCGCCCTCAGGATTTCGCCCGCGGACATCTTCAGCAACCTGCAGAGACAGCAGCATCAGTACTGCGATTTTTAGCTTAGCGCTCCGCCGAAGAAGACAATGGATACGAGCGGACCCGGCATAGCGTTAGCACCCCTATGAATTTCGCGGAGGAAATGGAAGCTAGCAGGTATCAGCTGCGATTGGGTCAGATCCGAATACGAGTAGCTCGTACTTAGGTTTGGAGTGCGAGTGCTCCTTTTTCTCGCGGCAGGAAAGGAAGCCGAGGGAATGGGCGGGCGGGCGTACCTGGTGGATGCCCGTCGGTGGTCGCCGGCGAAGCGGCCGACGAAGGCCTGGCGAAGGGCGGCGCGCTCGCGGCTCGCCCAGTCGCCGCCGCCGCCAGCCCCCACTAGAAGAGGAAGAGAGCGAGCGAGAGAGCGAGAGGGAACGGGAAAAAAGGGGGAAAAAAACAGAGAGAGAGAGAGAGAGAGAGAGGGAGGAGCGAGCGCGGACTCGCAAAAATCCTCAGCCGTTGCGGCACAGTGGGACCCACAGTGGGAGTGGCAGTGGCAACGTAGGCCACCCACATCTAGATCGACGGCTACAGATTACAAGACCCCGTCAAACTTCAGTTATTGAGGTTTTGCTTCCTATGATCCAGGAGATTGGAAATGAGATGCCTCTCGATTCATCAAGCTTCATTAATCAAGCATTTTTTTTTCTCAAGTTTTTTATGGTCCAAGAGATTGAAAATGATATGCTTTTATAGTTGATGAAGTGTGAATAGGTGTAAATGTGCACTGCTCTCTTCTTTGGAGAAAGAGTAGAAGGCAAGTCGACTGAGACGCTGCTAGGCATGAGTGATACAAAATTGTTGGACGGTAATAGTTGGGTCATAGATGACATTGTAGACTTTATCGGAGATAATCAGAATTAAACAAAAAGATTTGATCCGATTCCTTTGATGCCAAATAAAGAAAACTCATCTAGTCATACTCAAGTGGAAAAAAATGCATAATATCACTAAAAAGAGTCCTTAAAAATACTAGCTCACCCCATTTTAGGTAGAATAGCTAGCAAGCAGAAGTACCACTAGAGAGTAGGGTTTGGCGTTGTACTTTGTAAATTCTTTAGGGGCACCATACACACCATCTAGAGTAACCTTTAAACTTGTTCAAGTACTAATGGTACTACCCTATGTGTGCTTCTTTCGCTTCCTCCATTTCGAGCTATTAGGTTTTTAACTTATTTTCCTTTGGTGTGTTAATGTTGGTGGGAAAGGATGGCGACGAAAGCCACGCCAGTTTTGAAAGGGGAAGACAATGCTAAAATTCACTAGGGGAAGAGGAGATGAGATAACACTACTTTTTGAAGCAAGCAAACATATATGTATTGTGATGAAAATTAAACCATATGAAGAAATAGTACAAAACACTTGTGGAAGGTTGGTTTTTTTAGTCTAGAAAATTTAACGGAGCACCTCCTTTGTTGAGGTTTTCATTTAACAATTAACACACCTTAGTGATTGGATACTAGCGATAGTATCTTTCTTTGTTGCGAACTACATCGTGGAGAAATTGATACTTGTGTGACGAAACATGTACTTACATGTTGACGATAATATATGCTCTATGAGGGATGACATGTTCTCGGAATCATATTAATTAATAATCAGCCATAATAAATATTTTCATTAAATGTTATGGAGAAGTTGAGTATCCTAAGGCACTCCTAAGTTAAATCATCTAAACACTCAAATGGGAAAAAAAAACTAGCTAAGTGTTTAATTGATGTGTAGCGACTTGTGTGAATTTATGAAAACTTAAAATGTTGATGTGCTAAGTTATTGGATGGAGAGGATGTAACATTGAGACTTGCATTCTCGATTAGTCTGACGGTATAAACCCCGTTTATCTTTACTTAAGAATATGTTTGGATCCACCAATTAAACTTTAACTAGCTAAATTTAGCTATTACCTATCGGAACAACCTAGGCCTTGTTTAGTTCCCAACAAATTTTGCAAAATTTTTCAGATTCTCCGTCACATCGAATCTTTAGACGTATGCATGAAGTATTAAATATAGACGAAAATAAAAACTAACAACACAGTTTGGTCGGAATTGACGAGACGAATCTTTTGAGCCTAGTTAGTCCATAATTGGACAATATTTATCAAATACAAACGAAATTAGTACTATTCACATTTTGCAAAATATTTTACAAGTAATCAAGGCCCTAGCTAAAAGACCAGCTACAATTTAGCTGGGCTGCAGTCTCGCGGGTGGACGAGCGCAAGCAAAGTGACGCCACGCCACGCCAGCAGCGCCTTCCAAAAATTTCCAGGCTTCCACCACACACAACGCAAGCGACGAGGGGCACGGCCAGCCTCGAGCAGCATGCTGGGCCGTGCACAAAGCCATCGAGTGTGCCATATTCTCGTGTTGGTTAGCGGTGTGTACGCAGCAGAAGGCGAGAGGGACAGGGGCCCGATGCCGAGCGTGAGCATGGAGATGAAACGGAAACGGAACGGGCACGCGGGGTTGGCTGTCGCGAAGCTGCGATCGTGCGGATCGCAGTGGCATGCTATTGCTGTGCAAGCAGCTCCATGCCCGTGGCCCGCCAGGTTTCACACGGCAGGGCCCACCTACCGTGACTTGAGCTATCCTGCTCTACCTGTGTACGCGGGCCCACCTGCACAGGAACACAGGATGACACCCAGGTCCCACGCACAGCCAGTTCACGGTCCAGCTGGAAAATGCTGTGGCTGTGGCATCTACCTCTGCTTTCGTTTACTATAATAAAATAGTAGGATCTGTCACCAGTGATTTATTACTCTAGCAAATCCCGAATTCGTATGTGTGTGTGTGTTGATTGCTGCAGTATGTGGGTATGATTTTTTTTATAAGGCCTTGTTTCGTTCACCCAAAAACCAAAAACTTTTCAAGATTCTCTGTCACATCGAATCTTGGAACACATGCATGAAGCATTAGATATAGACGAAAATATAAACTAATTGCACAGTTTGCCTGTAAATCACGAGATGAATCTTTTGATCCTAGTTAGTTTATGATTGGATAATATTTGTCAAATAAAAACGAAAATGCTACAGTACCAAAATACAAAAAAAAATCGGAACTAAACGAGGCCTAAGTATCTAAAAATTATTAAAAATTATTAGCACAAGCACAATAAAATTTGTATAGCCAAAACCCAGCTGGTGCCAAGTAATCCAAAACAGAGAAAAACACCTGCTTCCGTATTTTGCAAGGATCCCCATAAAGATTTATGTGTGTAATAGCATATATTATCTGATCATACAATGTGAATTTCGGAACATTTTATTAACTGATTTTCATTGTATTTTAGTTCCAAATTGTAGTACATACAAATGCACTCGGCACTTGCCATTGGCGGATGCAGGGGGGCTGGGTGGCTGCAGCCCCCTCTTGGACTCAAAAATGTTTTAATAGGTTTTCTTTTTTGCAAAAGATTTCATATATTTGGTATTTTTCTATGTTTATTCTATGAATCTTTGTCTTTGAACACTTTGAATCAATATTAAATTATCAATCTTAGCTATATCCATTAGTGTACTGCATTGAGAAAAAAAAAATTAGTCTATGTTATTTAGCCCTCCTCTTGATCCGTTTCTGGATCCGCCACTGGCACTTGCCTAGCTCCCATTTGAATGTGCGTACACTCTAGATCTATAAACATGGTTAAGAGATTAGGCCAGCAAATCTTAAAATTACGAAAGTTACTACAACGGTCTCTGCTTGCTGTTGAAATCCTAATGTCGCCTAATAATTGTACCCCAGTAAAAATAACTTAATAATTGCAGTTACTACAACGGTCTCGCTGGTGAAATCCTAATAATTATACTCCAAAAAAAAAAAAAACAGGTTCTACCAAGGAGAAAACCTAAGCAGCAGAGAGGTCGTCATCATTTTCCATTAGTTGGAACATTTGTCCTCTTGCCAACATGTAATTAAGAGACCACATGACCATGCGATGGCATTTCGCTAGCAAGGAAGACGCGCTTTGGCCTTCTTTTGGAGCGGAAAATTGCCATACTACACGTACTATTACCACTGTTTAGGTGGTGATTATTCTACGGCCTTGTTTAGTTCACATCAAAAACCCAAAACTTTCAAGATTCCCCGTCACATTATGGAACATTAAATATAGATAAAAATAAAAACTAATTATATAGTTGTCTGTAAATCGCGAGACGAATCTTTTAACCCTAGTTACTCCATGGACGATGTTTGTCAAATAAAAACGAAATTGTTACAGTGTCGTTTTCCTAAAAAATTTTGGAACTAAACAAGGCCTATATGTCAGCATGTCATTTTCACCGCCCGGGTGCAGCATGCATAGGGTCATGGCTAAAAATATTGTTTGCTAATTTATTGTGAGAGAAACAACACTGTTGGCTGATAAAAAAAATACGGCTGATAAGACAAGCGAACGGCTAGGCTAGCTGAGTGTAGCTTTACAAGTAATAAATCAACTACTTCTCTTGTTGTGCAGACCGCCGATTACTTTAACAATGAGGCTAAGAGCAACCACAATGTTTTATCTACCAACTAGCTGAAATATTGTAGAGGTGGTATATAAAGCAATCCATAAATGAAGGTATTTTATTATAGGTTGCCTATAAGGAAAAACAAATAGTTCTCTCTACTTTCTCTCTCGCTCGCTCTCTCTCTTTTCCTTGCCTCTCTCATATGGACTACCCACATCATATACATTGTGACAACGACAATAAGGCCTTGTTTAGTTTGCAAAATTTTTTGTTTTTGGGTACTGTAGCATTTCGTTTTTATTTGACAAATATTGTCCAATCACGGAGTAACTAGGCTCAAAAGATATATCTCACAAATTACAGGTAAACTGTGTAGTTAGTTTTTATTTTCTACTAGCCTCCAGCGTAGGCGGATCCGGAAAACGCTTGTAGAAATATGTTAGCAACCGCCTGTATAGTGTGCCAATGTACTAGTGATGCATGCGACCAAAGATTCGATGTGACGAGAAATCTTGAAAATTTTTGCGAACTAAACAAGGCCTAACTATAGCTCTTTGACATAAAAATTGTCTATATACATTGTGGTTGCTCTAAGATAACAATCCGATCTTACCATACATGTAAGGCACCACAGACTAGTTTAGGCATCGTTGGGTCTGTAGGACCTAGAGCGATTCCTACCATGAATGCTTATCTAATTTATATAACCTTTGATCAGTTGGAACGATTTTTGGGTAAATCTTATTCAACCGAATGATCCTTTAACACATCTTATTATAACATAAATATTAGTTATTTCACGTAACTGAACAGTATTTCCCACCGGATGATATGCATCGATCAATTCCAATCAAGCTATGGACGATCTGACATTATTGTCTAGTAGCTTGTTCATAGTGGAGAAAAGGGTTAGAGAACAATAATCCGGCGGTAAAAAACATCAAGGTTGGTAGCATGAATTGATGGTGGTGGCAACTGGCATACTTTTATGAATTTGTGACAATCTTTAGTTGACAAACTAGTTTCATTTTTTCAACGAATCTCTGCAGTCTGTACTGCACTGTCTCACCTTGCATTGGAATGATGGATCAATGTGAGTGAGGCCCAAAGAATTCGGCCTGGCCCATCCTGGCCCGGCCTGGCCATATGGGTCTACTTCTTGATGCCCTCATCGGCCCATCCGTTGTTGTCCGCCTGTCGCCAACGGAATCGAAGAACGGAAGAAAATAGGCTGATCCAGTTGCATATATATATAGTCCAAAATTGATGTGTACTACTCTATTTATTCAAGAAAACCCAAAAAAGCTTATATAATTTAAGAGCCCTTTTATGATAAGCTAGAACTTGATTCAAGACACTGCTGTAGCTGCAATGCATGCAAATCTAAAAATTATTAGTAAGAATTGCTATAGCATGTAGTAGTAGGGTCTGTCTACTAAAAACTCAAGTGATTTACGTCTTGATGTCACGCGAGTGACACATGACTCAAAATCACTCGATTCCACAGACAAACAAGAATCGAGTGATTTTAATATAGGAATCACCCGATTTTGAAAAAGGAAAATATGCAAATCCAAAGGCCAGAAACAACAAAAAATAAAAGATAAAATTTTTAAAAAATATATACATAATTTTTCTATGTAGGACAAATTGAAAGAAATTTAAAAAAAGAAAGAAAGACAAATTACAAAAAATACATTTGTTTCTATGTAAGGCAAAATAAATTAAATTATAAAAAAATAAAGAAAGACAAATTACAGATTGCACATAGACCAAAATAAATTACAACACTAAAAAAAATTACACTGAGCATTCCTATGTAAAAAATAAAATGAATGACTGTAATTATAGTATAAAGAATCTGATGTGAGCCTGAGCCCATTCCTTATATCTAATTAGAAAAGGCCCAAGAAAAACGCCCAACTAAGGCCTTGTTTAGTTCCAAAATTTTTTTATAAAATAAACACTGTAGCACTTTCATTTGTATTTGATAAATATTTTCTAATCATGGATTAACTAGGCTCAAAAAATTTGTCTCACAAATTACAAGCAAACTATGTAATTAATAATTATTTTTATCTATATTTAATGCTCCATGCATGTGCCACAAGATTCGATGTGACGGAGAATCTTGATTTTTTTGCAAAATATTTTGAAACTAAACAAGGCCTAACTGTAGAGCCAGATGAAAAAAGAAAGGGCCCAAATACAAAGCCTAATTGCACATAGAACAAGGACAACTATAGTTCACACCAAGAACCAAAAACTTTTCAAGATTTTTCTGTCACATCAAATCTTACGACACATATATAGAGCATTAAATATAGATAAAAACAAAAATTAATTGCATAGTTTGCCTGTAAATTACGAGATGAATCTTTTGAGTCTACTTACTCTATAATTGAACAATGTTTGTCAAATAAAAACGAAAGTGCTACAGTACATCAATCTAAAAATTTTTGGGAACTAAACAAGACCTGTGTCGAAACGTATCTTCTGGAAATAAAAGCAGCGGAAATGAGGGCTCTTGTCCAAACCAGAACATAAGGCGTGGCTCCCCAAAAATCTATAGGTGCCGACAAGATGGCCCCACATGTCAGACAAAGACCAAACCAAAGAAGAAAGAACGACACAGATGATAACACAAAAGAGAAATCGGAGGGCTGCCAGAATCAAGTGACAGAAGTAAATGAATTGCTCGAGTGAGACACAGATTTAGAAGTAAAGGAATTGCTCGAGTGAGACACAGATTTACCGTAGTAAAAACCCTGGTGTCAAGTAAACCAAAACAGAGAGAAGCACCTGCTTCAGTATTTTGCAAGGAGCTCATAAAGATTTATGTGTGTAATAACATAATTACCTGATCTTACAAAGTGACATTTCAGAACATTTTATTAATTTATTTTCATTGGGTTTCACAATACGTATATACGTACATGCACTCGCCTCCCCTTTCAATGCGTGTGTACACTCTACGTCTATAACGTTACTGTCAGTCGCCCGTTTCAATACAATCACGCAACATAAAACCCACAAACCGACCAAAGGAAAACAGCAAGAAAACTAGACGTCCGCAAAGATGATGCGTCACAAACTCACAATTCACCACAACATACATACATACATACATACAAGCCCTGCAGATTGCACTGCTACACATTTCACCACTGCCAGTTTGCCAGACGCGCGCGCTAGCTTGCGGCCGCAGCTTCAAGAACGGGCGCGAAGAAGTAGATGTCGTCGAGCCGGTCGTTGGTCGGCGAGTTGCCGCCATACACCAGCAGCCCTTGCCGGCCATCCTTCTCCCCCGCCGCGAACGCGCACCACCCGCGTGGCCCGGGGTGCTGCTGCTGCTCCGCCTCCGCCTCCGCCTTGTCGTCGTCGTCCACCAGCCGCGTCCACGCGCGGGTCTCCGTGTCGAGCGCGAACGCCTCGGCCGAGAACTTGCCGGCGCCGAGGTGTCCGAGGTCGCTGGGATCCACCTCGCCGCCAAACACCACGACGTGCCGCCCGATCCCGGCGCCGCAGAACACGCTCCGTGGGCTCGGCCTGTCGCCCGTGGTCTCCACCACAGCCCACGCCCGTGTCGCCGGGTCGTAGCAGTGCACGTCGTCCATCTCCTCGCCGGAGAACCCGTACACCACCCACACCTTCCCGCCGGCGACTGCCAGCCCCGGCCCGCCGCGCGGGCGGCACGCCTCCCCCGGCGACGGCAGCTCCTCCCACCTCCCACTCGCCACGTCGTACGCCCACAGGTCGTTCAGGCGCCCGGCGTCGCCGCACCCGCCGAACACGTACACCCGCCCTCCCTCCGCGTCCGCCACCATGGAGTGGTAGCTCCGGTGCGGCGGCCCGCCGCCGGAGGAGGACAGGAGCGTCCACGCCCGCGTCGCCGTGTCGAAGGCGTAGAGCTCGTTCAGCTCCTTGTGCTCCAGGTCCCGCCCGCCGAACGTGTACACCGTGCCGCCCACGGCCGCCATGGTCACCCCGACGCGCGGCGGGGGCACGTCGCCCGTGGCGTCGTCGAGGGCGGACCAGGTCTGGGTGCCGAGGTCGAACGCGTACATGGTGTTGTCCACCGGCACGCGCGGGGTGAACTCGCCGCCGAATGAGTAGGCCGTGTGCCCCACCAGAGTGATGGAGTGGGAGCTTCGTGCTCCAGGGCCGCCACCCTTCTGCTCCATCTGGGTGGGTTTTACAAGCATTGCAAATCGCAATTGCAAGCATAAATAAGTGAGAACATCCATACTCAATCTTCCCTGCCTGAATATCTAATTTCACAAAGAAGTTAAGCTCAAGAATGCCCCCCCCCCCCCCCCCCCCACCCTCCTCAAAAATTACACCAATATCAAAAATAAAAACATTAACATAAATAAAAAAAAATACAAAAAAGAATACTAAAAAAATCCCCCCCCCCCCCCCCCAACTCAATCGAAAATTGAGGCTTCAATTTTGCAGAAAAGGAATCAGAATTTCAAGAAGTTAAGCTCAAGCAGTCCCCCCTTTGTAGATATTAGATTACAAGATAATTCCCCCACAATTCGAATATGATTCCAGCTAAAGAAGCCCGAAAGTGATACTATCACCGACTGATCACAACTAACTTGTAAACTTGAAGGTTATCCTTCCGCGAATCAAAGTCAACCCTAAATCCGACTGAAACATCAGAAACGTCTCTAAGAAAGATGCACTTGCTAGTGAGCATCCGACGGAACAACAATAAGCAGATCATAAAAAGAACTGGAGGAGGAGGAGGAAGGCTAGGGAAGCAAACCTTCACCCAGGTTCCTGCCATTGCTGCTCCCACAAAGCTCTGCTCTCCTTCAATTCCTCTGCTCTCCCGTGCTTTGGTGGCTGAACAGTGTTGATGTTGAGGGGTCCCCTGGAGTCACTTTTAAGGTGCAGAGGATGGTGGCATGCAGGAGCAGAGCAGCATGAATCTGACCATTTTTTGGGCTCTCGCTTTTCAGAGGATATCTGTCTCTTTGCTTTTGTATGTATTGTTGGGCCTTGTTTAGTTCCTAAAAAATTTTGCAAAATTTTTCAGATTTCTCGTCACATCGAATCTTTAGACGCATGCATGAAGTATTAAATATAGATGAAAATAAAAACTAATTACACAGTTTGGTCGAAATTGACGAGACGAATCTTTTGAGCCTAGTTAGTCCATAATTGGACAATTTTTATCAAATACAAACGAAAACGCTACAGTGTCGATTTTGCAAAATTTTTTGGAACTAAACAAGGCCCCGGTTTAGACGTGGACATTGTTTGGTGTTTTGTGGGGGCAGGTGTCCACTGGACGTGGACGTGACGTGCGTTGCGGCACGGACGAGCACCCAAATGATTTTGTGTAAACTGTGTGTATCAGGCTTTGTTTAGTTCCAAAAAATTTTGCAAAACATGAATAGTAACATTTTCGTTTGTATTTGATAAATATTATCCAATTATGGACTAACTAAGCTCAAAAGATTCGTCTCGTCAATTCCGACCAAACTGTGCAATTAGTTTTTATTTTTATTTATATTTAATACTTCATGCATACGTCTAAAGATTCGATGTGATGGGGAATCTGAAAAATTTTGTAAAATTTTTGGGTAAGTAAACAAGGCCTCAGTTGCGAGTCTGAAGCCAGCCAGCCAGTGTAACAAAGGGTGCGGTTTTATCTCCAATTCCAAGTGTTCCATTGCTTGGAGTTTACCGATGTAGGTTAGCTTCTTCGTCCACATCTCAGGCAGCAGTTCTCCCGACCAGGGCCTTTTTAGATCCGATTTTTTTTTTTGGATTTTGATACTGTAGCATTTTTGCTTTTATTTGACAAATATTATCCAATCATAGAGTAACTATGCTTAAAAGATTCGTCTCGCAATTTACAGGTAGTTTTTGTTTTTATCTATATTTAATACTTCATGCATGTACCACAAGATTCGATGTGACGGAAAATCTTGAAAGGTTTTGGGGTTTTGGTGAAAGTAAACAAGACCCATGTTAAAACATGGATAAACTTCCCGTCAGACTCCTAATGGAAGTTGACACCGGTGGCAACTGAAGGGTTTTGGTACGAGGTACACTACTACTTCCTAATTCTGCTCCTTGTATGGAGGGAACGTGAGTTGGAGCTTCGAAATCTTTTTTTTTTGGTTTTGTATAGACTATGGAAGGAGAATGATATTTTAAATAGTGGCACACAAAGAAAGTTTAAGAATTCCAATGACATAAATAGCATACTTTTTGTTATTGGCATTGAAAATTTTAACTTTATATTATTATTATTTTTAATGTTAACTCTATATTATTATGTCACTTTGTGCACATGGCACTCAAACAAATGAAATGTTTCCATCATATCACCTTTACATGGCATGGAAAAATATAACTTGAGTCGATGAAGCCTTTAGATCTTTTCACATAAAAATAATGTCATGTGTTTGCCTACAACAGTTCCATTATATATATAAAACAGATTACAGATATGTGTGTCGTCATATACGAAGTGTTTAGATTGAAATGGTGCGTAATTAGTGCTATGGTCAGCAATCAAAATGTTGGTATTTAGAGTACCTATTGAGGAGCTCAAAATATGAAATCATAGAGTTACCCCCCTGTCCCTATTCTCTATGGAACTAGAAGAGTTGCTTGGCTCAAAGTAGTCGCAAACACCTTTAAGATAGTAAAATTCTGTTTCAACTCCGTCTATAATCTCGAACGACTACTCTACGAGAGTATATGAACTATGGGGATCTGGTTGGATCCAATAGATGCTAATAGTTTAGGTAGTTATTAACAGCAACTCCAAGAGAGTTGATAAAAATGGATGGCTAAATTCAAGATTTAGCCAACCCCTAAAATAGAAAATCATGTAAAAAACAAAAATCTCTAACAGTCTTTCTATACAACAAATCATATGGTTAGCGGGACATGCAAGCTATATTTAACATGCGAGAACTCCGGGATAGATGATTTGCTATTTTAGCAAACCAAATACAATAGTTGTTGGACTCTCTTTTCTCTCCTAAAATAGTCAAATATAGAATACATGACATGAATAGCTCTTCTCTTGGAGTTGCTCTAATAGCTCATATCTAATGAGCTAATTATTACTAGCATCTAACTATTAGCTACATGGATCCAAACAGGACCGGCCTTAGAATATCATCAAGCTGTTGGCGGTTGGAGACTTCCCATGCATAGTGCATTAGCAAGGATTTGGTTCCATCAAAGATTGGTTCCATCAAAGATTTAGTTCCTTTCGTTCCTTTCTGTAGAACGAAAGGAACTGAACAATTTTAACCGTCACCGCTCTTCCGTACAAGACATCATTTGTAAGATCAAGGATGAGGGAAGGCTTTGGTGCGCCGCAGGAGCTAAACACCTAAGAGAAATTGTCCCATCTATGTGATTCTGCATATGCTTCTTGAGCTATGCTTGTGCTAGCCGCTCTTCCTGAGGTAAAACAAAATTTTAGAAAAATATGAAAAATAGAGCATGATTTTAGAAAAATATAAAGCCTCTTTTAATCTGAGATAAAATATTTTTTTAGGATTAAACCATTTTGTGATTTTAAATTTTCATAAAATTTCAAAATAAATCTATTTCCTATTCGTTTTACTTCCTTAAACTATCAACAAAGTCCAACTGGTCCTTGTACTTGTTAACTTAGTGTCACTCAGAAAGATCATAGTCCAAATCTATATAGCTTTAATTAAAATTATCAAGAGGGGGAAAAAAATCAGGTTTTATGAATCCGTGGAGTAAATGAGAATCGAAGAATCACGAAAGCTGAGGAGAAAAGCCTTTTTTTCCCGTTACTTAGGCCTTATTCAGTTCCCAATAAGTTTTGCCAAAATTTTTAAATTTTCTATCATATCAAATCTTGCGGCATATGCATGGAGTATTAAATATAAATGAAAATAAAAATTAATTACACAGTTTATCTGTAATTTGTAAGACGAATACTCTAAATCTACTTAATTTATAATTAAACAATATTCCTTAAATATAAATAAAAATACTACTGTATGAAATCCCAAATTTTACCAACTGAACAAGGCTTTAACAAGCCCCTGGCCCAATCGGCAGATACAATTGGGCCGAGGCTACCGGAGCCCCCACGTGTCCTCACCAACGGCTCTTTCTCTCTCTCCCTTCCCCTCTCGCAGTTTCCAACGGTCAAAATCATCCCCGTCTCTCTCTAGAAAAAAAGAAAAAAAAAATCTGCGGAATCAATCGCAATCACACGCGCAGGCGCAGCGCACAGAGGCGAGTGAGGGCATGGCCAGGAGGGGAGCGCCGGCGAAGGGCACCTGGAGGCCGAGGAGGAAACCCTCGCACGCGCACGCGGACGTCGACCGCGACGGCGATGGCACGGAAGGCGGGCGCGCGCCGCCAAAGGGAAACGGAGCTGCCGCTGCGGCCGGCGGCGGCGGCGGCGGCGGGTTCTTCTGCTGCTACCTGCTCCGGTCCCTCTGCCCGCGCAGCAAGAGCCGAACCTACATCGGCTTCACGGTGAACCCGCGGCGGCGGATCCGGCAGCACAACGGGGAGATCGTCAGCGGCGCGTGGCGGACCCGGCGCGGCCGGCCCTGGGAGATGGTGCTCTGCATCTACGGCTTCCCCTCCAACGTCGCCGCCCTCCAGGTACGCGCCCCCCTATCCTGGTTGGTCTCTGCCTCCGTCTTCTTGGACGGAAAACATCGCTATGTTCTCTTGTGTGCTGATCTGAATAGAGCTTCTGTTTCCTCTGCAGTTCGAGTGGGCGTGGCAGCACCCGACGGAGTCCCTCGCCGTGCGCAAGGCCGCCGCCGAATTCAAGTCGCTCAGCGGCATCGGCAACAAGGTCAAGCTCGCCTACACCATGCTCAACCTCCCCTCATGGGAAAAGTAAGCAAAAGCCGTTTCCTTTGATCTCCGTTCCTGTCTCTGCATTCATCTGTACACTGATGTGGAGCCGTTTCCTTTGATCAGTCTGAACCTGGCGGTGAACTTTTTCTCCTCGAAGAACACCAAGTTCACCGCCGGCTGTCCGTCGCTGCCGAGCCAGATGAAGACCGTCGTCTGTGCGATGGAGGATCTGCAGTGCCAGCAGGCCGACGGCCCATCATCTGAGGAGGATGGCAATGACATCCGTGACCCTGAGGAGCCCCAAGACAATGACGAAGAACTATCTGATTCGTCTCTCCGAGATGGATACTCATATTCTGACCATTGTTTCCAGCAACCGTCCTCTGATGATCAAGTGCAGCCAATGGACGAGCAAACCGGTACTGCTGGTTCTGATGTCGAGGATGACTTAGCTGACGAGCTCGCTCCTGCAATGGGATGGAGCCAACTCCTTGAAGCAAGAAGAGAGTTGAATGGACCAAGAACATCGCCTCTGTGTTCCTTGAGCCCGTGCAGCGAGGATGTCGGATTGGAAGAAGGGTCAGGACTGATGTCTCCATTGTTGATGCCCAATGCTAGTTCAGATGATGATGATGGCCGTGGCCGCCGTATCCTCTATGGAAACGATGTGGTGGACCTGGTTACCCCGACTCCAGTAGGCCGGCTACCGAGAAGAGACTGCGTTTCCAGCATTTGCCCAAAGATCATTGATCTGACGTCCTCGCCTATTGTCATTCAGTTGTAGCGCCTTGCTGCATTGCAGTGTACTAAATGTATCTTGTAATGGCTTTAAAAAAATATATCTTGTAGTAGTGACACTATTTTGGTGTCATACCATGAATTGAATGAATAAGTTAAAATAGCGTAAGATAGGTACGCACATGAGCATCAACATTCTTGTGCGACAAGCTTGCGAAAAGTATTTCAGCAAGCATATGAATCGAAGTATCTACGAAGCTATCATAATTCTCAATCAAGATGTGATTACATTGCTCTTCTCTTGAAATTTTACCGAATTACTATCTTTTTCGGTGGCGTGATGCCTTTTCTTTTCAGTTCATCTGTTTCAGATGAGCAAACAACACAGTACTGTTCACTTGGCTGATGGTTTACAAGGTTAGGAATGAAGGTAAAGTTTATTTTACCTCTGAGGGCATATACCCTCACTCTCTTATCCATTGGATTCGCTTTGAAAAATGTGCAAACATACATCTCAATGCGAAACTGCTTTGAGATGTGTGTTTGCACACTTCTCAAAACGAATCCAATGGGTGGAAGAGTAATGACATGTGCCCTTAAGGCAAAAAAAAAACAGACTTCCAGGAATGAAACCAGGTATACAACCTCAATATGGAACCTGATATGCTAGCGCCAAGAGCCAAAATCATTCAGACTGTATATGCAAATACAATTCATGCTACGAAGATATACACACGTGAGATACTGAATCAATTGTTCAGCAACAGAAAAAAAAATCAAAAGGAGAAGCAAAAGGGATAATCTCTCCGTTTTAAAGTAAATTAATTTTTAAAGTTATTTTAAATCAACTACTTACGAGATTAAATTAGTATAGTTAGATACATCATAAAATATATGTTTATAAATTTAAATTGGTTTGACTTGTGTTCTACCTCTTTCTTCAATAAATATGCTGCCACATCAGCAAAATACATAAATAATATATAATTAATTGTTTTGGACTCTGTGATAGAGTCTTGCATTGTGAGTGCCCTAAGATAGAAACCATGTCTACACGAGAACCAAGACATAAAGTGATATGATTGGTTGAGAATGGAGAGAGAATGAATGTGATTGGATAAAAAAAATATTCTATAGAAACTATCCATTGGGACTATGGTTTCTATATATAGTGTCTATATATCGCCATAGTGTTAGCACGGGCAATATATAGTGTCTATAATTAGACATAATCATTCTGGATGATGATGAGCTGGAGGTGTGTGAGAAGCAGACAGAGAGATTGATCATGAGAGTTCCTAGAACACCAAATAGAATGTACAAAATTGAGTTGAAGACTGTTGAGTTGGATTTTCTTTTGACTATAATTGAGGACCAAGCATGGCTTTGGCATGGGAGACTTGGGCATGTGAATTTCAGAGTTCTGAAACAATTGGCAAGTAAGGAGATGGCTAGAGGAGTTCCTTGGTTGACCATCCTGACCAAGTCTGCAGTGACTGTCTCGCAGCCAAGCAGACTAGGTTGCATTTCCCAAGGCAACAAAGTGGCATGCAGAGGAGAAGTTGTCACTGGTATATGTTGATTTGTGTGGGCCAATTACACCAAAGATAGCAGGTGACAACAGATACTTCATGTTGCTTGTTGATGACCACTCAAGGTGGATGGAGGTGTTTCCATTGAAGAACAAGGACCAAGTAGTTGATGCTTTTGTCAAGTACAAGGCTGAAGTGGAGAACTTCACTGGAAAAAGCATCAAGACGCTCAGATCTGACAGAGGAGGGGAATTCCTTGCTGGGGTGTTTGCAGGAGTATGTGAACAAGCAGGAATTAAAAGGCAACTCACAGCCCCATATACACTCACAGCCCCATAGGATGTGTGTGTGTGTGTTGAATCACTGGTTAAGCGTTTTTGTACGCATCACCAAAAACCACTGAAAAGGGGTAGTGTCATCACCCTGTCGCCAGAGCGACATTGCCTGAGTTCTTCTTGTTCTTCATTTGTTTGTCATTTTCGTTTGATCCAATCCACCATACAGCACGCAATTGTGATCCTGCTCTTACAGCAGAGCAGCTGTCCAAAGTAAGGTCAATTGATGTCTTTGGCAAGGTGAAGTCGATACCGCCCCTGTCGAGCTTTCGTGTCCTGCGTGTGTTGGAGGTAGATGACTGCTCTAGTCTGGATAGCAATCATCCCAATGATCTTGGCAAGTTCTGTCTCCTGAGATTTCTGCGACTGCAGGATTTCAATGACACAAAGCTACCCGAGAGGATTGGCGAGCTAGAGTTGCTGGATACATTGGACATAAGACAAAGTGGCAGTATCACTCCAGTGGTATTGCCAGTGTCTTTCAGTAAACTAGGAAAACTGGTCCGGCTACTCGGCACAAACGTGGAAATACCAGATGGTTTGACTCTGGAGAATATGACATTCCTACGAGATCTAGGAAGCATATGGGCTAGCTACCTTGCATGCAACCAAGTTTGGTAAACTAGAAGAACTAAAGGTCCTCAAACTTATATTTCTTCTTCTACCTTGTTTGTTTAGCTGATAAGTCATGATAGAAAATAGTGTTAATACTGCTAAAGATTAAGAATTTCTATGATGATTTTTATAACGTCACCTCGATCTGTCGCGTATAACCTTATTTCTTGTAGTGCTTCACATCCCTGGTCACGGTCATAGGTTAGTACTCGAATTGATTGTCAAGTGCCTACAATCCTTTTCCAGTTTACAAGTATTCATCCTACGGGCCCCATCAGAACTTTATGACCTTCCCATGAATTTGATGGCACAGCTTCCTTCTAGTCTGCAGACATTCACTGATGGTGGCTACTTGGAACTCCCAATACAGAAATCATTAAAGCTTCTATGGAGATTAATTGTACTATTACCTAAGCATTTTGCTGATGTGGCAAGATAATTAAGCCTTGTTTAGATCCGAAATTTTTTTAGATTTTAACACTGTAGCACTTTTGTTTTTATTTAACAAACATTGTCCAATCATGGAGTAACTAGGCTTAAAAGATTCGTCTTACGATTTACAGACAAACTGTGCAATTAGTTTTTGTTTTCATTTATATTTAATGCTCCATGCATATACCGCAAGATTCGATGTGATAGGGAATTTTGAAAAGATTTTGGATTTTGGAGTGAACTAAACAATGCCTTATTGAAGAGAAAGAACAAAAAACATAGAAACTATGTCTAAGGGCACTCACAATGAAGACTCTATCATAGAGCCTAAAATTATTTATTACCTCGAACAATGTGGACTTAGAGTCTAAATAAGACTTGGAGTCTTATTCTTTCTACCTCTTTCTTCAATAAATATGCTGCAACATCAGCAAAATACCATAAATAATATGTAACTAATTGTCTTGCACTCTGTGATAGAGTCTTGCATTGTGAGTGCCGTAAGATAGAAACCATGTCTACACGAGAACCAAGACATAAAGTGATATGATTGGTTGAGAATGAAGAGAGAATAAATATGATTGGATAAAAAATATTCTATAGAAACTATCCATTGGGACCATGATTTCTATATATAGTGTCTATATATCGCCGTAGTGTTAGCACGGGCAATATACTCGTTAGACAAAATTTGCTGTTGGTCATGCCAAGTGATGGTTCTTTGCTGGCAGACACCTATTTTCGAGCGATTTCTAAAAGACACTTAAGTTGTTGACAAATTGGTTGGTAGACACTATGCCTAACAATTTTTTTTTATATAAAATAGATATAAAAAAATCATATAAGTGTCCCAAAATTATACCATAAAATCTTCTAGACTCTACGTGATGAGAACTACACAGTAAAATATTGTTTTGCAGTGCAAATGATTATTTTGCCTCTCTTCATAAATAATCAAAGTTAACCATGATTAATTTGTTCATGTATTCGTAGGACACTAACAACCTTGGAAAAATCAGAAAATACGTACATCATCAAATCATGACTATGCTAAAAAAAATATCAGCTCAAAATAATAAAATTCATAATGGTATATTTTGCTCAACCGAGTTATAGGTTTATCTCCTGTCGAGCTTAATTGATATATTATTTTATACTATATATAGTCAGGGGTATTTTGGTTAATTAGTCTTAACTTCTGTTGTCTCAAGAAGATCCTAGATAATATTATTTTATTTTAATATAGATATTAATGTGGGGGAACCAAATTACTACAATTAAAGAGTGTTTACTCCTCTTCTCTCTCTATGCCCGTGAGATGATGGGAAGATATATATAGAAGAAGACACGCGTCTAGCTAGCTCGTGCAACAGTGCAGGCCACGACAGTGGCAGTGGGTGAGAGCACGATCCGGCGGACCTGCTCGGCGTGGGCGTGGCTGGCATATATATAGTCACGCGGCCAAGGAGCACGAGTGATTTGGGAGCGCGTGTAGGCGAGCGAGGCGCCGCACCACAGGCAGATCGAGCCAAGCGAGGCGGAGAGCTCTCGTTGCCGGCGGATCGAGCTAGTACGTGCTGGCTAGCTAGCTGTGGTGTGTGTGTCGGCTCGCAGCTGGCCGGCGAACAGGCCGGCCGCGGGAATTATATATGAACTGGAGCAGAACGGGCAAGTACTGAATTATATATGATTTGCCAGCTAACAGTGACCTGTTTGATACCATACGAGACTGCTGACTATATATATACGTACAACTTCTAATTTCACATGTTGGTTCCAATTTAATTTGTAGTCGTCGACACTCTTGACAAGTTGACATGCTTGGCATGCCAAGCATTTTTTTTAACAGGCACAACTATACTAGTGACATAGCATCAAAGGAAAGTGCTTAATTAATTAGCGCGCTTGCAGTGTCGATCTCTAGCAATAGGATAAACATAAACTATTTGCCGGAATCTTTTGGAATCAGATCCAGGTAATAATAAAGACATGTAGGCATGTGGCACCATGCGATCTTGCAGCCACGGCCCTTGAATTGGTGGAGTACGTACGTACGTGTTCATCAGTTCTCCTTCTCACTTGCTGCATGCTGTGCTATATTATTCTGATTTTCCTTGTCTCTGTCAGCATCTCTTCTCCCGTTGATGGCGAGTTGATGGTCTTCGACTGCAGCGTCGATCGAGTCGAGATTGCCGGAGGCAGCGTACGTTTACGCTGCTCGCGGTGATGTGAGCCCCGCCAGCATCTAGCAAGCTTTAATTTGCTAGCTTGGATCGATTATCAGGTGAGACAGCACCAACTGTCCTTTTACGTCGATCTAGTTTTGGACTGACATATATGCAAGCATGCTAGATGAGTAATTAATGGATTCAGATCATCAGATGTCATCTACATGTTGTCCACACCGTATTGGTTCCTGACACATAATTAAACACAAATTAAGGCTGATTAAAGCATCTGTACACCCATCCGCGCAGATTTACGACTCAAGCCAAAAGATCTCCGTCTTCAAAGCATACTCAGGGAAGTGCTGTGTCACTAGGTAAACCAACATATATATAGGGCAAGATGAACATTGCCACTGGGGCACTGAGCACCCTCCTCCCCAAGCTTGCGGAGCTGGTGGCGGGCGAATACAAGCTGCAGAAAGGTGTGAAGCGAGAGATCGAGGAACTCATCAAAGAGCTGGCAACCATGACTGAAGCCCTCCACACGGTGGCTGAGGTACCACCGGACCAACTTGATAAGCTCGTCAAGATCTGGGCCGGCGATGTGAGAGAGCTTTCCTATGACATAGAAGATCAAGTCGACACATTCATGTTACGCGGCAAGCCTTTAAGCCAGAAGAGGCTCATTGGTACGGTCACCAGTTTGATAAAGAAGATCAAGACTAACCATCAGATCCATAATGCTATCGAAGACATCATGGACCAGCTCAAGAAGGTCGCTCAGCGCCGTGATAGGTACAATGTTGGCAACATTATTGCTGCAAAGCCAGATATTGTGCCTGTTGATCCTCGCTTAGAAGCTATGTACAGAAGGGCCACAGAGCTGGTTGGTATTGGCGGCCCAAAGAATGAGCTAGCTAAGCGACTCTTGGAAGAGGACTGCTCATCGTCATCGAGGCAGCAATCAAACATAATTTCTATTGTTGGATTTGGGGGACTGGGGAAGACCACTCTTGCCAATTCATTGCTTCAAGATCTTAAGTCAAAATTTGATTGCCATATTTTTGTCTCGGTCTCCGTTAATCCTGATATAAAGAAGATTTTCAAGAACATCCTCCTCCAACTTGATGAGAATGAATATAGTCGCATAGATGAAGGGTGGGAAGTGAAGCAGCTCATTGACAAAACTATAGAATTCCTCAAGAACAGAAGGTACGATTCTGTGTTACACCTGCTTTTCATCATCGTAATATATATTAAGTAAATACTTTTGCTTTTTGAGAGAAGAATGAGAAAAGTATGCTTTTACTGGTGTTTTCAACTTTCATGTACTTTCACTAGCCTATAGTTATTAGAAACTAAGATTCTGCGTTCTGAGTTTTAGATTCTATATTTTGTCACACATATATGGTGCTAAAACTGTTAGGAACTACACTTTCACTTTGCATAAAACTTCTTTAGAGGCGGGTAAAACAGGTTTTCAGGGGTGGTTAGCCCAACCGCTGCAGTGCTAGCGATTGTGAAGATAAGTGATTCAATTTTTAGTCTGAAAATCAATTTTCAGAGACGGCTTTTAAAAAATATTTAGAGGGTAATAAAAATAAGAAAAAAATTAATGTAGCCGGAAGGGACGAGGACCAGCCACAGCTCACACTACCACCTCATCATGCAGTCACTTATGTCTAATTCTACGATATTATCTATTTATACTAATATATATAAATCTTGTAATCAATATTTTAGCTCATAAATAATTTTAAATGAGAAAACTTTCATCTATAAAGTTTTAAATCCCGTTGAACACTACAACTTTGATATAGAACATTTCGCCATCCATGGTCATTTGAAAAATTCAAATTTTTGAAATTCAACAACTGAGACTTAATTTATATATTTGGACTCGAACAAAAAAATTATCAACCACAACGTTCTAGATTTCACCGAGCACTACAACTTTCATATAAATTTTGTCGTCTGACTTCATTTAAAAAAAGTTATAAATTTATTTTGTGCTGCAATCATTTTTAAGGACGGTTGACTTAGTCAACCGCCTCTAAAATAAAACTGTTGTTGAAAATCACTCATTTTTAGAGGCGGTTGGCATAATGAAACCACCTCTAAAATTGATTCCTAGCAACGGTTTTATAGCTACCGTGCCTCTCACAAAGGTTAGCAGCGATGTGCTAAAACAACCGCCTCTGTTAGAAAAGGGGCGTCTCTGAAGATGTTTTGTGTAGTAGTGTTATTGTGCCATGATAAAGGTTCTCATGTTATTGTGAAGGACCAGAATGGCAACCAGAGGAGGATGAATGAGAGCCAATTAAAATTCTTCACCAAGAAGAACTTGGCCAGTGTCCCTAATACAAAGCACAATCCCCTTGAGTAGTGCTAGCCAAGATCACGTAGTCACATTGGACCTATTGGATCCTAGGAACTCGTCTGGAAAGAAATGGAAGCAAGCGAAGATGTCCAAGAATGAAACCGAACAGACAAAACTGATCTGGCTAGTTTCAAACTGTCTTGTGCGAAATTAGGTGTAATGTAATGCCTTCGCCTTCTCATGCTCACGGCTCTGTGTTATAAGGCTAGGAAAAAACCATATCATGGCGGTACATCTTGGAGTACGAGACAAGAAAGATTTATTTGCCTTTGCTAGCTCCTTACCTAGTGAGAGCAGCCACCGCCGTGACACCTGCCTCCACCACAGATGGTCCCCCTCCCTTCCCCCTCCGGCATCTCGCCGGGAGGCCGAATGGAGTGGGGATCCATCCCTTCAATGGGATTTTTAGTAAACTAAGTCCTTTAGGATTAGAGTCTCTTCATGCCAAGTTTCTTGGTATTAGGGATTTATCTTCTCCTTTAACTCAGTGACTGCGATGGGGCAGGATGGATTCATTTTCTCCATAGCAGCTCTGTTGAAGATGAGGACAACAACTACGGTGTCAGCAACATCCTCAACATGAAGACATTCATCGCCATGGAATTATTCTTTTGGTCTCTTATCCATTTAATTGTGGTTAGATCTGACCATGATAAATAAGTTTAGAGCAGTTTTCCTTATCTTGGTGGCAGAAAGAGGAAGAAGGAAGACATGGGAAAGAAGAAGTTTCTCAACTCCATTTGCAGGAATGTTAGCCGTCATTCGTTGGATATCTATTCTCAGACCATTTGTTGAGTGGTTGCTTGTGCAATCATTCATATGAATCGTCATATAGGTTTGGATTCGAGATTTGGAGCTATATATAGCATGGGTTCAATATAGATGAAGATCAGTTTCTAGGTATACATATTGTATTCCAGAGCGCTAGTAATGTGATGATGAACTTAGCTATAATCTAATATAATTCTTCTTTTATCTCAAAAAAAGACAAGAAAGATTTACATGGATAGAGAGATCAATATTAATCAATTTAGTTACCATACAAGAAAACAACAAATATGGAGCCGTATCTACATTGCCTTGAGAAATAATCCATATCACCATGAGCAACCACCTGTCACATATATATTCAAACCCCCCCCCCCGACAATTACAACGTAGGAGTACTAGTTAAGTTGAGATTTTTCCTGAACATCGTCATCTGCCGTGTACACAACGCCTTTGTAAAACCATTGGCTATCTGATCTATAGAACATATGAACCGAATATCTAGACATCTAGAAGCGACTTGTTCTCTCACAAAATAAAAATTATTTCAATGTGTTCTGTTCGAGCATGAAACACTAGATTTGCTAAGAAGATATTTTGCAATAATGTTGTCACATCAATGACAAGTAGCACGAGCATGCGCAATATTCTTAATTCACCAATTTATGAATCCATGTTACCTCTGCAGTAGCATTGGCCAAAGCCATATACTCAGTCTCTATGCTAGACATGGAAACCGTTCCTTGTTTCTTTGTCACACCAAGATATGAGATTATTTCTGCCAAGAATGCTGCAAAACCTATCCGGCCCAATCTGAATCGGAGAAAGCACTTACAAGAAGTGAATTAGACTTTCTAATGTGAGACCAAAATTGATAGGTCCCCTTTATATAACGGAGAATCCTCTTGACTGCCTCCCAGTGAACAGTTGTAGGAGAATGAAGGAACTGAGACACCTTATTAACTGAGAAAGAAATATCTAGATGTGTCAGAGTTAGATATTGTAGTGCTCCTACTATGCTTCTCTACCTAGTCGAGTCTTTAGACCCTAGACTGGTTCTGCTAGTGAGGGATAGTTTTTTTTAGTGCACAACAGTGTAGTAACTGGTTTGCAAAGCTGCTTGTTCACTAGCTTCAGCCTTCTCCTAAGAAGAAGAAGCATCAGTCCAAACTTATTACAGGAGCACACCCATAATTAAAACTTATTATAGGTTCAGGACTAAAGTTAAAGACGGAAAATGAAGGACCATCCACGCGATGCGAAGAACTCCATGGATCTCAATTCTAGTAGCTTGCAAGTGTCAATAATCCGTTCCTTGTCGTCATCCGAGCGCCACAACATAGCCCAAAATTGTAACCAGTGTGTGAAAGGTCCTAATATGGCTAGAGGGGGGTGAATAGCCTATTTAAAAATTCTACAAACTCACTAGAGCAAGAGGTTAGTAAATAACAAAGCGAAGCTTTTTGCTCTAGCTTTAAAGGG
>Ga0182004_10000111_pt1 | contig 35001 bp, 28 predicted proteins | sample Sormic07211540_1_FD_120479 | JGI IMG/M metagenome (GOLD analysis project Ga0182004, IMG submission 120479) | Endophyte microbial communities from Sorghum bicolor roots, Mead, Nebraska, USA - 072115-40_1 MetaG | ecosystem: Host-associated > Plants > Roots > Unclassified | place: USA: Nebraska...
AGAAGAGCTTTTGGAAGGGAAAGGAAGGAACTTGGGATCAAGAATTGGCAACAAACGAGGTATGTATGTGCTGCACTAGTATATAAAAATTCTAGCTTACAACGCCTTACAATGTGTGTATGGCATCGCCTAGGCGTCCGCCACAAACGCCTAGGCGTTGTGAAGGGGGTCGGGCGCCGCGCCACGCCGCGGCGCCTCAAAAACATTGAACATGACCAGGAGATATAAAAAAAATACAGTGAACTCAAACTGTAAAACATGAAAGCTCCCTTCAATTCCAAATGTAGGTTGTTCTAGGATTTTAGTCGGTTAAATTTGATCTATTAATATAAGAAAAAGTTATATAGATTGACAACAGGAAAATATTGGGTGCAAACCCTCCACTCATGGAATCGTGAAAACCCTTTAGAGAAACATACTTATGAGGTTTTTCAAAAATTTTCAAACTATGCACATCCATGTTTGATGTTACTACATTCATCACAGAAAATACTTTAATAATATTATCTAAAATACTACTCCTTCCATTCCAAATTATAAATCATTTTGGCTTTTCTAGATACATTCCTTTTACTATGTATCTAGACAAGGTGCGTATCTAGAAAAAAACAAAATGTCTTTAATTTGGAATGGGAGGGTATGATTTTGTAAAATTTGCAAGTTAAAGTATCATCTGTTTTTGTCCTAGTCCTAAACGACTAAACTTTGGAATCAGTGGGAGTACATTGTTTATAATTTATCATCTTATATTGTATATCAGACTGTGGACCTGAGACCTCAGGTTTGAATATACATTTAGCTAGTTAAGTAGCTACCTGTTAACTTAAGTGCATAATTGAAGAGGATACAACTGAGACGAATAGATTATCTCCACTCTTTAAAGTATGCAATTAAAGTTGATAGGAAGTAATAATAAATAAAAGTGCAAGATTGTGATAAGCGTAATGCTTTGAGTACAACTTCAGGTTCAACCATGTATCTAAACCATTCAGTGCATCTATGAGCTTTCCATCCAAGTGATCTTAACTTCTGAATCTCTTTAGTGCCCAGGTTGTACTAAAATAGGTGTACTTGTAGCACTGCTCTTGTGAGAAACAAGGGTTAGAACTTACCAGTTTACTAGCCAAAGCTTGTAGATCTATTCTAGGGATCAGCTTCACATCTACTCTTTGACGTACATTGTCAACATCAACAACCTGCAAAACACAATCACATAAACATTTGAAGAATGGTATACAGTATTATATTTATAAGAGAAGCGTTGGAGTAATACCTTAGCAAGGTCACCTTTATATATGCCCAATTTCATTCGGACCCAAGAATCCCTTGAAAGATCGACAGATTTGCTCTCAACAGAGAGGACATCTGCCATTTCTTTTATCGGCACTAATGTTATTTTTGCTGAAGCATAAATGTTTCGTAGACCTTTGCAAGCCTGCATAGACCAAGTTTAGCAAGGAGGAATGAAATCAGAAGTAAAATGTCAAGTACACGCAGACATGTTTACCTCTTTGACATGGGCCTCCTTTTCAGCTTCAACATAAATATAATTTTTTAGATGATCCAATGCCACGACTGACTTTATCTGAAGGTCTCCCCTATCTATGTACTTTTGCATCAGACAAATTGCAGTCTCTCTCTCATGTCCAATCTGAAGTCACAGTTATGCGTTAGTAGAGCTGAAGTAGGGCCAATAAACATCCAAGCAGTTTAGTAAGATAAATCTTGAGCATACCGCACATTTGACCATCCATAGTTTAGGATCCTTCACGGAGGGCAGCAGAGCTTGCTGTTCCACTTCTGCTGCTTCCTCACCATACTCAATATGAGTGGATCTTGCGTATCTCTCCCGCACTTGTCTCTCAATCTCATCAATGTCCTCTTCTTCATCCCTCATAGGAATAGAATGACGTCTTGAGCCCCTAACAACATCCTCATCAGGAAGGTCGGCCCCAGCATCATTAATAAAATCTAAAATGAAACGCAAAGAAGCAGATATCAGTGCATTAGAAACCTGAACATGCTTAGCACAGAGCTAGTTCAATTTCAACATTTAAACAGTTGTTTACAGATCCAAAAGCAATTAATAAAAACATGCTCCAACTGTCCCAATTTATAAGACATGCATGTATTTCATGATTCAAACTTTGTAATCTTTGCCAAGAATTAGTCTAACAATATGAAAAATTTGTGCTACCAGAGTGGCTACAATGGACTTAGCGTTTAGAAATACCTTCAACTGACCGACCTTTTTTTTCTGCGAAGGATATATTATAAGAGAAATTAGCAGTCAAAGAGTGCCCTCGAGGACCACAGCAAATCAAACCACGCCTTATTTTTGGGAAGGAGGGGGTAACAAAATTACAGGGCCTGTTCGCTTAAGCGGGTGTTTGGGCTGCTGCTGAACAGCCCAGCCATTCAGTTGCATGCCTGCAGCCTATCCTGCTTAGTGCAGCCTCTTCCCTCAGGCTGTATAAGTAGCATTGGAGCAAAACAGCTGACATCAACATTCATAATTCTTGCTTGTGATGTATAGATAGATCAGCACTCAGTTCAGAGACAAAACAGTTTAGTATGTCCAATCCATTGTTTCCAGTAATCAAGGGAGGAAGACGTTTGTGAAATTAACTGTGGAAATGGATGAAAGCATGGAGCCGATTGGAATATTTCGAGGGTTACAACTTACAAGTAAATCCTTACAAAAAATCTAGAGAGAATTCCTTGTGAGCCATTAAAAAAGATCCCAATTCCCTGTGAGCCACAGAAAAAGTTCGGCGGACTTCAGCGCCACTGCTCCAAATTTTTTTTGCCCTCCATCGGTGTCAAACTGCAGGTGTGGAAAGTTGAAAATACCCTTAGGTCTAACTATGCCATTAATTTTTTTTGAGTATCTTAACGACTTCAAATGGAAAAACTCAAAACTAGAAAGTTAGTTTTCATATAAAAATTATCTTCATTGAATATCTCAAAAAAAAGATATGATTTTTCTAAGATATATTAATCATATCTTTTTTTGCGGAAATAAATGAAGATAATTTTTACATGAAATCTCAACGAGATCTACAACTTTCTAGTTTTGAGTTTTTTTATTTGAAATCGTTAAGATGCTCAAAAAAATTAGGGACATATTTAGACCTAAGGGTATTTTTGACTTTTCACACCTGCAGTTTGACACAATTAGAGCCTAATCTGACGACAATGGCATGGAGGGCAAAAAAAAATTTGGAGCAGTGGCGCTGAAGTCCGCTGAACTTTTTCAGTGGCTCACAAGGAATTGCGATCTTTTATAATGGTTCACAAGGAATTGCACCCTGATAGTTCAAACTGCACAATGGGTAAAAGAAGACCAGTAGAATATGGAAGATAATTTTGATTTGATTCAAATAAAAAGTTTCAGCCTGGGCATAATTTTTTTTCCCTGCTGCACAAGGCTAAAAAATTTGGACTACGATACAATTTAAGAATGGATTTTCAATTTGCTGCCAAGGCTTTATCAAGCTTCAAGCATCTTATCCAACATTCAAAAGAACAAAACTAATTCATTTGATAGCATAAGAAGATTAAGTTCAGTCAACTGTATGCTGTGTTTGGTAGTGTGTTAATATGGCATTGAGAAGTGACTCTTTCCAGTCCTTTCAAGTAGCTTTTGAAAACAGCAGGCCCATAGGTTTGTTCTCATGCGCAACTCTGCATACCTGAAATGATCAGGCAGAACAAATCCAAGTCTCCAACTGCAGTGCAAGTTCAGGCACTAGCATCAAGTTTGCCCCAATACCATCCAACTAGGCCCGGTTCCTTATACCCCTAAAAACTTAGGTCTGACCAAACCAACACTGCTATAATAATAATAATATAAGCTTACATAAATGATAACTATATAGATCAAACTGAGGTTGAACAACGAAGCAAATTATCAACTGAACAGATAATTAAGACAGGATCTGCAAAGGCACTGACAACAAAACATATTGGGAGGGTACTTCAGCTAAACTTTTTATCTAGAAAAAACTAGCCGTCACCCAGGGTGCACCTCTATGAATATAGGTAAACATGACTAAACTTTGTCTTAAGAAATCTGGAGCAAAGGCGAACATTGAAATTAGCTGCTTTAGCTAATAGCTACACAGCTGCTATGAAACTAAATTTCTTGCGAACCTGCAGCTACTTCCTAGTCATGAAAACAAAACAAAAGAGGTTGATTCCATCTAGAGCATAAAGTGTTATAGAACTTGCAAGTTTCTCACTATATCCCCAAATCCAGTTCTGGAAATCGACCAAATTAGGTCCAGATCTCAACAAAGACTACAGAAATACCACCCAAGTCATAAACAGAGCATCACGGCGCAATAAAATAGGGCGACCACTCACCGTCCTCGCCCTCGCCCTCGTCCTCTTCTTCCTCATCCTCGTCGACCTGAGCCTCCTCGTCGAAGAACCCTCGCACCCCGCCGCCGCCTTTCTTCCTCGGCCGGCCCCCGCCGTCGTCGTCGTCATCCTCCTCGTCGTCGTCCTCGATGGCCGAGTCGTCAATAAAGTTGTCTTCGCGCGACCGCTTCCGCCCACCGCCGCCCCCCTTGCCGCCGCCGGCGCCGCCGCTGCGGGAGGCCTTCCCGCGCCTCGCCTCCTCCTCGTAGTCGTCTTCCTCGTCCTCCTCTTCCTCCTCGTCCAGGTCGTAGGCCTCCTCCTCGTCCTCCTCCTCCTCGATCTCGTCGTCGTCGTCGTGGCCGCGTCGAGCCATGGATTTGGCGGCTAGGTTTTCGAGCGAGCTCTCGCGGGGATGCGCGCGGAGGAAGGGGGAAACTCCTCGCGGCGAGTCGTGTGAGGGAAGAGGCGAGGCCGAGAGCGAGCGCGAGAGGGTGTAGAGCCGAGCCGCCTCGCGACTCCGGCACTCCGCGAAGCCGCGCGTAGGGCTGCCGTCGCCCAACGCCGTTGGATTCCTGTCGGGACCGCTGAGATTCGCGACCAGACTCAGAGTGGGCTGGTTTCGGCACATCAAGCGGCCCGCCAGTGTTTTCAGCGTTACTTATGGCAGAGTGTGAACGGCTGAAAAGTGAAAGACACCGAATTTGAATCATGATACATTTCTCAAAATATTTGTTATAACTAATGTAGTAATGTTGCATATCTGGATAAACTCAATGTTGCAATTGGCAGTCTACTATTGGCAAGCAGCGTATCTTCAAGAGTTTGCCAAATTATACTGGGCAAATATTGTAATTTGCAAACTTCTAAAAACATATGTCAAGTAAAAAATCTGTCATCTCCAAGAGTTTGATATTTTTGATTTGGCAAAATTAAAAAAGAAGACTGCAAACTGATTTTTTTCCACGTATAGTGCTCATGGGTCTGCACAAATAAATTAGTGTTGCATTATGTCAAATGATGAGCAAGATTTGTTGGCCACAAGGAGCAGAGCACTTTCCTGTCCTCGCAACAGCAGTGAATATGCAGGTGTGCCGGCCACATTCGACGAGCATAGCATGTTCCACGACTAGCCAGGCAACAGCTAGCACACATAGCAAAGAAGTTTCGCGCACAGGGAAACTAAGGTGGCGGCGTGCAACGAGGAGATGCAAGGCCGAGTACACGCGCGTAAAAATGTGTGTGCGGAAGGATAGGATACCAAGTTTCTAGAAATGTCAAGTTCATTTGCTAAATTATTGGAAACTAAATTTTCTACGCGCTTCTCTTTTGTAGAAAAGTGACTATGATGAAGTTTGTAATCTAACAAGCGGCATTCGCATTCATATTTTTTCTGTGACGATTCTTGATGCAAAGTACCCTAAATTCATGATTCGACGTTGTCCACTTAGGTTCAAGTCCTCAACTTCGTACGGGGTACCACTCGTGTTTTTAGATTTATTTCAGAATTTAACGACGCTATGTTTTCAATGGTAGGTGACGTCTCCGTCAACATTGACGTGCCTATGATGGCTTCGTAAATTTTAAGATCTGTCGGCTCAGTCCTTCAGAAATACTCATAGAGGTGATTGTGCGTATGTGTAGTGAGCGTCTATATTGTACTATATAATTCTCAAAGAAAAATCAGGATTCGTTAACGGATCCTTATGTGTTTTGGTGATTGTTGGACAAAAGATATGTGACTAACTTTGTTTTATGAGGTTAATGGAAAGAGTTGTATTATTGAAGCCACTCAATTTTCTTAGCCCCTTATGGTTGGATTTGGTGAATGGTGCAAAGATATCTATATATATATATATATATATATAAATTTATAATCCGAAACCTCACTAGATATATGTATCTCAATATGTAAGTCGTCCATCCTAACAATGCACGATATATCTTATAATCCTAGACCCCACTAGATATGTATCTCAACATGCGAGTTATCCATCCCAATGATGCACTATCACATGTAATTAAATCCACTAGCATGTACAATTGTGATGTTCACATTAGCAAGACACATAAATATTTTATTGTCCATGTCAACACCCCCATCCACTAGTATTAAATTATAATAGTTTATTCCTTTATATAAATAATTAGTCTAAATTTATTCTAAATTCATCTGCGATCCCTGCAACAACGCACAGGGTATGGTGCAAGGATACCCTATTTTTTTGGAAACAAACAGCTCATTGTAAGAGTCAACACCTAGAGAATTGTTGGATAAATTGGATATATACGACACATACATTTCTTTCAAGCCATAATCCTACAAAAGCCGGGACCGCCAAGGATCCTCTAGATTTTTTTGTGTTTTGCTCTTGATACCAAGTTGCATCCTGAGTCCATAGAAGGCCTCATTGCTCAAATCGATATATGACCACATAGGATTACTTCATCATTAGCTTTTGTTTGAGGATGCTGTCAGCCCACCATGTGCTGATATGTAATCCTTTAATTGTAAGTTATAAAACGTTTTGCCTTTTTTAATATATATAGCTTTTGCTATGTACTTAAATGTTATACATTGTGCCTAAATATATAGTAAAAATATATTTCGACAAAACAAAGCGTATTATTATCTAGAACAAAGGGAGTAATTCACTACGGAGGTGCCATCCATGCCGTGTGTCTTGCCAAATAAGTGAAATAAGGGTTTTGTAGGCTTGGGTGTGCTTGTACTAAGGGATCTGAGCTAGTTTTGAGATTACAACGTTTACATGATCTGGAAAGTTATTTTCTAGATCGTGTAAATGCTGTAATCGCTGATGAAATCAGTTTATGAGTAACGAGAAACCCAAAAAAAACCTACTGAAGACATTTGTCTTTTGAATTCGTAAAGAATTTTTTTATGAGGAAAGGTTACCAAGTATTGGGCTTGCCATCTGTCTTTTGCATTCTCGAAGGCCACAAAAGTATCACTCAAAGTGGCTTATAATTGTGGCAAGTATTGGGCCTTGCTTGTCGAGCCCACAATTGAAAGGCAAAAATGATTTCATGGGCTGCGTAGCCCAACGAAGGCCGTATAGATGGCTTTCCTTTTTTTTTTCTTTAAAGGAGGAATATATGTTTTTTACACGTAAAAAGCTGCGAGACCAAGGTATACATAATTCTTTTTCGCGAAAAGATATATATATATATATATATATATATATATATATAGTATATGTGGAGGAAGCAGGTCGTATCCGAGCGGGATGTCTGGGCATGAGTCGTCGTCTGGTTCGTAATTCGTGCGTTCCAAAAATTCCTATATGATGAGTGAGTCCAAAGATTGACAGCGATATACGGAGTTTATGTTATAAGGCCCAGTACATCACGTCTACGGTTACAACGTATATATTCTTAGGCCTTGTTTAGTTCCTAAAAAATTTTATAAAATTTTTTAGATTCTCCGTCATATCAAATCTTTGTATTAAATATAGACGAAAATAAAAATTAATTGTATAGTTTGGTCGGAATTGACGAGACAAATTTTTTGAGTCTAGTTAGTACATGATTGGATAACAAGGGCTCTGTAAATTTTTTGGTTTTAGGGTGAACTAAACAAGGCCTCTGTGTCGTCGCGACGCAAAGTTGGTCCAAGTCCAGTCCAGTGACATGGGCAAAAATATTCTCGCAATCATCATGGCGGATACAATGTGCAGTGTCCTTGGGACTGCTCGTAAAACCCATGAACGATTTGCACAGGTCCAGGACCAGGACCAGGGAGAGTGGGCACGAAGGACAGCGTTGCTGTAACCGGGGTACTAGTCTGTTGTGTACTCCACTCCACTGCACTGCATCGTTCGTTTCCTGCCAGACCATCGTCAGCGTCAGCGCCAGCGCCTGTACAGTAGATCCCAGTCACAGATTCGCACGACTCACGAGTCACGACTCACACAGCGTGCGGTACGCGTTGCTATTTGTTGAGTTTGTCAAGTCTCTAAACGTTTTGTCAAAGAAAAAATAAGTTCATCTCCAAGTGTTTGTCATTTTTGACTTGACATTTTCCAAAATAGTGGACCCAACTATTTTTGTTTGGGAATCTTTCATTTACGCGGTAAATTCTCTCGCGCGTCGCGTGGGCGTTTTTTTCGCGCGTAATTCCTTCGCCCGTCGCGCGCAATTCCTTCGTCCGTCGCGCGCAAATTCTTCCGCAAGAAAAGGAGGCGGCGATAGATCTCCTTCGTCCCCGCGTGAAGAAAGGAGGCGGCGCGTGAAGAAAGGAGGCAGCGCGCAGGGGAAAGAAAAGAGTCGCGTGTGGAGAGGAGTCGTCTCGCGGGAAACTACCGCGATGTGAGGAGTACGGGTACGACAAGGAGTCCAAGATTCTCGGGATATCAAAATTGTCAAGCCATTGTACCTATGCAAAAATATCAAGTTTGGTCCATCAAATACCAAGTTTGCAAAAATGCATAAGTCAAATACAAAACTGTTCAAAAGCAATTTTTAAAATTTTTGAGAAATTTGAAGAATACAAAGTCCATGCTTACACAGCCGATGGTCTCGTACGCGAACGCGAGCGCGGCCGAGGGGCAGCAGGCGCCGTGAGTGCCGGCGCCGCGCTCCCTTTCCGGTTTCCACCAACTCGCACGCCCCCCCGACCCGGCGACGGTTTCCGTTGCGCCGCCGTGCACGACAAAATCACGCGTCACGGCGCCCATGTGCACACCGCACGCCGTGGCCTGGCCCCGGCAAAATTCTTCGCTCTCCTTCGGGCGCGCACTGCGCACGCATGATTTGGGTCTTGTTTCCTTCTAAAAATATTTTACAAAATAAAAATAGTAGCTCTTTAATTTATATTTGACAAGTACTATCTAATCATGATCTAATTAAGCTCAAAAAATTCATCTCGCAAATTATAGATAAATTATATACAGTAACTAATTATTTTTTTATTTATATTTAGTGCTTCATGTATATACCGCAAAATTTGATGTGATTATAAATATATAAAATTTTACAAAATATTTTGGAAACTAAACAAGACCCAAGGCAGGCAGACCTACGGATTCATGTGGGTTTTTAGGCTGCCGCCGCCTGCAGGTAGTACCTGGCGCGCGTCCTTACGCCCGAAATTCAAAAACCTCTTAAGGTTTGTGGTCACACAAATCTCACGACACATAGCATTAAATATATATAAAAAAATTAATTACATAATTTACTTATAATTTACAAGATGAATTTTTTAAACATAGTTAGTTCATAATTGAATAATAGTTATTAAATACAAACAAAAATGCTACGGTACCTGAAAACTTTTCATCTAGAAACTAAGGCCTTGTTCAGTTGTCGAATAGAAAAGTTTTCGGCCATTACAACACTTTCATTTGTTTGTGGTAAATATTATCCAATTATGAACTAACTAGACTCAAAAGATTTATCTTGTGATTTATACGCAAACTATGTAATTAGTTTTTTTAACTATATTTAATGCTCTATGCATGTGCCGTAGGATTCAATATGACAGAGAATCTTGAAAAGTTTTGGTTTTTGGGTGAACTATACAAGATCTTAGATTAGTCTCAGTGGAAGTTTCATCTAAATGTCATTCACATTAAATAGGCTGCCACATAGACATTTTGGATAACATGATAGTGTATTTAAGAAGAGAGAAGAAGTGAAACTTTCTTGACACGATTACCAACTCCCTATAAGTCTTGAAATTAAATACCTATGAAACCATGAAGTAAAACTCTCCATTGAGAGTGGATGTTTTATCAAGTTTCATTTTATTTCACATGATATGGCAATATTAGAAACAACGCTATGAAACTCTTCACTGTCTCAATGGGGTTTCATGAAGTGTTTTATTCACATTAAATAAGCATCATATCAACAGATTGCATGAAACGAGGAAGAAAGAAGGAAAACGTTTCATCACGCGAAATGTATCTAAGGCGTTTCCAAGACATAAGAAACCGCGTGAAACTACCATTGAGAGGCTTTGTGAGTTTCATCAGGCGAGCTCCACTGGGCTGAGGCCCAACTCCGCCACCGCGAGCTGCCCCCGTCACGAGGCCATCCGCGAGATGCCGCGAGTCCGCCTACCGCGCGCGGCCGCGAGCGTAGGGCTCCGTCGGCCTACCATGAGATGCCCCGTCGAGACGCTGCGAGTTCGCCCGCCACCACGAGCTGCCCCTGTTGCGAGTTGTCGCGAGTCACGGGCACATCCACCACGTGCGGGCGAGGTTCGCCAGCCGCGCGCTCCACCAGCTACGAGGCCGTCGACCGTGGTTCATCTCACGCCCGAGCTTGTCGGGAGCACGCCGGTCTCCATGCTCGTCCTCATGTGGGGAAGGGGAGGAAGTGGGGAAGAGAGGGAAGGATAAGGACAGATAGGACCCATAAAATAGTAAAAAAAAGCTATGAAATCTGTCTTGACACTATATTGTGAAAGAAACTTATTTTGTATTAAAGTTTCATCTTTTGGAAATCGGGAGATAAAACTTGTCATTGAGACTAGCCTTAGTTCTGTGTGATGTGATAGACAACAACGGCCTTTGATCGTAGAGCCTCGTACTCACAGTAGATTTTTCGGAACGTCTGTTGGCCGTAGCCTCGTACGCGTAGTACTAGTAGATTTTTCGCTAGGATTTGTGTGTAGGACAGGACTATAGGACAAAGCTTGCTCGATCGACCAGCTTCCTAATCGGGGTCTATTGAGGTGGAGGAGGTCTCGACGACAAGTCAAGGGTTCTATAGCGAGAGCCATGCGCGGCAAAACTGGACCACTTCAGAGTCAGCAGCGCATCAGCAGATTCTGGAATGGATGGAACCCGAGGTGCGGCAGATCAATGCAGGCCCGGAAATTAACGACCGATCTCATTGATAGCAAGGACGGAAAGGCGCAGCTAGCTAGACGAGTGTGCCGGAGACACGCGAGTGAAGCAGGCGTCCTCAACTGACCCGCGAGTCGCTTCGCTTTTGGATGATGAACTAAGGCCTTGTTTGTTTAGTTCCGAGAAAATTTTGCAAATTTTTTCATATTTCCCGTCACATCGAATCTTTAAACGCATGCATGGAATATTAAATATAGACAAAAATAAAAACTAATTGCACAATTTGGTCGGAATTGACGAGACGAATCTTTTGAGCCTAGTTAGTTCATAATTAGACAATATTTTTCAAATACAAACGAAAGTGCTACAGTGTCGATTTCCCAAAATTTTTCGGAACTAAACAAGGCCTAGGATGAATCACCACTTAGCGGGGTTATTAGGACTTGGGTCTCTTTCTTGGGCGGGACACCAAATTCATGTATCTTTACCGATTAACCAATTTCTCGACGCTGGGGTGTATAGACGGTACTCTCTCCATTTCAAATTATATTATAAGAATATTTAAGAATCAAATCATTTTAAAGTTTGATCAAAATTATAGAGACAAATACTAAGATTCGTAACATAAAATGAATATATTATAAAAATATAATTTTAAAAAATCTGATAACATAATGATAATAATTTGATCATATAAATTTGGTTAAACATAGAATAGATAGACTCTTTAAAATTCTTAGAATAATTTATAATTTGAAATGAAGGGAGTACAATCTACACAAAGCACTGAATTCACCCTCACCAATACTTTTCTCCGTATTAGTGGCAAGTCTCTAATACTACTACCATCCTTTCCTACCGAGTTAGTACGTAAGATGACTGCAGAGCAGGAGTACTCCCGGCCCGTCCCCCGTAGTGCAGACCCACTGATGAAGGCCTTGTTTAGTTCCGAAAACTGAAAAGTTTTCGGAACTGTAGCACTTTCGTTTGTTTGTAGTAAATATTGTCTAATCATAAACTAACTAAGATCAAAAGATTCGTCTCGTGATTTACAGTCAAACTGTGTGATTAGTTTTTATTTTCGTCTATATTTAATGTTTCATATATGTGCCGTAAGATGTGACAGGAAATCTTGAAAACTTTTTGGATTTCGGTGTGAACTAAACAAGGCCGAAGTGGTGAACAGGCAAGCTTTTGTCGGGGCCGCCGCAGCTCCGTACTTCCCGCGATCAGAGAGATCGGTAGGCCAGTCGCTCCATGATTAGCCGGCAAAACTTAAGCTCCGTACCACCCCACCCCACACATGATTCCGCCTCCACATGGCCACATGCCGCCACGCACACCACCTTGTCGCGCCCCCCGGGCGGCCCCGCGGTGCATGCACTGCACTGCACTGCACGTCTGCACCCAGCCCCCACAGGGCGTCTCAGGGGCCGAAACGTATCCAGCGGGCGGCGCGGTGTCTGCTGCGTCGGCACCCGCGAGCGATCGAGCGGCCAGCGCGCGCGGGGAGCAAGCGCAGCCGCACGCTCTCTCCCCGCCCCACCTCCCCGCGGGCGCTGACGAGGATGCGTGGGCGCGCCGGCGGCACGCACTCGCCGATCGAGACGCGAACGTCGACGTCGACGTCGACCAACGCCGTCGCCATACTACTGAGCTATACCAGCAGCCGATGGGGCAGATATGAGTAGATAGAGTGTACAACTACGAAGCCATTCGCCTGCCTCAAAACGACGGTGGAATGCCATTCATTGGCCAACGGGCAAATCGCTGCGAGCAGCCGTTACACCACGATATTTTTCTTTTGTCGAAGCGCGAAACTGTGCCACACCACAAGCTCCAAAAACCGTCTGGCAAGGAGACACGCAGTACGCCTGCGGTGCACCGACTTTCCTTTCACCAGAAAAAGCAGCAATGATTCTGTGCCCTGGAATATTCTCTTCAGTGTGCGCATCTGTACTTGCCCACTTTCCGCCATTAGTTTAGCTAGCGCAAACGCACTCGATCTGCCCCTTCCGCTCTACTTAAGGCTTTGTTTAGATCAATTTTTTTTAATTTTGACACCGTAGCACTTTCGTTTTTATTTGACAAATATTATCTAATCATGAAGCAACTAGGCTTAAAAGATTCATCTTGTGATTTACAGGTAAACTATGCAATTAGTTATCTTTTTTATCTATATTTAATGTTCCACATATGTACCGCAAGATTCGATGTGATGGGGAATCTTGTAAAGTTTTGGGTTTTTTGGTGTATCTAAACTAGTTTCAAAAATTTAGTTTTCGGTACCATAGTATTTTCGTTTTTATTTAATAAATATTGTTCAATCATAGACTAACTAGACTCAAAAGATTCATCTCGCAATTTACAGGTGTGAAATTAGTTTTTGTTTTCGTTTATATTTAGTACTTCATACATGTGCCACAAGATTCGATGTGACGAAGAATTTTTTAAAAAAAATGGTTTTTTTGAGTGAACTAAACAAGGCCTTAGTGCCCTAACCTATAGCTATTGTTTAGCCCTACTGTTCCCGTTAAGAGTAAGGCTAATAATATCCCTATATTATGTTGTTGGTTGTATGAATCTTTGTATCTGGCACCCGCAATAAAATAAGTCATTTACTAGCTCTAAACCAATCTCTCTAATAGTGCTAGATTTTAACAATGGTTTATAGCATGATTAAGCTCACATGACACTCTCACATGATCTTGAAATGTATGTATGAGGCTAGCTCTCGATTAAGAGTTAGCTTTTCTCTCTTTTTTATTAAAATATTTTAAAAAATTTAAAACTACCTTATGAGTCAATCGTTGTGGATGCCTTAGTATACGACGCACACATATAATAGTCGGCTCTTCATAATTAATACATGACTCACTTGTCTTTTTCATAAAGTTTCTTGGTTTTTGTGTCTAAATCGACTGTAGGGCTCGTCTCTCTTATATTTTCTCTTCTCTTTCCTTTAGTAGTTAGTGTGTTGGATGCAGATTTTCTCCAAGCGACCAATGAAAAACTTGTTCGAATTCCATCCAAATAGGACACACCTTGACAATCTACAACCTCTTAATTTTTCCAAAAAGAAAAGATAGGCAAAATGATTTTCAATTTTCAACCCCCCAATAATCAGCTTATTCGTTTGGATGATAATCTATGACTGAAAATACTATTCGCTAATTTATTATAAGATAAAAACACTATTAAATAGCTGATAGATATATATCAGATTCATTAAAAAAAAACACTAATGGATCTCAGCTGGCATACTGGTTATCACATGGCGCCAATTCCTCGATGGCCATTTCCGCCAAATTGGATAGCTGCAAGGTGCAGCAAAGCTACGGCGCCCTCTAGCAACAAGTTGCAAAAACAAGGATGGGAATCAGAAGGTTGCGAGGGACAAGCAGACAGCAGTGGGATTTAAAGGCTGGTGTTTGCAACAGCATCCTCCGGAGGTAGCCAGCCCCGGCTGCCGGCTGGGCCGCCCGGAGACTGGTGCACAGTGGCCATGCACGTCTCTATTGCCAGATCTCTCCTGTTTTTTTTTCTGTAAAGGAATAGTATAGCATCTGCTCAAAGAAACAGATATGCTACTGTCCATCTCATATCCCAACTGTTTCTAAAAATGCGGATATACACACATAAAAGGTGAGGATTTTTCATATATCTCGACGACGCTCGACGGGCAAAGAAATAACCTTTGGGAATTCAAAACGGCGTTGGCCCTAGCCATTGCCTTTGAAACAACTGCTGCTAGGGATAGGATGAGTAGCTCGCTAGCTAGGGCGCGCATCGATCTCGATCGGTCGATTCATCATTTCGATCACCTCTCTGTTTTGCGTTCACGCATGTTCGATTCGTCGCGGCCGGCCTCATGGCCCCTTTTCTTTTCTCTTCTTTTTCCTCCTTGCTTGTTGCGTGACCACTCCATATTTCGTTTCCTGCGGTCCTTTAGCCTTTATTAGCCTTGTAGCCTCCATGAACGAACTCTGAGAATTCCGGTTGACGACGATGGTGACCTCTCACACTCAAGAAAAAAGTACGACCAATCGATCTGAACCTTCCTTTACGATCCCCTTTTGTTCGTCATGGCATCTCATGGACCGAACAATTTGCTCATGCACGAATGATGGGCTCGCACGATCTGATGCAGAGCCATCGTACGCATCTGCACGTAAAAAGGCACAACCGACGGATAATACAATTGCTGAACGGTAGTGGCATCCGATCCCGTAGTAGACAAGTGATCACACGGCAATCAAGCAATGGCATCGATCCGCCGCAATGCCCCTTTTGCCCTCTTTTACTATAACTTTAGCAGCAGCAAGCCTTTTCATTATTTTGTCGACAAGTGGTTCAAGAAAGAAAGAAAAAAGGGATGAACCATGTAGGTTTAATATTAGGACACTTCCTTTGCTCATAAATGCTTCACGCTGCTGACTCTCCGAAATAGTAAATTCAAAATGATTTCTTTTCTTTTTCAACGTCATATTTTACTTCCTATCTTTTATCTTATTCTTAACCTATAGTTACGACCGGTGCTCATTTGAATTAAAATGATGTGCTCATTTGAATTAAAATGACGTGCAACTAATCATAATACGAAATATTATTCCAAAACATATTATATGATGATATAATTGTTACATAAATCGATCCTCGAGTCACGAGTAGTCTAGATGACTGCTCAATAAGGTGTATGTACATTACACATGCACGTTTACTAGTCAATATACAATTATAAAATTTAATAAATATATATAAAGATTTATGAAACTATGATGCATGACGAATCTGTACATACTCTTTGACTTTCATGTTCACAACAGGTTAGTTTGAAATCCACTGATGACCGTCAAAATTTTAAAAGTTTGGTCTGTTTTTTTCTAAAAAAACGAATCAAGCAAGAGAGTTGTTGATTATATTAAAAAGTAAATGAAGCCCAAACTAAATGAAAATAAAGCAGATACAACTTTGGTCGATTGGATTAGAAAACATCAACACACACCGAAACCCCAACTCAAAGAAGAAAGAAAAACAACTATGGGTGGTCAGAATGGAATACATCATTTGGTCTCCTTTTAAATGCAGTATTTTTCCTAACTCCGGTGGAAACTCCACAAAGCAGCATTAAAATTATGTATAATAAAAGAGATAAATATACCCTGTTGAATGCTGATAAGAGTTCATACGCAAGAGGACTCTCATTAACTGCCTATTGTTCAATCAGTCGGTCTCTTCGTTGATCCATATGCTCGTCGGAAATAGACACAATTCATCCTGTGACCTGTACTAGTACATAACGTACAGTGCTCTACCTCTCGACGCCAGCATTATTAAGGAGGGGATGATCCTCCAAATAGACATCCGTGGTTTTTCTATAGTGTAATTTAATAAACTAAATATACAATTTGTTTTCTTATTTTTTTATTTAGTTCATTTAGTTACACTAGAGAAGAACCGCGGATACCCATTTGGAGCACCATCCTCATCCTTAAGCATTACGTACCTACGCATACTGCCGAATCAAGTTTGTGCCACCAATGGCGAGCGAAACCTTAACCGAGGAGTGTGCACTTCAGCACCTACTAAAGGCCTGTTTAGTTACGGGCGGTAAAGTTTACCGTCCTTCACATCGAATATTTAGACATACTAAATATAGACTAGTTACGAAACTAAAAACATAACTAGAGAGAATCTTTTGGGCCTAATTAGTCCATTATTGAACACTAATTGCCAAATAAAATGAAAATACTACAAGACCTGTTAAACTTTAACAACTCCAACCAAACACCCTCCTAAGGCTTTGTTGAGGCAGCATGCAAAGTGTTAGGTCCAGAGGATAATGCAATAGATTACAATGTGTTGGTACAGCTTCAGGGACAGGTTACTGTAACGAAATGTGAACTGCTCCATGCTGCCAAAAAACAAGGATTTTCTACGCAATAATATGCGAACTGGGGGTAGCTCAAAACTGATCATTTAAAAAAACACAGTTTTAATTCATTTCATCATTATTTTAGATCTTGCAATATTTGTGCCGCTATCGCATGTTTGGGAGCTTTTGCTTTTTCACGGCCAATGAAAGGTAAGAAGAGATTGAAATGGCAGCAAAATCAGGAATGTGGACCGTGACTCAACTTGCAGGTTCCACCGGCCGGAACGCACGACGACCTTTTGCATTGGGGATCCGCGGCCGTACGTGTGTCGTTTGCGTGTCCGCTCGTGTCTCCGAATTCGGTAAGGGCTTAGCTAAACAACCAATTATTTGCACGACACGAGTCTTATCGCTTGGTTAATTAGTATATGTTATGGCACCCAATTATTTGCTTGCAAAAGCTTGCATCGTGTGATAATAAAACAAGCAAGTTCAGTGCGCGCGCCAGCTTTGTGCCTTGTGGGCAGAAGAATCAGTACCACCCCCGGCTGATGGTACAGGTACGTAGCTGCGTACGCAAGCAGCCTAAAACAGAGCCGTTAGAACCTACTGTAGTAGCTTTAGACGAAGTTATTAAGCGTTTTGACGACCACAAGCAAGCACTTAGTAGAGACGACATTGTGAGTTTGTGACTTGTGAGTGACGGGCGTACGTGTCGGGCGTGACGCATTATTCTGCACACAGGGCAGGTCATCCAATTTGACATCTGGAACCGCAAAACCGGAAGCGAGGACGACGATGGATGATGCACGCATGCACAGGGAAAACGAAGCCCACCCTAGCCGCGCGTGCACGCTTTCAGATTAGTATTCCGGTCACCGGTCAGCCGTCTAGACGGACGACGTCGCGATTGGATTAGCCGCCAAGTTTCGCCATCTGATCCATCCATCGATCTGCAGTCTGCTTGCTTCCGGAGAGGGGAACAGGATGTCAAAAACACTGTTCCGTTCCTCCACCCCGTACCTCTCAGACGAGTACATTGTCAGCGCGAAATTTTGTCACGTACGGCCGCACCACACACGTCAAATGAAACCTTGCCGGGCCGATGGAACAAGAGTTTTGAGAAACTCCGTCCTTTCGCAGCTCTCCTCGCCAAAGCTGACGCTTTTGTGCTAGGGACGTAATACTAGTACGGGGCCTTTGTCCGCTTTGCCTCGGATCACGACCGTCCGCCGCCCGTCCGCTCGGAGAACTCGCCACGCCAAGACCGAAATAGCACGAGCAGGCGTCTGTCTCCTGACGTGCTGTGTCGTGTGTAGGGTGTGTCCGGATCGGATGAGGCAGGCAGCCTAGGCAGAAGGTTCCCGGTAGGCCGGTAGCCAGATTCAGCTGGCTGGCGGATCCGAGAAGAAACCACGCTTTAATTCCTTCTAGATCCGAATAAAAAAGGACGGATGACACGGATCCGATAACCAGCCATCGGCCGGCCGGCCGGCGGCGACCAACCCGGCAGCGGCAGCCGTACTATACGTCAAAAGCATGGAGGGCGACACGACGCTGCTGCCTGCTGGTTTCGTCCAAGGTCCAACGTGCCCGTGTCCCGCGGACCGAAGACGACGACCGACGGGTTCACGCCGCCGCCGCCGTGCGCACGGCAGTTTCATGCGGTCCGGCCGGTGTCGGTCCCCGATCGATCGACCCCGCGTGGGTGGGGGCGCGCCGGCCGTGCGGGCAAGCAGCCACGGCACGACTGCGGCGTGCGCGTCAAAAACATCGGCCACGCCCCCACGCTTGGCTAGCTTGACCCGACCACGTCGGGCGCTTTTCACGAGCGGCCCGGGGTGGGCTATTTTGGGGGTCTCTGGTCAGCAGCGTCAGCGTCAGTAGGTGGTCTGGTGTGTATCGGGCTATCGGCGAAGGAGGGAGGGAGGGAGGGAGGGAGGGCGCCAGACTATGAACAATGGGCGGTGATAGCCGGCTCTGTTTGGACTCGACGAGCAAATGCGTACTCCCTTGTCCCAGATTAACTGTCATTGGAAGAACAGTTACGTATCCCGAATTAACTGTCCTTACCTATTCTTTGAGGCCTTGTTTAGTTCTATAAAAAAAAATTTGAGGCCTTGTTTAGTTCTATAAATTTTTTTTGAGGCCTTGTTTAGTTCTATAAAAAAAATTTATAAAATTTTCTAGATTCCTTATCATATTAAATTTTACGGTATATGCATAATAAAAGAAATAACCAATTGCATAATTTATCTGTAATTTACGAGATGAATCTTTTAAACCTAATTAGTCTATAATTGAATAATATTTATCAAATACAAATAAAATTGATACAATGTTTATTTTGCAGAATTCTTTGAACTAAACAAGGCTGAGCCTCAGCCGTAGCTGTATAGCATCGTAGTGGCAGAGCCTTTAGGTCCTCACTGCTGCATATGTAACCGTAAGAAATGGATATGTGATTTGTTTAATGTAAAAAATCTGTTATGATGTGTGTAGCATGCTTGGATTCTGACGACAAAAGGCAAGTATTAATGGCGTTCTATCCAAAAGGTGCAGAAGGTAAATCATTGTTGCTTAGGGGTGTCTTGGTCTTTTGGCACTTGCATTGCTTCTTGAGTTCGGTTTCTCGACGACGGATATTCTGGGACGGAGATAGTACTGGTGTTAATAAAAGGTCGGTAGTGTGCCGTTTTGGTCTGTATTGATGATTTGGAGAAGGAACCATGGTGTCACGCAAAAACTCTGCTCTGTTTTATAAGATGCAGTTCCAAACCACACGGTCTTATATATAAATTACATTTTCTTTGCGAAGATATATAGGTTACATTTTGATCATTTATTTATTTTTATATTTATTATTTATGTTTATAAATTTATAATTATTAGAGTATAATTGCTCAATAATATCAAGTTTATATTGTAATAACTAATTGTCACTCCTATATCGAATTATAAGATATTTTAGATTCCCCATATACCTAGCACGTCTTTATTGTGCACTTAGATATATATCAGTGGATAGTTAAAATGACGCATCCAGAAATGTCAAAACATCTTCTAATTTGAAATGAAGGGAGTAGCAAACTAAAAAGTTTTTAAAGTTCGAACATTGATATGTGTGTACCACACATATGTAGGTACCGCACATACGTAGAAGACCACCCTTAATTCCTTATTCAATCCACATTCGCTTCTTTAGCATATATAGCAAGGGTTCAATTGTCATTGTCTTTAATCATATATCACTTCTACTTTTTTCGCCGTAGGTCATTGCTATGTTTCCCGAATGCTTTCACGCCATAGCAGCAACTGATATGCTTTCTTGTTCTGCATGCATATTGGTACATGACTCGTGTATATCACTTATTCACTTTAACATCCACCTTGTGCATGCTGCGTAGCGAGCATAGAGGCATACTTATTCAACACTCGCATAAGGGTTGTGTTGTCGTTACGATCTAGTTGTACATCACCCTGATGTCTTTTTTATGCCCCGCATGCCATAACCCAAAATGAAAACATGATAATTGTATTTGTGTGCACACCATATTTATCCACACCAATACTGCGTATTTACTATGTATTAACATGGTTATTGGTAGGGTTTTGCCTTAACAAAAACACTATTAAAATTACCTAAGTAAGGGTTCAGTTCGCATTGCATTTAACCATATCACTCCTACCTTTCCACCACAGATAATTGCTACCTTTCTCATATGCTTCCATGCCATAGTAGTAACTAATGTGCTTTCATGTTGGCATACATATAGGTAAGTATCGAGTTGTCATCATGACTCATATATCACTTCAACCTTTCACCTTGTGCACGCATGTTGTAGCGAGCATAGAGGTATACCCTTTCAAGAGACCTACGTAAAGAAAAAAGCAGTTCTATTATCATCATAGTCTAGTTGTATATCACCCCACCATGCATCTTTTCCAGTGTCCCGCACGCCATAACCTTTTCCATGTTCCACATGCCATAACCCAAAAAGATAACATGATAATTGTATTTGTGTGCACGCCTTATTTGTCCATACGATTTCGTGTATATGTTGTGCATTAACATGGTTATATGTTATATGGATCTTTTTTTGGACACTTGTATCAAGGTGATATGAGGATTATATTTCTGGAGGTAGGATATTCGTCATCAGTGGTCATCATCATGTGAATATAAACTTAATCGTGAGCCCATGAAGCATGTGTCAACCATAAAAAAATTATATGACTTATTATTCTCAACTCCACAATATGCATAGGCACACACGTAGAAGGCCGCGACGTATGTACCATACATACGTAGAAGACCACCCTTAATTCTTCGTACAACCCACATTTGCTTCTTTAGCATATATATAGTAAGGGTTAAATTGTCATTATATTTAACCATATATCACTCCTACCTTTCCATCATAGATCATTGATACGTTTCCCATATGCTTCCACATCATAGTGATAACTGACGTGCTTTCCTATCTAGCATGTATACAGGTAAGTATCGTGTTATCATTAATTTATCATGACTCATATATATCATTTCAACCTTGTACCTTGTGCACGTTGTCGTAGCGAGTATAGAGACATACTTGTTCAACGGTCGCACGTAAAGGAAGGGTGTGTTGTCGTTATAATCTAGCCTTATATCAACCCATTGTCTTTTCTAGCGCCCCGCACGCCATAACCCAAAAGAACAACATTATAATTGTATTGGTGTGCACGTCATATTTGTCTATACCAGTCACATGTATATGTTGTGTATTAATATGGTTATAGGTTATGTGGACCTCTTTTTTTGTGAACGCTTGTATCAAAATGATATGATGACTATTTCTAGGAGGAGGATATTTGTGAGTAGTAGTCATCAATCCCATGAACATAAACTCGATCTTGAGCCTATGGAGCATACGTTGACCATAAATATTTTTTATGTAACTTATTATTCTCAACTCCACAATATACTTAGGTACTACATCTGTAATCTAACCACCCTCAATTCCTCGTACGACCCACATCGTACCCACATTCGCTTCTTTATTGTATACATATAGTAAGGATTAAGTTGTCATTGTATTTAATCATATATCACTTCTACCTTTTCGACATAGATCATTGCTATGTTCTCCGTATGCTTCCACGTCGTAGTAGTAACCGACATGCTTTCTTGTTCTAGCACGTATATTGGTAAGTATCAAGTTGTCAACATGAGTCATATATATCACTTCAACCTTCCACCTTGTGCACGCTATTGTATCAAGTATAGAGGCATACTCCACTTATTCAACAGTCACACGTAAAGGACGGGTTACATTGCCGTTATTGTCTAGCCGTATATCACTCCTCTGTCTTTTCTAGCACCCCGCAAGCCACAACCCAAAACGACAACATGATGACATATTTGTCCATAGTACTATGTATCTGTTGTGTATTAACTTGGTTATAGATTATGTGGATCTCTTTTTTTGTGGATGCTTGTATCAAGATGATATGAGGACTACATTTCTGGAGGTAAGATATTTGTCAGCAGTGGTTATCAATCCCACGAATATAAACTTGCTCGTGAGCCCATATAACATATGTTGACCATAAAAAACATTTTATCTAGCTTGTTATTCTCCGGTCCACAATATTTCATAATATTATGTGCTCCAAAATCAAATCATCACATCCCCTTTCGCCCTCAAAAATGATGCATCGCAATTAATTCAACCAGATTCCGATTAGGTCTCGTAATCATAGAATCGCCTGACTGGCCACTTCTCTATCCCAAATTTAACCACTTCCCATCAGTCGTCATCAGCCCTTTAAACCTTACCAAGCTCTTCCTCCAACCTCATCTAAAAAAACTTCTCATCTTACATTTTTTTTTCGCCTTCTTCCCTATAAATAACTGGCCTTCCCAAATCGCCCACAGCGCTCACACAGAAACCACCCACCGGCGCCTCGGTTTTACGGCCGTTCCCTCACCGCCCCGCGCGAGCCAAGCCATGAAGCTGGAGGTCATGCCCATGCCCAAGCAGAGGGTGCTGGAGGCGGAGCAGAGGGAGGAGGCCATGGAGATGAGCGGCCTGGACCTGTGGAAGCACGAGAAGCCCCCAAGGATCTGCCCCTTGTCCCCGCCGCTCCCGCCGCCGGCGGCGGCGTGCGACGAGACGACGCTCGTGCCGCCGCTCAACTTCGCCATGGTCGACGACGGCATCTTCCGCTCCGGCTTCCCGGATACCTCCAACTTCCGGTTCCTCAAGACCCTCAACCTCCGCTCCATCGTGTAAGCGTCTCTTTATTTCGCTCTCCCCTACGCCGCCCCCCGTCTCTCGAATTACCGCGAAAGTTGTTGTCGCGTGCTTGTGCGGCGCTCTGAAGCGTTCTAGCGCGCCACCAGGTACCTGTGCCCGGAGCCGTACCCGGAGACGAACATGGAATTCCTCGAGAAGAACGGGATCAGGCTCCACCAGTTCGGAATCGAGGGGCGCAAGGTAAAACAATTAACAATCTGGCCACCGGTTTCAACAAAATCTTGTGCTGCTTTGCGGTCGGTTAGCGATAGTTCATGGAGGCGTAGAATTACTTCGGAGGGATTAAAATATGGTTTGCTTTCGGTAACATCCATGATACACGGCTTGTTTGCCCCGAGCCGACGTTGCTGATCATATGTCGTTTTGTGTATCCTCATTTAGTACTAGTTTTCCAGTGGTGATTTTGGGATAGCCCTGGTGCTTTAGTAAATGAGATTTATTTGTTATTGTAACTGACTTGCCTGAAAGGGTCCATAAATCCTCTTCAGTCTTCACGTAGGCACGCAGTGTTATCTGGAGAATTTTCAAAATTCACGGCGAATCAGTAGTGGTCCCTTTCAACATTGCTTTGATTAAACAAGCCAGCTGTGCTGCTGATTTAAAACAATTCTTTTCTCAATATTCTCAAGTGCTTTTTTTATTGTTGCGTTCCTATGAATACAAGCCTACCACTACCAGCGTGTACTCATCACCCCTTTTGGCTTGGAGCATCTCCATGTGTCGCCTTTATTTCTATCGCTTTTCATTTCTTTTTGTGTTTTTTTTTCTTATTTTGGTTCCATGGTATGGTGATTTTTCGCTGTTTCTGCAAATTAGGTAAACCACGCGCAAGGGTTTTCTTGTTGGACAACACCCTAGTGAGTCGTTCAGTTCAATAGTATTTTTTAGAACTCCCGTCTTGTTCTACTGTTTGTATCCCGTACTTCATAGATGTTTGCTAGATTTCTTTTAATGGACAGTTTTATTGGTTCAGAGGAAACAAGGAATTCTTGCTGACAATATGTTTTCTTTTCTCGATGTTTCTTTTGATTGTGCATTTGTGCTGACTGTCACACTGAACTTTGTAACTTTGTCATATTTCTCCAATCTAAAACCCATCAGTCATTTTGTTGTTTCCGCACCTTGAGCTGCTCAGCTTCCTTCCGTGTTTGGCAGCCTAATCTATTATTATGGGGTCGATACGTTGCCAGAGGCTCAAAACTGACTGCAGATATCTGAGTGGTAGTGGCTGTGTCTAAGGATGGGGACGGTGCTCCAAGCGGGTACCCATGGTTTTTCTCTAGTGTAACTAAATGAACTAAATGAAAAAAATGAGGGAAGAAATTGTCTATTTAGTTCATTAAAATACACTAGAGAAGAACCGCGGATATCCATTTGGAGGACCATCCCCATCCTTAGCTGTGTCAAACAACATACACGAATTGATTTTAGAAATGTACTGATTTATCTTTGTGAGTTTGTGAGAAAAGCTTCAAGATATGCCTGTAACTTCAGCAATGACGTCCTGAGGATGGTGAATGCACAATAAAAAAGTGTCGCAGAAGGTGGATTGTAGTTCCCCTCTATGTTGACAGTGCCTAGGAATAGATACACTGACGCTTTGCACAATGGGTAGCACAATGTGCATCCATACATATCACTATCCTGTATCTTGTTTTGTTGCTGATCAGAGGAATGGCACTACCGGCATGGGTCTGACGTAGTGTTTTGAGAAAAATATTTTTCTTTGCTTGATGAATCTGGGCGTGGACAATAAATTGATTTTTTACTAGAAATAAATTATTGTAACCATGTCGGATCTTGCTGTCATGTAAAGTGTAAATTTCTGTGTAAATATACATGTAGATATAAATGAACTGTTTCCCTTGTTTTTTTGTCCATTGTACTGAATCACAAATGCCACAGTATTTCAAATGTATTTCCACACTAATTCAGGGTATCCTTATGTTATACCACTATGCAAAAATTGGATATGTAAGCATGGTAAATTTCAACAATTTTTCTTATAGAAAACACTATTTAAAGGGGAACATATGATAGCTGAAAATGTTTGTAAGTTGTATGCCTCTATTTATGACTATCTTGAGGTCTTCTTAATTGCTCTCTCTCTCTCTCTCTCTCTCTGAAAGATCCGGATTGGTTACCGGCATATATATTAATAAGCAGAGATTGGACAAGCACAAGCTGCGTCAACGTTACCATTAGGTGGCAGACAACCACCTTAGGCTTTAGATAAAAGAAAAACTACATATTACATATTACTTGAAAAAAAACTTGTACTAGTGGTGCCAGTAGGTTGCTCTCTCTTTTAGTGCATCATTCTATCATATACTTGTATATGCCAGTTGCCAGCCAAGCCTGTAAAAACTGGCATCTAAGTAGGTTTTTGTCAAGTAGTGCTTACCTGTTTCGATGAAATATATTGGTCGAAAGTCATGGCAATTGATCAAATATGCATTCTTTTTTTTTTTGGAAAGGAGATTAAATATGCATTCTTTTGTGCTTTAGATATTCATTTTCCTTTGGAAGCTGATCAATATTAACTATCTTGTAATCTCTGAAAGTTTCATTCTTCATAATTGTTTTATCTCTCTGTTTGAACTTTAAGTCATCCATGACATGATGCAAAACTTGACGACAAGAATAAAGCTTTGTCAACTTATTGAATGGCTGGGAGTAGTCTGTCTGTCAGCCATATGAACTAGCTGGGCTTTTGTTTGTTTGTTTGTTGTTGTGAAATTATGATTTGCTCGGTGAACTGCTCATAGGTTCATAGCCAATGCTAATCCACAGTTTGCCATTATCTAAAGATGTTTCTGAGGTTCATGGATGGTTTACATCATTGTAAATTCCACTGTCCTTTTACTTTTTTTTAGGAAAGTCTTTTTTACGAGGAAAATTTTGACGTCTCATAAACATAGCATAGCAAACTTGTTTTTTTATTTGTTAATTACTATGGGCCCAGTTGCTTGAAACCACTGAAAGCTGGAATGTGGAGCACTCATGCACAACTCACGATCTGTCAGTTTTCAAGGTAGCGGTCATATTGTATGATCCTTGACTTCTTTGACCTTCTTGCATTCCTGTCCATTCATCTATGTAGTATATTAAATGTTTGATTGAGTAAATCTCTCGACTTCAGTTTTCCTCATGATCATTATCTAAAAAAAAGTTTCTTCATGACTTCTAGTGGCACATGGATAAGAAAATTGACTGCTTTTGGCAGTGACAGGAAAGAAGCCTTCTGCATACCGTTTTAACTGCAGCTAGGAGCCTAGGATTTACGTTTGTCTTAACTTTGTTTGCCATATTTCTCTTGTCAAATATGGTTCTTATTACAGCTGACAGTGTATTATTCCCCTCATGATTGGTCTGATAACACATTAAATGCTGTTGCTGCAGGAACCATTTGTCAACATTCCTGATGACAAAATAAGGGAGGCGCTCAAAGTTGTCTTAGGTACTGCACCTTTCTATTTTTTTCAAGATGAAGGAAGTATAACTTCTGGCTTTCTACACCTAGGGATGCACACAGACAACTACATCTTTCTATAGACTGAATATCTTGCACACTTGCATCATAGAATTGTAATCTCACTTCTACCTTTTATTCTCCTTTGCAGACCCAAGAAACCAACCTCTGCTTATTCATTGCAAGAGAGGCAAGGTAAGATCAGCTCTCAGTTTACAGTTTGTGGCTGCTATCCCAAGAAACAACCATGACCCTAACCCTGAACTAACTGTCCAATATTTGCATATCTGCAGCACCGAACTGGTTGTGTGGTCGGTTGCTTGAGGAAGCTTCAGAAATGGTGCTTGTCTTCAGTCTTCGATGAGTACCACCGCTTTGCCGCTGCAAAAGCAAGGATCACTGACCAGAGATTCATGGAGCTGTTCGACGTATCAAGCTTGAAGCACCTGACACCCTCACATTGTTAACCAAGGCGTGTGATCGCTTTGATCCCCCTTGATCCCTCAACTCTAGTACATCTCCAAGGCTATCTTCCTGCAGCTACTGAACCGATTCAGCCGTGAATAATTTTGGAACCCCCTAGAGTCCATGAGGTAGTGATGAAACCATTGTAAAACATTCGTGCTTGAGAGGTTTAGTTTCCCCCTGCTTAGCGCACTGGAGAGCCTGAGAGCCAGACTGCTGTGGTCGATTTGCGAGGGGTTCTGTTTTTTGGTAGCTCTCGCGAGGAATTCGCCATTGTTTTCGGGTACTGAAGTATGTACTCGAGCAGCTTCGCTGAGGAGGAATGAACTACTCTCTAAGTGCAAAAGGCTTGTCTCTTGTTGCATGAGTGTGGTTAGAGATCCTCCATATTAACAAGAGGTAGGCTTAAGTTAGCCCAAAACATTGAAAAACATTAATCTTGCATGTCTCGGTTTGGTGTTCATAAACTGAAAATGACGGAAATTTTCCCTACCTCACTATTGGATGTTCCAACGAACGCTTCTATGCTAATCCTTGCTACATACGCCAGAAAAAAAAGTTAATTCTTACACACAAAAATAAAAAATTCCCATCATTTTGTAGACTCTAATAACTTTTTTTCTAGGAAATTACCCACCTTTATCACCATGGAAAACAATATAAACTAACTCATTAAATCTATATCCACCTATGCCAATGTGAAACAAAATCTAAACTAACCCCCAAAACATCTAAACTATTATCCACTTATTCCATTATGAGAGATAATCTAAATAAGCACTCTAATTTGTATAAAAAAATTCTTACTCTGACCTTATGATATAATTTAAGTAACCCCTTAATTTGCAACTTAATTACCACTCCTGCCATTACTAAAACTAAATTAAAATATTGCATCAGGTCTACATTTAAGTCACCAACATTTGCTACGATGGAAAAGTTTAAATGTCATAGGTGATACTTATATATGCATTCCAAACTTACTAGATTTTGTTACTATTATTATGTAAAGAGCATTTAAAGTAAAAATACTTGTGCCATCATATAGATTTGATAATATATGCACGCATGCACGATAAATATATATTTCATTTTACAAGAACCATGAAAAACTTTCATTGATGACTCACATACCAATAATGTAACAAACTGTTAAAGCCATTTCAAAATTTTATTTCAGATAAGTTCATAAATTTCAACTTAAAATATTATGGCATGTCTTGAGTTTAAACGAATAATGATGCAAAATATTTACCTGGTGTTATTTTGAGACATATTAGTCCTCAGAAATTACATAATGATATATTATTGCAGATAAATTTACTATGTTAATGTTTAGACATGTTCAGGGAAATATTAATACTAATGTATTTTTTTTTCAGGGAAAAACTAATTGAGATTACAGGAGTGGAGGGGCTGTCCCCATGGGGCGAAATGGACTGGTAGAGCGGGTGGATCCGGCCCAACGAAAACCCCAAGCTTGGCCCAATCTAGGCCGAAGGGCTGTTTCCGTTACGCTTGGCAATGTTTCCGTTGTGCAACGGGACACGTGGACGGTGGACCAAGGTGTGGGCCACACATCACAGTGACAGAGCGTTTCTCTTTCTTTTTTTTTTTGAATTTTGAGCGTTTCTCTTTTTTTTTTTCTCTTTTTTGAAACAACTGTACGTAGGCCTGGTCACGAGACATTTGTCCCCCCGTCCCCACCACAGCACACTGGCCCACAGGCCACGTATTTCGAGCTCAACGTCTCCCTGAGAAGAAGTGCCCCCCGTCCTTGCATGTTGACCAAACGTAGCCAGTATCTCACTGACGTGTGGGCCCGAGTTCCACTAACCCCACCCGTCATTGAAAGTCCGGACACCACCGTGTGCGCCTAGCTTTTCACGCACTTCACCAACTCTCCACACAGTTCGCACCCGGGTTCACACTACAGAGCTCAGAGCTGCAAGCTCTAGCCGGCGAGCTCACCTCGCCCCCTCTGCCTCGGTGCCTCTCCCGGCCCTACTACTGTTCAAGCCCAAACCCTAACCCCTCGGGCCGGCCCAAATGCCGACGCCGGCGACTGCGCTGCTGCTGTTCCTCGCGGCGGCGGCGGCGGCGTTCCGCGGCGCGACGGCGAAGACGACGATCGAGCCGTGCGCTGGCGCGGACGCGTGCCCGGCTCTGCTGGGCTACACGCTCTACGCGGACATGAAGGTGTCCGAGGTGGCGGCGCTCTTCGGCGCCGACCCGGCGGCGGTGCTGGCAGCCAACGCGCTCGACTTCGCCTCTCCGGGCGCCGCCAACCGCATCCTCCCCAAGGGGACGCCCCTCCGCGTGCCCACCCGCTGCGCCTGCGCCGACGGCGTCCGCAAGTCCGTCGCCGTCCGCTACGCCGCGCGGCCTTCCGACACGCTCGGCTCCATCGCCGAGGTCGTCTTCGCCGGCCTCCCCTCCGCCGACCAGATCCGCACCGCCAACGGGCTCGCCGCCGAGGACCCCGACGCGCCGCTCAGCCCGGGCCAGAAGCTCGTCGTCCCGCTCCCCTGCGTCTGCTTCAACTCCACCGACAACAACCTCCCCGCTGTCTACCTCTCCTATGTCGTGCAGGTCGGGGACACCGTGGAATCCATCGCCGCCAGCCATACAACCACCGTCACTGATATCAGCAATGTGAACGCAATGGGGAGCCCCATTGTCGCACCAGGCGACATCCTTGCCATACCATTGCCTGGTAAACAAATTCACTCATTGGACCGCAGCATGCAACAAGATTGGAATAAACTGCCGTGGCCATTGCAGAGTCATAACTTGGCAACATTCCATCACTTTCCCCTTAAATTGACTAAACATTGGTTCAAAATATATGTTGTTTCAAGTTCTGTAGGGATCTAGTTTGCCAATAACCACCCATCATTTCTATGCTTATGATTGTCAATAACCGTAGGTCAGGGAAAATAACCTGAAATATTGGTTGGCGTCGACAGGTGTACCTTTGTGAAAGTCTGGAGGGGTAGTTCTGTAAAGGCCAGTTTATTGTTATTACATAGTTACTTTAGGCCCTTTTTAACTTGTTATAAGGAATTGCCAGCCTTTGGATTTTACAAACGCAGGATGCAGTAGTAGCTTTAAACTTTTAAAATCAAACTACCACTGCAGAAACCTGATCTACGGTTGTGGGCTTGTGGCTTGGGAGAAGCCGCGCTTGCATTGCAGCGGCTAGGTTGTGAAAGATTACTTTTCTATGTTTGTGTCATTGTGTGGTGCATGTGAGTAATTTTATTTGCTATGGATCATGAATTTTAGCAAGGGTTATTTAGAGTGATTATAATATTCAGTGCATTAGCTAAAGGTAGCTTATAAAAATGTGCAGTGATAGTCTTCATTTTTTATGGAAGTATCTTTCACTTTCATGGTGGCATACCTTTCTTTTTGCTGATTGCTTCAATAATGATAGTTGAGAAGGATACTTTCTAATTTTGCCGTCCTCTCTGCTAATCATTACTTTCTTTCTAATGACAACCATTTGTTTCTTTCATTAGCTTGCGCCTCGGCATTTCCTAACTCTGCTTCGGACTATGGATTGCTTGTGGCAAATGGAACCTATGCACTGACTGCTGGGAACTGTGTGGAGTGCAGTTGCGGGCCAGCAGATCTCAAGTAAACTTATACTCCCTTTTGTTCAATGTAGTTTTCTTGCCTTTTATTTGTTTCGGACTATAACACCATCATTTCCTTACAGTTTGTATTGCACACCGGCTTCACTGACAGCATCATGTTCAAGTATGCAATGCTCTAATAGCAGCCTAATTCTTGGTAATGTGACCACACAACCCACCACTGGTGGCTGTGGTGTCTCGTCTTGCAACTATGCTGGCTATGTCAATGGAACCATCGCAACATCGTAAGCAAAAAATCCCAAATAATTTTGTTTTTGCTCTATCTAAACTGCTAAACTCAAAGATGATCACATCTTTCAATACATGTGCAGGCTATCCTCAGGTCTTCAACCCATGTGTCCAGGTACTTGTGCAATCTTCACTTGTAGTCTGCTTCATATTTAGTTACTGAAATGCTGATGCAGTAAATTTGAGTCCTTTACTCCTTTGTTCAAAGTTCCTTTTGAACATCATCATTGACTTGTCCAGAGCTGCACTTTTGAAACATCCATCAGTAAATGTATTGTCTAGTCACAACCTATAAGATTTTTCTAGGTGTGCACCTCCTTTTTAGAAGCGAGAATAAAGGATGAACCTGATGTGTGATTTCAAGTGTAAAGAAAGATATTCTTGTCCCAGAATATTAGTCTAGCCCCTTGGTTTGGATTTAAATTGAACATAGTTTTGATCCCCATTTTGCCAATCTAAAGATGGTATTTCCTTTTTCTATATTGGTACATTGCCCTCAATCTTGTTTTAGTTAGTATCAGATTACGCCTGCCTAACACTATGTACCTTGCTTTAAAGTTCTGTATACTTCTTTATTTGAGGTAGTACATAGTACCAATGCAAACCCTTTTAAATAAATGAAGTGATAGTTATTTAACTAAATTATCTAGTGCAACATGTGAGGAAGCTGCATTGTAGATAATTGGCATGTTTCACCTGATCACACTTTTTTATGTCAAAGGAAAAGGAGAAGAGTGAAAATATATCATTGCTTATTCAGATAATGTTTCTGGAATGTCATTGACACTATAAAATGTGGATCAATGCATTAACCAAAGGAGGTTTCACCTGATCTAAGGCCCTGTTTAGTTCCCCATCCAAAAATTTTTCATCCATCCCATCGAATCTTTGGACACATGTATGGAACATTAAATGTAGATAAAAAAATAAACTAATCACACAGTTTGGTTGGAAATCGCGAGACAAATCTTTTAAGCCTAGTTAATCCATGATTAGTCTTAAGTGCTACAGTAACCCACATGTGCTAATGACAGATTAATTATGCTTAATAGATTTGTCTTGCAGTTTCCAGACGAGCTATGTAATTTGTTTTTTTATTAGTTTCTAAAAACCCCTCCCGACATCCTTCCGACACATCCGATAGCCCCTTGCTTTCACTTTATTCTCAATGTATTTCAGTATAGCAAACAGTAGAAATGTACCGACAGAAGTTTGTTTCGTAGATGCTGTTGTTTCATTTGCCCAGTGCTATGCATGATGAATTCCTCTGTTTTGATCTTTATTGGTGTCTGTTGTTTCAATTACTTTGACCATGATTACAGGACCACATCAATTCCCCCCACTCACGGCGGTTCCAACTGTGGCAAACCATGGGTCTTATTCTCCATCACCTGCACCGGGACCTGGAGACGCTGGTGGTGCCATCCCAGGAGGTTCCGGCGTTTCACCTTCAAATGGGCCTGCTGGGAACGCCTCGCAAGCCCCTACGATAAATCAACCATGCCGTTTCCTCCTCATTTTCATTCTTTCTCTGACATTGTCCTTGCAGATGTGGATTCCTGTGTAGAGTATTGTTGGCTGTATTTGTATTGAACAGGGAAGGCCTCATTGGGGCCAGGTGGAACCTGAATGAAGATTGCAGTAGCCTCTCTTCATCAGTGTCTGGTGAAACTTTTGGTATGACTCTGCTTTCTGCAGATTTTGTATATGAAGAAGCCACCCCCAAATTCAGGATACATCCTTCAAGGCAAGGGTCTGAAGGCAGTACGAGATGGAGGTGGCAAGGTTCATGTTCCTGATGGCCTAGTAGCTACAACTCTATTATAGATCATGTCAACATCTGAGATGGTTTGAAAAAAAAAGGAATTTCAAAATCTAATAAACGAAAACGAATATTTGAGCCTCTGCAAGATCTTAAATAAAAAAATTGTAAACGATAAAGCGCTTCAACATCTATAACTTTTATATGAAGTTTACATTCATTGCACTTTATATGAAAAAATTATGATTCTTTTATATAAATAAGCGACCACCTCTCATGTAAGCCAATGCCACCTCAACAAAAACCATCTACGAAACCACTTTGAAATGGTTAAAGAGGGAGTGTATTTTGTTTGGTTTCAAAAGTTCAATGTGTGATGTTGTCTGATATTGGATTTTGGGGGATTTTCAAAACCAGTGCTTAATTAGTTTTTTTTATATAGATAGCGGCTAACTAGCTAGTGACTAGTGTAGGGGGTGAATCGGACTTGACTCACAATTATATCAACACTAATGATGAGTTGATAGTATTTTTTAGTGCTAAATTTCATAACACTGTTTTAACATGGTGGGAGGCGCTCACTATCACACGCCAGGAGCAACTGTAGGGCGTCGTCGTTGGCACGGATCAATCATCTTTACACGTGATTACGTATACGGTTATTACTTATTGAATGATTAGCGCAACTCTCTACCGAAAACAAGCTACGCAAAGCTACGATCCGTACATCATCCGTTTCAAGTCTCAGCTGCACGTACAGGGGAGTACGCACGCGTATACGTACAAAGTATTTCTGCTGATGTCCGAAAGCACAAGCAAATCATTTGCACCGTATATACCAACTAATGGGCTCCAGCAAGTCAAGTCGTCAACACGCAAGCACCGCTAGATTCCGTAGAATTTGACTAACCCGTCTGCCTTGTCCTGCTCGCCGGTGGCAAATTAAGGATTCCAGGTCATTTTATACGCCGACGCCGTCGACGTCGTCGGTCGCCCTCGCCGCGGCCGGCCTAACGCACGGTCGGTGTCACCGAGTGCATCGGCCATCGGCGACGGCGACTACAAAGCTCAGCTCGATCAGGACGATGCTGCTCCGACGACTCCGATATCCTCTCCTAACAATAACATGGCTGTTGGTTTCTGCCTGCTTTCATCACATCACATAGAAATAGAAAAAAAAAGAGGGCAGCGAGGTGCATGTTTGTTCACCAGTAGCCGCTACACTGGTCTGGTTGGTCGTATGTGCAAGAGTATTATATGTTTTGCACAGTTTGTCGACGTGTCAGTTGTCACTGACCCTCGCTCGCAGAAGTAACAGGGGGATAGATGAGCTCTTAATCTGTTTGCCTGTTCGCTACACTGGTACCATCAACCCCACTAACAAAAGACTATTCATATATCTCCCAAAGTTGCTATGACTATGAGTGTCTGGTAAGTGATCTTGACAGTGTGCCTAGCCTACACGAGGCTTGCATTATCATAAGGCCGACACTAAGTGGTCTTGTTCGTTTGGCTAATAAGCCATGACAAAAAGTACTATTGACCGATTTATTATGAAAGAAAAATATTTCTGAATGGCTGATATATTCGGCTAATAAACTCAAGCGAACAGGCTCAGGATCCTACTAGTGGATTCCTCTCTTCTTTTTTTATGAGTCATTTCAAAAAATTTAGAGAATCGCTAAAGTTTGACTAAATTTATATTATAATATAATAATATTTATAATAACAACTAAGTACCATTAGTTTTTTATTAATTATATTTTTATATTATACTTATTTAATATCATAAATTTTTATAATTTTTTTCTATAATTTTGGTCAAACTTTAAATATTTTGACTCTTCAAGATTTTTTAAACGATTAATAATTTGGGATGAAGGAAGTAACAAATAAGAGAGGTAGAGCTCCTCCCATTCGCTTCAAAAGAACTACAAGATCGAGATCACAGTACAGTTTTATTGTAAAAAAAACCTAGCTAGCTAACTAAACAACATCTAGAAAAAGAAACGACGCACACAGAGTACAGAACCATTATATATATATATATATATATAT
>Ga0182004_10000112_pt1 | contig 34939 bp, 24 predicted proteins | sample Sormic07211540_1_FD_120479 | JGI IMG/M metagenome (GOLD analysis project Ga0182004, IMG submission 120479) | Endophyte microbial communities from Sorghum bicolor roots, Mead, Nebraska, USA - 072115-40_1 MetaG | ecosystem: Host-associated > Plants > Roots > Unclassified | place: USA: Nebraska...
CAAATTAGTATTATTAGATTTATCATAAAATATATTTTCATATAATGTGTATTTTATATTATAGATGTTGTTACTCTTTTCTATAAAGTTAGTCAAACTTTAAAAAGTTTGACTGGCACGGATGAATTGATTCTTTAGGGACGGAGGGAGTATTCCACCGCCGAAGAACCAGATTCGAACTCCTGGGAGTTCAGACTTGATAGTTGGTGGATGGTCAGGCCTCAAGATTGGACCTCACGACCTCACTTGCACCCATCAAAGCCCTCATCCACTAGTCACCGACCGAAGCGCGGGGAAAACGGCAAAAAGGAGAGGAGAAGAAGCAGAGTTTGATTTGATGAAGAGGAACAGGGAACCAGGCGCTCGTAAGCGGCCGGGCATCCTTGTCACGAATCACGATCAACAAGTCTCCGGCGGATTGCCATTTGCCCCTCGTTTCCGCGCTGCCAGTCCCAGGGCCCTCACCTCGGCCTGACAGGGGAAACCGATGTTTGTCTGAGCATCCAGTGAGAGGGACGACCCACGATCGGTGATGGAACAACGATGGCAACGACATTGGGAATGCATGCTTGGTTTTTTGGCAATAATCAAGGGGTGATGAACAGCGCATAGACCATCCGATGATTCATCTCTTGCAGGGAACTTATGTAGCTGACAATGTGATCGATCGAGTCATGTTTAGCTTCGGCTTGCGAACAACAGGACGCGGTCATGCATTTCCTCGTTGTTCTTCCCAATGATGCTTATTATCGCTTGAATTTATCAGCCGAATCTATAATAAAAAAAAGTCTACATAACCCCCAAACTATCTAGGGTGGAATACTTCATCCGCCAAACTATAAAACCGGATATTCTACCCCCTGAACTTTTAAAATCGGTCAAATAACCTCCTCGAGCGGTTTTAGAGGGTGGTTTTGTCTTTTTTTATTTATTTCCGCTGAATTTTTAAAAAATCATAATAAATCACAAAAAATCATAAAATAAAAAAATCAATTACTTTAGTACAATGTTTTTGTTGTAGCTTTAAATCTATGTTTTTCAATAATTAATAATAAGAATAATTCATATATGTAGTTCCTATGGTTCAATTGTTCTAAAATTTTTATGGTGAGTTCGTTATTGTATGCTTGAACTATGGTTAAAGTTTCACACCCATTGGATCACATATAACTTAGTTATAGATTTATTTAACTTTATTCTTGTTAAATCTATGCTTTATCTATATCTAAGTTATACATGATCCAATGAGTATGAAAATTTTACCATAGTTCAAGCATACAATAGTGAGCCCACCATAAAAATTTTACCATAATTCAAGCATACCATAGGAACTATTTATATAAAATATTCGAATTAATTATAGAAAACATAGATTTAAAGTTACAGCAAAAACTTTATACTAAAGTATACCATATTATATATTCACTGTATAGATCTACTCATCAGGAGTCCAACAAAATTGAATTTTTTATTTTATGATTTTTCTGTGATTTATTATAATTTTTCAAAGATTTAGCAGAAATAAATAAAAAAGAAAAAGATAAAACCACCCTCTAAAACCACTCGAGGAGGTTATTTGACCGGTTTTAAAAGTTTAGGGGGTAGAATATCCGATTTTATAGTCTGGGAGACGAAGTATTCCACCCTAGATAGTTTAGGGGGTTATATAGACTTTTTCCTTATTTTAATCCCCATGAGATGCAGAAGGAAAACAAACCATATAAATAGAGAGAAAGAGAGAGCATTCTCCATGAATTTTGTAGACTCGGCTGTTGTTAACAACAATAGCCATTGGATACAATTCACATCTAAATGACCCATTTCTACCATTAAGACATAACCATAAAGTAATTGCATACTTTTATTAAGTAAATTTTTGCTTCTCCATATAATTACCCACCTTTGCCACTATGAGAGCATCTACCCAAAACACTCTCCAATCCAAGAATTTTGTAGGATAGGAGAAAATCATCTCCAACAACTTCTAATCTCACCTCTTAAACTTTTGGCATTTAAAAAAAACCTTGCGCACAAAGATGTGCAGACTCCATGTTGCGCGTAGCCCCTACTATGGGCATGTGAGCACGTATTCTTCAGCAAATCTAAAGGTGGAAGGGTAGAAAAAAAAAGAGTAGAAAAAGTTCGTGATACAAATGTGCAAGAGAAAAGGAACATAAAATTAGTTAAGATAATTTAGAAATAGTATATTATTCCTGATATAAATTATCTCCAGTATTTTAGGAGTGGATTATTAGAAACTATTGTAGATGATCTTATTTATTCTTCCTAATATTTTTTGGCGAGTTGAAAAACTCTATGGTTTTGGAAAGAAAATAGTAAGAACTCTTAGAGATGCTCTAAGACTAGAAAAATAGCAAGCATTTTTGCTTCCAGGGGTTGTTTTATTTTGCTATCCAGCTATGGTACAGTGGAACGCCTAGTAATTTCTCTGGTGTTGATATGATTCCTGTTGGTGATTCTATTTTAAAATCATTTTTTATTTGGTAATATGATCTACTTTCGTTTCTCATGGTTTGTTAATGTGACACATAATTTTATTTATTCGTCTGGTCCTTCTACATATAAACTCTTGAAATTTAGGAAAAAGAAAAAATAACCAGAACATCCGACCATCAAATTCTGCAGACTCAAGTACTGTTGGCATCAAAAGCCTTCTTAATCCTTGAATATTATGCCCTCTCAATGAATGAAATCAGGTTGGTTGGGGGGGGGGGGGTTCCTCTTATAAAAAAAACTACATCAATTCCTATCTTTATTAATATCACAAGACTCAGAAAGATGAATGCTCTTAATTCGGTTGTACTTTAATCACCGTTGCTAATACTCCCTCTGTCCCTATTACCCCTCTCTCCTAGATCGATAAGCGTATTTTCTAAGGAAAAAGTCAAACTTTACAAACATTTACTGCATATAGGATGACAACTATTTTGGACCGACGACCGAGTGCTATAAAGAGTCTCTTCGCTTGTCATAAAAGTCATGGTAGAAAAATATTGTATACTTTCTCCATACCCCAAAAAAATTGACGTTTTAGGCCCTTACTCTATTTCTACAAAGGCTGACGTTTTACCACCCCTCCACTCAGCGCGTTAACTGCAGCAGACTTGACGTGCATTAACTGCACCAGGAGACACGCACTGCACCAGCCGCGACTTGAGGCGCCGCCCGTGCAGGCAGAAATCGAAGCGCTCCATTAAAAAAAAGAGCCATATTAGCCAACTGAGCTACAAAGCTTTCTTGAAAATAATATACCCACAGTTCTATTTAATAAGGGCAAAGGAGAAAAAATACCCCTTAATTAATCACTCCTTAGTTACCACAATCATGTCCTAAACGTCAAGAATTTCGGGTATAGAGGGAGTATTTAATAAGGGCAAAGGAGGAAAAATATTCCTTAATTAATCACTCATTGGTTACCACAATCATGTCCTAAACGTCAAGAATTTCGGATATGAAGGGAGTACTAATTTATTATGAGAAAAAAACACTGCTAAATAAACTAACAGATTTGACAGATGAGCTCAAACAAACGGACCAACTGTATAAAGAAACAACATTTAATTAAGGGTGCTGCCTCTAGAAATGGCGAGATGCCCGGCTTTTTGAAAATACCTTACTGTAAATACATGTATAACATGGATAACTTCGGTAGTAGTGAGCCATATGTATATCACATATACATGACGACCATACGCAAATATATAATGCCAATTAATAATCTCCACATGGCGTGTTTGCACACTATTCACACATATGGGATTAATTTGCAAATTGCAAGCGGGCCTCTGTTGAGCTCCAGGGCGGCTCAATGATTCGGATTAGCCAATGTCCGGGGATTGGAAGGCAAGGATAAGGCGATGGCACTTGGCACCCGGCCCTCAGAAGGCGCTCTCTGGGCGGTACAAACTGAGTTTGTCCCTATCACCCCCTGCTGCTGCTGCCTCACGGCTGTGGCTACTAGCTGACAAGCCCCTGCTTCCAAACCCTTCTCCGGTTGGGTGTGACTCGTGCTGTTGGCCTCCATGGACGCTTTTTGTTTGTACACCTTTGGTCTGTCTCGTGCGCAATGATGCGTACCGCCGGCCCCCTCTCCCTGTGTGCCGTGCGTGAGCCCGTGGCAACGATCCATCCCCATCGTTCCTTCTGCAGGTACGGTGTTTCTAGTGCAAGTGTGCAACTTGCCGATCGATCGAGCTGGGTCGATGATCGAGACTGTTAACGCCTGGCCACGTACCGTCTATTAATTGCCACATGGACATATGCTCTCGTCCAAGTCTTTGTCGTATTACTATAGGTGTGTCTATATATACGACGATCGACGATGTACACGTACGTACGCCGAGGTGGAATACAGCTATGGCGGCGCGCGGCGTGATCCGATCGAACTGCGAGGCTGACAGATGCATGCGTAGCTGAGATCGCGTCCGTCGTACACGTCTCTCTCGATCCAGTCCTAGAGTCATCGGTCGATCAAAATCGGCAGTGTGCATGCTATCACGCATCCAGGAGCTACCAGCGGCGGCACGCATCGATGATCGATCATACTGTACAATGCAACAAGTAGTATATCATCACACCGCCGATAGAACAACGAGAATGTAGGTCAGTTCGACGGGAGGGGCCACGGCCGTTCCTATCCACGAAAAGCACAGCACGACGCAGTGCAAGTAGGTGTGTACGTACCGTCGCGATCGATATGATCTGTCTGTCTGTCTCTGTGACTCTGCATGCATGCATATGCATGTGGGATCGATCGGTGTGGGACGACGACGACGATCGATGGCTCCTGCAACAACCCTTGGTTGCTTTCCACAGGGAGAGGCGCGGGCGCGGCGGACAGGGGTGCGCGTCGGGCGGGCGCTGGGCGCATCCCCTTGTCGCCGGGGCAGCGGAGGGGTCGAGCTCGCGTTCCGTTGCGTTTGTACGCCACTCGCCACCGTCTTATTCCCCCGGCCCGGCCGATCGATATATCAGCATCATCCCACATGCATGCGCGGTGCATGCTACCGCAAGCATATGCACGGACCAAAGCACAGGCGCATGGATGGTGTCGATCGTCTCCACCCCAAGCTAGCTAGCTAGCAGCTAAGCTCAGATCGAGCCTTTTCGATCGATCGGATCGTGTGTGTGCATGAAGTGACGGATTTTGCGCGACGTCCGACACCGGTACAACCTGCTGATAGGAAGGCCTGCGCTGCCAATTGGTGCAATGACAAACGGCCGGTAACGTACGCAGGGCTGCTCATATGCATGCACTTTGCGTGGATCTAGCTACATCCAGGTGTGCTTGCCTTTGCCTTGTTGCCGACGACTACAAGAACCTAACGTACCCCCATATCATCATTTCGCCAAGCTTATTCATTTATGCATGTAAATATATATCAAACTGAATAATGTGCGTGCGTACGTGCAAGTGTGCTGTGTGCAACACGAGAAATATACAATGAGCACCACCCTCTCTCTCTCTCTCTCTCTCTCTCTCTCTCTCTCTCTCGGCTGACTGTCTTGGACGTTTGAGGGCCTCGGGCATCTCTGTCCATGCGTTTTCGCCTGCTTTATTATATCATCTTTCTCTCCACACGTACACATTGGCAGCTGGATCGGACCGACGACACTGGCCATGAACTAATCCAAGCTCCGTGCGATTCCATGGCAACGCTTGCTTCTTCTTGACTCTGTTGCGCGCAGGCCTGGTACTTTTGCAGAGTATGTGTCTTATCTAGCTAATCTTCCGACTATTATTATTTTATAATACAAAAGTTCACTCTAACAATCAGTTCAACTTAAATTTGATTCCGGGCCTGTGTGATATCAATGATCAAGAAGAATTCATCTCTACAAATCAAAATTTTAGGGATGACTAGGAACAGGGAGTCGTCTCTAGAAATCATGTGTGTAGAGGCGGCTTGAAATACAAACATCTCTTTAAATCATTGTTTAGAAATCAAATATAGATCTTGACTAAAAAAATAGCAAAAAAAGAGACTGTTGCATCTAGAGCCGTCTCTAAAGATATTGTAGAGGTGTCTAGAAATAGAAGCCGTTCCTACAAATACATTTCTAAAGACAACTTGTTTATTTCTAGACGTTTTTTTAAGCTAGCGGCCATTTATTGACTTGCCTCTATTCAAAGAGGAGCCGTCTCTGAAAATCCTATTTGCACTAGGTGCGATTGCGTGAATAGCATCTGCTAAGTTTTGACTGGAACTCATATTTATAATTCATTATCAAATAATCTCTACAGCTTGCAGTAGTGTGTGCAATGACTGGAGAGGAGTGTGCATACGTAGCTATCGTCCCAGCTGTTTGTCTTGACAGATGAACATATAAATTCTTCTAGTCAGTCGTGTACCGACAACTAGGTGCATGATTATTCCCCGATCGATCGCTAGCCGCAACCGCAAGGCCAATCTGCGTCCACCGTGCATGAGTGACTTGTCAATGCAAAGGGCCCAAGCAAACCATGCATATATTAGCTCTTGTGTACAACCAATCATGCATAATCAGCAACTAAAGCTGCATTAATTATAATATCGATCTGATCTTAAGCAAAGTGGCCACCCGACAGACAGAGACGTGGGCTCGCTGGAAAACTAGCTTAAGTGCTTGTCATGACCGATGTTGTTTATGCGCCACACACTGTGGTGGCCTCCTGACATGCATGAGTTTAATCACACACCATGGTCTCGTCACGTGGGCTCGCTAAAAACTGTTCGTGTGTATACTGTATATATATAATAAAAAATTCAACTTAATCTTGTTATCAATTTCTTCTTCCAATCGCAAATAACAAAGTCCACAATGCAAACACAAGTACAGATACAAACTGATAGGAAAACAGTCGCATCTGTTGAGTGCAGTAGCAGAGAGTGCAGCAGTGCAGGCAGTGAAAGAGAAGGAGGATCGAGGAGCAAGGAGGGAGCCATGATTAGGCGCGGGACATGATGATGGGTTTGGCGGGCCACGTATTCGTGCCGCGTAGCCATCATGGAGTGAGCGAGAGGATTACGCAGCTCGGCACTGGAGGGCCCATCCCGTGGGGAAGAAGGCCCATGTACGTGTCCACGCGGCCAGAGCGCGGGCCCGTCCTGCCGTACCCAGATCTCAACTATCGGATTCGTGGACCCCGTCTCCGCCAAGTTCAAACGGGCCGAAAGGACAGCCGCTGTAGGGCAGGCCCAATAGTGCCTTGGCATACTTGACGTCTTGACGCTGCCACCGTCCCAGCGCTCACACTCCACAGGGCACAGGCAGACACAGTCACACAGCTGACAGGACGCGTTGGTGTACCTATGAGCAGTGGAGTTGAAGTTACCACTGTTTTTTAGTGCTATTATTAAACAAAGATTAGATTAGTGACTGAGCAGTACAGTAGCATGGAAGTTACTGGTGATGCTGAATGCCATGACAAGAGAGAGGTGTGTACAGAAGTGCATGCAGGGAGTCCTATCATGCATCGAGGTCGATGAGTGAATGAAAAAAGGAAAAAGGAAAAGATGCGTGAGGGCGAAAAACACGAGCGGCTATGGAATAGTAGTCGATGTGGAGTGATGGGGTTCATTGATGCATGCAGGGTGATGGCCTGATGGGTGTGAAGATTGACGTGCGGTGACCGTCGTCGTCGCATGGCAAATTGGCGGCACTGTGGAGCAGCGTAATTTCTCCTTGGAAAAGACAGCGGCAACAGCGACGGCAACCATGCAGATGCAGCTGCATCAGGGATCGGCGGGGACTATTGTTCCTCACCATGGGAGCTGCAGTTTCCAGGTACACAGATACCAATTGCATGCCCTCTCTTTTTCCACCTAGGCCTTATTGAGTTCCACCTAAAAACCCAAAAATTTTTAAGATTTCTCGTCACATCGAATCTTTAGACGCATGCATAGAATATTAAATATAGATAAAAATAAAAACTAATTGCACAGTTTGGTCGGAATTTACAAGACAAATCTTTTGAGCCTAGTTAGTCCATAGTTGGACAATAATTACCACAAACAAACGAAAGTACTACAGTGTCGTGAAATTTTTACTATAAGGAACTAAACACGGCCCTAGCAATAGTAGCAAAGCACGGCTCAAAGAGTGCCTTTGACCATACACAGTGTGTAGGGTTAGTAGTACTTAGTACTAGCTCGACTCCACCACACCTGAAAAAAGCAACAGGGTAGCATGAACAGGTAGAGCTACCACGAAAAAGATCTCGAAAGGCAGAATCATGGAGTACGTGCCGGTGCCGCAGCAACGAAACGAAACGAAACGTAACGGGTGGAGTGGAGGAGCTCGCTGGCCCTCTGCCCTGCCGGCCGGCACCACCGATTCTCTGATGGATGAGCAGGCCGGCCGGCCAGCAGCTCGAGCTCGTCTCTCTTTTTACCTCCAGTCCAGTGGTCACTGCACGGCTGCACCAGGCGAAGTGCGAGTGCTCGTGCTCTAGCCCTAGCTGGTATAATCATCACGAGCGTGGCAAGCCTCGCCCTCCTTTCCTCCCGCATTTCCCAGTCCCTGACCAAAAGCTGGCCTTCGTCTCGTCTCCGCATCCGGCAGCGGCGATGCATTACCTTGGACTCACTGGCATGCATGACACGCATCTTTTTTCCTTTCTTCCTCCTCCGTCCCGCACGCAGGCAGCCTTGCTCGCCGCGCAGAGATCAGAGGTGGTGTAGCGGCGCAGGCCCGTCTGATTGCAACCGCATTGCATTGCGTCCTTCCAGTCAGCTTTTTCTTGCCGACCGCCAGCTCCCTCTCGGTGTCGATCTCCATTGCCAGCTGAACAAGAACAAGCTAGTAGCTAGGGGGTTTCGATCAATTGGCTCCGGCGCCCGAGAAATGCGCAGGGAGGGGAGGATACCGAGCAGCAGCAGCAGCAGCCCGGCGGCAGAGTGGAGAATGTTTTTCAGAGGGGGAGCAGGCCTGATGTTTTTCACTGTGGAGCGTCGCGCGCCGGGCTGATGGGTCATTTCAGGGGGAGCTGGATGATTGCATCGGCCAGAGTGAAAGGCGAGTGTGGTGGCAGAGTGAAAATGTGCGTGGCCGGCTAGCTGCACATCGCCCGCCGGGAGAAAGATGGAGCTGCTGCCTGCTGCTCCGTCTGAATACGCACAGGAGATAAAAGTTACAGCGGCGTCAGATAAAAAAGGTCAAACCATATTGCCATGGCATGGAGTACGTACTGTACGTAGGTGCCAGTCGATATGATCAAGACGACTCAAGAGGTTCAAAATTGTGCTTGATGGAGGCAGGGCTTTTGTTTCTCCTGATTTGAGTTTTACCAATGATTTTGCCGCTGACCGTGCGGTAAATAGCACCCCAACTCGTAACCGGATTGTTCCTACAATTAGTAGTTGAGTTTGGATGTTGTAGCGGCCAAAAGGGAAAAAAAGAATTTCTTTGTTCTGATTTTCTCTCTCTCAAAAAAGATCCCTTTCCAAAAGGATAGACCGACGTCAGGAACGTCGGTTGTTAAGCAGGTTATGGGTGGAGCCTTGTTATTCAGACGACAACAAGCAATCGATCACTCAGTTTTATATGAGTGTTCTCATGCGACCGGCCTATGAAACATCGTAGAGCATTCCTCAATTAGTAAGCTTGTCTCCCGGCTTTCCACGTAAGCATCTTCGTCTTGAGTTTCTTGGCCGAAAGAAACACGTACTGAAATGATTGCTCAACGGAAAATAAAACTCACTCACTTATGATACGAAATGAGCTAACAAATCTGTCCGATAATGGACAAGTGTTTCTCTGCAATTACAGTGAAATCCATCAGTTCATTCATCTTTAGTTTCCCTGCATGCATATACGCCTGCCAATGCAATGTACGGCGGCGTAAAGCACACGAGTAAACAGAGTAATAATAGGTCGACACACATGGCCGTAGGCACTAGTTCATGTTGGATGGATGCCAACCTGAGCTGGTTGGGATTCGAGAGCACGAGGCATCAGCAGGCATGTACATACAGCATCATCGATCCATGCATCGATCTGCATACATCTGCTGCTCTCTGCTGGCACACGAGCGAGAGCTTGCAACAACTCTCCATGGACCATGGCATGATGATGGTGCGAGCTGAGAAATGCTGGGAGCAACGTACCCAGAGATAAAAGTACTTGCTTGCCTTTGCATACTTTGGTTTGGCGTGCGTGCTGCGTTTGCATAGACCCAAATGATGAAACAGGCGAACGAGGAGGGAGAAAAGGGGCTGCTCCGTCTCTATATATGTCAATATAGTTGGCTATACATTTTTTTTGGGGAGTGGAAGATGGTGAAGTGTGCTGCACCTTCTCCCATGTACGGCATGAAGAAGTACCGTGTTAAAGATATGGTGTTAAGTACTAATCGATGATGATATGCTTGACCATTCATAGTTTGATTAACCATTAACAGGACAAGCTACATGCCATCATCATGCATGTACAGTTGTTTTATTTGGTCATGTGTTCATCAGAAGAGAAATAATGAAATAATATTATAAGGCAGCGACATAATTCATGAAATTATAGCCTTCCTTTTCATTCGACATTTTTGTTTTGCATGCGGGAGAATATAATAGTAAATCCCATGAACAACACAATAAAAATCATATACCTACTTTAGAAAAAAGAATGGTAGTAGACTACTAGTAGTACATCAGCATCTTAGCATTGATAAAAAAAGGTCCCTCTTTTAGCGAGTAGATCTCATAAACCTACTATAAGTCTATATAAGTACCTTCTCCTACTAATTACTAACCAATGCAAGTAATAACTATAAAGTATATGCATATGAAATTTATCATTTTCATACGAATTTGCTTAGATTGAGTTTGCATCTCAACTTTTATGACAAATAGGTCAATAAATTTACTAGAAGCATAATGACATTTGAAAACCGATGGTGAATTGTTTCCGGCTTATAATAGAAAGCGTAAGCTAGGATAGCCTTGCTGCGAAAGAAGCACGAAATTTGTTGTGTGAAGTTCATTTGTATATATGAACACCCCACAATCGCTGCCAAAGAGCGTGTCTGCTAGCTAGCTCCAATGCATGCTGCGGCATTTATGTTATAAAAAAACAGTTTTGAAACTAATAGAGTAACGGTATTGTTAACTTCTTTGGACTTTAAAAACTTCACTTTAGACATCTTTTTTTTTCTAAATCATAATTTTGCATGACTATGGTTTTAAATCGTAGTCTTTTGCTAGGATGGTCCAGCTATGACTATTTTAGGTCAACCTCCTGCGGCGCTTGATAGAAGCACGTTGTATATATGATTAAACTCTTCTTCTTAATACAATAATACATAAATCTTTTGCGTATTCAAGAAAAAAAATACCATGGTAGCATATTACAACATCAAAACAAAGCCTATAAATTTTTGTACATTTTCCTCTTGATAGAAAACGTGTGATGTGCATGGCACAATCACGGGAAAATTGTGTGCATTGAGATTATTGAAAGTTTACAAATGGTACTAGCTAGTAGGTTGGTCTCAAATAAAGTAACTCTCATAGTGGTACCATATTGAACTTTTGATCATCGATTGCTTTGTGTATATTGAAGTTGAACATTTTTACGCGAATGGTATGCACAGCTTCGTGTCACGTAGAATTTTCAAGTAATTGTGGAATTTTGCTACATATACGTTTGCCAACGTGCGTATTATATTACTACTAGAAGTTATTGATCAAACTTGCTTGTGTCTTGAGGAATCGTTTTAATATAATGTCCAAAATGTCAGTCTTTTGTGATGGGAGGGATCAGTTCAAAGTCTAAAAGCAAGTAAAATTCTGCTAAAAAGAAGATGGACTGTTCGCCGCCGCCCCATGGTTTAGTTCCTCCTCCGGGAAAAGAATTCTAGCTCACTTTTCTCCCTCTTCGAATCTATGCGTACTATACACAGCTTCGCCAAAAGGGCATCTGCTTATGAATATTGTAAAGACCCAGCTAGCCGGATCGATTAGAAAAGACATGTGTGAGCAACTTACTCAAAACTGTTGATTAATGAGCAACACACATGCAGCCATCTTAGCAAAAAAAGTGGAAAGGAGCGAGGAAAAGCCAAGAGATCGGCAAACAAACTTTCATTTGGTGCGATGCAGGGATCGGGGTATGGAAAGATGTCAATGCCATCTCATTGTGCCTTAGTTTAGTCGTGAAGAGAAAAAGGGTTTTAGGGATCAAGCTAACAAGGGGCCGGCACTTGGGCGAAATGATCGCATGCATGTGTGAAGAATCTTCCTTCGTCACTACTACTAGTATATAGTGCCATGTTTTTTCAGCAAAGCAATCAGTACAAGTCATAAGGGTTGAGCTGTTCGTGCGCATAGTTTATACAGTATGTGATCCATGGGCAAAATTAGCTTTCTACCATTTGGTCAAGGCAATTAATTAAAGCAGGTTAGTTGAACATATATAAGTCATTATTTTTCCTTATTATTTTTGCATAGATATTTAAAACATAACCTTTTGCATTATTTGCATATATGATGTATAACGACACAACACTAAATAAAGACCACATGCAAGAGCATGAGGAGAAGTTTCCATGCATTATCTCACTGCCTAAACCATGTCTGCCCAAGAAGAAAGAAGGAAACTAAAAAGGGGAAAACAAAATGTTCTACTAGTAGTAGTAGACACTATAGGTAGCTTAGGTACCCGGCAGTTATCACGGACACATGGATGGATGCAAAGGATATGTGTGTACAGATTAAGCTAACCACCATAATCAATTGGTGTGACGAGGATCGATAGTAGGGAGAATAGTACTCGATCTCATGATCCCATCTGCTACCGATATGATCTCAAAGAGAAGCCCTAATTAAAACAAGCAAACAAAGGCTTGATAAAAGCTGCCTATCCAATGAGTATATGAGACACATTCCCCCTTCAAAAAAGGGGGGCCGGGGGCACACCCACACACCGATGCAGCAGCAGCGCACAAAAGCAAAGAGATATAGACAAAGCCCTTTGTTTCTCTCTTTCACCACCCCCTCTATCTCAAGCTAGCTATATATGATCCCCCCATGCCCCCAAAGCCTTTCCACACACAAACACAACCATATACGCACCTTAAGCTTTCCACCCCATAAAGCCTCCCTTGGCACCTCTATCCCACTAAGGAGCAAAAAGAGAACCAAGAGAGGCCGGGAAATTAAAGGAGCCAAGCAAGGCTGCCTGCTGGTAGTAGCTAGTGTGAGTAGTGAGACCTTAACTTAATTGCTTGGCCAGGGCATTCACTCATCTCATCAGCTAGCTAGCCCCTTAAAAGAAGCAAACACTCTAACGCTCATGGCACTACTGGTGAAGAGCCACCACCAAATGTTGGTCTCCTCCTCCACCTCCTCGTCGTCCCCTTCGGCGTCCCAGCAGCAGCGGCAGCCGCCGCCGGCGCATCCGCCGCCACCTCCTCCCTCCTCCTCCTGCCTCACCGACCAGCAGCCGTCCCCCGCCAAGCGCAAGAGGCGCCCTCCCGGCACGCCGGGTACGCGCGGGTTATACGTCGTTCGTTATTGGATATATAGACGCGTTTCTTTGATCCATCTTCTTGCATGCATGCATGATGTACTACTATCTATCATCAAGCAGGCGCGCACTTTGCTAATGCGTGCACCGTACTGACCCCTGCTTGCTTTGTATACGTGCAGACCCCGATGCAGAGGTGGTGGCGCTGTCGCCGCGGACGCTGCTGGAGTCGGACCGGTACGTGTGCGAGATCTGCGGGCAGGGGTTCCAGCGCGAGCAGAACCTGCAGATGCACCGGCGGCGGCACAAGGTGCCGTGGCGGCTCGTGAAGCGGGCGCCGCCGCCTGCTGCTGCTGGCGGCGAGGACGGTGCAGCAGGTGGCGGTGGCGGCGCTAATAGCAGCAGCACGGCGGGAGGCGGCGGCGCCCCCCGGAAGCGCGTGTTCGTGTGCCCGGAGCCGAGCTGCCTCCACCACGACCCCGCCCACGCGCTGGGCGACCTGGTGGGCATCAAGAAGCACTTCCGGCGCAAGCACGGCGGGCGGCGGCAGTGGGTGTGCGCCCGCTGCGCCAAGGGATACGCCGTGCAGTCCGACTACAAGGCACACCTCAAGACCTGCGGCACCCGCGGCCATTCCTGCGACTGTGGCCGCGTCTTCTCAAGGTATATATCCACACAGTACATCCTCCGATCGATCCTTTCCACTTAATTAATTAATGACGTGTATATGTATATGTATATATATATATATATATATATATATATATATGCTCCCAGGATCGTAGTATAGCTAGTATGTAGTAGAACTGTCGTAGAAGATTAGTACTCGATCGATCGCGCACACGCGTATATATACATACGTGCATGCGCACGTACGAAACCACGCACGAACACCCGGTGGTGGTGGTCCAAATGATCTGCCGCTTCGATCGATCGTTCCGGTGGGATCGGAGATGGACAGGCTTGCATGGAGATAAGACAAAAGCTTGGTGCCGGCAGGCCGGCTTGCGAGTAGGGCCCTGGGTGCCTGGATGCCTGTGTCATGAGCAGGGCAGCCGACACCAATTAATTAGGGTCTGATCCCTTGTTTAGCGATAGCAAGCTGACCACGCATCATATACTAGTGGTTGCATGCGTACGGACATTGGTGGGGCTATGATTTGCTTGCATGCTATTGCTAGCTAATCATAATCATGATATCTATCCATCTATCTATCGAGCTCAGCTACCGAATATATAGCTGATGACGATCGAGTGGGTTCCATAGTATCTAATATCCACTACTAATAAGTGATGAGGAGGAAGAAATGACATCTTTATTTTCTTTTGCCAAGAACACAAAAAAAAAGGCAGATCATATCGATGGTGGCACTGCAAATGTGCACAGTGCAGTGGGATATGATCGTTTCGGTGGCGGGTTGCGGTAGGACCGAAAATTCCAACGCGACGGGGCGACAGCGATGCCGCATCCACCAGGAACTGTCTTGGCGCATGCGTTTTTCTTTCTCCCCACTGTGCTAGCTCACGGAAACTCAAGAGAGAATCTGACATGCATCCATCAATCCATTGCATGCATGCTATTTAGTTTCACTGTTATCCTTAACGACCTTAATGAAATGATGTGCATACTTGAGTTATTTAGCCCTTTCGTTCTAAATTATAAGTTGTTCTATTCTTTCGAGGTACATAATTTGGTTACACATCTGCATATATATTATTATTATGTTTAAATATATAATAAATTTATGTATCTAGCAAAATTAGAATGACTTATAATTTAAAATAAAAATTTTATCATTATTATAGTTGTGCATGCAAACTTGACAAGTGAAAACTTAAAAAAAAAACTTGACATGCATGCCTACATACTTATATGCCTGCACTCGGAGCACATAATTTTGCAAAATGTGAACAGTAGCACTTTCGTTTGTATTTGATAAATATTGTCCAATCATAGGCTAAGTAGGTTTCAAAAGATTTGTCTCACAAATTACATATAAACTGTGTAATTAGTTATCTTTTTTACCTATATTTAATGTTTCATACCTGTGCCGTAAGATTTGATGTGACAGAAAATCTGAAAAATTTTGCAAAATATTTTGGGAACTAAACAAGGCCTTAATTTGACCATATGTGCTCAGGTGAACATGTACTCTCTTCTAATGGAGTTGGGAACTGATGACCAGACTAGCCACACCAGCTGAGCATTCAGCGAGTGGCCGTCAAAGGCTCTCTAGTAGAGACAAGCTGCTCCATTCCTCGGACCCCCTGGGTCTGATCCACCAAAGTACAGGCGACACCCACACACACACACGAGCACCAGTGCACCACGCACCACGGCCGCCGCGCTGCGCTGCGCTGCGCCCATGTGCTCTGCTCCGTCCGCCTCCTTTTCCTACAAAACAACAACAACATCGGCATGGCCTAACACCTTTAATAATTGGCGTTGGCAGCCACACTCTCTTGTCACTGACCAGCGCATAGATATACCACCGCCCGGATATATGCCTCTTTCGATCTCCATGCATATGCATGGGACCTCACACACAACTTGCACCCCACATGCATGTCATCGCTCATCTAGCTGATATCATCCTTGTTACGTAGCTGCTTCGTTCCATGTTACAATCAGCTGCTAAGTATATGGCATCCAAAAAAATACTGACGAAATTATAATGTTGCATGTATATATAAAAATACATGTAGCTAGCGCCACACAGAGCATAGCCATGTATTGTAGCTGTCGGTCCCCTGAACTGAATCGATGCTTCGAGTGGAAGCCAATCATATTGCCGCTCGCTCAGCTAGATTGTTTTTGGATCGGCACGCACCGGTCGGTCTCATCTAGGCTCTCGCGCGCCGCGAGTCAGCGTGCAGGCGATCAGCCAATCATGCATGCACGCCGTGCGGTCTCTTTCCTCTCACGCGCGCCCGCCCAGGAAGGCACCTAGCGTCGCGGTGGCGGTGCAAAGGGGCTTTGCCATCTCGCGCACGCATGTGCGATCCCCTGCTCGTGATTGTGACAGCGAACGCACAGCCTCTACAATCACCGTGTGCGGTGCGGGCGATTAAAGTTGGGTGGTTACGTTAGTGAGGAGCTGATAATGATGGATAATCAATAATGTGCTTTTATTCGGTGCAGGGTGGAGAGCTTCATCGAGCACCAGGACGCGTGCAACTCCAGCCGGATGCGCGGCGAGGCGGCGGCGGTGGTGGCCGTGCCGCCGTCGGCGCTCCCAGTCATCCGTCCGGCCGTCCCGCGGCATCCGGCCACGGTAGCACCGCCGCCACCGGAGCTCCAGCTCCTCCCCGCCTCCTCCGCGGCGGCATCGTCATCAGCGCCACCGCTGACTAGCACCTCCCTGTCCACCACCACAACCGCGTCCCAGAAACAAGAAGAACGACCACACGCGGCGGCGACGACGACGAAGCTGCAGCTCTCCATCGGCCCCATCGTCACGGCGACGGGCGCCGACGCTGCTGCCGTCGTCGGCGAGGATGAGGAGGACTCCGAGGCGGAGGAGCTGCGGCGCGCGATGGAGGAGAAGGCCGCGGCGGACGCGGCGCGGGAGCGGGCGCGAGGGGAGGCCGCGGCGGCGGAGCGCGCGCTCGACGAGGCCCGCCGCGCCAGGCAGCGCGCCCGGGCCGACCTCGAGAAGGCGTTCGCGCTGCGGGACCACGCCGCGCTCCTGCTCGCGCAGGTCACCTGCCACGCGTGCCGCCAGCGCTCGCTCGCTGTGGCGGCCGTCGTCAGGGGCGGCGGCGGCGGCGGCGAGGGACACGCCGGCCCCGCGATGGCCTGCGACTCTATCAGAGGAGGCGGGGGCTTTGGAGCAGCAGGCATCTAGCTCCACCACTCGTGCATGCCATGCACAGCGCGGCTGGAGATTGTGTATGTAGAGCTAGCTAAGCTAATTCGTATGTAGGCCGGCCGGCCGGCCTTGTGTCGATCGTGTCTTGTAGCCATTACTGCATGCATGCAATGCAACCACGCACCCGCTTGGTTTTTAGGGTGCTACAACTTGCAACTTTGGCCTCGTAAAGGTATGAATGAGATCATGCACGTCAAAAGACTCAAGTGTCTACGAGATTCCACTCCATTTTGTCATCTTCGGAAAGCAAGGCTTCTACAACAACAACAACAACACCACCCCCCCCCCTCCCCCCCCCCCACACCCCCACCCCCAACCAAACACAGTAGATTCATTTAAATACATACATAAATATTGGTATTTATAGCATAAGAAATATCAAGTTCACCCATTTTTATTAAATGATGAATTTGTTAAGAAGGTGTTTTTTAAGTTCTTCAAATCTTCAAACATATAATTATGTACACATTTGTCTGGCTTCCCTTAATCAAAATTGCTGGTTCTAGACTTCTATGCATGATGCATCTCTTCCTTGCTTGTGATTCCCATCCATATATTGCACTTCTTTGCCTCTCCACACTACACCGCCATCTGTCAGCTATATGCTCAAGGATTCTAGTGACGCAAGCACTAAACCAGCTAGTAGCAGGATTTCACCAACTTACAATTTGGCATGTACTAAGTGTTGTGTCTCTAGACAGCATACATATAGTTGCACAACAAAAAACTATGTACCTAGAAAAGTCAAAACAACCTAAAAATTAATAATGAGGAGTAAAACTATTGCATCTAGAAAATCAAAACCAAAATGACCTACGTATGGAATGGAGAGAGTAGTACATCACATATTGGACTGAATTTATAGTACAATACATGAGTGTGGTCCTTCAACTTTGTTACGAGATGTTATTCAAGTTTGTGAACTCTCTCAAAATTCAATTTTCATGTCCCTCAACATGTCTTGTGGTATCATTTGGGTCACGTTTTTTACTCTCTCAAAAGGCCAATTTCAAAGTCCGCAATTGTCTTCCCTAAACATGGCATAGCATGTCATACAGGTCTAGTCCCATCCCACTATGTGCCTCCACGTCACATGCCATGGTATATTCCTCATGGCTCCCACACAAAGGTAGTGTCATAGGTCAGCCTCTACCGCTCCATCGATCTCCATGCTCCCCACTACCCAGTCTCTCCTTCTACTTCAGTAGGCCGATAAAATTGACCTCCCTTTCAAATCATTGTGGGAGACCGCCAAATCAGAGTTCGAGTGACTATCAGCGTTGAGTACACCACTGTGAGATGTCACTTGGATAGAGAGTGTGTATAGTGGAAAGATCCCACTCATGACAATAGAGAAAAACTTGGGTGGAAGGTTCTTGGCTACGAGATCGATCTACTTGGTGGTGGTCTAATACAAGATTTATTCTTGACTTGGGCAAGAACTCTCAAGAAAAGTAGTCATTTTACTTCCTATTTCGCCTAGGGAGCATTAGTTCAGCCTTACCGCCTCAACAACTAGGGATTTCACAACATTCAAGGTGAAGGGCGATGAAGGCAGTAATGATGTCATCCTAGAGTCCATATCCTCTGCTTCCATATACAACAATCAGATCATGCTGCCTATACATCCATATAGATGTGTGTATGTTAGACCTTGACCACTCTTCCAAGTTGTCCCGCTGTTGTTTTCCCCCTTCGATCTATAACTGATCTTTTTTTTATAAAGAACAAACTAGCTATTTGTAAGTATAATGGTCCAATGTCCTAGGATTCGTTCTCGACAAAGAAGAGACCAAAAACACGAATGATTTCACAGAATCATAATCTAAACTTTTGTAGTTTTGTTAGATGAAATGACAATGCATCACTTTATGGCAAAGCTCAAAGAATAATCCATCTAGAATTTATGAGAATTAGAAGTACTAAATATGCGGAGCAAAGAACCTCAGATTGGATAGCTAGGCCCCCGATACTGTACTGGACCGGGTGTAGCAGGTTGCACTGCCTGCTACTCGTCGGCTTGGCATCAGTGCTTGTGCTTCCGTCCCTGCAAAAGTGGGCATTGCAACAGCAGGATGATGGCCTCCCGCCTCCCGCCACACTTTAGCAAAAGGGACCAAAAAACGCCTTTACTCCTGGCCTGCGTTCTTCACGTGTAGTACAGCTTTTTACCGCACGGTCAGTCGGTCACGCCAGGGCCATCCATTTCATCCGGCGCTGAATGCTCTGTGAAAAAACACAATGCTGGCCATGGTCCTTTTTACTGCAGAGAATATGCTCTCTCTTTCTCGCCTGGGGACCTGCGCGCTTAAGCTTTACTGCCATGGTTACTACACAAATTCTCATACGTTTTTCCTTGGCAACATTGTAAACCGGAGTACAATTCGTTCGATCTTTTCTCCATGATCATAATCCAGGTTAAAAAAGCGATGTTACCCTGATAAGATTGGCAATGCTGTTTGACCAAGCTAGAAAGCAAATATTCCCTAGACTAGACAACGTCCTAGCACGCTGCAAGCATCTAGACATGCTTGGCGATGCTCGGCGATATAGTAGCAGTTCCATAAAGAGATGGCGCAATGATACCCTCGCGGCCTTGCAAACTTGCTTTTGTTTTTTCTCGGATTCTTTTTTTTTTTATGTTTCTTTGGTTGCACCAATGTAAGCAAGCACGCAAGCCTGAACTCTGAAGCACAGACATCTGGTCCTGCAACGAGCAGGAGCAGCGACACCAAGGCCCCCTTGCCTGGCGAGCCAAAGCTGAAAGCTAGGCCCTGTGCCCTGGGCCGGCCGGCCCACGGCGGCTTCAATTCCCGGCCGTGAGGTCGCTACTCATGATGAGCCGCCGTGGCCCGTGGCTGATCAAAGTGTGAAGTGATCAGCGCGTGCGAGAGCATCAAGCAGGTCGCGGAGACGCCGGGGAAGCGGCGGTCGTCAACGGGGACACCGAGTGGCCGACGGCGAAGCGAAGCCGCAGGTCGCAAGTGCGAGCGCACTTTTTTTTTTTTTGCGGCATTCGGTTCTTCGAGAGGGACAACTACAGGTTTCGTGTGCCTTGTGCTAGCTATTGCTAGTTCGGTCGGTTTAATTTTCCTGGCGCTAGGGTGGTTACACTAACCCGAAATCCTTTTAGTTTATTTCACGCACAGCTGAGCATCATCATTTTTGTTGCAGATGGAAAGGACATAATTAAAAAGACCATTATTGAGCACGAACGAGCCACTCCTTGTGACTTGTGATGACGGGGAGCTCCGCTCCTCTCGGTCCGTCGTCATGCATGGCGCAGCTAGCCTGCAGGCAGAACGGACGTTGACTTATATCTCGCCGTCCCAGAGCTCCTCGAGGGACTTGTAGGGCCCGTGCTCGGAGACGTAGCGGCGGCCCTGGTTGATCTTCCTCTGGGGGATCTTGCTGATGCGCTGCCTCTCCTCCTCCGTCAGCTCCCAGCCCACGATGTCCAGGTTCTCCTTCATCCGCCCTTCGTCGAAGCTCTTCACGATCAGGCAGTCGCCCTGCTCGTACACCCACCTCAGGCACACCTGTTTTTCCATCCATCCATCCATCCATCGTGCAAAGCATGTCAGAGAGTGTCCATAGAGAGCATTCTGTCAGTACTTATATAATACTTCCGTTTATTAGGTTGTCAATTAACAAGAGGTAGAGGAGGATGCTGTGCGTGCCTGTGCCACGGTTTTGCCCTTGGACTTGGCGATCTCGTGCAGGACACCAGAGTCCATCACCGAGTCGCTGCCCCAGTGCGTGCCCTTGGCGCCCAGGGGCGAGTAGGCGCATAGCTGGATGCCTTTCTCCCGGCAGAACTCCCTCAGCTTATGCTGCTGCCACACTGGGTTGATCTCAACCTGTCATTATATATTTATTATATTATTACCCCCAGAGATAAACTTGCCAATGGTCTGCATCGGTCCATGCTGAATTTACAACGAAAAAGACGGCGAGAGTCGGCTGAGAGTAATAAGTGGAGGACCGGGCGGACCTGATTGACGAGGGGAGGGATGGTGGCGAAGGACAGCAGGGTGTCGAGCTTCTTGCAGGAGAAGTTGCAGACGCCGATGGCCTTGGCGAGGCCCAGGCGGTGGCACTCCTCCATGGCCTCCCACACGGATCGCATGTCGAACGGCTCGAAGTCCTCGGGCGTGAAGGGGGCCGTGTACCTCCCGGCCTTCATGGTCACGGGCCAGTGGACCATGTACAGATCCACGTACTCCATCTGGAGATTGCTGCATTTGGATGGTTGCGCGAATGGAGATATAATACCTCGGTCAGGCACTCAGGCAGGCCTAAAACCAAAACCAACCGCACATTGCTAGCTAGGAGGTCCAGTTAGCCAATTATTATTTTTTCTTTTTTGTTTTCACTCATCTCCACGTAGGCTGACGATTTGGTTGCGTTGTTAGGGACGCATGGTACTCCGATGTACGTCTTTAAAAAGATTCTCAAAAAAAAAAGAGAGTCATTGATTTGCTATGAAAGAAAAATACTTTCGTAGATTACAAGTGAATGGGACCAATAGCACCGTCAAATACGACAATCCACCCAACTGTACTGAAATCAATTCTTAGGTAGCAGGCTATAGGCATTTAGCTACAAGGTTCTCCTAAAGCTAAAACCGAGCTAAAAGAGCTAAATTGAACATGAGTACAAATAGCAGTACACAATATAAAACAGCTATAGCCGACTATTTATTACTTTGGTTACTGCTAACATAATACTATTACAACAATTCAAGCAGGAAGGCACTAAAAACAGCCAAAAAAAAAAAGAACCACTAAATTCATGTCATACAGCAGAGTAAATAGATTTCGTTTGGTTACTGCTAACACTAAATAGTAGTATTTTTCCTATATAAATTTAAAGTTGTTTGGGAGTACTAATCACTGACTACACTTAAATCACCAACTATACTTATCCCCGGCTTGTCCATATGTAGTACAGAATGTGATAAAGAAGGGACTGTCGCGTATGCTGCGGCCTAGAAACGACGATTATCGAGGGCAACGTTTAAACTAGAAACAGAGTCCCACTTCCTTTCCCAAATCTGAATCAAACCCAAGCATACCATTCACGATCCATGTCCATCCGTGCACGAATCAAGCAGCATGTAAATCTCAGACGCGGCAATCGCGGCAGCGAAATCCAAGCCCGAGGCAGAATAAGGAAGAAGAGGAAGCAGCGCACGCACCTGAGCGTCCGGCGGAGCGCCGGGAGCACCCTGTCCGGGTGCGCGTCGGCGCACCAGACCTTGGACGTGATGAAGAGCTCCTCGCGGGAGGCGACGACCCCCGCACGCACGGCCTCGGCGGCGGCCTCCCCGATGGGCGCCTCGGTGGCGTAGTGCGCGGCCGTGTCGAAGTGGCGGTAGCCGAGCTGGATGGCGCGGAGCACCGCGGCGCGGACGGGGTCCGGCCGCGGGCCCTGCACCGCCGTGCCCAGCCCGATGCGCGGCAGGCCGCACGGAGCTCGCCCGGGCGCGCTCATGGTCCCCAGTTCCCCCCTTCCCCCCACCCTCGCGGCGCGGTGTCGACACCTGCGGGGCTCGGACTGACTTGACTTGTGTTGTGTTGGGCTACTACCACACATGCGGTGGGCACGGCAGATATATACTCGCGGGCACGGCTGGGGAGGGGGGACCTGGTGGGTCTGGGCTGGCGTCGCCGGCAACGGTCAGTCGGTCACGCGACCTCCGTCCACCTCGCCGGACCTTCATGGAAGCCGTGACGGATCAGTACAAAATACTCCGTGCAGGTTTGGTGCAGAAGGGAAAAAGAGACAGCGACGGTCACCACTCGGGCACTCACCACCGGGAGAGGCGCAGATCATGCCACCATGCGGTTTTGTTGTATCGCTCAGACCTGAGAGACTGGGCAAGTTCATGCCGTCCGTCCCCGCGCCCCCGCGCTGCGTCAGCGTCGCCGAGTATATCATCTCGTAAGCACGCCGCACCGCATGCGACATATCACTCGCCGCTCCGGCATAGATAGAAACTTTTTTTTTTTACAACAATCCGTGAATCCGATAGGAACCTTGGTTGTGTCCCCAGGCTGCCTGGCCAAGCACGTCCGATTTCAGTCGCCTGCGACTGTGATTGTTGCCTGGTTGGCGAGCTGTCTGTCAGGGTGCGATCTCGGTGAGCTGCAAACAGGCCATGTTTAAGTTTTGCAAAAAATTTCAGCATCAAATCTTACAGCAGATGCATAGAAAATTAAATATAGATTAAAAAATAACTAATTATATAGCTTGTCTATAATTTGTGAGACAAATCTTTTAATCTTAACTACTCTATAATTAGACAATATTTATCAAATACAAATAAAATGCTACAGTGTTCACTAAACAAGTCCCAAGCCCCCGGAGGGACAAACAAGCCCGGTTGTACAAAGTACCTAGTACCGCGTAGCGACTAGCAACTAGCGAAGCCTCAACCAGAGTTGCGTTGCAACTTGCAAGGTTTGCGGCTGCACCGTTTTGCCAAGCGAATCGGCTACTTCGCACTCACCGCTCATGTTCTCGCTTTTAGGGGCCGGCCGGCTTACGGAAAGATGAGCAGGCGGTAGGTACCATTTTTTTTAAAATAAAAGGAACCAATCAAAAGGTTTATAAGGTGTTCGATCCACAATCCTGAGAAAGCATCACTGAAAGCAATATGCAAATACGCGACAGGAGTACCGAAAGTCTGGGGGTGTATATCAACACTCCACAATGAACAAGAAAATGATACACGTACAAATGGACGTGCCTCAGGCATCGTCTCTACACTTCTATTATTATTATATGCTTTAGAGAATATATATGACAACATAACATGGGTATTCCACAGATATTCAGCATGTCACGGTTCCAACAAAAGTTATAGTACTGTCTGACGTCACTAGGAGATAATACATAGGACGAAGGAAAAGACGATTTTTATCACAGCAGTCACAAAAACAGAACAAATTTATAGGTTCATTACCTGTTCCTATAAATAATGGCCTAATCTGAAACATGGCAATCTCTAGCTGCTCCTGTTGCACGCGAGAGCTAACCTTTTCTATATTTGAGACTTCTCAGTGGGCACCAAAAACGGGTACAACTCTGCTGCTCTTCATCTTCCAACAACCGCTCACTCACACTTGATAGATTTGTATATGTGGCGGACAAAGAACAAGGCCGCACGGAAGCCCACCATCCCAAGCATCAAGAAGAATGCATAGCAGATGCAGGCCATGTAGCCAAAGAAGAAAGATGTCTGCATGAAGCCAGACATGTCTGATCGCGCATAGTAGTAGTACAGGCAGTAGCCGTACACGAAAAATCCAGTTGATCCTCCGCATAGGAATGACCTGCAGCACAAAACAAATCAGTGCTCCATTTGATACAAAATGTTAAAAGGGGCAGGATACTTGTTTGATCAACCATTTTGTGTTTTAAAAGCAATCTACACTCTACACACATAATATCACACAGTTGAATTCAGTGCTACAATAGATTTCAGCAGCTGACTTCTTATGTCATTCAGATAATAGATGCTCTGCGTGACATTTTGCTTAACTACCTCCAGTGACATTTGTTGAAGGGAGAATTAATCAGGAATCCTATTAGTGTGGCAAAAAGATAAACCGGCCACAAGAATTGCTTCTAGGCTCTCAACAAGTTGAAGTAGGTTATAGTGATATAATAGACTCGGTAAAATATATATCTGCTACTCAATCAATAAAATTCAGATAAACCGGCCACAAGAATTACTTCTAGGCTTGTAGTAGGGTACAGTGATATAATAGACTTAGTAAAGTAATATAATCTGCTACTCGATTGATAAATCCTTTTCCATGTTAACTATTTTCTAAGAGCACCACTGCACCAGCACACTGACGTAAGTATTCATTCAAAAGCAAGATTTAAAGGAAAATAGCATACCTCCACCACCACTCATGGTCCTCAGCAGCAAGCTGGAAGTATGTCAGTGCAACAGTGATGAATGCAGTGACAATAAGGAGGATGATGAAGACAATAAACAGAATGCTGTAGATTGTGTAAATCCTGTGGCCCCAGACACTAGCAAAGATGTAGTATAGCTCGATGTATATGGCACTGAAAGGCAAAAACCCGGCCATTGCCATCTGTGGAACAGTTCTCCTGTACCAGGGAAGCGGAGGAATTTCCCTGGGGTATTTTGTGGTACGGCAAGGAGCTTGGAATTCACTTTTGCTGTTTTTGCCAGCAATACCTCCCAAAACAAGCAAAGGAAATGTGACCAAGGTCCAGATGAGCACAATGACACAGATAGTGCCAAAGGGCAATGCTGCTGTTGCACTATAAGCAATAGCAACAGTGTTCAAGAAGCAAAATGTCAGGAAGAGAGGTCCACAGAACAGGCATCCTGTCAATAGCAAGTTCCTCACCTGAAGATGGAGGCAAAATGCAACATTACTACCATTAAAAAACAAGTATTTCAATTTGGTCACATACATATATAAGGTAAAGGCAGTACATACCCAGTTTGTCCCCTCCAGCTGACAATAGAAAGAGGTAGCAACGTATCCAGCAATTCCTGAAGTGAGTGCATAGATGACAACCAATGCAGTAAATAGTGCACCACGGTTGTAGGGGTAGAATACTCCAACAAGTGCAAGAAGAAATATAAAGGTTGTGCTGTAGAGATGCCACAGAAAAGATTGTTAGATATCTTCTTGTCAAAACAATGAGCTGGAGGAATCACTTCAGCCCTGCAAATATTATAAAGAGAGAGAAAATAGCCACAGTAATTTACAGGGCAAATAGTTGAGTTCCTGTGCCAAGAGCAGCAGAAAATAGTGACTTATTCTTTGGGAACCGGAAGACATCACCATGGATATACTTCCATCCAGACTCTTCCTGGTCATCAGCTGCTTCCTCATCATGAGCATACCTTCAAGTGAAAATGTACAGTCTAACATAAACATACAGGTGTATATATATGCAACTGAAATTAAATAAACATACAGATGTTCATGCAACTGAATTATATCATGATAAGTTGCTAACACATTTTGTGCACTATCGCTGAATAACATGATTTAAACAGGAGAAAAGGGATAGGTTCAACATACTTTCTTGGTGGGTCATCATTTGTTTCAAACCAAGCATTTTCTTATTGTAATATGAATTGACATGATTAGATGACATCATTCAAAAAGACCTATGAGTAACTTAAAATAGGCCAATGCTTCATTTTGATAAATGGGAGATACTAGTTCGTTGAAGAATATTCAACTAAGATAAAATCAGTTCCACCCAAAAAAATACTAATTACTTAATGCATAATATAAATTACCAACATATATACAGGCACATGAGTAGAGGTATAATATAAGGAAAACAATTTCTCCAGTCCAAAACATATAGAGATGAAATATTATTTGGTTGGATGTGCTATACATGAAGTTAGCAGAATATATTGAAAGAAACAGATGTCGAAAAGTACTGTAGTAGTTCAAATAGGAGTATATCACAAAAACACGAACACGTCGGACCTGACTTCAGGTAATAGAAAATAAATCATAGGGCAATTATGTTTTTTCTATTTAAGGCAACAATTGAATGGAAATGGAATTTTTTGTAGTGTGTTACTGTTTATGATAGAAATGGTTATCGTCAACAAGAATGCAATTACTCATATTCAGAGACAAATGAAGATGGGAGGCCCTTACTTGACAAAATCATTCTTCAATACTCGCATGAGGATTGTTGCAAGGAACCCTGTGAGGAGGAGGACAGTAACACAAGAGTTTATAATTGAGAACCAATGAACCTCCAGGTGGTGTGGCATGTTGGAGGAGCTGGAATACTTCTCCATCCTCTTCTCGAATGGTGTTGGTGTTTCCTTCCACTTGACTGAGTACAGGAATTCCACATTGGTCTCCTTATCCTCCGTCAGGTCAACCAATGCACTCTGATCAGTGTGCACATTGATTTCGATCACCCGGTCGTTGTTGTATAGGATATCAAAGATGATGTGCCTGTACAGGTAGTATTTCCACTCGCTCGGATCAGCCTTGCCTCCCTTCTCAACTTTACCAATGAACCCCCACAATGGGAGATCATCATAGTACATCTGGAAGTAGTAGTCCTTTGCCACTGCATTCCGGAACTTCACTACATCCTCTACGGTAAGCTTCTTTGAGCAAACTGCCTTGGACTCAACTTCTAAACGGAAATCAAGCTTGTAAGGCGCATCAACTAACCGATCCCCATTGAGGACCTCACCAAGGGCCTCACTCTTCTCCCTCACTTTCTCTGCAGTGGATACAGTCGATTAGCATACTACAGGTTTTAATCATTGCTAGTTCGGTAATGAGCAAAAGACTTGAAATTAACACAAACTGACCAGGAGAGCAGAAAGGCAGGTCGAAGTAACGATATGTCTCACTGCAAGGAAAAGCAACCATGTAAGAACGGCAAACCCCTCAGCTGTATAACCTATATTAGCCTGTACGAGTACTGTTCTCCATTACCACAGATCCAACGCCTAACAGTAACAGATTCACAGCTCGAAGAAATTATTTTCAATGCAGACCAGCTGTAAAATTCATAATTTGGCACTATACCTATACAGGCCCAATAGGAAGCAAATTAAACCCTCCGAGAAGGTCCTAATAAGGTTACTGAATCAATTGCAATTCCATTCGCTCCCTATTACAGGAGCCCGGTTTTGTCTCCTAGATCTCGGAAACCTGTCGGCGTTGACCGAAGTGGCACAAACCCCACCCGAACATTTGCCCACGAGATCGCGCAGGAATAATCCGCACATCCCACGAATCCAACGGATCCGATCCCTCCCCAGCACCCACGAACCACTCGTCACGACAGGGATCTGAAGGGCGAGGCCTCACCTGGGATTGTGGAAGGGGCCGACCTTGTTGGCGTAGAGCGGGACGGGCTCGTTCATCTTGTACCGGTGGTCGGAGCCGTCGGCCGCCACGCCGCCGGCCGCCGCGAGGGCGAGGAGGACGAGGAGCGCTGCGGCCGCGGCCGGGGCCGGCGAGGCCGCCATCGCTCTCGTCGGGCGGCGTTGACGAGAGAGGCGGGCGAGGGTTTGGGGGGTGGGAGGAGGGACGCGGACAAGGGGACGCAGGCGCGGGCGGAGAGATCTGAGCGAGCGAGGCCCTGAGGGTGGATTGCGAGTGGCGCTTTGCTTGCTGCTTAATAGAGACGGACAGGGGAGAGGGGATGGAGGGAGGGGGAGATCTGGAGGAGTGGCGTGGCCTGGGTCGGGGTCGGGGCCGGGGCGGGTTGGCCTGGACTCCTCGAATGGCGTTTTCAGGTCGGGTGGTGGAAGGTGGCGACGGAGCGTGATGGTATTGGTCCGCGAGCGAACCCACGTCTTTGGTGCGTCCGTCGGTTTGACACCATCAAGCGGCCGGTTGAGTCCAACTCAAGTTTCTGCGCGCCTTTTTCCCCGTTTCAGATCCTATGAGATACTAGTTGTCCTGAGACGAACAAAAAAAATTCAGACACACATCCATTATTGCCGAAAAAAGTTGCTACCTATTTGGCAAAAAAAAAGTTGCTACCTACTGTACGTATCTTAAGTCAAACTTTTGTAAATTTTAACTGGATTCATAGTTTTCTGGTCATATGATTTCCAGAAGGGCGTCTAATCAGAAGGCTGGTTTGCTACCTTACTGGTAGCTCTAGATCCGTTAATAACAGAGTTAATGCGCATTGAGATTTGAGCTAAGGTCCACTCCCAGACCAATAATAAGAAGATGCTAAGATCTGAGTACTGTATCTATATTAAGGTGAGCTCTCAGTTTATATGTCATTTCGTGGATGTTAGAGTCGGACTTTATAATCTTTGACCAATATTTATCTAATATTGTTTTATTGTAATATAATTTTTTGCGAGTCGAACTCAAACACTCACAGCGCACGTAGATTCATGTCTATGAACGCACGTATGTAAACTTAATCTCTATGAATATCTTCGAAGACTGGGCAGTTAAATTCTCAAGGTTGACAGAGTCATCATAGGTGTCTCGTTGTCGATGAGAACCCTATCCCAGCCTATTTGCTTAAGCTTATGTACTGAATCTACCTGACATTTAGCAGTGTTTTTCTCTCAACAAATCAGCGAACAATACTTTCAGCCATGACTAAACAGGCTAGACCGGCAAATCCTAAAGATTAACAAAGTCACCATAGACACCCAGGGGAGTCGAACTCATAACATGAGTTGCTACTAAGACTCTTGTAACCACTAGGCTACATGCTCCTTCGCTATTGTAGTACGAGTATAAATTTGACACTATTAGATTTATAATGAAATATGCTATCCAATAATTATCGTCCTTTTTACAGCACTAAGCAAAGGAAATGAATTTTTCTCTCACAACAAATCAACAGCAACCAAAATTCATCAAAACGAACATGGACGCCTTATAAACTTAACCAAAGGAAGTATAGCAGGAGTGGAACAGATTGGATATGTACTACGAATAGATTTAGTTATTTATATATTGAATAAGATATGAATGGATATCGATATCATATATAGTTTAAGTACCTTGAAATGACGCTTGAACTTATCGGTAAAAGAATAATCTCTTTCTCTCACAACAGTATCAGCAACAGCAGCTGAATTTCAGCGAGCCAAACAGCGTGAATTCGTATATTTTACGGATATGGTACATTTCATATAGGTATTGAAGCCCGTTGGTTGATCAGTGAGAAAATATCCATACTGTTTACACCTCTAGGATATAGTTTTTACCTGGACAAAGCTATACAATTTATTGGTGTTTGATCACTTGGATAGCATCCTATATACAGTTATACTACGAATGTGCTTTGCGCTGCATAGCGGAGCTGGTGTACAATGTGAGGCTGGCTTTGAGATAAGGGCTAGACAAAATAAAGACTTGCAAGTAACCAAACATGAGTAAACTACATCATAAGGCCAAGACAAATAGTTGTGCAGATTAGAGACTTTATGCAACATAACTTAATACAACAAACATATACAGTGCCTTTGTATTAGTTGTCCTATATAGACAAGTCACACCTAATAAATTTATGTTCATTTGTTTATATTTTATTATTGCATAGTCACTTTATATGTTCTATTAAATGTTTCATGTTTCTAGTAAAAGTAGAGGATGTTAAAATATTTTATTGTGTCATCAGTTGTATCTTTCTACACGTGTAGTTACTCTTATCTTCAATAAACTACATTGTGTATATTTTCATACTTGTTTATCAGTTTGAGTATGTATATATACTCATATTAAGATACTCTAGATCTTACCACGCGAATTTTTTCAAAGGAATTCATATTTTTAATATATTACTAAAATGTCACTACTATATTATATACAATAAGTATAACCACGTACTCTATGTATGCATACATACTTAACATACATATCACCCTAGATGGTCTAGTATGATCATATACTTCGTCTATATACATTTCATCCGGTCATATACACCTTAAATCTAGAGATATAGACATAAGAGTAACTACACGCGTGTAAAAAAAACTTTACAGAAATGTAACTAGCTAATGTTGCATTGGGTAGCTTTGAGCAAGATACAAGCCTGCATAAGAAACTTTACAGAAATGTATACAAACTATACTGCACAAAGCTAAGCTAATGCAGGCCATCAATAGGACTCATAGTCATGTCGAGACCTTTTAACCTCTCGATAAACCCCCTCCATACAAACGGAGTAGCCAAGCTCTAAGAGTAAAGTAAAATTGCTTGCCATAATGGAATCAGAGTATATATAAATTAAAAGGTCAAAAACTTTGGCTTTACACTGCGATCAGCCTCAAGCGGCTGAAATGAACTTGAGCAATTACATATTGTACAACAACAAATTTACATATAATTGGCTACTACTATGTGTGTAATGGAAAATAATTATCTAAGCATGTGACAGCACCTGTTGCGATTAGCAAACCTCGACTAGGCCTAAACTATTCTTCTACGAGCTTGGCAGATGGACCCAAGAGCATCTGTTAGCATCTCTGTGCAAAACTGGTCGTCTGGTTTCAACCATAGAGCCTGACCAAAAAAGGACACATGAGAAAACCACTGGCCAATAAAGCATTTGTTGTTGAATGCAGAACAAAAAGGAGTTGGTCCCCATTAACCAACACGTTACACGTCTGGTTAGAGACAATTTTGGGGGCATGGGTTGCAGATTTGCAGGCATATATTAACAACAAAGTCAAAGCACAGAGAACTCCAGGAAAGATGTATCTCAGTACTGTTTTTGCATAGCCAGTACTATGAATTTGCTTAATTAGAGTTGATGAATTTGAAATGATCAAAAGGACACACCTTATGGTAATAATTTATGGCAGCCTCAAAATCATCCTGCATAACAAAAAGAAGGCATGCATAAAATTCAGATAAATTCTGGACATATATGAAGATCAGTCAACCTAGAACATGAAAAAAAAAATCATTTCTATGTTTTACTGTAGTACGTAGTGCTTATTTATATGCAAGTTAAACTTTCTTCTGTTTAATTGTCAGTGTACCAACTTATATTTCAACAAACTGCCACTACAATTAGTAAGCTTGCACCAAGACTGTGACCCATTATTATGTGGTTATTATTTCTAAGAGAACTTCTAAACAATGGCACCTAGTTAACAGATATACCTCAAGCATCACTCAGTATAAAATAACTGCCACCATAACTGAAGAATTGAGATGCATATGGCTGTGGGCTTATGGCTAAAACTTTGCAGAATATCAATGGACCTAAAATCGACAGAAGCTAAATGATCTTTAACATACCACAACTTCCAGCCTATATAAATACATTTATTTATAGTATGACAAGACAGCAAAACAGCAGCAAACATTGTATGAAACAATAAATGGAAGAGGATCAGAGAAAAAATACCATAAGATGGTAAGTATAAGCAAGACCAGCAAATACACTCAAACTTTTGGTTGGTAAAGTGAGTGCCTTTTCATAATATGATACTGCTTTCTGATATTCCCTGTTCAAACAATAAATACTTAAACCATGGACAATAGTTCAACAAGAGTTAATAAGAATAGAAATTAGGGGTGAAAAAAGGCCTTCATCTGAGAATATTCGCATAACTTTGATAACTTAATTCAATAAACTGACTTGTCATTTTCATGCATAAAATTAATCAATTGAGAAGGCCATGGGATCAGCAAAGGCAAGTCTATAGTTGAGTTAGTATTAAATAAAGAAGCTCAAGAACTCAGTAAAAACTAAACACAGCAATATGGCATAATTTATCAATTACTTGAGTTTCCGAAGTGCATGCCCAAGATTCACCAATGTTGGTTCCCACATTTCATTCAGAGAGGATGAAGTATGCTTCAATGTTAACTCAAACAACTGAACTGCCTTTCGGTACCTAAATGTTGAACAAACAACTCTATCAAGTGTTTGCAGAGTCAAAAAAAACATTAAACATGAATTTAACAGTGGATATTGATCAAATTGATATTCTATTCAACAAACTATCACATATATTGGATGGAATGTCATAAGGAATTCAGTGCTGAACAGATAAAAGTGAATGAGTATCAGTAAGCAAAACCATATTGCACAAAAGCAGACAACAAACCTGCCTCACCAAGTTGAAGAGTGCACATATATCTATTAAAGATTATGTTCAAATTTTCAGAACCATCTAGTCGAGTGTATGTACACCGTGAGCTCTGATTAATGCTTTTTACTGTTCTTTTGCAGGCATATTTCATGGTTTCCAGAGCTCTGTATGGTACATCCAGTTTTTTTACTTTCAGATAATAAGATATATGTAAAATGGCACTTCTAGAGCAACTAGTAGAGCTAAGAATGATGCTGTTTGTGAAACCAAAGCATCTAGTCTAGAACCAAAAGTAGAAGAAATTTCTTACTCCTTCATATTATACGCAACGACCCCCGCCTCATTGTAAATAAGTGGATCAGATGGGCAGATGGATTTTGCTTGTGTGAAGAACTACATCACAGAAACCAAAAACAATATGTATCACCACCACATGAGGAAAGAACTTTTCTGTAATGCAACAAGCTTAGGATGACTGGTTATTAGTAGTGCTACAATCTGCAGATGCAAGAATACTTAAACAATGGAGCTGTTAGCAAGCAAAACTTGATTGCAGTTTAACCACTCTGATAGTTAAACAGCATGAGAACCCAGCTCAGTTGGATCAAAAGCCAAGCTCCAGCCAAAATTCAGAGGAGCCACAGTGCTGAACTGGAGCCGGTTTGTGTATCACATTCACAAGCATCTTCTGCAGCGTATTTGAAATATTCAAAGGTATGGAAGTTTACCAATGATAAATACTAGGTAAGGTGACCGCAGGATGCGAGTTAGCATGGCTCTCATTATGAGATATACAATAAACAGCACTGCCGTGGAAGGTGATCAACAAATACCAACAAAAAAAGAAAGAAAGCTGATTTCTGGATTGCAACTGCCAGGCTGCTCACTTGCAAGATGCATTTGGACAAACAACCAATGCCGTTTTCAAACCTGTCTTTGGCCAAAAACATATAGTACTGAGGTAAATGAGGGGGATATGGCAAAGAAAGATAGATTGGCTCTAGTCACAGTTCCTCTATCAGCATGAAGTTCCTCACAAGAAAATCAGAAGCAATAAGCAGTTGTATATTACCTGCTCTGCAAGTTTGAAATTGTGCATTCGCACATATTGCATGCCCATGTATAAAGTTGGCAGATGACATCTGAAAATGCATTATTGGAAATAATTAGATGATAGCTTGAGGACAGGTACAATCTGCAGAACATTTGAAAGAATTTTGGAAAAAGTCTACTTCACCCCCCCCCCCCAACTATGGGGGGTGGACTACTTAACCCCCTCAACTTTGAAACCGGACGTTTTACCCCCTGAACTTTCCAAAACCGTTCAAATAACCCCCTCAGGCGGGTTTCGACAGTGGTTTTGCTACAGTAACCATGGTTTTCCTACAGTGACATCGGTTTTGTCTTTTTCTTTTTTATTTATTTCAGCTGAATCTTTGGAAAATCGTAGAAAAATTGTAAAATAAAAAATCTAATTTTATTGGACTCCACAAGAGTAGATCTACATAGTGATATATAATATGACATACTTTAGTACAAAGTTTTTGTTGTAGATTTTACAGAAAATATACGGCGATTTCGATCTTTTATTTTCTGTAAAATCTACAGCAAAAACTTTGTACTAAAGTATGCCATATTATATATTCACTGTGTAGATCTACTCATGTGGAGTCCAACAAAATTAGATTTTTTATTTTACAATTTTTCTATGATTTACTATGATTTTCCAAAGATTCAGCTGAAATAAATAAAAAAGAAAAATACAAAACCGTTGTCACTGTAGCAAAACCATGGTTACTGTAGCGAAACCACCGATCGAAAACCATCTGAGGGGGTTATTTGAACGGTTTTGGAAAGTTCAGAGGTTAAATCGTCCAGTTTCAAACCTGCCATAGTTGGGGGGGGGGGGGGGAAGTAAATTTTTTCCAAAAAATTTTAAACCCCAAATTAGAGAGGGGGGAAAAATCAAATTTATTTAAGGTAAAATAAAAAAATTAAAAAAGCACGTAAAATTTTC
>Ga0182004_10000113_pt1 | contig 34886 bp, 22 predicted proteins | sample Sormic07211540_1_FD_120479 | JGI IMG/M metagenome (GOLD analysis project Ga0182004, IMG submission 120479) | Endophyte microbial communities from Sorghum bicolor roots, Mead, Nebraska, USA - 072115-40_1 MetaG | ecosystem: Host-associated > Plants > Roots > Unclassified | place: USA: Nebraska...
AACCGCCTGTGTTTGGTGGCCTGTGGAAATAAATTTTTCCACAGGCGGGTAACTGAGAACCGCCTGTGGAAATGTATTTCTACAGGCGGTTCAGTTATGCCAACCGCCTGTAGAAATCTTTTTTCAGAAAATATGAAATCGGTTTTAAAAAATAGGAAAAAAAAAGAAAATATGAAATCGGTTTTTAAAAATAGGAAAAAAACATTTTAATACAGGGAAGACTCACTAGCTATCCGCCCGCCCGTCTTAGTCGCAGGTCGCGTATTTTTTCGCGTAAAATCGCGTGCTACGCGATCGGTGGGATTCGAACCTGAGACCTCGCCCTCGCATGTACACTCCTCTACCACTCCACCTATCACTTAGTTGTGTTCGAATTAGAGTTTAGTTCCCCACATACTATCATAAACCAAGCATAAATTGATTATTTGAGGCCCTAAACGGATTCAAATGGAAAAGTCGTCAACTACAAAGTTTTACAACTTTTAAAGATCTACAACTTTTATATTGGTAGTTCCTTCATCCGAGGTCATTTAAAAAATTTGAATTTCAAATTTGAGAAATTCAAACGTAGTTTTCAATGACAAGATGATTTCAAATGAAAAAATTATCAACTACAAAGTTTCATAACTTTTCAAGATCTACAACTTTCATTTGGACAGTTTTTTCAAATGAGGTCATTTGAAAAGCTCAAAAAATTCAAGTTCAAATGTATTTCTATAGGCGGATTTCTTAACAAACCGCCTGTAGAAATTGATTTTCACAGGCAGTTTTGTAGTCGGGTAAACCAATTTCTTTCCACAGGCGTTCTTTAATTAAAACCGCCTGTAAAAATTATGTTCCACCGCTGGCTTTGAGCAATTCTGTACTAGTGATAACTAATTACCTAGTTTGCATATATATTACGAGATAAATCTTTTAAACTTAATTAGTTTATAATTAGATACTAATTGCTATAGTTACAAATGTTCTATAATACACAAAAAAAAATCGTGAACCAAATAAGGCCTTAATGTCGTGCCTGAGCGGGCCATGCTTAGATGGGCTAGGGCTGTACTAGGCTGTGCTGCCTTTGGGCATCTCTGGCCTAAGACTATCTCCAACAATCGTCACCCAAAATACAAGACCCATTTGTCCTTGGGTAGCGCTACAGGTAAAAGGTTTCATACCTATTTTTAGTCTTCTCCAACAATAAGACCTAAAAGACAACACTCTCTGCAAATGGGTCTCGAAGAGAGAGGATACCCAAATTTGAGTTATGTCTCTCCTGACACCCAAAATAGGTCTTCTGTTTAGGTACTCTGTTGGAGGCTATATGTATTGTGTTGGAGATCCATTTTGGGTTTGGGTTCCCAAATGGGTCTCCTATTGGAGACAGCCTAAGCCAGGGCTGTCAACAAAGGCACGTGAGGAGAGCAATCCAACAGCCACCCCTAAATTTGTGAGCTCCCAAGTGGAATCTTTTCAGCCAGCCTCAAAGTCACAATCGTGTGAGTGCTTGCATCCTGACATATCATTAATTCGACAAATTGCATACTTGTAGTTGAGGACATGTGCGCGTAGCCTCGTAGGTGCTTGCCCCTTTGGGCTTCAACCCTCTATGTGCCCACTCGATCATTGGTGGTTATTCATATGCTAGGCTATTGATTGCCAAAATATCGATTTAGGGCCTATTTGGTATAACTAAGGTTCACTAGTGAATCAGTTTGTGTTGGCTTTGACTCCAAAAGAAGCTTTACCAGTAGAGCGGATTCTGTTTTTTGGTTCATTTTGTTGAAGTTTGGCTTATGATAATCCTGATGCTGAAATGCTGTGAGAAGAAAATACTCTTCCTTCACTGAAAAGTACTGCTGAAGTAGTACTGTTGTAGAATAGGGCTAGCTTCACTTGGGAATTTTGCCTGTGAGTGGAGCTAAAAAACAACTTTTAGAAAGAAGTTGTCTCATTAGGGCTTGTTTGGTAGTTGAAGCTGAAAGGAACTTTTTAACGCTGGGGTAGAAATCCTACCAAACAAGTACACAACTAAGTCTCCTGACACCCAGCGACTAAGGCTACATTGTCCTAGAACTGCAAAATTAGTAAATCGCCAATCAAGTCCCTGTTCCAAGCCTGGCCTCTCGTCCTAGCCACGACTATTCTTCTTCAACCGAGTAGCCATATCAGAGTACTACCACTATATAAATACAAGGTACCTATCGATGTTTTACCACTGATATCCTACCATTGGGGTACCCGAGATAGTTGTTCGGACTTCGGCGTATGTTGGAACTCGATGGTTAACGCGAGAGACAGTCAATCTATCCTGGTTCAGGCCCTTGAGTTTGATCTCAAGTAATAGTCTTTATGTCTAGTCAGTGTTAGCCTTTGCATTTGATTGATTGTATGGTGTTCAGTATCTGTTGTTCAGATATCCTCTTTCACATGGGGAGAGGTGAGGTCTAGTTAGGTTTAATCTACTGATCTAGGGAGCCCTGCCTTCCTTATATAGTCCACGGGATAGGATTCCTAGTCGATTACACGATAGGTGTCCTAATAAGATTATAGGATAGCAATCTTACTAGGATTACATGGGAGGAATCCTAGTCAGACTAGATCTTATCCCTTCTATGTGGGGTACCTAGGTACTATACATACCGGCAAACCCCTAAGCACTGTATGGTTGAACTTTGGAAGCCTCTTCTTGTTCCTCTAGATCTTGTCGAGTAGAAACAAGCATTGTCTGAGTGGTTTCTCAAGTGAAACCATATAGCGCTTCTTGATATCTTCAAGTGGTGTGCACTTTTCCGAAACAAGTGCACCCATTGGGTGTAGCCCCCGAGCCTCTTGCAATTCCTTGTCGAAAAAATTTGAAAGCATCCTCTGAGGATATATGTCCCACAGCCCCCGAGCCTACAATCTGACTACTTAGAGTCGATTGTAGGATCTTGTAGATGTCCTCAAGGGTGAAGCCAAGTTGTTGAATGCTTGTATGCTTGGTCTTCCATCCTTGAATGCGAGCCCCCGAGCATAGTCGGAGTGAAGGTGAAGAAGCCAAGGAAATGTATGAGTATAATCCGTGTGTGCATCGTCTTGGCATTTGATTTGCTTGTAGCTCAGATGTCTGAGCCCCCGAGTATTAGTTCGATCTCCGTGTTCGGGTAGTCGGGCACCATGATCATCTGTGGGAGAAATTATCCCGTATATATGCTTGCATGGGCCTCCATGTGTGATCTTAGAAGATGGGGACACTATGGAATTGTCGTGTCATTCTTCATAGAGTTGCATCATGCCTGTCTTGTAGCTTTGTAGGTGTAAAGTGACTGCTTGTATATCTTCGCAGTTGGTTCATGCTCTTCGATCCGCTTGCTTGTGAGTAATAGAAGTACACATAAGCGTGTATGTGCATGACCACACTTGCACCTCTCTTGACGGTGTAATAGATCTTCGTTTTGGTGCCACATGTTGGCTGTGGCTGATGTATGGGGCGGTGATAATCATGTAATCGCCCGCATATTGATCGAGTGTATGTTCCTCTCATCCGAGTGTGAAAACACCTAGGATAGATGACTTTCTTAGCCAAAGGCGAGCATCGATGCTAGATCGGACGGATTTCTCTCATCTAAGTTATTATGACTTAGGACGGGTTGAGCATCAATTCTCGCACCCGAGTTCTTTATACATTTCCTTGTTTGAACGCATCCTTGCTTTTTAATGACATTGTTTTACCACGATAGCCTGCACAGGGTACTCGGGATAGTTGTTCGAGCATCGGTGCAAGGTTAGCCGGGTTCTCTCATTGAACCTTTCTGAAGACTAGGATAGGTTGAGCTTTAATATTCTAATCCGTGCTAGGAGTAGTCACGAGCCCTTGCTTTTTATGACTTCTAATCCATGCGAGCATTGACACAAGGTTAGGCGAGTTCTCTCGTCCAGCCTTTCTGAAGATTAGGATAGGTCGAGCATCAATACTCTCATCCGAGTGTGAAAACACCTAGGATAGTTCGAGCTGCGGCACTAGATCGGTTGTCTGGTTTGCTCTCATCCGAGTTGATATGACTCGGGACAGGTTGAGCATCAATTCTCGTACCCGAGTTCTTTATATGTTCCTTGGTTTGAATGCATCCTTGCTTTTTAATGATATTGTAAGTCATTTTGAGCATCGACGCAATAGCTGGATTCTCTCATCCAGCTTTGCAAAAAACTAGGATAGGTCAAGCATCAGTACTGTCATTCACGCTAGAAGTAGTCACACCTTGCTTTTTATGACTTCCAAGTCATGCGAGCATCGACATAAGGTTAGTCGTGTTCTCTCATCCAGCCTTTCTGGAGACTAGGATAGGTCGAGCATCAATACTCTTTTCTGAGTGTGAAAACACTCAGGATAGTACGAGCTGTAGCACTAGATCGGTCGTCCACCTCATTTCTCATAAGCTAATAATTAGTATATGCATGAGGAATAAGTTGATTCAACCAAATTTCATGGAATAAACTCATAATGCGTCACCTCATCAAGCATGGGGTGACTCCACAAACCAAACACACCATTAATCGGCGGCGCCTCACCAATGCAGTGCAGACAGGAAAAATTGGTCAGGTCAATTTCACCATTGTTCAACTTTGAATGCTTTTATATCTGTCTAGCTTAGCTCCTAGGGCCTATAGTTCTACTGTGACCACGAGATCTTGGGTAGCACTCCTGGGTTGTCTTGAGATAGGGCTACACACTCATCTATTTACCTCATGGTCGTCTGATTTCGTCCTTCAATTTGTTTCGTCCAAACGCCTCTAGGATTTCAAAAACAAATGAATTTTATAGAACCATTAGTATTTTTGGTTCATAATATTTAATTTGCATCCAAACAAGACATAGTAGGTTTTATAAACACAACCAACAATTGGACCAAACATGAGACGTATATGCAAGCTAAATAAAGTTGCATATCCTACTCCAATAGTTCAGGTGATCAAATTGGAACATATCTTTTTTTCACTCAATAAAAGCTTGATCACCGCTTACATAGACCACACAGGAGTACATGATGGAGCAAATGTGGCTCATCATTGCACATATATACAAATAACACAAGCGTACAAGCTGAACAATTACTTAAAAAAAGCATGTCCCCTTGTAACTATAGGCCTAGTTACCAGAGTAAACTTATCACAAGTTTTAAACTTCTAATAAGCTCCATCCATCAAATGGAATGGATCTACGATTGCTGCTATGTGTACCAATTCTTGCAAAACAAAATCCAATAACTTTCTGAATAATCCAGCTGACTGGATAGCGGATCCTTGCCGAGCACGCGTAGAAAGTCAGGTGTAGCATACACTAATGGGATTCCATCAGGCTGAAGTTAATTTTGCTATATATACACCGGCCACAGCAGAGGACATGTGCTAGTTTGCTCTACCTCCATCAGGGAGGAGTGAGGACCAAGTAGTAGTAACACGGTCTGGAAACAGCCCAGGAAACAAAGAGTGACATAAAATAAATCAGCACAAAACACAAAAATAATTCAAAAAAACAAAGTTGCAAATCAGAACCTGTAGAGGGTAGAACGTACCAATGGTTGATTGGATAGATACTGCAGCAATCGCGTGTCCACCCTAATTTATACGCACATCAGGAATGTGAGAGACAAGTTGCCAGTCTGGGCCCACTCCTTGATTGTAACGCCTAGCCAAGCCAGGGGAGGAACTGATGTGCAGTTCGTGGAGAGCAGTAAGCCGTTGTAAGGACTGGGGCAGACATTGAAGGGCATGGCAATGCTGGATCTGCAGACGACGAAGTGCCGACAACTCTCCAATGCACTCTGGCAGCACAGTCAGTGCAGGACATAGTGCCAAGTTGAGCACTTGAAGGGAGGTGAGATGCTGAATCACGTCAGGCAGCTCCTTCATTTTGTCCCAACGACAAATTTGCAATGAGACAAGGGATGTAAGGCGCTTTGCCGATTGTGGGAGGCTGTCAATCAGTGGGGTCATAAAGACATACAGGGATTGCAAGGAACGCAGTTCGCCAAGCCACTCCGGAAGCATGCAAAGCCTCTTGCATTCCGTTAACCACAGCACCCTTAAGGAGGTGAGATTTCGAATGCTATCAGGTAACTGTTTCAGGTCATTGCAACATTGAATATGCAAGATTTCAAGTTCAGTGTGGTTCTGCAGTAGTTCCCAGCTAGATGATGATCCCATCATGTTTCTTAGTTGTAGTTCCCTGAGGCACGGCGCTGCAGACTGCACATTGCAGGATGACGAAGATTCATTGGCAGGTCGAGGAAGTAGAGAGAAGCTACACGGGGATAGCAGCTGCTCATTGCTTTCTTCAAAAGACAACGACAACAACGATGGTGGGAAGTAGGGTTTCACATTCAATTTCGGGCAGCATGTAATGCGAACTTCAGACAGGACAGGAAAACACTGTTGTGCTTCCGATTCTTCCCCCTGAATTTCAAAACCACTTGTTGTAGTCCACAGCTCCTCTAAGTTAGCCATTCTGAGCAGATCCAGGGACTTCAGTGAAGCAAACACCAAAAGTCCGCATATATACTTTAAGTTATGAAATTCTTCTAGTGTCATTTTTGTTAGAGAAAGAACGGACATAAACTGGCCTGCTTGAACAGTATACCAGCACAGCAAGAAGAGTCATTTTGCTTCACCATCCAACTTGGCAAAATGGGGCCTCTGTAACCACATATTTTCAAGAACATAATTTTTGATGGTGGCTCAAGAGCATTAAGCACACACTGATCTTGTTCCACATCTGATACTAACTCTTCTTTGGTTTGACTTGAAGACCAGGACAAGTCCAAACTCCATATATTCTTCCGCTTCAACATGGCCTTTTCTGCCTCACTTGGATCCTTTAGGTATTTAAGGTTGGTAATTTCCATATGACCACTTATCATATCAAGATTTTCAAGCTCTGAGATCCTCGCATCATCTCCACCACACCCAACAGCAAACGAGCCTAGATTTCTTAAACGGGTCAGCTGTCTAAGCCCTGATGGCATGCATTGTAGTTTGCTGCAACCCACTAGATTCAAAACCTCAAGATTTTTTAAGTTAATTATACCTTTAGGCAAATCCAGTAGCTCCTCGCAATTTTGAAGGTATAAACACTCTAGAGTACAAATGGATATAACCCATTGGGGCAGCACAGTAACTTTGGTTTCAGAAAGGTCAAGGGTACGAAGCTTCGGACAGGAAAGTGTTGTTGGTAGGTCTTGGAGACCACAACAACCATGTAAGTTTACTGTCATTAAGTTGCTTAATTCCCCATTGAATTCTAACAATAGTTGTTGCAACGATGAACATCCGATTATATGAAGCACCCTTAGTTTTCTCAGTCTGCCTACAGAACTTGGTATCTTTCTGAGCTTTTCACAGTAATTTAGTTGCAAGGACTGAAGATCTTGGCAGTTACCAATGGACTGAGGCAAAGTCTCGAGATCAGTAATATAATTAAACTCTAGAGTTTGGAGCTTCTTAAGTTTTCCAATAGACTCAGGTAATGTCACAACCTTTGCAACTAATAAAATGAAGTGACTGCAAGTTCCAACAGACAGATATAGCTTCTGGAAGTTTTGGGCAGCTAACATGATGTATTTCAAGATATGCAAGATATTCTAACTTCAATACAAATAATGGAAACGGAGTATCAACTGCATAGTCTAGAACAACACTGCAGACATAGAAACTCTTCTTAACAAGATTATCAAATGATGGGTTACCTCCAGAGACATGTACAGCACGGACCTTGTAAAATAGAGCCCTTTCAACATTCCCACTGCAAGATGTCAAAGATAAATATCTGCAATTTTGTGAAGAATCTGTCATATTCTTCGGTTGAGACGTCACCACTTCATTCTGTAAAATATAGTGAGTAAGATCATGAATTAGGTCATGCATCTTGCAAGATACACTTCTCTGTGGCAAAGTTTCAACTCGATCCTGTAGAAAACCAGCTCTCATAAGGGAATCAAAGTATTCGTTTCCAATATCATGTGCTAGCTCTTCCTTCTTCAACTTGATGAACCCATGGGCCATCCATTGTTCAATCAAGTAGTGTTTGTTGATTTTACAACCTTTGGGGAATATAGAGCAAAATGTAAAGCACTGCTTCAGATGATCTTTCAAGTAAATATAGCTTAGTTTCAAGGATGTGAAAACACGAGCTTCTATATTCTCTTCATCCCATAAATTACTCTCTCTTATGGCCCTCCAAGTATTTATGCCCCTTCTTTCCCAGAGTACAGATCCGAGTGTTTTTATTGCTAGTGGCACCCCACCACACTTCTTGACAATATCTTTTCCTACTGGAATAAAAGCATAGCTCAAATCTTCCTCTACCCATCCACAAGTCTTTAGAAAGAAGCTCCAGCTCTCATCCACTGATAAGTATGCCAATTTGAATATAGCCTTAGATTCCACTGCTTCCAGAACACTTTGATTCCGGGTAGTTAGAAGAATCTTGCTTCCCGGTGCACCATTGTCTAAGAGCACCATGAAATTTTCCCAGTCATGCCTGTCCTCATGCCAAGCATCATCCAAGACAAGAAGAAACTTATTACCACTCAATTTGTTTGAAATCACACGGATCATGTGTTGTTGAGCGTGATGATCTGACTTCTGCCCAATGATAGCTTCAAATAGCTTGCCTATAAGTTTGTCCCTGCAAAATTCTTGCGACACATGGATCCAGAATATTCTACCTTTGAAGTGCCCTTTTATCTTGTCGTCATGGCAGATTTGTTGGGCTAACGTAGTTTTGCCAGATCCACCAAGCCCAACAATAGAAACTATACGACCAGCTTCTCCTTTTTTAGATGCCACAAGCTCTAATATGATTTCACTCTTCACATGATCCCTTGATGGTATTTTTGACTCTTTATTATTACTCAATAAGGACGGCTCCCTAGTTATCTTATTTTTGCTTTGTATTAGTTGATCCAAATGTAAATTATGTAGTATAGTATTGGCATCACTTTTTTGGTTCACAATTGCATCAAATTCCACCTTGATTGCTTTGATTTTATGGGCCACCTTCCATCGAAACAGAAGCAACTTCGGTTTCCCACAAAACCAGACAGCTATAGCATGCTTGCCATGGTCTCTATCTACCCTCTGTTTCTCATCTTGAAGGTATACTTCATCAAGTAAATCATACATGTCATTAAGAAGATTTCTCAATTTTATCAACCATCGAAGCGATGGGTCACTCTCCATTGCTCTGTCATGAAGCATAGACAGCCAACTCGTAATATCTGCGTGTAGACTCTGGAGCTCAGAGAGATCTTTTTCCACACCAGTTATGGCAGCAAACTCACTCGATACCAGTGAAACTAGCTTGTTTCCTACAACCTTTGACAGTCCAAATGCTAAAGCAGCCTCCATTCCACTCATAATTGAAAGGCTCTATTGCATGACAAATCCCTGTGGATGAAATTGCAAAGCTAACGGTTATATCAAGTTTTGCAATTCAAAACTAATATAATATGGTCGACATGCAAATATAGCAACATTGATGTTCAACTCTGTAATCAAATAATGGATGATAAAAGATCTGAAAATTATGAATTAGCCTGAGTTGTCTGGATGTTCTATTCTTTTTCACATCCCAACTCAGTTGGAGAAACTAAAAATGATAGTTTGAATGTTGGTGTTTGCTCTATTTGGTGGACCCACTAGATTATACAGAATTACTGATCCATGCCACATGATTGATGCAGGGATGGAAGATTAGTCAGGATGCAAATGACCTCTCCAGAAGGCCAGAGCAGGAGCAACAGAATTATAATACTTGTGCTGTCTTGAGTACTTGGTGGCACTCAGTAAGAAATGAGAGAAAAGAACTCAACATGATTAATAAGTACGTATTTAACAAGGGAAGAAAATATGTGTGCAGGAGGAATCAGAGCACGTACCTAGAATTCAAGCTCCGATCAGCTACCTTGTGCAATCCCACTTATTCACAAACAAGTTGCTGGGCTGCCCTGTGCCGTTGAAACTAGGGAGCATTTGGTGCTCAGGTTGCAAGAGTTGGAGAACGCAGGAGGTGCAGCTTAGCTCCAGTTCAAATCTTCCTACTTCATGCTTATAAGCCCAATAAATGTAGTGTCAGATGTTTTCTCTGGATTAATAGTATGAATGAGACATGTAACAACCCTTGGAGACAGCAAGGAAGGTGGAAAGGAAGGCACCATGAAATTTCCTTGGCAACCAAAATTCAAACCATTGGCATCCGAAGGGGCCGAGGAATAGAATTGATGGAATTGGATTGGATGCTTCGAATTGGGCCTGTCAGATGGTATATTTAGAGTTTATCAGACTTGGGAATTACGATACATTAGCATAGCAAAAAGGCTGCCAAATACTAGAGCAAGAGCAGTATGACACTACACAAGACTACCAGAGATGTTCAGTATGTACAGTGTTATATGAGAAGATTCGGAAGGGGGAAAAACACGACTTGTTCACCAAACAAACCAAGGGACAAAGTGGGACAAAGATTTGCAGAATTATTCACCAAACAGCGTGCTGGATCCAAGCAGGTACCTTGAATTTGAGCTCGGATCAGCTTCTTTCTCCCTACTCCATAACTCCAAACACAGCAGTGTGTTTCAGGCTCTAAAAATCACTGAACCTCTCGGTTCAGGTCTTCAGGATGCAGAGCTGCAAGAATGTGGGTGCTGCAGTTTAGCGAGATAGCAGAGAAAAGTGGTGCCTTTGGTAGCTCCGGTGGCACTCACTTGTGTCCTATAACTTTAGTGGGGAAGAGGCATTTCAACAAGTCTCTGAATCTCTGAAGGAAGGTAAAGCGAGACTTCCTGCCAAACAAAAGTCTGGTCAATACTGGTAAATAGTGGTAAAGGAAGGTAAAGCGTGACTTGCTGCCAAACAAAAGTCTAGTCAAGAGTGGTAAAGGAAGGCAAATCCAAACTTCCTGCCAAACTAAACTTTGAAACTACACCCGCAGAAGGTGTGGCATGATAAGGACTCATCTTGTTAGCACTAGTTGTCGATAGAAAGCAGAGGACAATGGACTATGGCGCCTCCATGTGACAAAAGTTTGTGGATTTATCCATCCACAAGTCTTAATTATTCTCCACATGCTAAGTTTGAATGTGTGCAAATGTGGTTGAGTAGCACCGAGAAACAACTAGAATTTCCTATCGCCCCTTTTTCCTTGGACATACAAAAGGCACGTCACAAGATATATATTCAGAACGGTTGTTTACAATGCAACCTCCCCTTTGACTAAGGATGGCAGCGAGTTAAAGCATGAATGGAACTGCAGAAGTTTAGCAAGATAGTAGTAGTAAAGAAACAACCTTGTGGATGACGACGGTGATGGATGGGATCCTCCGGGAGGTCGCTGACGCCCTGCTAGTAGCGGCCGGCCGTCTTCTTGCCGCTGGATGCATGCCCTCAGACTCAGGCATTCTGTCGAACACAACGCAGGCCGCTGTGCCAGATTCCCAGGTTTCCACTAAACCAAAGCAACAAGCATTCCGCCGTTGGACCTTGGACGCTATTCCATGTTCCATATCCGTCGGCGTTGGTGATGCGGCGGGCGCAGACGGTGGACCTCCATTCCACGTTCCGCAGACCGAAGCGCCAGCTGCTGCCTGCCGGTCGGTGGGCGGGCGCGCAGGGCTACACGGTCTCGTCCTCCAGCTGAGTCAGGGCAGTCTAAATTAGCCCACGTATTCCAAAAAACCAAAAAGATTACTTCCTTCGTCCCACAAATAAACATATTTCTTTGACTTATATGATTCATGTTTGACTGTTCATCTTATTCAAAAATTTTTAATAAATATTATTTATTTTTATGACTTGTTTTATTGTTAGATATATTTTTATAATGATTTATTTATTTTATTATTTGTATAAAAAATTTAAATAATACGAATAGTTAAACATGAATCATATTAGTTAAAGAAATACATTTATTTGTGAGATGGAGGGAGTATGTGGAGAGAAGCTTCTTCTAGTAAGCAGTTTCCATCTGTTTGGTTGACGCTCTGTCAGAAAAAGCTTTTCAGAAGCTAAACTAAATTTGCAACTAAATAACTGCTTAGGCCGATGATTAAGAAACGAGGCCCACGTAAGATATATAGGCCAATATATAAAGTAAGTAAATGGTCCTTCACTTATGTGCATGTGTGCTTCCTTACTTTTTTTTTTGGTAAGCTTTCACCAAATAATATTAAATTCATGCATTTAAAGATGCTTTTAGAAGTCACATATCAGATTTTTATTATGGAAAGGTTTTAAAACATGCTTAGACATTGATTAGAACATTTTACGGTTTTTGCTGCTTTTCATATTTTTCTCATTTTTGAAGAGCTAAATCTATTTTTTAAAGTTTCTAGAGACATTTTCACAACCACTAGATATATTATTTGAGTTTCTCATATCTCCTTTCTATTTATAGAAAATTTTAAATTTTGATTAACAAGCTTAGATATAATTTTTTGGTTTAAAAATCTTATCAAGTACTTACTGAAATTTGTGAACCATAACAGAATGATGAAACCACCTCGAAAAGAATTCCTGACCTAGAAGGGAGGTGACATAAATTGTTTTGAGATGAGGGAATATGAGATCAGGTTTACAGTCCAAGAAGAAAAATCATCAGATTCAGAAATATATAATGAACTTTCCATCATGAACAGAGGAACACCAGACTGAGACGATGATTTAGGCAAACTTTAGAAAAATTTTAGGCCCAGATTGCGACACACGGTTCATGCATTCAAGCCATTCTTTTCTCTTAGTTGAAATTGCATTCAAGCCAACGCTCGGGTAGAGCGGGCTTTAGAAAAGTCTATATTCATATGTCGTGAGCTAAGCTTTTAACTACACACATATCCCACATACATAGAAGGATGATACAAAAAAGAAATTGATTGCAGCCGAATAGATGTTACATGGATGGTGTTACGACATGAACAAAGAGGTAGCATAGAAATTTTTTAATACATTTTAGGTCTTAAATTTATCCTTAAATTTGCAATACTTGTCTCCTAAGACCGTGACCACGTTAGATTTTTTGCGTATCTATCTCAAAGCAAGATCACACAGTACAGAGAATGGAATGACAGACTTGATAAAAACAGAGGACAGATCACATTCGAACATGGTGATGCAATTTGTTTGGACACTCTCCGCACTTCCTTGAAACAGTCCCAACCAACCCTTGTCCTATAATCTGGTTGTGCATCTCCTATGACACCGTTGATCAAAACAAGACCTGTATATTGACAGACAGAAAACTGTCAAAGCTGTTATGTCCTTCCAAATGGATTTTATGTATCAGGGATTGAACCGCCGGATGCTGGCATGATGCCACATATGGTCTGCCCTCATCTTAAGCTTGTATGTCTACCTGAGAAATATGGGAAGAAGGTGCCACTCGTCCCCAACTTGTTTCTTGTAACCTGCCAAATGAGGGCAGCCAGCAATGGACAAATACTGGAGTCTGTTACGGCGTTGTATGGAACGGGGCAGGGACTCAAGGGCAGTGCATCTTTCAAGAATAAGCCGTCGAAGTGCAGAGAGTTCTCCTATCCACTCCGGCAGCACAGCCATCGCGCTGCATTCTTCCAATCTGAGCGTGCGAAGAGATGTGAGGTGCTGAATCACCTCAGGCAGCTGTTTCAGGTTGTGCCAACCACCAATGTGCAGTCTCACGAGGCATGTAAGCTGCCGCGTCGATTGAGGAAGGCTGGCCATCAATGGGGTTTCCAAGACAAGCAGCTGTTGTAGACAGCTCAGTTGCCCAAGCCACTCGGGAAATTTGACAAGATTGGAACATTGCTTGACTTCCAGCCGCTTGAGGGACCTGAGGCTACGAATGGTCTCTGGTAATTGTGTCAGGTCATTGCAGAGGCAGATTTCCAAGGACTCCAGTCCGGTGAGATGATGCAGTAATTCCCAGCCAGACATCGATGCCGCCATTCCTTCTAGTCTCAAATCCTTGAGGTGAGAAAGCAGATGGGAGGACGAGCATTCCGGAGATAGCAGCAGCTCATAATTGCTGTTTTTCAGTGATAACCTCTGCAAAGAAGACGGGAAGCATGGTTTCACAACCAATTTCGGGCAGTCCACTATGATCAGAGTGGTCAGGAGAGGGAAACAATAATGCTGTACACACACTTCTTCCTCTGTAACATCAGAAGCACATGTTATAATCTGCAGCTCCTCCAAATTAGGCATTCTGCACAGTCGCAGCTTCTTCAGTAAAGGCAATTGCACAAGCCCTCGCATATGCTTCAAGTTTGGTGATTGCTGCAGCTGTAGATTTGTTAGACAAAGGAACAGAGATAAAGGAACTGAGTCACTTTGCTTCGTCATCCAACGTGGCAAGTAGAGACCTCGGTAACCTCTTATGATCAATTCCCTAATTTCAGATGGTGGTTCAAGATAGTCCAGCACAACCAGGTCATGTTCCATGTCTGATACTGAAGCCTCTTCCATTTGATTTTGGGACCAGTTCAACATCAAAAACTCTATATTCTTCTGCTTCAAGCAAGCATTCTTTGCATCACTTGGATTTCTTAAATATTGAAGGTTGGTGATCTCAAGGCGACCACTTATCATTTTAAGATTTCCAAGCTCTAAGATCCTTGCATCATCTACACCAGCCCCAACAACAAACAAGCCCAGCTTTCTTAAACAAGTCAGCTTTCCGAATCCTGATGGCAAGCAACACAGTTTGTGACAACCAATTAGACATAAAACTTCAAGCCTTCTTAATTTCACTATATCTTTAGGAAGATCCACTAATTCCATGCACCAACTAAGGTCTATAGATTCAAGATTATGGTTCAAAGTGACCCAGTTAGGTAGTTCTGTAATATTGGTATGAGAAAGGTTCAGAGAACGTAAGGTCTCACAAGCAAATGTGCTTGGAAGGTGTCGAAGACTCTTACAACCAGCCAAATTGATTGTCTGTAACCTGCCAAGGTCCCCACTCAATTCAATTGTATCGACAATATGACATTTGACAACCTGAAGCACCCTCAGGCTTTCAATTTTACCAACAGAATTTGGTAACTCTCTGAGCTTCTCACATAGATATAGTAGCAAGTATTGAAGATTTTGACAATCACCAATTGATTCAGGCAAACTCTCAAGGTCAGTACTCTGCAACAGTTCTAGAGTTCTCAGCTTCATAAGCTTGCCAATAGAGTCTGGTAATGTCACAAAACCTCTGCAATTTACCAAATGAAGCGTCTGCAAGTTCTGACAGCTAGAGATAGCTTCTGGAAGTTCACTGCATCTGAGATTATACATTTCCAGATACCCAAGAAATTTAAACTTCAATAGGAACATTGGAAATGGAGTGTCAGTTGCATATTGTAGAATAGCACTGCGGACATAGCAACTCTTTTTAAATGGTTTCTCAAATGATAGGTTACCACCAGATACATAGAGAGCACGTGCCTTGTTAAGTAAGCTCCCATCTACCTTCTCACTGCATGAGTTCAAAGATAAATATCTGCATGTGTAAGTACTGTTTCCCGACATATTCCTTGGTAAGGATGTCACCATTTCATGCTGTAAAATTTGTCGACTGAGATCATGGATAAGGTCGTGCATCCTGTATGCAATTTGTTTAGTATGCTGACTTTTGAATGGTGATTCTTGAAGAAAACCCACTTTCACAAGGGAACCAAAGTAATCACTTCCGATGTCTTCAAGCTGGCATGCATTCATTGGATGGATGAAGCCATGGGCTATCCATTGGGCAATCAGGTGGTCTTTGTTGATTCCATATCCTTTTGGGTATATAGAGAAAATTGTAAAGCATCGTTTCAAATGGTCTGCCAAATGAAAGTAGCTCAGTTGCAACGATGCAAATACTCGATCTTTTATATCCTGATGATTCCATAAATTGCTGCTTTCTATGGCCTTCAAAGTATTTATTTCCCTCTTGTCACGGAGTACACCCCCAAGAGTTCTGATTGCTAGTGGTACTCCACCACATTTATTCACAATCTTCTTTCCTACTTTTACAAATTCAGAGTCCATATCTTCCTGTGTCTGATCAGAACTCTTTAGGAAAAAAATCCAACTGTCACTCTCTGTTAAGAACTCCAAGTTTAAGATACACATAGATCCAACTGCTTCTGCAACCTTCTGATCACGAGTAGTTAGTAGAACCCTGCTTCCATGTGCACCACTGCGTATGTGAACCAAGAATTGTTTCCAATCATCCCTGTCGTCATGCCAAGCATCATCTAGGACAAGAAGAAACTTCTTACCACTCAACCTATTCGAAATTGCATTAACCATGTACTGTTGAGTGTGACGATCTGCTTTTTTCTTAGCAATAGATTCAAATAGCTTACCAATAAGCTTTTCCAAATCAAATTCTTGGGACACATGGACCCATAAAATTGAATCTTTGAAGTGCTCTTTTGTCCTCTTGTCAAGGCAGATCAGTTTGGCCAATGTAGTTTTGCCAGATCCGCCTATTCCAATGATAGAAACTATCCAGCCATTCAGTCCTTCATCAGAATCTATAAGGCTAGATATTATGTCATCCTTCTTCTTATCCCTCACAGGTATACTGAACTCTTCAACTTTACTTATGAATGACAACTCGCCAGTTATCGGTCTGCTTCGAACAGATGGATCTACTCCAGAATTGTCCAGTACAGTATTTATGTCACTTCTTTGCTTGACAATTGCAGCAAACCTCACCTTGATTCCCTTGATCTTAGAGGCCACCTTGCATCGGAAAAGAAATAACATTGGTTTTGCACAGAAGCAGTCAGCCGTAGAATGATTGTCAGCATCGATGTCTATCTTGTGTTTCTCAGCTTCTAGGTGGACTTCATCAAGCAAATCTTCAATATCATACGCCAAATCCTTTAATTTTGTTGTCCAGCAAAACGATGGATCATTTTCTATTGCTTTATCTTCAAATCTGGAGAACCATCTTGTAATCTCAGTAAGTAGTTGCTGGAGTTCATGGAGGTCTTTTCTCACACCCATTACGGAGGCAAACTTGCTGGTTATCAATGCAGCTAGCTTGTTCCCTATGACCTTCAAAGGTCCAGATACTAAAACAACCTCCATATTTCCCAGAGGCACGTGTAGAATACCAGGTAGCTGAATGTTTCATAATAGAGAATTGCAATCAGTTTTACAAGACAAAAATAATTAAGGCACAGTGCTAAAATGGCAAAACAAATTGGCAACTCGGAAATAAAAATATGAAAAATGAATGACCTCAGAAATAATTACTTTACATGAGTTCCATGGAAATTATGTTCATATATTCAAACTTATAATGGTTTAAGAAAACATTTTTTTTGGAAAACTATAAAATGACATGTTCGGATCACATAGGCTAACAACTAGCTATAGCAGCTAGAAATTAGCTTAGTCCATCTAAACAGGAAGACTAATATAATGGATAAGCTAATTTTCAGCCAAACCCATGGCTACCAATTAGCATGTTAGGCTCAACTACCTATTAGCTAATTATCTAAACATTCACCGGTAAACAGTTAACTGACTAGAGTATCTTTTAGCTAACTACTTTTTTAGCTCCAGATAGTATTAGTTTTAGCCGAATAAACAAAATTATAGTTTCTACAGTATCGAATATGATGCCACATAAATATTTTTCACAAGAGTTGAATAAACGAGACCTACTCCCTCCGTCCTAAAATAATTGTCATTCTCACTTCCCGAGAAACAACTTTGACTAAATATATAATAAAAAATATTAATACTTATGTTACGTAATTAGTATTGTCGGAAAGATCTTTGAATCTAGTTTTTTAACAAATTTATTTGGTGATACAAATGTTGCAGGTATTTTCTATAAAACTAATCAAACTTGTGTGACACATAAACCCAAATCGACAATTATTTTGGAACGGAGGGAGTACAAACCATTCAACTCACATACTGCTTTCAGCAACAGCGTCATCGCTAGTCCATGTGGGGCCTGCAAGGAGCATCACGCTGCCTCGCCGGGCCCTCGCTGGCCGTGCTGTGTCCTCAAACCACACCACCCGCCTCCCAACCGACCACGTCGCCCTAATTCGCCGCCCAACCATGCACCAACCTCACTGGCCTGACCACCACACCACACCTCCTCACCTGGCCTCCTTGGATTTGGATCTGCCATGGGGATTGGGGAAGAAGGCTGCGCTCCAGTGGATCTCCTGGACGCCTTGTCCAATTGCACCACGCTGCACCCTGGCCCCGTGTGCTGCGCCCCGCTTGGCTACATCATGCGATGCCCCTAGCCCTGACGCCCGATCGAGCCTATGCCACATCGCTGCGTTGCTCCTGGCCGCGCCTCTCCGTGCACTAGCCCCCTCGCGTCGTCCGAATCAGTTTTTGCCGCATAAATTTTGGATCTTTTTTATATAAAATTCTGTCAAATTTAAAAAGTTTGAGATAAAACATCTATATTAAACATGATTTATTTAGAGAGTGAGGGAGCATAGTTTCTAAATAAGTTTATAGTTGATGTGGCAGGTATATAAAAATAATATAATGAAAATAAAAATTACTACATGTTCTATGATGAAGACTACTCTAATGGCACATTTAGCTTTACCCCTTTTATCTGATGGAGTGATTCCATTAGATTCCTAGAAGGGAGCAGCGAGGGGAGTTGATATAAAAGGGAGCAGGGTGAAGCAGGTATTTCTATCTCCCAGCTCCTAGTGTAAATGGAGAAATGATTCTCTTTCTGATCTCCACCTGAATCAGTTAGTGTCAGTGTTTCATAGACTGACGAGTAGGTTTCTGAATGTCACATTGCTCTAGGAAGACGATGGTAGCACTCAAGACACACAAATTATACTAGTTCAAGCCGGAGCCCTATGTTCAATCTCAGAGAGGGTAGCAAGTTCGTGTTCCTCGGTTCAATTGCTCTAAGAACCAAAAATATGGGTGTGTAAGCTAAGGAATTTACAGTAGGAGGAATCGAGAGTCCAAATGGAGTCTTGAAGTTCTGTCCCCCTAAAGGGGGGCCTAGCCACCCTTATATAGAGTTCAAGGGCAGATTACAGTCAAGGGACTTGAGTGGTCGAGAGCCTGAGGGAGGGAGAAGTGAGCAAACTTGGCAAGCAATCTGTCCTGTCTTGTCCTGGATTCATTGCACGTTCAGGCATGGTTGTCACTGTAGTCATCATGAACTTGTTCCCCACGCCATGCCATGGCATGGCGTGGTGCTATCGTGCCGATCAGGATGGTACTATGGGCATGATAGTGGTTCACCAACTATCTTGTGTAGTGCAGTCATGTTGTGGCTGTCGTCCTTGTTTCTAGTTCTTTGTGTGGTGTCGTGGTGACAGTGTAGGAGTAGGTGGCTACTCTAGGTTGGTGTTTGTCTTCCTAGGTCGTGGCATCGTGGACCTCGACCTTGGGATACCGAGTCAAGGTTTTTGGTGGTCTAGTTGGTCTTGTGATGATATGGTTAGGGTCTTGTGACCCATCCCATAGCGTATGGGGAGGGGGTTGTACGCCCATCTTATCGGGTTGAATTTGGATGGTGCACTGTCATACCAACCGTCACTATTCTATAGGGTTGTCCTATCTATGCAGAGGTGCATAGGGGGATGGCATCCGCCTTAAGACCCCATGTCTTGAGTGATGGTTGTCCTCTATGTCCTCGCAGAGTGAGCGGTGCATGGTGGTCTCTGTCAACGAAGGCATACTTGATGGCGCCCTACCTCTCCATATCCTTTCCTAGGGGTCAAGATGTGGGAGAGGTTGAGTACAACTATGGGGCATGCAGTAGAAGGACAAGGAAGTGGTTGCGGTGGATCACACGTGTTGCTATTTGGCCTAGGGCCTATGTGGCTTAACTGGGCTATACTTGCTAGGCTTTGGCTAGCTAGGCCACCCAAATGGTTTTGCACTGGACCCTGACAGTTAGTATTTTAAGCACTTAATTAGTTTGTGAGTGATTCTCTTCAAAGAAGCCAAAGCTAGAGCTCTCCCAATCGGTCCTGAATAGTCTTCCATAAATACAAAATATACATATGTTTCAAAGTTGTGTTGATGCACTTGCAAGGGCTTAGGGTCCAGTGGCGGAGCTGCTAAGCCGTACCAAACACTCCAAAATGGCCAGAATGCTTTTGCACCCAAACTAGAAAGTGGAAGCACTTTTCCAAAAGGGCTCCAGCTCCCCTGCAGAGCCCTCGGAGCGTGGCCAGGTTACCTTGCGGTACATGTGCAAAATCCTACTACTCTGCATGATAACTACAAGTGTTTTGGTGATTGATAAACACAAGTGTTGTGACTAACATGGCAGTGGTAATAATCACAATATCACATAGGAGTTAATCACAAGTTGATTGGCCACATGTGTCTTGGCCACCAAGATGTGGATTGATGGTGGCTTACTAATCCTTTTTTTGTTGGGCTTTTCAACCTACTTTGGCTTCAAAATATCAAAAATACAACCAAAGGGCATAGCATCCAGCCAAACCCTTCAACAAAAGCAGCTTTTCGCTAGTACAATTTCTAGAGCACCCTTGCCTCCTGCTTTCACTACCATGGCTTCTAAGTTTTTGTGAAAATTACTGACCTACCATTGGTTATGTACATAATGGTTCATTCTTCCTCGATTATTTTTCCCCATCCATGTGAAACCTTCACTCATATGCACACAACAAGGTCTCTAGCCGACAGTAGTGCTTCTGTCGGCCCTCTCAAAGATCCCACAACTGCACCTACCTTCTTTGCCACGACAACCTCGACATCACGACTCCGGTGGGCACCCCTACATTCTTCACTGATCCACATGGCCACCTTCTTCCTTGACTCTTGCGGCCCCTACCCTAATGATAGCCTTGCCCTAGCCTCTGTGATGGCCCTACCCTTGCCCCAACAGTGGCCATGCCCCTAGTAGCACACGTACTGCACTACACTCTTGGGCAATGACTAGGCCAGGGAGTCTGAGCTGTATGAGACCCCTAGTGAGGGACATAACTACTTCCATACCAAGATGGGATCACCGTAGGTGCAGAACAAGCCCTCATGGTGAAAGGCAATTATAGGCACAATGATTAGGCGCAGGAGGTAGCTACAAGTGACCTAGAGGTCACATCACATGATGGGGCGCACCTGCAACCTCTTTAGCTAAGAGGTCGATGTCGTAGACATGAGCCAGCCGATGGAGGCATGAGGAAGGGATGCTTGCAAGGGGGCGCTCTAGGATATCGAAAGCCTCCGTAGCGGCCACCATGTCGGAGGAGGCCTTGGAGAGGTCAAGCTTAGCATCCTAGATGCAAGAAGCCTTGGTGATGGTGTCCTTGTAGAAGGGGTTCTCCTTTGTGGCCAGATGATGGATCTAAGAAATCTTGGAGGCACTGTCCGCCACGTGCTTGCACTAGGTGCGGCGACACCTGATGTTTACCTCGTGCTCCTATTCAACAATGGGGTCTGCTAGGGAGGGAAGGCAAGAGTGAGCACCCCTAATTAGAGCCACCTCTTCAATCTCCAACACTAGAGTAGGCATCAATGGCAGAGGGGGAGTTGGTAGGCACGTTAGAGTAGGAACGTCCAACAGAGTGATCCTAGACGGTGAAGATGCAGATAGTAGAGGGGCCCTGTAAGTGATGATCTTCAAAGAAGAGGCAAAAGCAACCTAGAGGGGGACAAAGGGATATACACAGATGACCAAGGCAGTTGTCCAAGTGCTAAAAACCACTAGAGGTGTCGAAAGAGGCGACGAGCTTTGACCGAAGACATACCACTACTGAAGTGGGGACACTGAATGAGCTGGTAGAACCACTGGTGCCATGGGTGGAGTGTCACAAGCACCACTCGAGCTGTTATCATCCTTGGTGCCATAGAAAACATGGGCTATGGGAGGTGGGGTGCTCTTTGGGTGAACCTAGAAGTCAACCACCTAGAGGTGGACCACAATAGATAAGTCAGTGCCAAATTTGCAGAGGAGACACTCCATGACATCATCAAGGTCATCCACCAAAAGACGGACGTGGATCATGGAGTAGTCAATGTTGAGGAAGCAGTCTGGGTCGACCTAGCAGATGTTCCCATTGGTAAGGACACGAGCATGATGTGTTCTAGGGTCTATTGCTCCAAAGGGAAGTCAGACATAGCCCTCAATGAGCAGATGGTAGTGGCATATGTAGATAAAGTTTGCATCTTCATGATGCTCTAGCACCATCTGGATGGATGAGTGACGGATGGTGGCCTCCATGTAGTAGGGGTGGTGGAAGGTGACAATCATGTTGCCTCATGAAGAGGCTACCAAGGTAAATGCAAGGTCGCCCACTTAGCGCTCTAGGGCTAGATGGATGAAGAGGCCTCCGACCTGGCTGGCTCAATGTACGTTAAGGCATAGCAACGGCTAGGCTCTAGGTCCACAAAAGGCATGTGGACCTCAGCATAGTAGTTGATGGATGAGGAGGAGAGACCCACCACCGCCATGTGTGGAATGGGGTTGGCTCATGATGCACGATAGTGTGGGGGAGCTTGGCCTCGAGCAGACACCATCGAAGAAGCAAACCACCATGGAGCGGCTGCACCATTCTGATCTATAGGAGGGAATTAGAGAGAGAGCAGGACCCTTGCTAGGCGGAGAGGATGGGGCATGATCCTAGGAGTGGTGGTTCACCATGGGGATTATTGCTAGTTGTGGTGAGAGAGCTAGGAACGAGGAGCGGCATAGTAGGGAGGAATGCCCAGACAGGTGCTCATAGAGTAGATGAGGCAAGGCAGTCATAGCACACTTGAAGCTACAGTGGCTAGTGCAAAGGCGGACATGACACTTAACTGGGTCGCGACAGTCGGCAACACCTGATCAATGGAGATTGAGGCAGGGGAAGCACTGGTTGCTAAGGGGGAGCGAATGGTTGTGACATCGATGATGGTCGACTTGGGTATAAATAGTCCAATAGGAAGGGGAACCAGAACCTCTAGGTATGAGCGGGCAAGGGACACCCTTGACATGGCGTGGTGGAGTGGCACTAGTGGAAGGTGGTAGATTAATGTTAGAGCAAGGATTCGGCAAAATATAAAAGGTGCCATCACCTTAAAGAAATGGAGATCTGAGAGACTAGGCGTGATCTCCAGGCAATGCAGCTGTAGTGATGAGCACAACATTCCTGAGGGTTGTTGGGTGAGTGCCACACTTCTGGGTGTCACAGAGGATGGAGGGATCAAGCATAGTGTCTAACGATGGTAGGGGAAAGAGATTGGAGACAGTAATGGTTAGCGAGGGGTAGGGTGCCGTGCGGCATGGCAATAGTGGCTGCGAGCAGTGACTAGCCATTAATCGGGTAGGTGGAGTTGACACTGACCAGGTCAAGTCAGGGGTGGGCATCGGGGTTGAGGCTCCCAAGCCTAGGGTGGGCCTAGGAGGAAATACACAGTCGGTAGTGGCTTGTTAGGTTGGCATAGGCCTCGGTCATGGGCTGTTCTAGGGAGCGATTGGAGGGTACCCTAGGCCCATCCCGCCAAAACTCAATACCGGTGTTTGAGTTGACACGCGGCTCATGTCTGTCTCCAAAACCTCATCGATGGTGAGACAGGTAGCGCCCAAGCTGTGGTCCAAGAAAAGGGAGAGGCAGAGGTCACCAAGCTTGCATCGCCTGAAGGCAACGATGAGGCTGGTGACATTTTGATTTTGCGTCGCCACTTTGACATACGCCACAACTACAAGGGGTTGTTGGAGTATATGGAAAGGGCCTTTATAATTACGGTAGCATAGGATTAGTTTCCATCTCTTTATGTTGGGTTGTTTATGATAAAAGCCACCATATATCATATAACATCCCACAAGGCTCAGATCACCCAATACTCACAATCTTCATATTCTCACAACGACAATCAAAAAGAGGGTAGCAAGTTAACCTTCCCTCTTCCATTCACTATTCCCTTGTTTAGTTTCCCTCTTTCTTTCTTTCTCACATACTATGGTTATTTCATGATGCTTGTCGAAGCCGGGTGTGTGTGGGTGATCAATTTTGTCGCTACAGAGGCTGGACAGCTGAGTTGTGGTCCTAGTTGTTGTGTGGCTATGAAAGGTGTGTTCTCTTAGTTTGTCCATCACGGGCAACAATAATGGAGGAGGGAGCCACCATAAACCGATTGGTGCTATTGATCCCTTGATGCTTGGTTTGTTCACTGGTTCTCATTGGCGTCTTTTGTTGTGTGCGGCACCATACTCCATTGAAAATCTATAGCAAGATTCTTCGGATACTATGACAATGCCATGCCTCTCCTTGGAGACGTCACCTTGTGGTGCTGTATCATATACTTTCTATCATGTAGTGTATCTATGGTGAAAACCTTGTTCTGCTTTAAATTGGATTAGGTAACAATATCATGTCTAACATCATGACTTTCTTGGATGCATTGTTATGGACTCACAAATCTCAACCTTTTTGTTGTTGCGGTGGTTCTAGGTGAATTTAAGCTTTGGACTCTAGTGAGGTGCCTTAAAGCTAGGAAGAATCTTGACGGTGAAACCTTAGTTCTGTAATTTGATTTTACCTTTGTCAGCTAGCATAGAGGTCGTTATTGCCATCTTCAACATTGTTTTCATCAACATATGCCTCTGTTCATCTTCCCCAGCCAATAATGCGTATGGATATAGGAATTTTGGGAATTCCACAGGATTGGATAGGTCTGAAAGGGAAGACACAAATAGACAAGAGTGGAAGAAAGTGCTTATATGCCATGGATTGCTTGGTGGTTCGGAGCTGAAATACTGATTGGTTTAACTACGGTCCTAAGGCTGCTGATTTTTGTCTCAGTCTTCTTATGTGATACCAGCATGACAGATTGGTGATCATCGTATCCTAGATATCTTGTATTGTGTGCAGTGGCTAGGAATTGTAGTTCCATTTGCTAAGAAAATTTGATGTGAAGAAACTGTTTGCATCCAGGTTTGACGACCTGGTAGATAGGTGATGTTGTGGTCAACTGTTGTCTATCAGGAATTCAGCATACGCAACATCCTAGTGATAAAAGCCGCTGTCGTCTCTTCTATTTGCTAGTTTAGTGGCACAAAAAAATCAGAGAAAGAAAATCTTCTTCTTAGATCTGGATAGTTAAGCAGCCGTGCTACTACCCAATAACACTGACTACTGATTTAATTAATTAAATGATGTTGGATCTCAATTTGAAGTGTAGCTTTTTTGTAAGCCAACTCCACAAGAAAAGTATTAGAACCACAATGAGCCACAGGCAAAAGAGAGTAAAATATGAGCGTACCAACAAATCCTCAAGTCGCGGCCAAGCAACCCCAATGGTGGTAGTATGGAACTTATGCCGGTAGTAGGACTTTTGAGTATTTACAGCATGCACTCACTGAGAACATAATACAACATAGATTACCAGAAGAAATCAGGGGAAAAAGCAAGAGAAGAAGGAATCCGCGAGCATGGCACAGGGCAACATAAGCCATAAAGGCGTTATTAGAACCTGAATCGTAATTCTGAGGAAGTACCTGGAATACCGACTCGGATCAGCAAATTCTGCGTATTCCATCCCGATGCAACTAAAGGAGAACTTTTTCCTTTTGGAGCTATAAGGACGCGGAACTTTAAAATGTATGTGCTCCCAGGTAAGTTATATGCATGGTGTACAAACCCTTGCTTGGCGCTTTCAGGATGGCAGTGTAGCGCTTCACTGTCATCCACACTTGTTTAGCACCAAATGAAATGACAGCTAGTATTGGCACATAGTATATATGATATATAGAATAGAAAGGGGCAGCCAATCTAGATCTATTCAAGTGATTGAATGGCAAGGGCATATTCATAGAAACTTCCTGCCAAGTCAAAATCTCTTGTGAGAAGGAAGTAAACAAACAAATTGCGAATTAGTTAGTTGCACTGGCCCCCCATGTTGATGTCAGGAAAGACGCTCGAAGATGGAAAAAGTCTTGTATTGCGTGCCTTGCACGAGCTAAAATCTTAGGAGACATGATCTTATAACAACATACATTTTGATTTTGATTTTCAAATTAAGGTTTGATCTTATCTCTTGCTTCAGAATTTTCTATCATAAGTTAATAAAACTCTTGTGCTTAATTTTGCTTCAGATTTTTCTATTCAAGTTAATGAAACTCTTGTGCTTACTTTGTCTTAATTTATTAACTATCCTTTCATATTTTTTAAAAAACAAGGATGTAGACTGTACTTAAAGTACTACAATAACATATAAATGGTCATTTAAATCTATACCACGTCACTCAAGATCGCTAGTAGAGCATGGAATGAGATTAGAACAGATTAGCGTATTAACCATAAAGGAGTGTTGATATTTAAGCCTTATAATCACCGCTTACTCTAAAGAAATCTCATACACGTTGAAGGCATAGCCATCTTTGGCCTCCACTAACCTCTCCCACTTGTTAAAATAGAACTCTTGCACTTATAATATCAAAATATGATATGGCAACCATTTCAACTAAGAATATATAAATTATCTAAATAATAATTTATAGTCCATGAATATGAATACAACTTTAAATCATTTGTTAGTACCAGCGTATATACGAGTCATTAAGAAAATATTTTCATGATTACTTATATAGTTATTGATTATTGATAATGTATGCATGTGTACTTGCATGATGGGAATTCAAATCATGCATTTGTGGTAGTACCATTTTATAAAATCCCAGAATGCTTGAAATTAAATTACCATTACTGATATGATATAATAGGTTAGTCCAAACTTATAAACTTATTTAAAATAATATTTTTTTATTTTCATGAAGTACTAATATAGCTTGAAGTGAATTGTCAATATCATTATCTATAGTGTGTTGAGGGAACATTTTCCGAGTTTCGTAACCTATTAAATTAAATATTTACCACAATGTATGTGTACTTGGTATTATGTTTACTTTAATTTAATTTTAGCATAAATGTGTAACTTAGAAATATTTATACCGTGAATCATTTTTATGATATGTATATCAGTTTGAAGGATATTTTAGTTTATTTTTATGGCAACTGGCAACGTAAGTGGATAGTTTAGATATAAATAAAATGTTACTTTATTTTATCTTTTATAGTGACATGGTGGCATAGGTAGTTATTCTAAATGCAAATTTATGGGGTTACTTTATGTATTCGTAGTGGCATTAGTGGGTAATATTCGTAAAATAAAAAAAATGATCCAGTAACTATTATTGGTGATGTTTAGAGTATTCTAGAGTAATAACGGCTAGATATTTCTAATCATTATAAGAACTTCTAGGATTTCTAGGATTTTCTTTTCTGTTAGTATGTGTAGGTAGCATTAATGTGATAATTTGTTTGGAATGTCTAATCAGTAATAGTAAAATAAGATGCATAAATTGATTGGCTCTTTTATCTGACATCTATGCTTCTCAGAGCAACTCCAATAGGAACGTCCAAATCAGGGCCTCCCACTTTTGAGAGGAGTAAATCGAGCCAAATATTAATTAGTCTGGACATTTGAGGCAGTAATCTGGACTTCTTCCTATAAATATTAGAGGCTCCAATACAAATCCTACATTAATTCTCACCATACATAGTTGAAAAACTAAATTCTAAAAGTTTTCATGATAATCAGAAGTATATGGCCTTTAATTTAATAGATTCTAATCATTATCATTGACAATAACTGAATATATTCTATTTTATAAAAAATACTTATGTTTTCTATTATATAAAAAATATATAATGTAACCCCTAACCAATTCGAGATTACATGATAGTTAATATAGTAACACGTTTTTGTGTCACATATTATTATAGTAATTAAGACTAATCTAGGACCTAAACTCTACAAATTTTTATATAACAAAGGATACATTTAAATTATAGTTAAAAAAAGGTATTAGAGTTCAACTTAACAGATGGATAACAATATTTAATCAACAATTTATATCAAAATTTCAAAAGGTAAAAATCTATATTCATCTTGGCCTCAACTAAGCTCCGCCCCTAATTCACACAAGGAACTGATAAGGTCAAAGTTCCACATTTCAATCAACTCTTCTATTTGTTTGGTCTCTGTGTCGCCATCGTCTATTTCATACAGACAAAGAGAAACATCTAGAACGTCCAGTTAAAAAAAAGATGAAAATGCTCGCAAACAAAAAGGATGAAAATAATGACAGCATAGAGAAACATCCAACCAAACAAAAACGGACTTTTCCATGTATAAAACTCCAAAACTAGCTAGGATTAGGAATGTTGGACCTCCCAACTATTCAAACTATTTGTGATTCTATTTTTAATTTTAACAATAATAAGAGTACATTATTAGCCATATTACTATATTTTATAAATCATTAATCACATTAACTGTTGTGTATCATTGGTATTTAAGATCAACGCGGGCTTAATTTTTACTGATACACAATTGCACACAACTTTTAAATGTCGAACATCAACTACTACAAAACTATATTATATATCATTGTTCATATTAATCAAAATTAAGATAATCAACAATATTAAGTTAATGTTATTAGTATATGAAAAATAAGTAAAATTGTCTTTATACATCATTGTTAATATTAAAAGTAATATTATTAGTCATTACTTTAAATAATTTCAGTTGATGCTTATTAGTAATATCGTAAAATAAATTCAGTTAGCCATTGGCCACAAGATTAACTTCTAGATAATTTGATCTAATACTATAATCTTCATATGGATACACATCCATTTTTCTATACATATTCAGATAATTCAGATTTTTAGACATCCAATTTCCAACCCTGACCTCAAGGCTAAACTGTAGAACCATGCTATTTTCATCACCACTTACATAAAGCACAAGAGTATGCTCATCATTTGTGCGCGCGCGCGGACATACACACACACACACACACAAAGTGTACAGGCTGAACAAGAACAATTACTTAAAAACACGTCCTTTTCTAACCATAGGTCTATTTACCAGAGTAAGCTTATCACAAGTTTAATTAATATCCATTTATCAAATGGAATGAATATAAGATTGCCGATACATGTAGCAATCCTTGCAAAACAACAAAACCAATAATTTTCTGAATAGTCCAGCTGACTGGACTCCGGATCCTTCTTAGTCCTCGAAACTGAAGTCAGGTACATACTCAGGTTGCAGCAGACACTAATGGCTTTCCATCAGGCTGAAGATCACTGTTATATAAATAACATAGATGTGTAATTACAGAGGACATATGCGACTTTGCTCTACTGCCAGCCATCAGGGAGGACCGAGAAGTAACACGCTCTGGAAATAGCACAGGAAACAATGAGTGACACAAAACCAATCAGCACAAAACACAAAAACAACTCAAAAACAACAAAGTTGCAAATTGGAATCAGTAGTGAGTAGAGTGTACCAATGGTTGGAATGGATGCTGCAACGTTTGCGTGTCTGACTTTCAGCCTCCTAATACATGCGAATATTAGGAATGTGAGAGATCAGTTGCCAGTCCGGGCCTACTCCTTGCTTGTAACGACTAAGCAAACCAGGGCAGCCACCGATGTGCAATTCGCGGAGAGCAGTAAGCCGCTGTAAGGACTGGGGCAGGCATTGAAGGCCAGGGCAAAGCTGGATCTTCAGAGTACGAAGTGCTGAGAGCTGTCCAATCCACTCCGGCAGCTCAGTCAGAGCATGACACAACACCAAGTTGAGCAATTCAAGGGAGGTGAGATGCTGAATCACGTCAGGCAGCTGCTTCATCTCGTCCCAACGACAAATTTGCAATGAGGTAAGGGACGTAAGGTGCTTTGTCGATTCTGGGAGGCTGTGAAGCATTGGTGTCATGAAGAAAAACAGGAATTGCAAAGAACGCAGTTCCCCTAGCCACTCGGGAAGCATTGTAAGGTTCAGGCATCCTTGTATGCACAACACCCTCAGGGAGGTGAGGTTTCGAATGTTATCAGGTAATTGTTTCAGATCATTGCAGCATTCAATGTGCAAGGTTTCCAGTTCTGTGTGGCTCTGCAGGAGTTCCCAGTTAGATGATGATCCCATCATTTTTCTTAGTCGTAGTTCCCTAAGGCAAGGCGCTGCTGAATGTACATTGAAGGAAGACGAAGATTCATTGGCAGGTGGAGGAAGTGGATGGGAGAAGCTACCTAGAGATAGCAGCTGCTCGTTGCTTTCTTCAAAAGACAATGTCACCAACGATGGTGGGAAGTAGGGCTTCACAATCAATTTTGGGCAGCCTGTAATGCAAACTTCAGACAGGACAGGAAAACAGTGTTGTGGTTCTGATTCTTCCCCTTGAATTTCAAAACTGGTTGTCGTAGTCCACAGCTCCTCTAAGTTTGGCATTTTGACCAGAGAGAGGAACTTTAGTGAAGGAAATTCCTGAAGTCCTCGTATATACTTCAAGTGAGGAAATTCTTCTAGTGTCATTTCTGTCAGAGAAAGGAATTGACATAAACTGGCCTGTTTGAACACTATACCAGCACAGAAAGAAGAATCATTTAGTTTTGTCATCCAACATGGCAAAATGGAGCCTCTGTAACCACAGATTTTCAAGTCCTTAATTTGTGATGATGGTTCAAGAGCATTAAGCACACCCTGATCTTGTTCCATATCTGATACTATCTCTTCTTCGGTTTGACTTGAAGACCAGGTCAACTTCAATCTCCATATATTCTTCCGCTTCAACATGGCCTTTTCTGCCTCACTTGGATCCTTCAGGTATTTAAGGTTGGTAATTTCCATATTTCCACTTATCATATCAAGATTTTCAAGCTCTGAGATTCTTGCATCATCTCTACCACACCCAACAGCAAACAGGGCCAGATGTCTTAAAAGAGTCAGCTGGCCAAATCCTGATGGCATGCATTGTAGTTTGCTGCAACCCACTAGATTCAAAACCTCAAGATTTTTTAAGTTAGCTATACCTTTAGGCAACTCCACCAGCTCCTTGCAATTATGAAGGTCTATATGCTCTAGAGTACCAATCGATGTAACCCATTGGGGAAGCACAGTAACTTTGGTTTCAGAAAGGTGGAGAGTACGAAGTATCGGGCAGGCAAATGTGCTTGGTAGGTCTTGGAGACCCAAACAAGCATGTAAGTTGAGTGTCTGCAAGTTTCTTAACTCACCATTGAATTCTGAAGGAAGTTGCAAAGATGAACATCTGAGTATATGAAGCACCCTTAGGTTCCCCAGTCTACCCATGGAGCTTGGTATGTCTCTGAGCTTTCCACAGTAATTTAGTTGTAAGAACTGAAGATCTTGACAATCACCAATGGACTCAGGTAAACTCTCAAGATCAGTAATATCATTCAGCTCTAGAGTTCTTAACTTCTTAAGCTTGCCAATAGACATAGGTAACATCACAAAACCTTTGCAACTAATAAAATGGAGTGACTGCAAATTCCAACAGCCTGATATAGCCTCTGGAAGTTCGGTGCATCTAAGATGATGGATTTCAAGATATCCAAGATGTTCCAACTTCAGTATGAATTGTGGAAATAGAGTATCAATTACATAGTCTAGAACAACACTTCGGATATAGCAAATCTCATGGTTATCAAGTGATGGGTTACCTCCAGAGACATATACAGCACGAACTTTGTCAAATAGGTCCCCCTCAACCTTCTCACTGCAAGACATCAAAGACAAATATCTGCATTTTTGTGACCAGTTATGTGTAGTCATGTTCTTTGGTAGAGATGTCATCACTTCATACTGTAAAATATAACGAGTAAGATCATGAATCAGGTCATGCATCTCGCATACTACACTTTTTTCAGGCCAAGTTTGAACCGGGCTTTGAAGAAATCCAGCTTTCATAAGAGCATCAAAGTATTCATTTCCAATATCATGTGCTAGATCTTCATTCTTCAGCTTGATGAATCCATGGGCAATCCATTGTTCAATCAAGTAGTCTTTATTGATTTTGTAGCCTTTGGGGAATATGGAGCAAAATGTGAAGCACTCCTTCAGATGATCTTTCAAGTAAATATAACTCAGTGTCAAGGATGCAAACACTCTGCCTTCTATATTCTCTTCTTCCCATAGATTATTCTCTCTTATGGCTCTCCAAGTATTTATTGTTCTCTTTTCATGGAGAACAGATCCAAGAGTTTTTATTGCTAGCGGCACCCCACCACATTTCTTCACGATATCTTTTCCAACTTGAATATAAGAAGAATCCAAATCTTGTTCCACCCAACCACAACTGTTTAGAAATAAGCTCCAGCTCTCATCCTCTAAGAAGAACGGCAATTTGAATACATCCTCTGATTCCACAGCTTCCGCAACACTTTGGTTACGAGTAGTTAGAAGAATCTTGCTTCCACAGGCACCATTATTTAGGATAACCTTGAAATTTTCCCATTCTTGTCTATCCTCGTGCCAAGCATCATCCAAGACAAGAAGAAACTTCTTTCCGCCCAATTTGTTTGAAATTGCATGGAGCATTTGATCTTGGGCATGGACACCAGAGTTTTGCTCAACGACAGCTTCAAATAACTTCCCAATGAGTTTATCCTTGCAAAATTCTTGTGATACATGGACCCAGAATATTGTATTTGTGAAGTGCTCCTTTATCTTGTCATCATGGCAGATATGTTGGGCTAAAGTAGTCTTGCCAGAACCACCAAGCCCAACAATAGAAACTATATGATTACATTCTCCTTTATTAGATTGTACAAGCTTAGATATGATATTGCCCTTCACATGATCCCTTGATGGTATTTTTAAGTCTTCAACATTTCTCAGCAAAGAATGATCTGATGTTTCCTTGTTTCTGCTTTGAACTGATTGATCCACTTGAAAATTGTGTAGTGTATTTTCCATCACAATTGTATCAAATGTCACCTTGATTTCATCGATCTTATGGGCTACCTTCTGTTGGAACAGAAGCAACTCCGGTTTTGCAGAAAAGTTGTCAGTTATAGCAGGCTTATCATGGTCGCTATTTACCTTGTGTTTCTCATCTTGAATGTAGACATCATCAAGTAAATCATAAATCTCATTAGCAAGACTTCTCAATTTCATCACACCTCGACCAGATGCTTCATGGTCTATTGTTCTGCCACGAACCATAGACAGCCAGCTCATAATCTTTGTATGTATATCCTGGAGCTCAGAGAGATCCTTTTTTAAACCAGTTATGGAAGCAAACTCACTGGATATCAGTGAACATAGCTTGTTTCCTGCAACTGTCAACAGTCCACATGCTAAAGCACCCTCAAGTCCAGCCATATTTGGAAGGCCCCCGTGCCAAACCCCTGTGGGTGAAGTTGCAAAACGAATGGTTATATGAGTTTTGCCACCTCAAACTAATATGGTTGATGTGCTAATACAAGCAAATATTATTTTTCAGCTCTTGAATTATAAAACGGATGTAAAAGGTCTAAAATTACGAACTAAGGTAAGCTATCTGGATAGTATACTGAAACTCACTGGGAAAAATTGGTCCTATGGCATTTTATCTTACATGGGAAAACAAAAAAGATATAGTTTGGAATGGATGTTGGTCCTTGCTCTCTGTACAGATGCTCTAGATTAAGCAATTCCATGCCACATGCTTATGAGCCACAAAGAGCATGCATATGAGAGGATACACATTGAAGCAGCGACAGAGAAATAAAAGTTAAATACCTCCGCTGATAGTCAGAGCAGAGCAAGACCACTTGTTACTTATGATGTAAGTACCTTGAGTAGGTACTCTAGTTTGTGGCACTCACTGAGAAACCTGAAAAACAATTCAACATTGTTAGCGAGAAATTTAATCAGGGAAGACAACAGGAAGACATATTTGCAGAAGGAATCAGAGCATGTACATAGAATAGAAGCTCGAATCAGCTGCCTGATCCTATTCCATTCCCCTGATACGGCACTGGCTTTGGTCGTTCAGGATGCAGAGTTGCAGACAGTAGATGCAGCTTAGCAGGATGCCAGGATGGTAGCCCCTGCAAGCGTGAACTTCCAAAATCCAGGCCAGCAGCGGTCGTGGACGCAACTGCGCAAGTACCCATGCCTTATATCCACCAGAACCTGTGCTCTGACACGATCCTCCGTCCTTGGGCACTCCGTCGACGGGGTCCGCATCCATTTCCTCGACGTTGCCGTCCTTGGGCATTCCGTCGAACAGGCGACGGGCGCGTGTGCTGCCTGGTGGCGTGCGGAGAGAATCGGACGAATGAGCCGAGCCAAAGAACACGGTGGAAACAACGAGGAGAATAATATCCGTGAGAAAGGATATTCAGGACGCTTCGCCTCACCGCATTGGTTGAGAGCACTCGCCGTCGCCGGTGCCCGGTGGCCGCCGTTGCCTGTATAGAGAAGACCGAGCCACCGGACGCGCCGGACTCTTGAGACAGTGAACCGACTTATTTAAAGCATATAAATAAAAATACATTAATATTTAGTTACTTATTCTTTATCTTACATTAGGGCCTTGTTTAGTTCTAAAATTTTTTATAAAATGGACATTGTAGTACTTTCGTTTGTATTCGAAATATTATTGTTCAATCATGAACTAATTAGACTCAGAGATTTGTCTCGCAAATTATAGGTAACTATGCAATTAGTTATTTATTTTGTCTATATTTAATGTTTCATGCATGTGCCGCAATATTCGATCTGACGGTTGAAAAATTTTACAAATTATTTTGGGAATTAAACAAGGCCTAGGTGAGATCAACTGATCATCGAGGTACTGTATTTAATTCTCGACAAATTCATATATTAATAGTTCTACCATTTTTTTTGTTTATGCAAAATCATGTGTTAACTAACTTATTTATTAACTTAATAATTTTAGTACGTACTACGGTAGCCATCAATGCACCAAATTTTTATTTTTCATTTTTATAAATTTTATTTATCTACTATATCTAAATAGGAGGAACTAGCATATTTCTCTATGATATCATATAGCCACATCATTAGAGGACCCTACAACCTGATCCATTTCCACCGAGTCATCGGAG
>Ga0182004_10000114_pt1 | contig 34806 bp, 32 predicted proteins | sample Sormic07211540_1_FD_120479 | JGI IMG/M metagenome (GOLD analysis project Ga0182004, IMG submission 120479) | Endophyte microbial communities from Sorghum bicolor roots, Mead, Nebraska, USA - 072115-40_1 MetaG | ecosystem: Host-associated > Plants > Roots > Unclassified | place: USA: Nebraska...
GAGGGAAAAACACCGACAGTTGGCGCGCCAGGTAGGGGTTCTACGTGTTTTTTCACCGATTTCCTATCCTTTCCAGATGGTCACTCTCGCTTCGCCGATTCCGCGCTCCACGGTGATTTGGTTTGGGAGTCTCGAGTTCATGTCTACTGGCTCCGGCTATGACATGATCTTGCTCTCGATCAAAGGACCGGGAGGAGCCCGCGTTGCGCCAAAACGGTTGAGGGCCCTGAGACGTCCTCGCCACCACGCCTCCCCGCCCAAGAAAAGGCGTGGACAGCACCACCGTCGCCCCACTGCCTCGTCACGACCGACAGTTCGTGCCAGGCAGGAGGTGACACGAGAGCCGACAGCACCACGCGCCGAAACCGTGGGCATGATGGCTCGGCACCACGAGGATCGCACGACGACAGGAGGTGACGCGCCCCGCGCGCTCTCCCCCACCGCTAGGTTACTCCCACATGGGCTGTTTGCCCCAAGAAGAGCGTTGCCGTTCGGTTTGGACAATGTCGCGACGTCGCTCGCCAGGGCAATATGCCCGAACGCCCAGACGTACGTGGAGAGACCAATGGTCCTCCCACGCGACCCTAGAGCACAGCAACCGACGTCCGAGCTACCGGATTTCTCCCAGGTACGAGGCCTCCGTCGCGTAGGTCCTGGGCGATACACGATCACCTCGCTCGGGCAGCGGCTGCTGGAGGAGGGACGTGGATGTTTCTACGCCGCCGAGCCGGACTCCGACTCCGAGACCGATAGCTACGACCCTACTAGGAAATGCTATCATATCGACGGGACGGTAGAAATTACCGACGAGACGCAGGATGCTGCTGCTGGCGGTCGAGCCCTTGCAGCAAGGGAGGACTCCAGGACGCCTGGGAGCGCCCTACAGTCTCGCACAGAACGGCGAGTTCACGGCATGGCTGGAACCGCTGGATCTAGGCGCGTACGTACCAGGCGATGGTGGCAGCTTGACGGCTATGGCGCGCCTGTGTCCGGTTGCGGGCGCGTCGCGTCGGAGACATCCGCTGGCCGCGGTGGCGATGGCCAGCCCCGTCAGCGTGAGCAGCGCGTCGCAGCGATGCCGCAGCCGAGAGCCAATGTGCGCTGGTACACACAACGCTTCCCATCGAAGGCTACGAAAGCCTACCTAGCCGATTGATCGATGGATCAAAGTCGAAACAGGTACAACCGTACAAGCAGTGAGCCTGCTGCAGTACTCAAGTTCGAAGAGCAGAGATGAGGCGGATAGAGTGCTTAGCTTATTTGCCTTGGACTTGGTGCTCTCGGATGTTCCAAGATGGACTAGCTCAACAGGGTGTTCGACAGGAGGTCGGAGATGGACCAGCTCAACAGTGTGTTCGACACGCTGGGGATGCAGGACATGGCAGGCCGGGCTTCGCGTGCCTACCCCGCGCTGCTGGGTCACCGCTCTACCAGTGCGGCAGGCCTCTCGATCAGCAAGGGCGCACGTGGTCATGCATGCGATCATGGCGAGCGGGGTGCTCACGTACGGTCGGTGTGGTGGCGCGGCGCGTGCAGAGGTGCATGTGGCTCGGGGACTTGCAGTCGTGCGGCCATGGCAGTGCTGGAGATCTTGCGGGCGACGGCCATATGGCCGCTGCACGCCTGCTGGCCACCGCCCATGCATGAGCTCGCCGTGCTTGCCATGGCAGCCCACCCTGACGGGATGGCGTGCAGCCTCCTCTCCGGCGTGAAGGGTGGTGGTGGTGGCGCTCTCCGGTGTGCAGGGCGGCAGCGGACCATGGGCGTCGAGGCACGCAGTTGGGACTTGGGACCCTTGCAGCTGTCCCGGATCAGATGGAGGAGAGAGAAAAGATCAGATGGAGGAGAGAGAAAAAATAAATGAGGAAAAAACAAATCACCGTGGGAGGGATGTTCGAACTTTTTAGTGGTTTATAGGCTGATAGCATCTTTTATAATAGTATACAAGGAAAAGTCTTTTTTTTTAAAATGTTAGGCCTTGTTTAGTTCTCTAATTTTTTTGGTTTAGGGTATTATAGTATTTTCGTTTTTATTTGATAATTATTGTCGAATTATAAACTAACTAGTCTCAAAAGATTTATCTCGCAATTTACAGACAAACTGTGCAATTAGTTTTTGTTTTCAACTATATATTAGGGGGTGTTTGAGACTGCTCCACAAACTTCACAGTGGAGCAGCTCCACAAAAAACTGGAGTTTCTGAAGTACCTCTTGTGAAACGAGATGGCGTCTAGGGTTAACGAGGTTGAGCCTTGCTCCCTCGGTTGCGTGTTATATATCAAGGTGGAAACAGCCCCCACCGTGGCATTTACATGAAGTTTGTTACAAACAAACACAGATATCTCTCCAACAATCATAACAAACATATCTTGGGCGCATGGCCCTCTAACTATAACCTATATTCTCACACTCCCCCTCAATCTCAGCCACCTTGAAGGTTGAGATTGAATCTGAATTGTTTTAACTTAGCTAATGTCATCGGTTTTGTAAGACCATCTGCTAGATGATCTCCCGTGTTGATAAACATGATATCAAGCAACTTCTGAGCTACTCTCTCGCACACAAAGTGAAAATCTATTTCAATGTGTTTGGTTCTCGCATGAAAGATAGGATTTGCAGATAAATATTTTGCTCCCAAGTTCTCACACCACAGCCTGGCTGCAGGAGGATGTGGTACTCTTAACTCGGTTAGCAACTTCTGTACCCACATCATCTCTGCAGTGGCATTCGCAAGGGCCTTGTATTCTGTCTCTGTACTGGATCGTGACACAGTGGCTTGTTTCCTTGCACACCATGAGACAAGATTATCTCCCAAAAATACTGCAAACCCACCGGTAGATCGCCTGTCATCAACACATCCTGCCTAGTCTGCATCTGAGAAAGAACTCACCATCATCGATTTACACTGCCTGATCTTTAGACCAAGATTAGAGGTTCCCTTGACATATCTTAATATCCTCTTGACTGCACTCCAATGCACACTGGTCGGGGCGTGCAAAAACTGACACACCTTGTTGACAGCGAAGGACAGATCAGGCCGAGTGAGGGTAAGATACTGCAGTGCTCCAACCATGCTACGGTATTTAGTGGAATCCTCCGGACCTAACTGCTCTCCTTATGCAACGTTAAGCTTTTCTGAGGTAGAAATTGGTGTATCTACCGGCTTGCAATTCTTCATATTTGCTTTTTCAATGACTTCCATTGCGTACCTCTGTTGTGACAGTAGTAGTCCATCCTCCAACTGCTTGACCTCAATCCCGAGGAAAAAATGCAAATCTCCCAAATCTTTTAGAGCAAAGTCACTTTGTAGATTTTTCAACAATGCACTGGTTGCTTCTTGTGAAGAGCTAGCTACAATGATGTCATCCACATATACAAGTACAAACAAAGTAATACCTCCTTTGTTGAAGTAGAAAAGAGATGTGTCAGCCTTTGATGGTGTAAACCCCAGTTGCTCCAACTTCTTGCAAAGTCTTGAATACCACGCCCGTGGTGCCTGTTTCAGTCCATACAATGCTTTATCCAATTGCAAACATAGCTAGGATGTACCTTATCAGTATACCCAGGAGGTTGATGCATGTACACCTCCTCATTCAATACTCCGTGTAGGAAAGCATTCTGCACATCAAGTTGCCTGAGAGACCATCCCTTGGAGACAGCAATGGATAGAATAAGCCTGATTGTTGCAGCTTTAACAACAGGGCTAAAAGTGTCCTCATAATCAATACCATACCGTTGCTTGTAACCCTTGGCTACTAGTCGAGCCTTATACCTGTCAATTGTGCCGTCAGCTTTCCTTTTTATTCTGTAAACCCACTTACACCCTATTATGTTCTTTCCTGTTGGGCGAGGTACCAGATGCCATGTTCAATTTCTGATGAGAGCCCGATGTTCATCAACCATGGCTGATACCCAATTCGGACTTGCTAGAGCATCTTTCAAATTTGCTGGTTCACCTGAGGAGGCAGAAGATACATTAGTACACCATCGAATGGTACCATCAGTCCGTACCTTGGGTTTAACAATCCCTTTTTGCAGGCGTGTGACATGAGGGGGCATGACTTGGTGCTCAGCTGCCGCACCAGTGTCCTCAGCTAAGGCCGCCGCAGAGGATTCAGTGACATCAGTAGCTGTCGCCTCACCCCCCTGAACCGGATCCGGCTGCGGCTGAGAAGAGCCAGAGTCCGGCGAAGTTTGCGCAGCACCAGCCGCAGAAGATCCTGCGCTGCCGCCCGACAGGAGGCCGTCCGATCCCGAGATGGATCTCCCCGGCACCAGGGAAGTGTCTGCTCGCGCCGCCGCATCATCCTCGGGGCAAGCGCCAGATATGCTCCCGCCGCGGGGGCACATAAAATGACGACCTGGACTGGCGCTATTTTGCCCAATTTCTCCACCGTTTGTAGCACTGTGTTCTGCTCTAGCCTCTGTGTCCTGCACACTGCTCTGCAGAGAGTTACTAGGACTAGGAGAAGACATATTTTGATCAAGTATATTTGCATCCCCAAAACTACCATTTGGTTTTAAAAGAACATCAGGTAGGAGTGCTAGCTCAGCACGAAGGCGGGCACCAGCATTTGGACGAAGCTGAGAGAAAGGAAAAACATGTTCATCAAACGTAACATCACGAGAGATGTACACGCGTCCTTCAGATGGATCAAGACATTTGTACCCTTTGTGAAGATTGCTGTACCCCAAAAATACACAGCGTTTAGAGCGAATGTCTAACTTATGAGCATTATATGGTCACAGATTTGGCCATACTGCACACCCAAAAGTACGAAGAAAACTATGATCAGGTTGATGACCGAGGAGACGTTCATAGGGTGTGCTATCATGAATAACTTTAGATGGAAGGCGATTGATGAGGAAAACAGCAGTAAGAAACGCCTCATCCCAAAATTTGAGTGGCATAGAAGCATGGGCAAGGAGAGTAATCCCCATTTCAACAATATGTCTATGCTTGCGCTCTGCGGACCCATTTTGTTGGTGCGTGTGCGGGCAAGATACACGATGCTCAACACCTATGCGTTTGAAGAAGGGGTTCAGCGCTTGATACTCCCCTCCCCAGTCCGTTTGGACTGCACGAATTTTCTTATACCCCTGACGCTCAACTAGGTTCTGAAAGTCAGTAAAACATTGGAAAACTTCTGACTTATTACGCAATAGATAGATCCAAACATATTTGCTGTAGTCATCAATGAAACTGACATAGTATGAATGACGTCCTACAGATGTAGGCGCAGGTCATCTGAGAAAATAAGATCCAAAGGTCTAGACGAAGTACTGGTAGATCCAACAAAAGGTAATTGATGACTTTTGCCTTGTTGACAGGCATCACAAACATGATTATTGGACTCTTTGTGGAAGGGTAAATTGTGACGACTAAGAACCTGTTGCACTACTTGAGATGACGGATGCCCTAGTCTAGAATGCCATGAATCTTTAGACACCTTCACAACACCAAGCGCCTGCTTATTCAAAGACTTCAACAGATAGAGCCCCCCTTCACATTTGCCGCTGAGAAGGGTTTTCTTCGTCTGCTCCTCCTTAATAAAAAAATGATTGGACAACTACAAGAAAACATTGTTATCTCGTGATAAACGATTTACTGATACTAGACTTTTTTTTGGCTTTAGGAACGTGAAGGATATTTTGCAGATGAATTTTACCAGCGGGGGAATGCAAAATACTATGACCAATATGATCAATCTCCATACCTGATCCGTTTGCAGCATGCACCTGATCTCCACCTTGATACCTGTCACGGGTGGTTAGTTTCTCCAAATCTCCAGTGATGTGATCCGTAGCACCGGAATCCATATACCAATTCGTATCAACACCATACGAATTCGTGGCGGATGACACACTCTTTTGTGGAGGGCTGTTGTAGTTGTAGTCGCGGTTGAATCGCTTGAAGCACCGCTCGGCGCCATGGCCTTCCTTGCCACAAATCTGGCAAAACACCCCTTGCTGAAAGGATGAATCTCTGCCACGGCCTCCATTGCCGCGACCAGAGGCTCCACGCCCTCCACGATCTCCACCGCGTCCTCCACCACGTCCACCACGCGACGGACTGCCGTTGCCACGACTCTGATTCCTCGCAGCAAGATTGACAGATGAGTTCAGGGCTCCAGTGTTGTTCCTGAACTCCATGCGGGATTCGTGGCTGATGAGCTACGTGTAGAGCTCCGACATGGAGATGGGTTCCACACGCGCCGCCACTGAAGTGACCACAACGTCGTAGTCACCGTCGAGGCCGGTCAGGATGTAGGAGATCAACTCCTCATCCTCAATCTTCTTTCCTGCCGAAGCCATATCATCGGCAAGACTCTTCATCTTGGCAACATACTCACTGATGGAGGATGTGCCCTTTGTAGCATTGGCGAGGGCCATTCGAGTGGTGATGATGCGAGCCCTAGATTGGGATGCGAACATACCCTCGATGGTGGCCCAAGCCGCCGACGCTGTCTCGACCGTAGAGACTTGTCCAAGAATTTCCTTGGACACCGATCCCAGCAGGTAGCTCAGAACCTGCTGGTCTTTGGCCACCCACATGTCATACTCTGGGTTGGGGATGGTCGTTGCCTTGTCATCTGCGCCGCCCTTCGTCGTCGCCAGGAACTGTGCCGGCGGCTCAGCATCAGAAGCGAGATACTTTGCAGCCTGGGCACCCCTGATGGCGGACAGTACTTGCGACTTCCACGATTGGAAGTTACTCCGCGTCAGCTTCTCGGTTACCGGCATGAACACCAGGCCGAGAAACGCCGCTGCGGCTTGCGCTGAGGAGCTTGCCATTGTGTAGATGAATCTCGTGAGAGGAACTGGCTCTAGATACCATGTGAAACGAGATGGCGTCTAGGGTTAACGAGGTTGAGCCTTGCTCCCTCGGTTGCGTGTTATATATCAAGGTGGGAACAGCCCCCACCGTGGCATTTACATGAAGTTTGTTACAAACAAACACAGATATCTCTCCAACAATCATAACAAACATATCTTGGGCGCATGGCCCTCTAACTATAACCTATATTCTCACACCTCTTTAGGTGCTATCACAACTCCACCCTTTCTCCTCGAACTTAGTGCGTAGAGCTGAAACCGTTTGGCTAAAAAATATGGAGCGGAGCTGAAAACCGTGGAGCAGAGCAGTCCCAAACACCCCCTAATGCTCCACATGTGTTGCAAGATTCGATGTGACGGTGAATCTTAAAAAGTTTTTGATTTTTGGGTGAAAAAAGCCTTGTTCAGTTGACAAAAAATTGGGATTCTAGGTACGGTAGCACTTTCGTTTGTATTTGATAATTATTATCTAATTATGGACTATATAAGTAGGCTTAAAAGATTCGTCTCACAAATTAAAAGTAAACTGTGTAATTAGTTTTTATTTTTGTGTATATTTAATACTCCATGTATATGCTGTAAGATTCGATGTGACAGGAAATCTTGGAATTTTTTGAACTAAACAAAGCCTAAATTAGTTTCAAATTTTTTATGTTTTAGATACTGTAGTACTTTTGTTTTTATTTGGTAATTATTGTCCAATCATTGAAGAATTGGACTTGTTTAGTTCAAAAAATTTGGCAAAACAGATATTGTAGCACTTTAGTTTGTATTGAATAAATATTGTCCAATTAGAACTAAGTAGGTTCAAAAGATTCGTCTCACAAATTATAGATAAACTGTGTAATTAGTTATTTTTTTTATTTATATTCAATGCTTCATACATGTGTCACAAGATTCAATGTGCAAAATGTTTTGGGAACTAAAGAAGAGCATCTACGCATCCCCTTCTCTATGGAGCTTTTCCTGATAGCACCCAGGCTGCTGGTGCCCATTTGAAAAGAGAGGAATGATTACATCTTCAACAACCGTGTTCCATCTTGTGTGGCTTGGAAGCAGCGTTTCATAAGTGAAGTTAAGCTTCACTTTTATCGTCTTTCACCGGTCCTTCAGCATGTAATTACGACTTGGTTAAACTCTCTGTAACAGGTAGTTTTTTTTTCTCTCCCGTCAGTTAGCTTCTAGCTAACTCCTTTGTAACTCGTGGTGGTGTTTGTTGGTAATAAATTTGCTGGGAGCTATGTGTGAAACGAGATGGCGTCTAGGGTTAACGAGGTTAAGCCTTGCTCCCTCGGTTGCGTGTTATATATCAAGGTGGGAACAGCCCCCACCATGGCATTTACATGAAGTTTGTTACAAACAAACACAGATATCTCTCCAACAATCATAACAAACATATCTTGGGCGCATGGCCCTCTAACTATAACCTATATTCTCACACTATGCTCCACAGTTTTGTCAAAAAAAAATATTTTTACCTACCATAACAGAAGTTACCGAAGTGCATCTTGAAAATTCCGGTCCTAAATTTTGGTCCAAGGAAATAAAAAAAATTGATTAATGCTGAAAAGTCACAAAAAATAGAATGGTATGAGATTTGATCCATACACCTCAGGTTTTCCATTAGACTAGATGCAATTGAGAGTTGAGACAAATCCTATTCAACACCTAAATACTGTTATTTCTAACCAAAATCAATATTTTCGGTCGCCACTGAAAATACCGTAATCGTGATTTTTGGTCAGTGTTTCACCACAATGTTAAACCCGATTTGTTGGTCTATTGTGCACAATAGTCGTACCTGCACATAATTTTCTTGAACAATAAATCATGTTTTTCTGACGAGCTTAATCGTACCAGTCCTTAGTAGATCAGTTTTCTAGTGTTGGTTAAGAAAATTATACTATGCTATAATGTGTATTACATAGCTTTAGTAGGGAAAACCCACGTGGGACGCCCCTTGCAGCCTTGTGGACGCACACCTACTATGTCCAGCAATAAAGGAGTGATCGTCCCATTTCTCATATTGAAGACACCACAATCACGAAAAGGATCTATTGTCCAATGTTCTTGGTCATAGTCACGCACAAAGTAGATACAATCCTCTTGAGCCCCACATTCGGATGCAGTGAGAGACTTTGAGTGTGTGCCAACAAAGAGTGCTTGGTCTCCCAAAGTATTGAGCCTTCTCCACTTACGACGGGGATTGGTGGTCAAATCCAGCTCAAAGACTTGAAATGAAAAGGTACGGCCATTCTCAATCCTATCTTCCTTTCGAAGAGTGGACAAGGCTCCAATCAGTCGTCTTACATGCAACAATTTACCATTGAATTCAGCAAGATAACTCCAATATGCAGCTGTGTACGTCTTATCTGCAATTGATCGATATATAATAATCCCTGGATCCTTCACGGCTTTGGCTACTTGTTTCCTAGATGAGACTCTTGGCTTTCCTTCATAGCTCGAAACAATCTCAAAGGCGAAAAGCGTTTTGAGTGAGAGAGCATACAATTTCCCATCAAAGAATGCGATGTCAAAGATGTAATTGGGCATTCTGAGTGCAGTGACAGCCGAGGGCCGCCGGCAAACAGAAATTACGCTCTCAAATGTATTGGCCGTCATCAGCACAGCAAAAAGGGAATCCGGTGATAGATGATCAAGAGTGGAGAGTGGCACCAGCTTGAGGAACATGGAATCTCTGGGAAAGACGCAGGCTTGCATAGGTAGCCGCCCAACATGGCTAGGAAGCCGTTCAACTTGCTTGGAGAAAAGGTCCATAAGCGCGAGGTCACCGTGACGACGCTCGAGGAAGAGAAAGTTTCCCGCGGAGCCATGGAGGGAGGCGTCCTCCGGTACATGCATGCGGTGAATCTCGCCGCCTGGAATGCTGAGAAAGGTGCCGTCTAGGAGGGTCAACCATGGTAGCGGTGGGGGAAGAGGCTCCTGCTGAGCGATGAGACGCCATGGGCGGCAGACCGCTGCCAATCGGTGGCGGTCAGCTAGGGACGGGAGTCGCCTGAGGACAAGGCCTAGAAGCTCCGGCATCAAGTCTGCCCAAGGCGGGCAGTGTCTGGGCGCCGACGCCATCACGCCAAACTCAACAAGTTGGTTCTGGGCGCGGCAAGGAACAGATCGGTCGTCGAGATGGAAACACGGCGGTGGTATACGGTCCGCGTTGAGAGAAGCAGGAACTAGGGAGAGACACGCCCTGGAAATTTATACTAGCTCGGCCGGCCCGTAGCCGGTGTGTCAGGCGGACTCGGGCGTCTCACGGAATCGGACGCTGCCGGAAAAAGTGAAGCATCATCGTAACTAACGACGAGAACCGGAATCGGACGCTGCCGGAAAATGTGAACCATCGTAACTAACGACGAGAACCGTGGAACGCAAGTACGTAATAGATAGAATTAGAACTTTCGGGACACTTTTAATAGAAACCATCACAATTCACCGCGAACATGAGTTTCAGTAAGTTCAGACTGTTTGTGCAAGAAAAACAGAACGCTGGACGGCGGCACGGTTGCCGGGGCTGCACCGCGCGCCTCGAGCAAGACCCCGAGGTACCGGCCGTTTCTCTCGCGAACCGGACTCGATCGAACCTGTCGTAGCAAGAAGCGTGGAACGCACGCGTGAGTCGAGTCCCACCTAGAAACACCACGCCCATGCTGGCCGCCTCGGCTAGCAACGCAAATTAGGCCAGTGTCATGCACATTAAATATGTTACCACGCTAAGCAAAATTGTTGACTTAGCAGAGTCATTAAATGAAGAAGTTTCATCAGATGAGAGAGAAGTTTCATCCTCATGAAACTCATATGGCTCGGTTAGTCTTGGTAACTGTGCTATGAATAGGAAAGGAATCTTCTCAGTCAAGAGTGCTTACAAGGTGTTCAGAACAAACCAGGTAAACAGTAGCCGTAGGGGGGGCGTCAACCTCTAATCCTGATCCTGCTCAGTGTATGGTGTGGAACAGAATTTGGAAGGTTCAGTGTGCAAACAAAGTGAAGCACTTTATGTGGCGATTATGCCACAACAGCCACCCTCTCCGCATGAACTTAAAAAGAAGGGGCATGGACCTAGATACCCGGTGTGTTGTGTGCAATAGACTTGATGAAGATGGAGCACATCTGTTCCTCAAGTGCAAAGTTATGGTGCAGGTCTGGGATCTCCTAGCCCTTAGCCATGAGAGGCAGCTTCTGGCCACAAAAGCTTCGGCAAGGGAGGTCACTGAAACAATCATGGTGATGAAGGAGGAGAAGAAATTACTATGCTGCATTGCACTCTGGTGGTGTTGGTCTGAACGCAATAGAATCCGAGAAGGGGAAACTGGAAGAGATCCTGTAAGCCTTGCACATTGCATCAAGGCCACGGCCACAGAGTGGTGCCGTCAAGCAACACACTCTGGTGAAGGAAGGACCGGCAGGGCTCCAAGATGGGAGAGGCCATCAGGAGATTCAGTGAAAGACAATTGTGATGCAGCTTATGCTCAGGATTCGGGCAATGGAGGATGGGGCTGCATCCTCCGGGATTCGTCAGGTGATGTGATCAGCGTTCACCGTGGGAGGGTGCAATCGCTGATGAACGCATTGCAGGGGGAGCTCATCGCCTGTATCCAAGGCACTCAAGCTGCAATTTCAGCCGGTGTTGGGCACATTATCGTTGAAACAGATGCTCTTGCGGTGGTACAAGCTGTCTACTCGGAGGAGTATATGCTTAGCGATGTCTGCAACCTTGTTGAAGAATTTCGAAGCCTCCTGACTTGGAATTTTATTTCTTGGAAAGTTCAACAACGACCCCGTTCTTGTAATAGGGTAGCTCATGAGTTGGCTAGTCTTGGTAGTGTCTGTTATCCGGATGAAGAACCACAGTTGGTCTCCATACCGGCTTCTATTCAGTCTGTAATTGCTGAAGATTCAGCTTTTTCTGAGTAATGGAAATCTATATTTCCCATAAAAAAAAACTGTGCCATGAATAAAACTATGCAATGAGACTGACTTTAACGCAACCCGTCGCTGCATCCGCGTGCGCCCGGCTAGACCACTACCATGTCCATCGACTCAAAGCAAGGTCGTTGCCGTCGGTTGTCCCTCGTCTCGTCGTGTTTCAGAGAAACCGCCGTCCTGTGCCATTGAAGCGCTTAGCAAATGCTAGTAGTTTAGGTCGGGGGTTGGAGAGGGAACGGCGGCGTCGAGTTTGAGTGAGAACGGCGGCGTAGGGGGTTAGGGCGTCGGGAGATGATTGGGCGGATGGAACATCGGGTAGATGAAACGATATGCAAGACCAGAAGGGCAAAAGAGTTAGTTTAGGAGATAAATATATATATTTAGATTAAGAAAGAGAGCACCAATTGTCATAGAAATCAAGAGATCAATGTTTGAAGGGTTATTTATGCGAAGTCAATGTTTGGAGTGTTCTAATTTTGCGAAGCGTATTGTTTGGAGTCCTAAATATGCAATGTTTAGCTGTTCAACGGATTGCAGATCAATGGAACAGAAATGCGATGTTGTACTGTTGGTAACACTTTTTTTAGAACTACTGTTGGTAATCCATGACCTCTCTGGCGCGACCACCACCACCTTCATCGCACAGTTCACGCGTGTGTGGTCCTTGACGGGACACTTTCAGCTGCGCTCTAATGATCCTGATCAAATCATCTGGCGGTGGACGGCAGGCGGCTGCTACTCCAGCTCCTCAGCCTACGCGGCGTTCTTAGTCGGAAGAACAAAACTCGAGGGCGCCTGCGAGGTTTGGCCAGCCTTGGCCCCTCCAAAAGTAAAGTTCTTCTTCTGACTTGCACTCTGAGGTCGTCTATGGACTGCGGAACGCTGCAAGCGCCATGGGCTTCAGGACTCGGACACCTGCGGCCTTTGCGACCAGCTACCCGAGACGACCGACCACTTGTTCCTAGGGTGCGTCTTCTCCAGGGAGGTGTGGCACAGGCTTCTGCTGCGCGTGGGGCAGGACTCCCTCTGCCCTACTTCGACCCACATGCTCACGGACTGGTGGCTTGCTGCAAGACAGGAAATTCCAGGAGCGTTTGTGCATGCCTTCGACTCCGCCGTGCTGTTGATCGCATGGTCGCTATGGAAAAAGCGCAATCACCGAACTTTCGACAATGTCTCCAGGTCCCCAACCCAGGTGGATCGCGACCGGCTTCGTGACGTTCGTGCCACTGTTCGGCGCTTAGTAGGCCCCGCTTCTCTTTAGTCGCACATTAGCTTCGACTAGCAGTACACCACCCTAAGCGCCACTGTTAAAGCCGGTGATCTCTGTAATGTGTTCTACGCTAATCCTAGGGCACCTCGCCTGATGTGTTGGCGGCGTATGTAAAACTATAACTTCTTTTAATGAAAAACACGCTCAGCGTGGTTTCGAAAAAAAAAACACTTGTGCTATATCTTTCATTCTTTTGCTGTGCAGTTGCGACTGACTTTTTTGGGAGTCCTGCGGAGCACATGAAAAATTGCAATTCTGGCAGAGTTCAGTCTCTTGATTCTTACCTCCATTAACACAGAAAATCCATCGCGAGGCCGACGAGGTCCTGCAATCGACTTGGTTCCATCCAAGTCGTTCGTAAGGAGGAGGTTATATTATTTCTGAAGAGACTACATTTTACCTCCTCGTTGTTGGTATGCGTTCGTTTGTTCAGTTAACAGAGTTCAGAACAGAGACTGTTACTGTTAGTAGGGGGTCTTCCCAAACCACAGCCAATCCAGAGGTATCGGTGTTGCCAATCTAACAATTTTGGTGCCCGCAAATCCTTATCCGGTTCGCAGAAATGATAAAGCTATTGTGATTGCACTCTTCTGGGCGTACTCACTTCACTTTCTGTTTCCATCAGTGAAAGGCTTGAGCAGAGCACTTCATGCTTTGTTTTTTTTAAGAGCGGCAAAAAGCTTTTGCCGGATTTTTATTAGAAGAAAGAAAAAAAATTGTTATAAGAGAAAAATACTACTAAATGGCTGCGAGATTAGAATAGAGAGCATGATAGATCGGGGACTGAACGAAGGACTTTGTTTAGTTCTAAAAAATTTTAGGAAATCGACACTGTAGTACTTTCGTTTTATTTGACAAATATTGTCCAATCGTGGACTAACTAGATTCAAAAGATTCGTCTCATCAATTCCGACCAAACTGTGCAATTAGTTTTTATTTTCGTCTATATTTAATACTCCATGCATACGTCTAAAGATTCGATGTGACGAGAAATCTGGAAAATTTTACAAATTTTTTTTAACTAAACAAGGCCTTCACGATGAAAGAAAGTGGTGCACACCACAGCTGGCAACTGCATACTGACAGAGTGGCAGACGTATGAAAAGCAACTACAGTAGTTTGCTATGGGTCGGTGGAGTGTGGACAGGTTGGATGATGGTGCTATGAGCCTGTGATTGGACCATGATTTTCAGCTTAGGCCCTGTTTAGTTCCCCATCCAAAAAAGTTTCATCCATCCCATCGAATCTTTGGACATATACATGGAACATTAAATGTAGATAAAAAAATAAACTAATTACATAGTTTGGTTGAAAATCGCGAGACGAATCTTTTAAGCCTAGTTAGTCCATGATTAGCTTTAAGTGCTACAGTAACCCACATGTGCTAATGATAGATTAATTATGCTTAATAGATTTGTCTTGCAGTTTCTAGACGAGCTATGTAATTTGTTTTTTTATTAGATTATAAAAACCTCTCTCAACATTCTTCCGATATATCCGATGTAACATCAAAAAAAAATTTCATCAACAATCTAAACAGGCCTTTAAAGGAACTGTAATATTTGATCATCGGGAACAATGTGCCGAGTAAACCAACAACATAGTATGAGCAGTTTGTTAGTTCTGAACTAAAAGACAAGTTCAGACCACTAAGCTTACAACTACAAAGTATACTGTATACCAAGACGGTTTCATGCATGCATATGTCGAACAGCAGTAAGGAGCAGACTGTAACTGTTTGGACATAGCCGGAAGGATTCTTTTAGCCATCCAAAACCGTGTGACCTTTCTCCAACATAAAGGTCATTTGCTGAAAATATCAAGAAACAAAGATTAAGGAAGTTCCATTTATATGTTCGGAACACTAACTCAAGTCTCGAAAACCCCAGCACTTCTTTTCAAGCTTGACATCTCCAAGGCTTTTGACATTATCTCATGAGAATATATGCTGGAATTATTACAGCACAGAGGGTTCTCTCAAAAATAGCGTGACTGGTTGGCATCACTCTTCAGGACCTCCCATTCCACAGTACTGTTAAACGGAGTCCCTGGAAGACAGATCATATATGCCCGAGGGCTTAGGCAAGGTGATCCCCTTTCCCCCTTCCTCTTCATCTTGGCCATTGACACCTTGCAAAAGGTGCTTGATATAGCAACTGAAGATGGCTTTTTATCCCCCTTGAGGGGACGACATGCGAAACTTCGGCTATCTCTTTATGCTGATGATGTTGTGATCTTTATCAACCCCATCCAAGAGGAAGTAAGAGCTTTGCTAAGAATACTAGATCAGTTTGGTTCAACCATAGGCCTACATCTGAACCTAGCAAAATGTGTAGTGGCACCTATCAGATGCTCTGGGCTCAACCTTGATGAAATACTGGACAACTTTGTTGGCCAGAGAGCTACCTTTCCGATGACTTATTTAGGCCGTCCACTCACTCTAGGGTGTCTCAAGGTTGTCCACGTGCAGAGAATTATTGACAAGGCAAGATCCAAGCTGGCCGGATGGCAAGGGAAACTTTTAAACCCGGCTGGGCGCCGCGAACTAGTGCGTTCAGTCCTTAGTGCAGTACCTATCTATTTACTGACCTCACTCAAACCACCTAAACAACTTTTCAAGGATATTGACAAGGCCCGATGGTGTTTTCTTTGGGCGGGAGACAATGAGTTTCATGGCGGCAAATGTAAGGTGGCCTAGGTCACGGTGGCAAAACCAATCCTATTTGGTGGTTTAGGAATCATAGACCTGGAAAATTTCAGCAGGGCTTTGAGGTAAGATGGCTATGGTTCGAATGGACCAACCCAGAAAGACCAAGGAACGGGATGGCATTACCGATGGATTCAGGGGACTTGGCGCTCTTCAATGCAGCCATATGCATTACTGTCTACAGTGGGAACAGAGCCTCCTTCTGGCACTCCTGCTGGATTGATGGCCAGGCACCTACAAAACTATTCCCAACTCTATACGGTCACAGCAGGAAGAAGCACCAAACTGTACGGGAGGCAGTGCAAGGGGGGAACTGGATAGGTCACATTGCGCATGAACTGAATGATGACATCCTAAGAGAGTACTTTCAGTTATGGAATGCGATAGAATCTGCCCAACTCAACTTGGATGATAACCGGGAGGACCAAATAATATGGACGCTTGAGAGCTCAGGAGAATATTCAGCTAAATCAGCCTACAATATCCAGTTTGCTGGGTAGATCATCACAGATTTTGGGAACCTCATCTGGAGTGCGTGGGCGCCGCCAAAGTGTAGTTTTTCCTTTGGCTTCTAATCCAGGATAAACTCTGGACTGCTGCTCGCCTACAACTCTATGGTTGGACAAATAATTACTTTTGCGCCCTATGTGAAAGGAATCTGAAAACTGCGATGCATTTGTTCTCGGAATGCCCTTACTCAATTACAGTCTGGACCCTTGTAGCAGAATGGAGTCAGTGTTATTCCCTACATCCATCACAGTGGAGGAAGGAGCTTGACATCGAAGACTGGTTCTCCCACTTGCTGTGGTAGAGAAAGAGCAGGATGGCCCATACACTTGCAATTTTAACCGCCTAGAGTATTTGGAAGCAGTGAAATGACATCGTGTTCAGGGAGGTTAGGAAGACAGCACATGAGCTGTTTGAAGAAATCAGGAACACTTGCTTTACGTGGTCCAATGCTGGAGGAAAGTGTCTTAAACCGCTAACTGTTGCTAGGAACCCTAGTGTGTAATAGACCCTTTCATTTTCTAACCCCCCTGCAGCCTAGGTTGTCGGGGGGTTGCGCCACTCGCGCATGTAAAACTGTTTTTTTATGGAAACTGGAGGCGTTTACACCCCTACAACATTTATTCAAATAAAGAGAAACAAGACTAAGTACAAACTTCCTTCTAGAGAAAGGGAAAGGGAAAGGGAAGGGAAAGGATTAGGAAACATGAAAAGACACAAAGAAAAGAAGAATGGTCGTAGCCCAGAGTTCAGCTAGGTGAGGTTGTTCGTCCATTGATCAATGCAGGGGTAGTAGCTTCTCTTGGCCCGTAAAAGGAGCAGCTTCCATTCCTCCTTAAAGTTGCTATAAGCAGACTGTAGTGTTGGATTGATTCCCCTGAAGATTAGGTCATTTCTCGATTTCCAAATAGTCCATGTCAAGATGATGATGATTTCCATGAAGAAAGGCACTGCCAGCAGTTCTCTGATGCTATGTAGGAGCTGGAATGGGTTCAAACTATGATCAATCTGAATATTAACCAATCCCCAACAGTGAACAGCAAAAGGACATTCTATGAAAAGATGTTTGAGGGACTCTTCTATTGCGCTATTACACAAGACACAATTATATTCTTGTAGTTGCATGTTTTTCCTCCTCAGGAGCTCTCTGGTGCTGATTCTGCCCTTTAACACCAGCCATAAGAAGACCTTATGTTTAGGTTGGCAAGAGGATTCCCAAAGCCAATTGTATGCTTGATGGACAACATTTTGCCCACTCAGATGTCTGTATGCTTTTTTGACTGTGAATTTCGTGCTGTTCCAGATGTAGGTCCATTTGTCCTTTTGATCAGAGATAGTTACTGATTGCACTTTCTGCTAGAAAATCAGCAATTGGGAGTGTGCTTACAGTGAGAGAGGAAGGTTGAACAGGGAGTGCAGAGGGCTCTGATTGGTCGCTTGTGCAAAAGTCAAGTGCTTATCTTTTGCAAATGAAAACAATTCAGGGAACATTTGACTAGGCACTTCCCCTTCCCACAGGTCATCCCAAAGCATGCAAGTGGTACCATTATTAATGCTGACTTGGGCCATACCTTTGTATTTGTTTAGGAGCTTTATAATGTCTCTCCACCAGAAAGAGCCCTTTTTTGAATTTCCAGGGAGTTTACCATTGCCATAATGTTTTTCCCAGACCAGATCAACCCATGGAATGTCCTCCTTATTGAAGAACTTCTAAAAATGTTTAATTAACTGTGCTTCATTTTGCGTTTTGAGATCAATGACCCCTAAACCCCCTTCTTTTTTCTCCTTGCAAACTATCTTCCAGGCTGCTTTGGGTCTCTGTTTTGCATTAATGTCTGCTCCCCTCCACAAGCATAACTTCCTGAACTTATCAATTTGGTCAATCACCTTTTGTTGCAGAAGGAACGTGCTCATGCAGAATTGTGGCATTGCAGTGAGGACAGAATTCGTTATTTCTAGCCTGCCAGCCTGATTTAGATACACGGAGGTTGCAGCTAGTCTCCTTTCACACTTGGTAACTAGAGGGGAGAAGTCAATGGCTCTAGGTTTATGTAGGCTAAGAGGTAAGCCCAGGTAAGTGAAAGGGAGACTCCCGACAGTACAATTGAAAGTCCTTGCCAAGTGTTGAACTCTTTCCTGTGAGATGTTAATTGGTACCATTATGGATTTGGAGTAGTTCACCTTCAGACCTGTGGATTCACCAAAAGATTGGAGTAAAGTTTTGAGAGCTAAAAGCTGGTGACTGAAGGCTTCCAGTACAAGTAAAGTATCATCTGCATATTGTATTATTGGGAAGTCTTGTGTGTAACATAATGGTATTGGGGTTTTGATGACATTTCTGCTTGTAGCCTTATTAATGATTGACTGCAAAAGGTCTGCTGCCAGTACAAACAAAAGTGGGGATAGGGGATCACCCTGCCTTACCCCCCTTTTGCAACGGAAGACCTCTCCACACACACCGTTCAAGATCACCGATGAGGATCCAGAGCTGAGGATGGCCTTGATCCAAGAGATCCATCTACTTCCAAAACCTTTGGCTTCCATGATCCTGAGGATTGCTTCATGTTCAATCTTGTCAAAGGCTTTCTCAAAATCTAGTTTTAGGATGACAAGCTCTTTCTTTGACTTGTGGCAAATGTGGAGATATTCAAGAGCCCAGGCTAGGCAATCTTTTATTGTTCTGGATTTGATAAAGCCATACTGATTCTGATGAATCAAACCTTTAATTCTGGACTGCAATCTGTTAGTCAGAAGCTTTGTTTACTTCTCTCCGCTTATTTTAATGATATACCGGTTAACCGGATCTTTCAAAAAAAAAGTATCCATGACTTTCAGTCTAAATTGGTAGGTAAATTCAATAAAGATGATTTATTTTTATGTGTCATGGACTCATGGGCAAGGTACAGACGAATCAACAACATCTATTCTTGTCATCACGCAACAGACATGAAGATGACAAGTACAACTAATGTTAATAATTTCCACATAATGTTGCTTTCACCAGTTTTTAAGTTCTAGAACTGAATGATCAATTCAAAACACTTCAGGCCAGAACAATGCAGCAAATCTAACCACCATACGCAGAAGACTATGTCCATTCAGCATGTCTGCAGATACTTTGCTCATCCCTTTGCATAACAAATTCAGAAGTAGAAAGCTACGACTATGTTGCAAACCGTGCAGGTTAATACTGGTTTATCAGTATGCTCAAAAAAATACTGGAGTATCAGGATTCAGGAGAAAATATAGATTAAACCACCACAGTACTCCATCAAAACAAAAACAGAGATTAAGACGGTAACTAGATCATCCGTTTGAAAGTACTGAAACAGCATGGCCAAAAAAGAAACCGTATGCTGTCAGGAGAATGCCCCGAACAAAACTCCTAGAAACTAGAAGACGTCAGCAGTCCACCCAGTTTGCTTCTACGGTGTGGGTGCGGGTGCGGTTTCGGGTGGATCCACTTATGGGTGGCTGCAACCTTGCAGCGGCTGAATTTGCAACCGGCAACAATGAATGTGTTAGGCATGGGTGATGCAAAACTATTGCAGCAGTACAGTAATCTTACACACTTTTTGTGAATAGCAAAAAAAGAAAAAATCAGTAGCAAGATCAACACTGTTGGCTGCTCACTGAAAACAACAGAATACCCAAGAGGGAGAAAATTGCAATTATAGGACTCAAACAACGCGCTTCGCAATTACAGGACTTCAATTGTCGATTTTGTTAAAATGACTCTTAAACGTTGACTTCTTGTTTTCCATGACATTAAGTGTATTTCACCTCTTTTTGAATCTTAACACATGTATTTTGTCCCTAAGATGTCCCTTTTGCCCTTATGTTATTAGAAGGTTTCATTCACGTTGGTTGGCTGGTAGTATGAATTAGGCTGGGGCATAATCAAAGGGGAATTAAAGCAGCCTCCTATGGTGCACAAAGGGCCATTCCAACAATATGACATGTACTGCTTGCCTGAGACAGATGCAGGGTCCGGTCCAACAACAACAGTGTGAGCCATGCATGTGCACGTAGTACGCGGTACACGGACAGTTCTGGCACGCACGCACGCTGCCTCATCGTCGCGCGCACTCCACGCAAAGCCAAGCCACAGGCCACCGCGGGTAGGCCAGAGCCGTCGAGCGGCTGGGGCTGGGGTCAAGCATGGTTTGCGCCTGGGGCTGCAAGGGCGCCGATGGGCGTCGGGAGGTCCAGGTCGTCGCCCTCTTGCCATCCATGGCGGCGTGTTGAGGAACGGCGGTGGCGTCGGGTCGGGTTTAGAGCGTACCAGAAGGGAAGAAGAAATTATTAGAAGATAATAAAACGACCGATCTCATGCAAAAGGCAGAAGGGCAAAAGAGTCACAAGAGATGAGAAATAGATGTATTTAGATTAAAAAAATTAAAATACACTAAATGTTATGAAAAAACAAGAAGTCAATGTTTCAAGGGTCATTTTAACAACAAAGTTAATGTTTGAAGTCCTATAATTACGAATCACGTTGTTTGGTGTTCTATAATTACAATTTTCTCTTTCCAAGAGGTGTATTTGGACACACGTGCATTTGGCTTACCATCATCAATATGCTTCACTATATTGAGAAGAAAAAGGGGAAAGAGACCACGTAAAGCACACGCCACACCGCATTGCGGGAAGGGACGCGGCCGTGCAGCCGCAGCGCGACCCCGCCCCGTGCTCGTCGGCGTGGAGGTACGTCGCGTGAACGCGGTTCCGCAGCCTCACGTTGGCCTCGTCAGGGAAGAGGTCCATGGCGGCGGCGGCGGCCTGCAGGTAGGGCTGGTGGTGGTGCGCGTGCGACGACTGCATTAGGCGCCACGCCAAGGCGGTGGCTTCTGGTTCGGAGGACCGTAGGTCGGCTGCGCTTGTGTTGTGTCTTCTTTGACCCGACTACGAGTCGGCCAGCCAGCGCTTCAGCCAAAATTCAAGTGGCAACCACGCTCCAGACCAACAACGCTCAGGTCTTGTTTGGATGTAGTCGGTTTCATATCAATCCACGTGTGTTGGCGTGGGTTGGAGTGAAATTTGAACTAAATTTCACCTCAATTCACTTCAACCCATGTGGATCGAGGTGAATCCGACAACATCCAAACAAGGCCTTAGTTGTATCTCGTCTCCAGTCTCTTCACTCGCATCCTCTCCTGCTGCAAACTCAATCCACGACGCACAGCAGCAGATGTCACCGGTGGGAAGGAGGCAAAAGGCGCGGAGGAAGAAGCTGCCCTGTGCTCTGCCCAACTTGGTGATCACAGCATCTGGTGCCAGATTGACGTCAGGGTTGCTTCAAGATAGTTGACACGCTGTCGCCGCAGTCAGCTATCTCGCCATTCAAAGAACTTAAGTTTTCACAGATTGCAGATCAAAGGAACAGAAAATATATTGTTTGTACTGGTGGTAACACTTGTGCTATATCTTTTGTTGTGCAGTTGCGACTGACGTTTTTTAAAGAGTCCAGCAGGGGAGATAACATTTGCAATTCGGGCAGAGTTCAGTCTCTTGATTCCTGCCTCCATTAACACAGCAAATCCATTGCGAGGGCTGAGGAGGTCCAACAATCGACTTGATCCAATCGAAGTTGTTCGCTAGGAAGAGGTATATCAGATTCGTCAAAAAAAAAGAGGTATATTATTTCTGAAGAGACTACCTTTAACTTCGTCGTTGTTGGTATGCGTTCGTTTGTTGAGTTGAGAGGATACTGAACCTAGAGTTGCATCAGAAGTTCAGAACACTAGAACAGAGACAGTCAGTAGAGAGAAGTAGAGAACTCTCCATGGTCTTCCCAAACCAGAGCCAATCCAGAGGTATCGGTGTTGCCAATCTAAGGGCCTTTGGTTTTCCTTGCTAAATTGTAACCAGCTAAAACTATTTTAGCTACTCTTGGATGACTAATAGGACTAAAATATTTTAGTTCCTTTTTAGTCATTGTGTTTGGGTCCTCTCGGCAATTCAAACCAATTGTCCAGTGCTAGCAGCATTCACTCTACACTGGTGGAGATGACTTCGTGGTTTGTTCACCGGCAACAAGCCTGCCGGCAATGCACGATGTTTCCGAGAGGCTGCGACAATGACTTCTAAACTTCTGCAAGTCATTTGTGCAGAGGCCAAATGGTGGATTGAAGCGGGAGCAAACGGGCTTCAAGTACTTGCCCAGCCTTCTCGCCCAGTGGTCTTCTTGTTGTTATTTTTTCATGATGTAATCCTTCTTTTTGCCTGGCCACATGCCACTATCTTGTACATAACTTTTCTCCTTCTTAGTACAAAGATAAGCACACTCGTGCATGTTTTTTTAAAAAAAGCTTAACTACTAAAATGACTGAAATTTAGCTAACCAAAATTTAGCAAGGGGAAAAAACGGGCCTAACAAACCCGCCAATCCTTATCATTCTGCCTGGTACGCAGAAATGGTAAAGCTCTTGTGATTGCGCTCTTCTGGGCCCTCACTTTCTGTTTCCATCAGTGAAAGGCTTGAGCTCAAATGAGGAAAGCTCTTGTGATTGCTGATCAAATTCGACTTGAACTAGAACCGTGGAACGGACGGTGAGTCGAGTCCGATCTGTTACTCCACTCGCTGCATATAAACGCCACGCCCGTGTCGTCTCTGCTACTAACGCAACTCTTCGCACCATTCCCCGTGTCCAGCGACTCTCCACTTCGGTTTCATGCATAGGTACAGACTGTAACTGTTTGGACATAGCGGGAAGGATTCTTTTAGCCATCCAAAAGAGAGTGACCTTTCTGCAAGACTGCAAGGTCTATTCATTCGCTGAAAATATCAAGAAACAAAGATAAGGAAGTTCCATTTCTAGCTTCGGCATATAACTGAAGTCTGACGTATCCATGACTTTCAGTCTAAACTGGAAGGGAAAGTCAGTAAAGGTGGATTTATTTTATGTGTCATGGGCAAGGTACAGACAAATCGGCAACATCTATTCTTGTAGAGCTAACGTTAACTTCCACATGATGCTTTCAATAATTTTTAAGTTCTGAAACTGAAAGATCAATTCAAAACACTTGTCAGAAGAATGCAGCAAACCAAACCACCGTATACAGAAGAGTTGCTTATTTTTCTGAAATTATGTTAACAGAAGACCATAGCCAGTTCTCATATCATTTTATCAGGGTAAGCAATGCTCAAATGCTTTCGAATTTCTGAAAAAACAAATTCCAAAGCTATCAGAAGTTCTGCTCCTGTACTCCTACAGGGATCAGATTATTGGCACGTTAAATTCTGAACTGATCACTATGGAAAAACGTGGAATCCGACTACTTTCGTAACCAAATCAAGTTTAAGTATCTGTCGAAGAATGGCTTGATTCTACGTACAGAGTAAAAACCTGAGACTATGTCCATTCAATCGCCTGATTATCTACAGCATGTTTGCGAATACTTGGCTCATCCCTCTGCATAGCAAATTTAGAACTACATCACTACCGTGAGTTACGGGCTATCTGGTGTTTCAGGCTTCTAAGGGCTTGCCCAACGCAGGCTAACAAGCTTGTATGACACAGATAAAAGTGACAGGCCACGCATACAAGCAATACACGAGGGTGTGCATCCGGCAACGCAGGCAGCATAGGTCCAGTACTTTTTGTCAGAACCAATTTACCCTTTGGTCAGAGCTTTTAGCTATTTTTTCTGACAAGGCATCAACAGCTCTCAACACAACGCATTCTCTGATAGAATCTTTGGTCTTTTCACAGATGAGGCGCTGGTTCTTCTGCAAGCACTTCTGACGTTCTGCGAAGCCACCAGCCGGGGTGATTTGGACCTTATACGCCGACGTGGAAACTGGGGCACCTAGCCAGCGTGTAGCGATGGGGCTGGCCTAAGAGAAAAAAGTAGAGTGAACCACCAGCATGTCAGCATGTGTATTATCAGAATCACCAAATAAAGATCAACATGAACAACTACAACCAATGCCACCGCCCAAAACCACTCAAGCAATACTCCATCCAAACAACAAAAGAGATGAGATGAAGATATTAACAATATCAATCTGCAAGTACTGAGCCAGAATGGCTTGAATAAAGTGTATCATGTCAGAACCCACGTTTCCAACAGAATAGTTGCTGAGTTCTCTGGTACTACATGAACCAAGAAATGATGATCATCAAATCATTGTACCTCTTCGCCTATCCAAAGTACTTCAGGGTGTTGGTGGATCCTTCTCTGGGTACCTTAATCTTGCAGTAGCTGGATTTGCAACCGGCAAGTGAAAACAATGTGTGAGTTATCAAATAAGGGACAACAAAGCTACTATTACTTGTCTAAAAGTAAGTACCCAATAAGGGTATTGGACACATTTCATCAATATGCTGCAAGCATTTGTCATCCATGGTCTATGAACTGTAAAGTTTTACCTGGGGATGAGGCGTGGAGGACTACAATATCCATGGTCTCTCTATTGCGAGGTAGGTTGCTAACGAGAGGAGTTAATCTCCCAAAGCTCCCAGCATGTACGCAAAGTATGATTCCAAGAGGGGTTCCCAGAAGGTCTGCTATTCGAGCACGTAAGCTAATGATGGAGCAGCCTTCGAAGGTGAACTCCAACCATTTGTTGGGATAGCAGCCCTCACTGTCAGCACACACGAATCGTATCGTCCGCTGCAGCAGCCGGAAGCTGTCACCGAAACTGCCGACATTGCTCTGTTACAGTTGAACATTGTTAAAAATGCACATTGTCATGCAAGAAATAAGAAAATACTGAAAAGTACGAAGCCAGTTCATAAATCCAAGTACAGGTTTCACAAATTGGAATTGTGGGTTCCAATTTCCAGCAACGCTGATCTACCCAAATCAAAGCGAAGAGCCTAGGCGAGGTGTACAAGGTAACAATTAAGGGCAGTCCAGAGGGGTGTGTGCAAGTTCCTGGAATCTAACACATAGACAACTTATGATCCCTATATGCCATTTTTACTAGTTCATCAATTGCTCACTGTATGTTATTCAGAAATATTTACAGATACCATCCTGATGACTGCATTGTGCACTAACTAAAGTCAGAAACCCATAATTTTCAGAACTTAAACAGAATAAGCTCTATGCAAGCTGCCGCAATCAATTAGCTAAACCTGATGAAATAAACAAGGCAGCTATATATTCGAAGGCAATTAGCTCAACCTGATGAAATAAACAAGACAACTATAGAACCTGAAAAACAACAGGGCTCATAGACAAAAATCATGCTGCTAATATCAATATATCAATTACATGCTGCCGTAGAAGAACAGCGAGAGCAGAGCAAACAAGCAGCGCAAAAACAGAGTTTCAGAGAACTGCAGGTACAAAAATAAAGCTCAGTTGCATACTCATTTGAACCCAACAAATGAACTGCAAGACTTCACAACGATGGACTCCCAACCCAATGCCACAGCTAACTGAAATGTAGATCTGAAGGAGAACGGGCTAAATTTGAGATCCACACATCCAAAACTCGCGATAGCCAGGAAAGGTCGCCCGAGCAGCGGGCGGCGGGGGACCTCGCCGGTGCACCTCTCTTGGTGGGGCGGAGCCCGCTCCTTCCGCCCCGCCGCCGCTGTGGATTTGGCGCACAAAATCATCCCCCGCGCGCCCTCAACTTCCTTCGCGGGCGCGGCCGCACTGGATCCTCCCGCTCATCGACTCCCCCGTACAACGCGACTCTGGAGAGGAGGCCTTCTTGGACCACGAGCCACGCTCGTCGTCTCGCGGAACGACGGGGTGAGCTCGTCTCCTTGTTCACAGGATTCTTTTTGCAAAATAAGCAACACGCATAGGGCGAGGAATGACGGGATGGGTGGGCGATCTCACCGGTTCTGTCGGTGTCCGTGGAAGTGCTGGCGGAGTGGGGCTCGCAGGGACGAGGTGGACCTTCCAATGCATCATGCTCACACGGTGGCTGGTGGGAAGAAGACGGCCGTACCGCACGTTGTGCAGCAAGATGTGGAGGCCCCGACGAACAGGCATCGGCTCCCACATGATCTCGTGGGCATCCTCGCCGTCATAGGAGCACTGTGAGGCGTGCCAGATGTGCTGCGACACGCTCACACCGCCGAAGTATCTGCCGTACGCGGCCCCCTGAAGCATGAGAAAGGCGATACCCTGCTCCCTGCGGCAGAGGTGGACCCGCCACACGGTGGCCTCGAAGGGGACGCGGCCAAGCGGGAGCAGACAGACCGCCATGGAGTCGGGGTAGGCGCAGAGGTACCTGCCGCCGCCGCGCGCGAGCTCCAGCTGCACGAAGGCCCCGTCAGGGAAGAGGTTCATCCCGACGGCCGCCAGGTCGGGATGCTGGGAATGGGAAGCAGAAAGCACGGGTTAAGGATGAACGCCAGTACGCGACCTTGAATTTCAAGAAGAAAGGTTGGCATCGAACTTTACCAGCGTGCGGGGCGGAAGAGCTGGTGCCAAGGCGGCTCCAACTGGCAACACAACCCAACGCGTCATCAGGACATCTTCGTCGGTGAAGCACGGAGATACTGTCACCTGGTCTCCGCAACTGGCGCGGAGGTAGCGCCCGAACTGGGTAACGATGGTGTACTTGCTGTCCTCAACGCTAAGTGGCCTCCAGAGCATGGCTTCGACATTGCTGTCGTGGAAGTAGCGCTGCACGGCTGCGCGGCCGCGGTGACGAAGGTGGGGTGCTGATGCGAGGTGCCGGCCGAAGGCAGCCCCCTGGAGGAGGAGGTAGGTGTCCCCGTTCCTCGTCTGGTGGCGAACCCTCCAGACGGTGTTGAGGAAGGCGACGCGGCGGAGCGGGAGCACGGAGACCCCCAGCCAGTCGTCATCAGCGCAAAGGAACGTCCCGCATCCGCGGCTCCTCAGCTGCACATGCGATCCATCAGGAAAGGGATCCATCGCGGCGGCCGCCGGGTGGCGGTGGGTGGCGGTGCGGCGACGGCAAACAATCTGTGGGGGTGGAGGGGATTGGCAAGGGAAGGGAAAGGAAGAGGGAGAGGCGAGAGCAGAGAAGGTGTTCGTTGAGAGGGTGCGTTTGGGCGCCACGCCAAAGGCGGCGGGGTATTTCAAGGGGCTTCTGAGTCGCGAGCGTGGTTCACTCATTCTAGCCCAAGAAGCTAATCCGGTGGTAGGAGGTCCGGTTCTATTCCCGGCCACAGAGACACCAGTTTTCTTCACATCGGACCGAAACGATGACACATTTTCATTCACATCCGAATTAAAAACGGGCCGCGGCAATCCGGGAATGGGCCTAGCAACGGGCCATCCGGCCTAAACGAACGAGGCCTGACTTGCTCCGCTCTCTCCTCTCCTGAAGCTTCTCGCTCGCCGCCGCGCCGCAACACCGGCGGTGGTGGACTGGTGGAGCAGTTCCCTGACGGGGCTTATGTGCGGCTGCGGAGCCGCGTGGACGGAGGAGGGTACCTCTGTCTCCACGCCGACGAGGACGGCGCGGGGGTGTCCCCGCGCGGGCACCGCGGCTCCCTGAGCGTAGCGTGGCAGGTGCACCGGGTCCTGCACGGCGGCGCCAGCGCCACCCGCGTCCTCCTCCACGGCGCCGCCTACGCCCGGTACCTAGCCTTCAGGCCCGAGAGCGCGCCGCCGCCGGGCCTCCGCGCCCGCCGCGCCTGCCGCGCGGTCCAGTGCGTCTGACGACGCCCCCGAGCAGGACGACGTCCTCTGGGAGGCCGTCGACGCGGGGGACGACGACGGCGGCGACGTCCTCAATCCTCATGCGCCACCACAGGTACGGCCTCTGGTACTACGACGGCGACCCGAGCACGGCGATGCGTTGGATGATCGAGCCCATTCCCCCGAGACCGGAGCCGCCAGCACTTCCAGCTCCTTCGATGCATTCGATTTGGGGGAGCAGGATTTTGCAGCCTGTAGATCGGTTACCTGGGCGGGTTACTTGGAACACCAATGTTCGAATCCTTTTTTCCTGCGTCGATTCTCGAATGAATGTTTGAATCCGTTGTTGTATTCTTACCAATGTATGCACGCTGGTACGGACTATGGAGTAGTAGTACCTCAGTTCTGCTACATAAGTTTCCGTTGAGGCCATTTTTGGTTCAGGCCTTCATTCTCTGTTCAGGGCGTGTTTGGAACAAAGGATTTTTGAAGGAAAATTGAAGGAATCTAAAAACAAAGGAAAGGAAGTAAATTGGACCGTTTGGAACACAGCAAAGTACCAATTCCTTTCCTCTGAAATAAAACATCTACTCGGATCTCTTGGTTTTGTTTCCTTTGTGTACGCCCGATGCAGCGCTCGTGAAGAAGACATAAAAAAAGAGGGTACAGCAGGTTGTCAGGGTGTCAGTGAGGTTACATGCTGCTACCCACCAAAGATTTCTGTAATTCTAATTCTCATATTCCAAACGCTACCTTATATAAGTTTCCTGTGTTTTCTCTATCCTCTATTTTATCATCTCATCTTCATCCTATTCCTGTGTTTTTTTATATTCCTGTATTTTTAATTCCTCCGTTGCAAACAAGTCCTCGGACGTTCTAATCCGTAATCACTAGAAAACAGCTGCTGGTAAGTCTGTGGATGTCCTTGTTTAGATGCAAAAAGTTTTTAGATTTTGACACTGTAGCATTTTCGTTTTTATTTGATAAACATTATCTAATTATAGAGTAACTAGGATTAAAAGATTCGTCTCATAATTTACAGGTAAATTGTGTAATTAGTTATTTTTTTTATCTATATTTAATACTTCATGCATTTGCCATAAGATTCGATGTGATGGGGAATCTTGTAAAATTTTTGGTTTTTAGGTGTATCTAAACAAGGCCAAAGCTGAGAAAGGGGTAGTGCAGCGCCAAGAGAAAGGGGTGGTAGACGGCGGCCGGCACCAGGCGGAAGATGCGCGGCAGTGGAGCAGCAGCGAGGAGGGCAAGAGGATGAGCAGGTTCACGATGTTTTGTGACCGATTGGGTTTGTGGCTTAACGCGGACGGACCCGCGAGGACCCAGATCGAACCGTCTAGCTCGCGTTCTGGATAGATCCAATGGTGTGAGGGCTAATGGACGATTTACGTGGCCTTATCGGGCGCCCGGATAATTCTTGTTGGACTGTATTAATCTTGTTCGCCTTTCCATTCCTACTGGTTAACTTACCTAAACATTATTGTCTACTCTAGTTTCTGTGATTCTCAACCTGCCATTCGTTTTTTTTCTCGAAGAAAAAAACTGTGTTCAAGATGCGCATGCAGATTTGTTTGCTCAGGCTATTGTTTAGTTTCCAAAATTTTTTAAGATTCTCCATCACATCAAATCTTACAGTAAGTATTGAATATATATAAAAAAAGATAACTAAATATAAAATTATTTATAATTTGCGAGATGAATTTTTAAATTTAGTTAGTTTATAATTAAACAATAATTATCAAATAAAAATAAAATTACTATAATAACATTCTCGCGGCAAATTTGGTGGACCGTCTTGGCCACTATGGGTTCCGACGCGTCGCAGATCGGGGCTGATAACTGGCTAACTTGGTGGGAGAACTGGAGGCTCAGATGGCACGGAGATAAACGTAAAGGAGCGGACACTTTATTCGCCTTGGTTGTTGGGAGATTTGGAAAGAACGCAATGCGCGTTGCTTCAGGGGCTCTCCGGCCACAGTTGGTCAGCTTCTGTCCACCATAAGAATCTCTGGAGATCTCTAGATACAAGCCGGGGCTCGGAACTTAGGTTGTCTAATTCGGAAGTACTTAGCATGTCGTGTTGCGGGGAGGGTAATGTCTTTGTACCATCTGTAAAACCTCCGCCGTCAGCGCCTCGGCGCTTTTGTAAAAAACCTACTTCTACTTAATAAAAAAGATGCGCAAACCTTTTGAGAAAAAAAAATAACGAAACAAAAAAATAACAAACTAAACAAGGCCTGAGCGGCGAGATGTCGATCGAACTGTCGGAACCCTTCGCCAGCATCGGCAATCGGCATGACGCTGTGCGTTCGGGCCGGCCTCTGCGGGCGGCGAGGTACGTTGAGCCACGCCGATATGGCATTATAAATTTTTTGTTCGGCCTAAGCACGTCTATACCACAACAAGCACGCCCGGTTCAAGCATGGTCTTTAAAATATCTTTGCTAGTCTTTTTGCTTGTGATATAAAAAATATATATCTTGTGTCTACTATTTTTATGAAAATTTTAATGATTTCATAATCAGTTTAAAAATTAGATGAGAGGTACTATAATAAATGTTAGAAAATTGTATTGTAGAGTTGTAGATGTGTCTACGTGCCATTATCGTATCGTGCCAGCCCAAATACAACTGAAAATGCGAGCCAAGCCACGTAGCCCACCGTGTTGAGATTCTAGGCACGACACCGGCATGGCTCGGCTCGTACTTTGGATCATGCAAAAAGACCATATCATGACCCGCCTTCAAATGGCACAGTCCAAGTCCCAGCTCTAATCTTCACCACCGGATTCTCTCAGTGGCATGTGGGCTTGTTATTTGTTCCTCTTTCTAAGTTCATCGGAAACAGTTAGTGCCTCGTGGGTTTACCAGTCCTTTGACATATCCTTAAGGTTACAAGAGTTTGTCCGGTTTTATTTCTATTGTGATGCTCAGTCTGCAATTTTAATTTTCCAATAATCTGATGTTTAAATGTCAAAATACTGCCCTCTGTTGCGACACACACGACTGGATTCCTAATTATCTCATTGTTTACTGATTGTGTTTAAAATACAGCTGCTGAGGCGTTGGTGTACCCAGATGTTGATGCATAGAGGTACGGTAGTACATAGAACTGACAACAACTTCCAAATACATCTTTTCAGAAATCAGAAGTCCAAGTCCCACTACTCTGTGAAGAACAATGAGTTGAGGATCGGCTTGTCTTCTTCTGTTCACAAAGTTTCATAAAACTCAACGACCCTTTTGAATTTGGTGCTTAGATTTGATACATTCTGTAGACTAGAAGCGGTTTAAGTTGGCCTTGGTTTTTGAGCTTATAAAATGCTCAAAGCAAATGTGGAAGTAATGGAGAATGATTTGCATTTGCAATGCAACATGGGTTCTACTTACCATGTTTTTTACGTGATAACGAGAACACATGTTCCTGCTATTGTGTACCTTGCTCAGAATCCTAAAACATAAAACGAATAGACTCTGTGTTTATTGACTTTAACTTTCTGAATAAGAAAAGCTTTAGCCATGAATTGAAAATCATGGTTATGTTATATTTGTATGAGATGATACTGTGCACAGAACTTCCTTCTCCCCGTTTCTTGATATATTGAGCAAATGGGTCAGGATATGCTTTCTGAGAACAATTTGAGCAGATGACTCTGATGTTTCGGATCTTCGTTGCGCCTGTTATCTTCAAGAGTATGAACTGTAAGCTGAAAGTCCTGGAACTCATTGAAAGTTGCACGTAACATGGGCAATCTGAAAGAGTAATAAGATCATTCTCCAAGAATGCTTTCTGATAGAAATGTCCTTATTTTTAGCAAAAGAATATAAGCATGGGAATTTGAAGAATAAAGGCCCGCTTTATTCGTTTGGTCATGGCACGGTTAGCTGATTTATTGTGAGAGAAAAATATTGTTGAATGTCTGTCAGATTCGGCCTGATAAGGCGAAATGTAATCTTCCTAGAAGCTCCATCGCCAGGGATACATTTAGCAATAACTTTTCTAAACGTTAAATATATATATGAAAATAAAAACTAATTGCACAGTTTGTCTGTAAATCACGAGGCGAATCTTTTAGACCTAGTTACTCTATAATTAGACAATGTTTGTCAAATAAAAACAAAATTACTATTGTGTCAAAATCTAAAAAAATTTCAGATCTAAACAGGGCCTCAATAACATCAGTAGCTCCCTAACCCGTTCCCTGTTCCCAACCCCTTTAATTTCCACTTTGGTTCGTGGGTTGTGGACTTGTGGTCCAAGCAGCGCCGGCAGCAGGCCGACCTAGCAGTCAGCACTCTTCTCTTCTATTAATTTATAATAGTTTACTCCTTTGTCTAAAAATTTAGTAAATTTTATTTTAACTAATCCACTATTCTTGCAACGTGTGAAATACGCTTCTAGTTTTTAGTAAATGCAAAACCACCTTGAAACAAGCCAGATGGCCAGACTTAACATTGTGTTTGGTACTGATAGTTCGATGGTCAAAGATTAATAGTTTTAGAGTTATATGGTCAAAATCGAACTCAAACAATAGTTGAATGGCTAAGGTTGATTTTCCGCCTAACTATTATCGACAAGTCAAGAACTGACTGCCAAAATATAGATTACCATTAAACAGCGGGTTATAAGTACTTGCATGAGAGTATTTGAAAAAAAATGCTACTCGCTCCGTACCCATAATTCTTGACGTTTAGGATATGATTGTGGTAATAGATGAGTGATTAATTGGGGGTTAATTTTTCATGTTTGCCCCTAATAAATATGGTTGTGTGTGCTCATATGAGAAAGTAAACTACTCCCAGCCACTCGAATGCAATGCACTCTTATGCGAGTGGTGCCCTGTGCGCGGGCAACGAAGAGGCAGGGACAAATAGGTCCAGCAAGTACCCCACACGGCCAGTTGCCATCTCCGAATATTTTCGATTTTATTTTTCTATGATATGTCTTTCTATATGAAAATTGGTTATTAACGATGTACGATGATCCCTGTTAAGCATCATGGCTGGATGGTTAAAGCGCCCAACTCATAATTGGTAAATTTACAGGTTCAATTCCTGCAAGATGCACGGGAATGGGAACGGTCTATTGGAACTGGCTCTCTATCTATGGAATCTCATCCATCATCCATACATAACGAATTGGTATGGTATATTCATACCATAACATAAGAACAATAAGAACTTGAATTCTTATCGATACTAGAACTCAGAGCATAGGAGGGAAAGTTGATTTATGGATGGAATCAAATACGCAGTATTTATAGAAAAGAGTCTTCATTTATTGGGAAAGAATCAATATACTTTTAATGTCGAGTCGGGATTCACTAAGACAGAAATAAAGCATTGGGTCGAACTCTTCTTTGGTGTTAAGGTAGTAGTTGTGAATAGCCATCGACTACCAGGAAAGGGTAGAAGAATAGGACCTATTCTGGGACATACAATGCACTTCACGAAAATGCTCGAGTTGTCTATAATGCGAACTAAAATGGTTATGGAGGGAGTATGATATAAAGTTTGGCTTAGTTACGTAGTTCCAGATTTCAGGAAAGAACCATGCGGGATGCCCGGGCCCAGCTTTACCTTGCGGTCGCACCGCTGGAGTCTCTAGCAACAAAGGCGTGACCATCTCATTTTTCATGTTGAATACACCACAGTCACGAAAGGGATTCTCATTAACATTTCCCCAGTCATAGGCCGTGTTTGGATACTCTAGCTCAGCTGGAGGTTAGAGTTAGTTTCTAGTCCAGTACTAGCTCTGAATTAGCTCTAGCTGAAGACGTGTTTGGATGCAGGGGTTAGAATGACAATAAATGTGGCGGATTGGTACGGCGGTGGATCGGTGCGGCAGATCAATCGTCGGAGAAGAGGATAAGCTCGATCCCGTGTGGCCTGAGTTGGAGAAAAAAGGAATTGATGTGGGTCCAACCAAAAGTAGCTCAAATAATCACCCCTTTGGAGGAATAGTTTTTTTTTGAGTGGGCTAGTTGCAAAAAACTAGCTCTAGCCCTCCTATTTGGTTACTTTTGGGCTAGTTAAGCGTAAACTAGCGCAAACTAGCTTTAGCGTCTGGATTCAAACAGAGCCATAGTCACGTATGAAGTAAATGCAGTCTTCCTGAGCTCCACGTTCAGAAGCAGGGAGACACTTGGAGTGTCTACCAACAAAGAGTGTTTGGTGGCCTCCCAAAGTGTTGACCCTTTTCTACTGACCACAAGAAGAAACGGTGGTAAAATAAGTCTGCCTCAAAGACGTCAAACGAAAGAGTACGGGCATGTTCTATCATGTTGTTCTCTGGCATGGTGGACAAGACTCCAACAAGCCGCGCCTTACATGCAACAACCTACCACTGCATTCAGCAAGGTAACCCCAATACATGTACCTATAGCCCTTTTTAGCAAAGGATTGTAGCGTCACTACGGGAGACAGCCGCTTTATACACTCGGCAAAGCCTTTGCCGAGTGCCACACTCGGCAAAGAGCACACGGTAAAATTCTGGTCGGCAAAGAGGTCTTTGCCGAGTGTTTTTTATCGGGCACTCGGCAAAGGCTTTGCCGAGTGCCGACACTCGGCAAAGAAAAAAAATGAAAAAAGCCGAAAAAATAGAAAAAAAAATTTGGGAAGGGCTGCCCATCAGCTAGCACCCACTAGGGCGCGAGCAGGGTTCGAACCTGCGACTTTGATCTCAAGGAGCTCCCTCCTTCACCACTGCACTATACCGTCGGTTGTGATTACATTACGTTTTGGTTTCTCATATATGATACTAAATCATATGTAAATCCATTATTTGAGCCTCTAAACGATTTCAAATCAAAAAGTTGTAAACTACAAAGTTTCATAACTTTTTGAGATCTATAATTTTCATTTAGAAAGTTTCTCCATCCGAGGTCGTTTACAAAATTTGAATTTCAAATTTGAGAAATTTAAACGTAGTTTTTGCATGACA
>Ga0182004_10000115_pt1 | contig 34797 bp, 33 predicted proteins | sample Sormic07211540_1_FD_120479 | JGI IMG/M metagenome (GOLD analysis project Ga0182004, IMG submission 120479) | Endophyte microbial communities from Sorghum bicolor roots, Mead, Nebraska, USA - 072115-40_1 MetaG | ecosystem: Host-associated > Plants > Roots > Unclassified | place: USA: Nebraska...
AGTCGGTTATAATTGTCATAGATAGTTCGATATCAATTCCTATTCTAACCGACTAGAATCCTGCTTGATCTCCACATCTTGCTTCCTTGCGCGAAACTCCAGGCTGTCGGATCAAGCCTTGAATTCGTCTCGTAATGGTCCAAGCCTCCTGGCCCAAGTCTAGCCGTAAGGGTATAGGGGTCTATCCACCCACACACTATATCTTGCATTAGTGCTAATATGTCAGGTTCCAATTCAAGTATTCGTGGTATTCATCATGGAGAAGAAGAATCCCGTGTTGCACGGGCTGAGTTCCGCTAAATGGCAGACTCACTCTTACAGGCCATGGAGAAGATGCTTGATACACGTATACCTACAGATGGGTGAAGGGCTCCTCGGCATTAATATGATAAATCTGGTGGTGAAAATTATGATGCAGGACATGACCGTTTTAGAGATGGTCGTGGAAGTGGTAGGCGGGTTGGTCATCATGGCCAAGATGGAGGACGAGCTCATGGGCATGGTCATAGCCATCATGTGTGTTTTGATGATATAGAATTTGATGACTTTGATCACGAAGAGGGGTCTGATGAGAATCCCTTTGCAAATGATGGGCTGCATGGGCGACGCCATGATCATCGACAACATGCTGTCCGAGAATCATCGTGGTTGTTGTAATAGAGAAGACCTGGACAACATTACTTGTCAAGTTGAGTATCCCAAAATTCTAGTAGAGAGGATGCAGATGTATATTTTGAGTGGGCTGAGCAGTGTGATCAAATTTTCAGAGTGCATAATCTCTTTGATCAGAGGCATGTCAATCTTGCTTCAGTGAAGTTCTCTAGTTATGCTCTGACTTAGTGGAATCAGATACAAGAGAATCAACTTGTCTTGGGCCGTGAATATATCAACACATGGGAAGAGATGAAGCAAGTGATGAGAAGATGATTTGTACCATCAAGCTATCAACATGACCTTCGCAATAGGTTGCAAATATTAAAGCAAGGAAAAATATCGGTAGATAAGTATTATAAAGAGATGGAGTTGTTGTTAATGTGGGCTAGAATTAGAGAAGATCTGAACTAAAAAATGGCAAGATTTTTGAGTGATCTCAATGAAAAAATTGCTGGTTTTATTGAGATATTTCTATACCATGCTTTGCAAGACCTTGTTGATCAAGCTATGTGTACTGAAAGAAAAATTCAGCAAGAGACACATAAAAAATCTTATGCAAGTCATTCTATTGCAACCCCATGGCACAAGCAGCAGTCCGACACTTCTTTTGGTGGGGGACGATTCCAAGGTGCTGCAGCTAGGCCCTCTTCATCAAATGCTCCTTCGAAGATGGTGGTTTCTACAACATCATCTCCTGCAAATTAGCAGTAACTTGCTACAAATGTAGCAGCCCCAACTATTGCTTCTTCAACTGCTACTTCCTCTGCACATAGCAGAGAAATTGTTTGCCATAAGTGTCAGTGCCATGGTCGTGGACATGTTGCTACACAATGTCCAAGTAGGAGGACCATGATTTATGAATGAGAATGATGAATAAAAATCTGAAAGTGATTGTGAGAAAGAAGATCCAAGATATGATGAGGATCATGAAAGCAATGATAATAAGATCCAACTCGATAAAGGTGGTAATAACTACTTTGTTTCTCTTTGTGTACTTAGTGTTACTGCTGTAAAAGAAGAGAATGGGCAACGCCATAATATTTTCCACACTCGAGGCATGATCAAAAAAATGTTGTGTAGAATTATTGTTGACAACATTACTAGCCAAGAATTGTTGATAGAATAGAGCTAAAACAGAGGCATCATCCAAATCCATACAAGATGCAATGGCTGAATGATTGTGGTGCATTGCGTGTGAACCATCTTATGATAGTTCCTTTCTTTATGGGGAGATATAATGATCATGTAGAGTGCGATATGGTGCCTATACAATCATACCAACTGTTGCTAGGAAGACCATGGTTATATGATCGTAATATTCAGATCTTTTGAAGAATCAACAAGCTGACTTTCATGTACAAAGAAGAGAGAATTTCTTTTCTCCCTTTGACATCAGAGAAAATTTTGAAGGATGATCTAAAAAGAAAACAGCGAGAGAGCGAGAACCACTTGCGAGTGACCCACAAAAATAGTGAGGGAGTGTTTTCAAAGCCAAATAAACCCACAACCACAAAGAACCAAGACAATGGGAAAAGAAGAATTAGTTATGATGGCTAAGAACGGGGATTTAAAAGAATTGAGTGAACCCAATGCCACATTCTTTGTACTCATGTACAAGGAAATTTTTCTTCCCACTAATGACTTATCCTCTACTTTGCCAAATGTTGCTTTTAATGTGTTACAGGAATATGAGGATGTTTTTCTAGAGGAGGTATCACTGGGGCTGCCACCTAAGAGAGGAATCGAACATCAAATTGACCTTGTTCCCGGTGCTTCACTTCCAAATCGAGCTACATATCACACCACCTAGAGGAAACAAAAGAAATTTAACAAGTGGATGAATTGATGAGAAAAGGGTATGTGCAGGAAAGTCTTTCACCTTGCATTGTTCCTGTTATTTTAGTTCCTAAGAAAGATGGTTCATGGAGAATGTGTGTTGATTGTAGAGCTATTAATAACACCATAGTAAGGTATAGACATCTCATTCCTAGACTTGATGATATGCTTGACGAACTTAGTGGTGCAATATTTTTCACTAAAATTGACTTGAGAAGTGGCTATCACCAAATAATAATGAGAGAAGGAGATGAGTGGAAAATAGCTTTTAAAACTAAGTTTGGGTTGTATGAATGGTTGGTAATGCCTTTTGGATTAACTAATGCACCAAGTACTTTTATGAGATTGATGAATCATGTGCTTAGATCTTTCATTGATAAGTTTGTTTTGGTTTACTTTCATGATATATTAATTTATAGTAAGTCTCTTGATGAACATGTTGAACATATCTAAAAGTGTGTTTGCTGTCCTACGTGAGCAAAAATTGTATGCTAACCTTGACAAGTGCACAGGTAGTCATTCTTGGCTTTATTATTTCTAGGCCAGGGTGAGGAGGTGAATGAGGAAAAGATCAAAGCTATCCTAGAGAAGAATCTGAAATTGTGGGAAGAAAACTTGCCTCATGTGGAGTTTGCATACAACAGGGCAGTATATTCGACCATAAATTTTTGTCCATTTGAGATTCTCTATGGGTTTAAACCTACTACTCTCATTGATCTTTTGCCGTTGCCTATGCATGAATGTGTGAACTTTGATGCAAGTAAGCGAGCAGAATTTGTCAAGAAACTTCATGATCGAGCTAAAGCAAACATTGAGAAGATGGCCAAGCTATATGAGAAATGTGCCAACAAGGGTCATAAGAAGATGTTATTTGAACCAAGAGACTTGTTGATACACTTGCGCAAGGATCACTTTCCTAAACAACACAAGAGAAAGTTGCAACCCTGAGCCAATGGTCCATTCAAAGTGCTTCACAAGATCAATGACAATGCATATGAAAATTGATCTCACAAGTACATATGGTGTGAGTACAAACTTCAACGTCACCGATTTATCTCCTTTCTTTGGATTAGAAGAGTCAAGGATGACTCATTTTCAACAGGGGAAGATGATGAGGACATCTCAGCTATGTACGCTTATTCAATTCCAAATGCTATAAATCAAGGTCTCTTTATAAGAAATCGTGCCAAGAAGCTACAAGAGCAGGTGAATTCTTTCCTTACCGATTGTAATTTTTACACTTTTGAGAATGTTATACTACCTAAGTGCTCTACTTTGATTATACTTAGAAATATATTTGAGGAGAGAAAGAGACACTGCTACTGAATGACGATATCAAAAAAATAACACGCACAAATGTTTGGACATCTAAAACTAATTGTATGAATGTTCGGACATCCAAAGGTGATGTTCGGACACCAGAAATAAGCAGTCATAACTCTCAACTCCTTGAAGCTTTGGAGGCCGATGAGGACATTTTAGAAAGCTCATCAAGTCCACTTTCCAATGCCTCAATCCTCACCTCGTTTGGACGTTGCAATCAAGAGTTATGTTTAGATTAGTCAAGACTGCTCAGAAGATCAACAGTCTATCGTGACAGAATGTTGGTTTAATTTACCGTGTAAAACTGTACCAATATACAATGTTTTGTAGTGCATGGCATATGTTGCTGGAAAGCCCTTGGAGTCTAGTTTCACACCCAAGAAACAGATCGTCATTTGGACTTTTCAATAATAAGTTATGATTAGTTTATTGGAAACTACTCTTTCTTAGACTTGTGAAGTGATTCCTCTTAAATCTCCTACTTTGTGCTCTATGACTTCTGTTCGGTTGCACCGTATTGTGTGAAGTAGCTCTCGATTATGGTTCTACGGTTGTTCAGAGATCGAGTCGAAGTCTTCGTGGTTTCGGTTTTGCTCTCCTCGTCGCTTGGTCGCATCCCACCTATGTTAGATATAAAGCTAGTTACCCGATGTTTGTAACAAGGTATCTTTGTTCTTTCAATCTACTATCATAAAGATCAGGCCATCCTCATGCTGATTCATATCGGTACCTATCAAGCTTTTAGTTGTGAATGCCTTAGAGCAACATGATTCAAGACCTCACTTGAACCTTCATCATATTTGAAGATATCAAACACACAAAAAAGTTATCCAATTGAGCTCCTATTCAACTCCTAATGGGTGAGGGCCTCTCATTCCTCTCACTTGAACCCCTAGACGTAGGAGCCACTCATCCTCTCTACTCCTTTCACTCTTCCCATAAGCTGACAAGTGGGGCCAATGAGCTAGGCCAATAACAATATAGTGTAAAATAGGAATAATTTAGAAGACTAGTTGGAGTGTGATGAGAAGTAAGGGCTCGAATATGTATGGATGACTCCCTTTTCATGAAATAGGGGTGAAATTTGAGGGCTTAGATGGAGTTGCTCGTAGACCACTCGGTAGCAATTCCTAGTGGCCGTCCTCAAATGCCCCTTCCTCGAAAGGGTGGCGAGTCCAACAAACCCCTTCGAATTGCCCCAGCTCATGCGACTACCTTCTAGTCTGCTTCCTTGTCTTCTTCGACGAGCTCACTAGAGGTGAAGGAGGTGGGCTACCCTGCTTGTCTAGTTTTTAGTTAGCTAAGTTTTAGATCTTAGAGTCACTACCAGCTTCATCTTGGGGTGTCGATGTTTTTTGAGTCTCCGTTCACCAATGTTTTTGTAGCTGTAGCTCTTGGTTCCTTTAAAGTGCTTTCATTGTCCTTGCCGATATCAGTCCCAATGGAACCCCCAAACTATAGGCTCCATTTGCAGTGATGATTGTGCCTGTCGTCGTCCTGCACGGTGGTCAGTTTTTGCCTCGTGCCTGCTAGCAGGCGCGTGCTCCTCATTTGCTATCACCCCTAAGGCAGATTAGGTTTTTTTTCTTCGGAGTTATGGTCACCCGAAGCTGGGATTTATTATTGGATATATTATTTAAATTTATATCAATATGCTCTATATTTTTTGGATGCTTAAAAATTTATCATGTCTAGTTGACCAATTTGTGTTGTTTTTATGTAATTGAGGATTTCTATCCCTAACTTATGTAGTATAGAGTATGTTTTAATGGTTTAATATATACTCCTATGTTCTAAGTTATAAGACTTTTATGTTTTTAGATTCATAACTTTTGCTATATATACTTAAATATACATTAGATCTAAATGCACAGTAAAGTTAGAGTATTTAGAAAAACCAAAATATTTTATAATTATTTTGGAACGGGAGAGTAACTCTTTTATAAGCCCCCCTCCCCTACAGCATACGCTCGCTCTCTCGCAGTCGTGTGGTTCTCCCGCTGCCCCCCGCGGTGCGTGCTCTCTCCTTTTCGTGGCGACGACTGGGCGACAGCAGCTGCCGCCCCCAGCAAGTACTCAGGTCGTCGTCGTCGTCGGGCTCTTGGCCACCGACGAGCACCACTAGGTACGCCTACCCCTCCTCCTCCCCTAACTTAAGTTATTTGTATTCGGATCTGATCTAATTAAGTGTAGTATACAGTATTATGTCTACTAACTTCGATTTATTTTTTGGGAAAAATTTCGGGTGTACTCCCATGCGCTTTGCTGGGTCCGCCCTGGATAGTCCAAATCCATCGCGGTTTTGTTAATTTTGTTTACATCGTGAATAGCTACTAATAATTATTCTGTCTTTTCAAAAAAAAAATTGATTGTTGAATCGAACTCCCATTCCTTCTCTAACATGGTCAGCGATCATGCAGACTCGCATTTAAACATCCCTGGAGATGCATCCCCCACTAACCTTACACAGACATCCTATGTGTGCTGAGGTATGGCTGTGCTTATGTCTTCGGTGGTTGGGATATGTATTTTGCTCATTTTTTCTTGCAGCTAATGTCCACTTATCACCCAGGTTATCGAAGCATTCCAGAAGTGCCATGTGAACCACCCGGTTAAGAAGTTCTTTGGCGAGTGCACAGATCTTAAGATCAAGCTAGACCAGTGCTTCCGGCAGGAGGTACCGATTCTTGTTGTTTTGGGTCTTGTGAGAATTGATGATAACATTTTCTTATTTGTTCCTATGTGGGAATTTATGATGTTGGTTTTCCACTTCCCTAAATGCTGTTTTGTTCTTTGTGAAATCCAGAAAGCTTTGAAGAGGAAGGCAAACTTTGAGGAGAGCAAGAAATTTAAAGAACGGTTACAGGCCTATAAACGGGAAATGGCTGAGGAAAACAGGGAACACTAACTTGGAAGAGTGGGTGGCGCCATGAATTTGAATGTTCTTTTTCTTACATTCCAGTAGCCTTGGTTGTGTGCACATCTTTACTGTTCAAAGTGGTTGCTACTGATGAGCTAGAGGCTCTAATCAATACAGTGAACTCTGGAGTTCTGAACTCATTCCTGTGTTAGGCTACTTATGTTGGTCGATTCTCAAGGAGGATTAACAACCTAATGTTCTATCAGTAACAATGGAAGCTGTATATAGCAGAGTAGCAGACAAAGAACAATGTTTGCACTATGTTTTACTGAATGAACTTAAGATCGAATTGAAGTCTTCTAGGCTTTTTAATTTTATATGTTCACTCCTACAAACATTCTAGAATATGACTCCCCAGAAAATTTTCAGTTCTATTGGAATGTCATATGAATTCCACTGGAGGCTATTTTGTTATGTGCAGTCCTACCAGCAGCTATCAACATGCAGAAAATGGTCAAGGCTCATGGCTCATTGTCTGGATAGGAAATTGCATTTAGTCATGCATTTTCTTGTTCCACTATTTGTTATTACATCTTTGAGATTCTTTACATTTGTTTCAAAGCCATCTAAGGCCAAGGACTGTTAGGCTGTTAGCCTTTTCCTTTTTTTTTAAACGAGCAAACTCCCCATTTCCATTACTGTGATAACAGAAATATATGTGGTTTGATAACCAGAAACAGACTGGAGGAAAAAAAATCACCAATTAAGTGCAATAGGAAAAAAAAAGCACCAGGTAAATGCGCTAGGACTAACCTTGGAGAATAGCAAGGTACTGAGCATTGTATTGCAAACCATCATGTTCCTGTTCCTTTCAGAGAGAAGCAGCAATAGCAAAAGGTCAATAGAGGGAGAGAAGATAAAACCTACTGTGTTAAAATCGGAATTTCACCTTTTTTCACAGGTCAGTCATCTGATCAACCATTCTGTCGTAAGAATTTTGGTAACTATGAATAACTTAACCAGCAAGCTTGTTATTCCTCTCCTTTTCTTTTTTTTTCTTTTTTCTTTATTTTTGGTGCATCCATATTGCTTTTGAACCTTCAAATCCGTCATGTTTGTTCATGTGATGGTTCAAACTTTTTATTTTCTTCATATACTCAAATGAAATAACTATACACTTCAACCTACTGTCAATTCAATTGCACTACAATTCTCTCGAATAGATACATGATGTTGTCTTGTTGCATTTTTGTTCCATTCTTTTCTCTTGTAACTTTTCAGCATCAATTGTTTGTTGTTGTCCTGTAAGTTCTCAGTAAGTTTTCATTTTTTGACTTGTTAATTAACTGATTGTAGCCTACCCCAACTTGCTTGGGACTAAAAGGCTTTGTTGTTGTTGTTAATTGATTGAGCTTTATACTTCAACAATCAGAATGCTTTCCATTGCTTGAAATGCACTGGAGAAAATGCATCAAATGGTAATCACTCTTAATAGTTACATATATTGTATGAACTGGTCTATCTTTAACATAATTAATTTTCTGCTCTTTTCCTTGGAGATTCAGTTCAGTGCTGTTTGGTTTTCAATTTTTATTATTAGAAGTGCAGACACTTTAAAACACTACAAGCATGATCACAAAATGGATATTTGATATAAAATGATTGCATATTTCAAGGTTTGGTTTGCTCATAATATATTGAGAACTTTTGGGGACTAATGTTAGGTACAAAATAATATAAACTTTTGTGAGTTCACAAGAAACAACCATGAGACACACCCCCATACTCCCTTCACCCATATTTTTTTGACTGAACTCCACCCATATTTGATCTGCAGATTTGCAAAATGGAAAGATCCAAGATTGATCAGCGTATACTGCTGGCAGGCACCTTTTACTTGGGTTGCATGTGGACCAAGACCCTGTGTCTGGGTGAAAATTGTTCAGAGACGGAGGCAAACCAATGACGGTGAGCAATGGGGCTGGACCAATGAGGATTAAATGGCTCTTGGTCTCCCGTGAAACTAACAAGTATACTTATCAAATATTGATGGATGGATTATCATCTACTGGGAATTCAAGTTGCGTACTTGTATTTCAGTCAACTTGGTAACTGGCATAGTACTGAATAACAACGGGCAGGTCAAGCCCCTTATTTATCATATGTTCGTCAAGATAAAGATCATAGTGCAGTCTTGCCCTGCTATCGAATGACTAAATGGGGAGGCCTGATTATAGAAGCCACATGTTTGTCATCTGAATCTTAAGGCATAAGTGCAACTTCGAGCAACTAGAGGCTTGGAAGCAATAGCTGGCAATGTTGTGTTTGTGAAGTGTGGGGATATTCTTCCACCAGATTTGCTATCAATCTGACATCAGTAAGATTTTCTCGTATGATTCCTAATTTTACAAAGAAAGATCACTTGATTAACTTATATTTCATCAGGCGGTTAAAACCATCTGAGATTCCTGTGCCTCGTTTTTTTTTCCTTTTTTACTTATTTTGAAGAAAAAAAAGAATACGTTTCAAAGTAGAATGGGGGCTCGAACCTGTGACCTCAACCACCAGTCTTTTCCAGTTCTGCTTTAGCATTAGTACCCTGGAAATTTATTTATGTCCTACCTACCTGCCTTTCTCCACAAGCATCCTTTTTGCCTTTATATAATAGTATCTGTTAGGCTCTGAGAGTCTCTGTTGTAAGTGTCATCCTATTGGTAAGCTACTCCCATGTCCCTCTTGGGGAGTAGCAGCTGAGGAGCAAGGGAAGCGATCATGGAAAATATACCACTTCTGAGTCCTTATGAAACAAAAAGATTCAGGTTTTCACACAGGTTAGTTAGACATGCTAGAGTTTCAGTAGACTTGGATGACTTGGTATTTCAATTTCCTTGCTCTCATCTGCTCTTCAAACTTTCTCATGCATCAGTTGTGTTACTGACCTGCAAATTGCTCCAGCTCTGCTATGGAGATTAATTTTCTTCAGTTTATAAAATAGTTTGTTTTGCACTAATTGCTACTTGCACTGGAATACTCTTGGAGAAATACATGTCTAAGATGGATGTCCGATACAGGCTTTTCTTATACAAGTGGAGCATATATGTACTGACCCCATAATTGTTTTCCTTTCTGCTGCGTGTTCCCTACCTTTGAGGTTAATAATGTCTGGTCCCATGTCATGGTAAGTTTTTTTGAACTGTAATCATATTAAAACAAACAGGATAATACGAAGATTGATGCTAATGTGAGAATTATAAAATGATTGAACTTAAGTATTCACTATTTTCGAATGACCATGATAAAATAAGAACTTGTGTTAAGTAATATTGCTATATATTTTTTCTATGACCAATCCAGTCTAAATCGAGTATGAACAATCATGTCCTGCATACACACTGATCCTTTAGACTTATGAAAACTCTAAGAAGTCCCTGTTGAGATTTAAAAGCCTTAAGGTTGATGTATTGCACTTGGCACAGTAATTATCATGCCTCAGAACTAAGTGACATCTTCTTTATGATCACTTTCTTTATCTTCATGCAGAACTGTGCTGGCACCCTTGACAAGAGCCAGATCATATGGTAATCTTCCACAATCGCATGCCATTTTGTACTACTCACAGAGGGCAACAGAGGGCGGTCTTCTGATTGCTGAAGCCACAGGGGTGTCATCTGATGCTCAAGGTATGAGTTTAATTCCACACACCCCAGGGATTTGGACCAAGGAACAAGTAGAGGCCTGGAAGCCTGTTGTGGATGCAGTGCATGCAAAAGGTGGAATATTCTTCTGCCAGATTTGGCATGTAGGAAGGGCATCTGATATGGGTAAACATTTCTTACCTGACCCCTTCCATTTCCTTCTATTAACTACCATAATGAATGTATGATGTGTGGCAAATGCTGTGCTCATGTCACACGACACTACCCTCCACCTGCAGCATAATGCTTTAAACTTGATTTTTTTTTGACAAGATCAAACTTGATTTTAGTGTTAGTGGTTCCATCAAAGCCTTTTATAGGGCATCTTGTATCTTCTGCAAGGAATCTTTTCTGGTTTGGTGCAACTGCTACCAAAGGGGCCTCACCTACCCTGTGTTCCAAAACTGAACTGAAAAGTTAATTATTTCATTAACATCTCTTACTTTAGTCAGTCTGCTTAATTGATTCTGAATATCTGGAACCAATGACTCTGAGGGATGGTTATCTTATTTATTTCCAGAGAAAGAACCCATCTCCAGCACAGATAAGCCAGTGGAAAAGAATGGAGATGACCACATGGATTTCCCCATCCCAAGATGCTTAACCGTAGAAGAGATCCCCGATGTAATCAATCATTTCAGAATTGCTGCAAGAAATGCTGTGGATGCTGGTAAGCTGATAGTCAACATAATAGAAAATAAAAGGCAAATAAGAAAAACCATCACTACTCTTTGTTTTCAGGATGAAATTTACTTGCTCATAATAATTATATGCTGTAAAAATAGAATTTAAATTATGGTTAATTTCTGCAAGATAGGTTCCTGGTTTGTTTGATTACAAATATTATAGGTTCTTGGTTTGTTCGATTACAAAGATTAGATATCCTATTACCACGCTGTACCTTCTGAAACATGTACAAGGACCTTACGTGATCAGCAATTCAGCATCATAACACGTATCAAATGTAGGTTTTGATGGGGTTGAAATCCATGGTGCTCATGGCTTCCTTCTCGAGCAATTCATGAAAGACAGTGTCAATGACCGCACTGACAAGTACGGAGGCAGCATACAGAATCGCTGTCGCTTTGCCCTTGAGGTAGTTGATGCTGTGGTGGCTGAGGTTGGGTCAGACCGTGTGGGGATCCGCCTCTCTCCTTATGCCAATTACCTTGGCTGTCATGACTCGGACCCAGACAGGTTGGGTGTCTACATGGCTCAGGAGCTGAACAGATACAACATCCTGTACTGCAGTGCGGTGGAACCTGAGATGGTCATGGTGGATGGCAAGATGAAAATCCCACACAGTCTGCAAGAAATGAGGAAGGCCTTCAACGGAACTTTCATGGTTGGTGGAGGTTACGACAGGGAAGAGGGTAACAGAGTTGTAGCTGATGGATATGCTGACATGGTTGTATATGGCCGCTTATTCTTGGCGAATCCTGACCTGCCGAGGCGATTCCAGCTGAATGCTCCCTTGAACAAGTATGATCGATCAACATTCTACACCGATGATCCTGTCGTTGGCTACACGGATTACCCATTTCTTGAGAACTCTGAACCACTAAACTCCCTAACTAGACGGGGAGGGATCTACCAAAACAAAGAAGGGATGATCTGAATTGCCTACTCCCTCTGTCCTAATCCTTCCTCGGTCCTAAAAAGAATGAACTGTAAATTTTGGAGGAGTCGATCTTTTATTTTTAATTCAACTATATTCACAGAAAATAGTATGGATATTTGTATCTCCAAATATATTTTCTATAGAAATATATTTTACTAATGATGTTACATATTATACTAGCCTAGTGTGTAACTCTGTGTGTCCAACTGCTTGCTTCTATTCTCAAGTGTGGTTCGCACATTTGTTAATGTAGCCTGGATCTATAATGTAATCAGGGGTTTGTAGCTTCTGTTTGAGAGCTAGCTAGACGGGCTTGGCTGGTTTTGTGTGGTGTGGATATATACTGTGTCGCACTGAAGAGGTGTGCCATTGAAGTATTGAGGTATAATATTCACTCAGACCCTTGCTGATTGACACAATTTTGCACTGATGCCTGATTCATGAGATGATGATTCCAGCTTTGAAGGTTTACCTTTCACCTTGCATTGCTGTACACGTTCTACAGCCAGCCCGTTGTTTGTGGAAAAAAAACAAAAAAAAAAGACAATGAACAGAGGCAGGCTCAAACTTTGCGGCCCATTTGCTGAGGCGCTAGGCCCAGACCAAAAACTAAATTTACGTGAAGCCCAAACTCTTCTAGTAACGGAACAACTGTCCGCACTCCGCATTTGTTCGCTCCGTCGGTTCTGGTTCTAGGTTTAGAAATCCCCAAATCCCATTTTTTTCCAATCGAATTCGATCTTCAATCGTCGGCACAGCCCTGCGCCGGCGCCGTCGACCACGGCGATCTCCGGTGTCTGGTAAGTTCAGTTCCCTTTGTCTCCCCGTTGCTGCATTTGCCCCCTCGCATCCCCTCACACCTCCGTCTCGCTCGGACGCTCGGCGGCCGCTTTCCACAGATTGCTTTCGGAGGGAGGCATGGAGGGCTGCTCCAAGACGACCGCCGGCGCGGGGGTGGCCGGCCTCCCTGACGACCCCGTGCTGGAGATCCTGTCCCGCGTCCCTGCCAAGTCCGTCTGCCGGTTCAAGTGCGTGTCCAAGGCCTGGCGCGACCTCATCGCCGACCCTAACAACCGTAAGAGGCTCCGCCACGCCATGCAGGGATTGTTTGTCCAGACGTACGCGGATGAATTGGATGACGAGGAATTGGGCAAGGATGACTTGGGCCGTATCAGGTTCCGTTTCATCAACCTGACAGCAGTGAGATCCGTGCCTCTGGACATCGACCCTTGCTTCTCCTTCCTGACGGAAATGACTGGGATCAAGGCCTTCTTGTTGGATTCCTGCAATGGGCTTATCCTTTTCGGGCAGAGTCAGGATCCGTCTCTCCTATTGCTATTGGATGGCTATATCGTGTGCAACCCAACCACAAGGCAATGGTCTGCTGTGCCTGCTTGCGGCTCTAGGGAAGCGATAAGCCACACCTATTTGGCTTTCGATCCGGTTGTATCCTCTCACTTTCACTTGGTCCAGCTCCAGATTCCTGATGTGCAAGAGAATGTAGTGTCGTTGCATGTTTACTCGTCTGAAACTGGGACTTGGAGTCACAACCAAATTGACAAACAAAAAGAGCAAGGACAATTGGAAGGGTGGCATCATCAGTTTACACTAGACCCTCTTCAGCATCAGTGTGCCTTTGTTAATGGCTTCCTACATCTGATAGTTTGGGGCTCAAATGTACATCACATACTTGCTGTAGATGTACAAGGGAAGGCAAGAAGGATGATCACTGTGCCAGGTCTGGCTGATGGGAGACACGAGCACAACTTTGTTTGTTATTTCGGTCAATCCCAAGGGCACCTACATTGCATGATTCTAGAGTCTGCTGATAAAAAGAATGTGGAACTATCCACCTGGGTTCTTCAGGATTATGATACACAAGAATGGGTGTTGAAAAACACTGTGAACTCTTTGGATGTCTTTGGAGATATGGGTGGAGTGCTAGAGTTTCAAGTGATTTACATTCATCAAGATTGTAATTTGGTTTTCATTTTTGATCAGTTGAACTATGAGCTGGTAGCATACGACATGGACCGTAAGGAAGCGAGTGTTATTGCCACTTTGGAAGATGACAAAACCCAATCTGATTTTGCTCGTTACATTCCCTATTTCTCAGAATCACCAGCTCTCACAAATAAGTACTGAGTGTGTGCTCTAAGTATGAGCTAGCGGCTTGGTTAAATAACAGTAGACTCATGTGAAATGTTCTGCTTGTGCTTGGATGTATGCCTTCTTAATTAGTACTGCAAGCCTGTTGAGACATTGGATGTATGCCTTTCATGCTTTTGATCTAATTAGTACTGCAAGCTTGTTGAAACATTTATATAGTGTACCTTTAGGGATGCTAATTATATTAATGAATATTGTTGCACAAGTTGAACAATTTCGACTTTTGGTGATAAGTTTTATGATTAGCATGTCTTTTTTGGCTGTATTAATGATCAATTATTTATTGTGAATTTAGTCTGTTTGGTTGTGTGTTTATTTATGTCAATCAATCAAATCAAAATTATCTTCCATATTCAGCTAATGTTGCATGTATGGAATGGTTTCAAATTGAAGGCTTGCGGTTACATCAAAAGTTTAGAACCAAAAAGTCCTTTTTATGCTACAGTAAAAACAGATGTGCTGTAGAGGTAATCTCATTGGAGGAAACTTATACTGTTTCAAATGTAGTATGTGCAATTAACTGTCATGTGGACATGCCACATCTTATCTTCCTAATAGAACATCAGTTGTAGTGTTCCTAGAGGCATTCGCAAGGAACTTTGATCCAATCGGATCTGCCTGGAAGAAAGTTTAGTTCTCTCCAAGAGAAGTACAATTTTGGACCTACCTGATGCTGAGAGACAGTTATTTGCCTATTTCTACATGTCATGAAACCCTGAGAAAAACTGTATTATCAGTTAGCTGTAGTGTTTTCTTTGCATCAGTCAATAGTTGAGCTTGTTCTTTCATGACAACTTATGGCATGTTCTTTCTACTAGTGAGATTCGGGTTTAAATCTGTATTGAAGCAATCTTTAAAATATCCAGTGTTGGGAGCTGTCAGCTCCTCACTGAAGCCTTTAAATTGACACTAATTGGTTGCTTGTTCTTCCTTGGAAAATAATTGATTATATTCGTTGAGTTCAGCAAGGTCATTGTGGGAACTTGCTGGAGCATGTCAAGAGCTTTTTACTCTGAAACCTTTGAAATTGTCTCCAATTCAGATTAAAAATAACCAAGAAAGTATTGTGTAACAGTAATGATAACAGAGGAATCGAGGACCTAGATGATGCTGTAGATTGGTTCCCTGATCATAGTTTGAAAATGTATACCATTACTTCTTCTCGTGCTGCTGAAATGTAAGTAACGTTGCCTGTGAATTTTCACGAATGGAAAAATGTCACTGTGATTGCCTTCCATTCCTCTTGGGATAAAGCCCTCAACACTTGTTCAAATGTAATTATTTGCATTTCTTTTTGTGACAGTTGGGAAGCAAAATAGAATTTAACATAGAAATTGGGAGGATAGTAGATGCCATCATATCTTTCCTGTCTTTCAAGGATGATCCACGGGAATTAGACGGTCGATGGTGCCATGAAAAACGGCTGTTAAATGTTTGGATTGCAGGAAGATTAATATTAGGTTGGCACATATATTACATAAGGAGGATTACATGTGGTTTGCAATGTTTATAGGTTCTGGCATATAGTAGCAATAAACTATACAGATTGTAGAAGGTACTAAATTTCAGGTGGCCTTCATAGTGGCTACTGGCAGAACACCTCTGATTAGATTTTTGCACTTCATTAAACTTGGTCAGTTCTTGTTTCAATTTCCGTGTAAGTATACTGTTTCTGTGAAATAGATAAGACGTTAGTGTTTTGGTAGTGGGAAAGCATGTAGAGGGCTAAAAAACCCTGTTTTTTGGTACCTTGGTCTCCGTGAATGTGTTCCATGCTTCGGCCATTCTGATGCAGTATGTTTCCAGCAGTCAAAGCAGGTTCTTCATTGAAGTACACAAATAAACCGTGTTGATAATGTTTCCATCTTCTTTACTACTGCGTGTCTGAAATGCTCCTGCGTACTTCTTCCACTCTTCCACTTGGATTGGACCATATGTTGCACATGCTTTTAATAGTTGATCTGCCCATTGCATCTGTTTATGTCACAAATCATTCGTGATAGGGTAGGGTGATTAAGATCAAGTATCTTGTATCCAAGGACATTTGTGGCATGCTTTAGTGGGATGTAGATAGCTTGAGCCTCTGTTGCCTGTGCACTCATTTTTTTTCATTTCCAATGTACCTGTGCATGTAACCTGACATGAAAATATGTGTTTCGAATTTTCCATCTGATGTTGGCTCGGTGTTGATAACAGGTTTCTGAGCATGAATTTTGTCGATGACAATATCAAAGGTAATTCTCAGACATGGCAGATATCGCTATAGCTGTCGGCTACAAGAAAGATATATAGAATAACCAGCGGATCTTGTTAAATTTGGAGCTAGGTATCACAGAAAATCAATTTTGATCTCTGAATCCTTGAAATGTAAATGGAAAGGATTAGGCCTTGTTTGGATGTAGTCGGATTCGTATCAATCCACATGTGTTGGGGTAGATTGGAGTGGAACTTGAACTAAATTCCACCCCAATCCACTCCGACACATGTGGATTGAGGTGAATACGACAACATCCAAACAAAGCCTTAAGTGGAACCAACCAATGTGAGAGGATGAGAAAGAAAGAAAGAAAGAAAGAAAGAAAGAAGAAAAAGCATGGTATGTGAGTTTCTGCCTGGCAGAGAAAGGCTCAAAAGATATAAATCCTACAACAGGTGGTCACCAGTGTTTTGCATTTCTGTTGCAGGCAGCTTTCTTTCAGAGGATGGAACCTTCTCACCTAGCTTTCACCACGCATTAGTATAATTTTTTTGTTATAGCTTTATATCTATGAATTATTCCAATCAATTATAGAAAAGTATAGATATAAAGCTACAATAAAAACTTCGTACTAAAGCAATACCATATTATATGTTCATGGTGTAGATCTACTCATGTGGAGTCCAACAAAATTAGATTTTTTATTTTATGATTTTTTTATTTACTATGGTTTTTTAAAGATTTAGCAGAAATAAAAAAAAATCTAATTTTGTTGGACATATAATACCCCCCTCGTCAGACGAGGGGGTATTTTTACCTAAGGTTCTAAGATATTTTTTGTGGCTTAAAATTTCTTATATAATGTTTGACAGATTTATTTTTAAGTAAAAAGGATTATATGTCTAAAAACCACCCTCAAAACTACTTTTGACTAGTGTAGGGGATAATTTATCTGGTTTTGAAAGTTGGAGAATGCAAGTTTATGGATTTGAAGTTGAGTGTTTTTTTTATCAAACTCAGTGACAAGTTCCGGGATCAAATGGACTTCACCTTAGAGCATCTCCAAGAATTCCCAAAAATTGTTCCAAAAAACAATAAGTTTTTCAAGTTGCCAAAAGATTGTGAGGTGTGAATGGGAGTTGTTGGAGATGTGTTTATTTTTTTAATCTTACCAAAAATTTTGGATTGGGAGAGTGTTTTAGGAACTCCTGGTCCTGGAGATGCTCCTGTAATAAACAAAGGGGTGGTGTAAGACATGCACTCACTGGTGAGTAGTGGAGCGGAGTCACCCAAATTAGAAATGGAGAGAATACCATTCTGGTCAATGGCCATCACTTTCGTCGAGGACGAATCTGATCGGACTCATCGACCCCTGTCAAATACGCTTGTGACACTGACACCCCTCTCAACCTCATTTCTTCCCGGCGATCACTACCTTCTCCCACGAAAAGCTCGAGGTAGAGAGACAAGCTAGAAGAGAAGAAGATGAGCAAGACTAGTGCTAGTGTTAGTGCTAGTACAATCCCACTGCTCACCCCATACAAGATGGGGAAATTTGATCTTTCCCACAGGTATGTCTCTCTTCCCGATCCCCTACCTTTCCCCTCTCTCTTCCCAAGCCCCTAAGGGCCCTAACTGTTCGCCGCCGGTCAGCTTTATAAAAAAAATGTCGTCAGAATATCTTTTTTTTGCGTCGATGCTAATAAACCATTATTTGGAGCCGATGACACAACGATTGCTTAGCCTGTTGTACCATATACCTTTTATAAAACGCTTATCTCAGTGTAGCACTATCTCTGCTTGGAATTGGAAGTATTATCTCTGCTTTTATAAATCGATGACACAACGTATATTCACCAAATTTACATTTAGTCAGGCACGAAGCCAGCGGTGGGGCTAGGGGGGGCTCCAGCCCCCCCTACCGCTGCTGGCCTAGTGAAATTTCTAGTGTTTTCTTCTAATTTTAGACATAAATTTATAAAGTAGGGTGGGCTGAGAACTTTATTTTTTAGATATATTTTATGAATTTTATTATTGGTCTATATTTTTAATCTAAGACTATTTTAAACTAATATATTTTTTTTATTACGAGGGATAATAGTAGAGCTAAGTCAAGTAGAATTTTTGTTCAGCCCTCCCTAAATTTTTTTCTGGCTTCGTCCCTGCATTTAGTGATTGATATAAATAACTCGCAGAGGAACAGGTCCCATATAATCCACCAAGAATAAGGAGAAATATGTGCACGGTGGTATACGGTGCACTTGCGATCTTGCCTTAGAAGAGGACACTTGTTTTTCGTGATGGTTCATTTGTATTTGACAGTTCGCTTTTCTATTGTTTTTAGGGTAGTACATGCACCATTGACAAGGCAGAGATCCTTCGGTGGTATCGCTCAGCCGCACGCCATACTGTATCATGAGCAGAGAGCAACCAAAGGCGGCCTTTTGATTGCTGAAGCTACTGCAATTTCAGATACAGCTCAAGGGTGCGTTTGTGATATCCCTTTTTGTCTTCGTGCAGTTGAAGTATGCAAATTTCTACTATTTCATTGTCACAGCTGAGTGTGGTTCTAAACAAGACAACGGTGTTTGTATATATATGCATTGCAAGGTACAATAATGTTCCTGGCATTTGGACAAAGGAACATGTTGAAGCATGGAAACCAATCGTAGACGCGGTTCATGAAAAAGGAGGCATATTTTTCTGCCAGATTTGGCATGCAGGAAGAGTCTCTAGTTGCAGTATGTTTGCTATCCCTGATATAAAGTTGTTCTCAAAACAAATGTACTGGTAACACAGTTCATTGTCAGCACAAAGACCTCAAGCATGCATGAAAATCATTTTTTTTAACAGCAGAACACTCTCTACAAACAATTGGCAATTTTTATGATAATAACACATATGGCATATATGTTGTTGCATCCAAATCTGTAAAGTTCAGTCCTACTAAAGTGTACTGAAGAGTTTCTTAATTTTCAAGGCATAACACTGATTTATGTTTAAATCTGTATGATGTAGATTTTCAGCCTAATGGCCAAGCTCCAATATCCAGCACGGATAAGCTACTAAAGCCTCAAGTGAGAAGTAATGGCATAGATATTGCAAATTTCTCGATTCCAAGGCGATTAGACACTCATGAGATCCCTTTAGTTGTCAATGGTTTCAAGATTGCAGCTAGAAATGCAGTTGAAGCTGGTAAGCGCCTGTTCACCACGTTAAGCATTCTAAGTGTGAAGGACCATGAGGGTAAAAAAGTTTTTCGTTTTGTATGAAGGCAACTTGTATGAATCACATTACGCACATTACGCTTATACTACTTAGCTATCACATTCTTTTTGAAAGAAATTAACTATTACATAATCAGGATCCAAAGAAAACTAGCATAGATGAGTCCCTATAAAAGTTTGATGTTATACGAACACCTAAGTGAGCTATTATATAGGAAAACATCAATGCAAGTTCTAGTTACCGAGGAAAAAAGATCACTCTTAACCTTAATGCTTTATATATGTTGTAGGATTTGATGGTGTCGAAATCCATGGAGCTCATGGTTATTTAATTGATCAGTTTCTCAAGGACCAAGTCAATGATCGTACTGACAAGTACGGTGGGAGCCTAGAGAACCGTTGCCGATTTGCACTAGAAGTAGTCCAAGCTGTAGCTAATGAAATTGGAGCTGATAAGGTTGGGATAAGGATCTCACCCTTTGCAAACTACCATGAGGCGTCAGATTCAAACCCAGAAGCTCTAGGGCTGTACATGGCGAAGGCACTGAACAAATTTGGAATTCTCTATCTTCACATGGTTGAGCCACGGATGATTACAGTTGGTGACAAAACAGAAACTCCATATAGCCTTCGCCTCATGAGGGATGCTTTTGAGGGAACATTCATCGCAGCTGGCGGCTATGTTAAGGAGGATGGAAATGAAGCAATTTCCACTGGTTATGCTGATTTAATTGCATATGGGCGCTGGTTTTTGTCTAACCCTGACCTCCCTCGAAGATTTGGATTAGATGCTCCTCTCAACAAGTACAACAGAAGTACTTTCTACACCCCTGATCCAGTAATCGGATACACTGATTACCCATTTCTCGAGCCCGAGGCGTAAATTAGTCATATGAGAAGTGATTTCTTTTTTTTTAAGAAAATATGGGGAGAGGGAATTTTGTCTCTTCAAAGTTCAGAGTATCTAGCTGCTGTATTAGTAACTTCAATGAATAAGTTCATTGGCTTGAATGTGTTTATGAGAACTGATATGGACCTTACTTTTCATGCAGACGGATTGCTGCTTACTAATATTTTATTTAGTAGCATGGTAATTACAATTTAGACTTTTAGGGACTTTGAACGTTTGTGAACAATTTAAACTTAAAACGGTAAATAAGAAGTCGAGCAGAAGAGATTATTAGCGAATACATGCTTGCTAAAAAGATATTATTATAGTTTTTAGATATTATGTTGGGATTAAAGTCAATGATCAGATTGCCCCATATTTTCAAACGAAAAAAAGGGTTAAGGCAAGGTGATCCTTTGTCCCCCAATTTTATTTAACATAGTTGTGGACATGCTAGCTATCATAATTGCAAGAGACAAATAGAATAGGCAAGTAAAGGGGGTAGTACCGCATCTAGTCTTGACTTGTCTATCCTGCAATTTGTGGATAACACAATGATTTTTATATATCATGAAATTTAACAAGAAATGAACATGAAGTTATTGCTATGTACTTTTGAGCAATGATCAGGTTTAAAGATAAATTTTCATAAAAGCGAGATCTTCTGTTTTGGCCAGGCCAAGAATTGTGAGACACAGTACTCACATCTTTTTGGATGCAAGATTGGAACTTACCTCTTTCGCTACCTAGGCCAACCAATGCATTATAGAAAACTTAATAACAAATATTAGAAAAGAGGTTGGCAAGTTGGAAAGGAAAAATGCTCTCTTTAGACGGACGTCTAGTATTGATTAATTTGGTGTTGTCAAGTCTACCGATATGTATGCTCTTTTTTGTTTTGAAATCCCTAGAGGGGTGCTGAAGAAAATTGTCTATAGATCATAGTTCTTTTGGTAGTACGATCAACAAAAAAGGAAATATAGACTTGCAAAATGGTCCATCAATTACCAACCAAAAGATCACGGAGGTTTAGGCATTCAAAACCTCGACATACAAAATAAATATCTATTAAGTAACCGATTGTTTAAGTTATATAATGAATATGGTTTGTGGCAACAATTACTCAAAAATAAGTACAAAGACAAAACCCTATCGCAACTCACAAAAAATGCTAGAGATTCCTATTTTTGGATGAGCTTGATGGGGGTGAAGGACCCATTCTTAAAATTAGGCGTGATTTGACTTGGTGAGAAGGAATCCAAATCAGGTTTTGGGAGGATACCTGGCTCAGAAGAGTTCTGCTTAATAAGCTCCAATATCCTACCTTGTATAATATTGTTAGCACCACAATGCTTAATGTTTCCTTTAGAAGAGCATTAGGCTCGAAAGTACTGTTCGCTGATTTATTGTGAGAGAAAAACATTGCTGAATGATTAGTAGATTCGGCAGATAAGCTCAAGCGAACATGCTGGTAACAATTGTTAGAGAGGCAACACATGGTAGCAAGAATTGCGAACATTGAGTTACAAGGATGAAGAGATTTATTTTTTACTCGCTTAAAAAAAATGGTTACTTCGTAGTAAACTCCATGTATAGATATCTTATGGACATAGGAATAAAGGTTTCCTAGAAAGTTTGGCGGTTAAAGATATCACTTAAAATTAAAGTTTTATGTGGCTCCTACAAAGAGGTGTTATTTTAACTAAAGATAACTTAGACGAAATTGAAACGGGAGCAAAATGTGTGCTTTCTGCTCTAAGGATGAAACAATTGAACACCACTTTTTTGATTGTTTATATGCTAAATTTCTCTAGAGAATGGTTCATTTTGTACTAGGTTTGAAACCACAAAAGATGCCTATGATCTTTTTTACATGTGGTACAAACAAGGGGAGTTTCAAATAAATCGATGTTGTTGATTAGGGTATGCAGACATTTGTTGCACAGTATGGCTCATAACTGGAACAGAGTCATTTTTGACAAGTGTCAACCTTAAACTTTTTTGCAGTTACATTCAGAGGAACATACTAGCTATGCCAATGGACACAGTTACAGTGGATTGAAGCCAGTAAAGAATGCATTCTCCAAGTCTGACAAGTGACAAGTGCTAGAGGCGGCGAAACTGATTTTTTTCTTCGGCCTTGTTTAGTTCACCCTAAAAAGCAAAAAGTTTTCAAGATTCCCCGTCACATCGAATCTTGCGGCACATGCATAAAGCATTAAATATAGACAAAAGCAAAAACTAATTACACAGTTTAGCTGGAAATCGCGAGACGAATCTTTTGATCCTAGTTAGTCTATAATTGGATAATATTTGTCACAAACAAACGAAAGTGCTACAGTACCGAAATCCAAAATCTTTTCGGAACTAAACAAGACCTTCCTTTGGATGGCCTCAATTATTTCTCCAAGTCTGACAAAAGTCTGACGAGTGCTACAGTGGATTTTTTTTTCTTCCTTTGGATGACAAAAGTTAGAATTGAGTCTTGTGTGGGACTTTTGTGTGGTTAAACTTTTGTGTAATAAATGGTCTGATTCTCTTATTGACAAGAGATGAAGCCGGATATATTTGCTGATTTTCATCAGAAGAAGGGGGAAAAAAGGCGAGATCGTCTCAATTTCGCTCGTTGGGCCGGCCGCGTGGCCGGTCGCATCTCCATCACTCCACATCTCCATGACAGCATCAATGACCTCACTCGCCGCCCCAAGCTGTCGCTCTCGCTCTCGCCTGATGTTGTTGACCAGGCCTCTGATCGATCCTTGTCGAGTGATCATCGGGAGAAGCAAACGCCGGGAAACAACAAGACAAGCAGTTCACCAAATTGATCCTCTCCTCTCTCGCTATTTCCGCCCATCAGTAATCACCCTCAAACGCCCCAACTCGCCAGCATAAAAAGAGACACGGGATGAGGTGACAAGGCGGAGGGGAAGTGAGACAGATAGTAACTGGGAGGAACGAAGATGACGAGCAATGACGACGGTGCCAACAACAATGGCCCCCTCCTCACCCCTTACAAGATGGGCAAGTTTCGTCTTTCCCACAGGTAACCACTAACCAACCTGCCGGCTTGCTTACCAAATCTCCTAATCGCCCAATCAGCAAGTGGCTTTTGATTGTCGCCCCCAAGAATTTATTCGTAGGTGCAAGTTGCGCAACTGGTGGCATCACTGGCATGCCATTTAATTTGGGCATCAAAGTGCCCAAATAATTAAGGTGGACCTGTTCTTTTCCAAACAAGAAATTAAAGATGACAAACACGGCCATGGCCATGGCCTGCAGAAGCTCTCGTTTATGATCGTTTTTTCTTTGGGGTGGAGGTGCTGTTTTATTTATGCAGATGCCGTCTGCTGTTCGTAGGCTCCCCAATTCTCTCTCCTTCCTTGTTTCTTTTTTGTCCTTCGGCTTTAAGATGAGGTTGCAGTCCTTTCCTAGATTCTAATGCAAAATTGCAGATTGGCTCAAGTTGATAGTACTAGACTAACCATTAGTGAAACGAAAGAAGTCTACAGATTCTTTTTCCCCCTTTTAAGATAGAAGTATGGAACTTCCGGTGAATTTTCTAAGTGAGCATCACACAATGTACATGCCTGCAATTTTTGAAGATCCAGAACTTAACTTTTTTTTTTTGGTAGGGTGGTTCTTGCACCACTAACGAGGCAGCGTTCATACGGTAATGTTCCTCAGCCTCATGCCATACTGTATTATCAACAGAGAACAACTGAAGGAGGGCTTCTGATCTCCGAGGCCACTGGAGTGTCTGACACAGCTCAAGGGTGTGTCTTCTAGATCCTCAGACTCTGCCTTCTTCTTGACATATGCAGTCGTTATCGTTTCTTTTTCATAGTTCAGTGATGAATAAAGAAGGGATGCTTAATTTCTGTATGCGAACAAGGTACAAGGATACTCCCGGCATCTGGACAAAGGAGCAAGTGGAAGCGTGGAAGCCAATAGTAGACGGGGTTCATGCCAAAGGAGGAACATTTTTCTGTCAGATTTGGCACGTAGGGAGAGTCTCCAATTCCAGTACGTTTACGATTAAACCGTCTAATATAAACTTTGCTCTCAAAGCTCAATTTCATGGTAGCTAGTGTAGCTAAGGCCAGTCTCAATGGGGCTTGCAAGAAAATAGGTTCAGAGTTAGACGCAGAGTTATTCATGAAGACCTCTTGGTACTTTCTTTTGGTAAATGAAGATATATATACTGGCTCTGTGGCTCACTAATGCTGCATTATTCTGTACTACTGTACCAATAAATGTTAAATACTCTAATGCAGCTTTTCAGCCTAATGGGCAGGCTCCAATTTCAAGCACTGATAAGCCAGTACAGTCAAAACATGTGGATAAGTTCACTCCTCTTCCTCCTAGAAGATTAGAGACCGATGAAATCCCTTTTATCGTCAACGATTTCAGGGTAGCCGCTAGAAATGCAATTGAAGCTGGTAAGCTCCTTCTCCTCAAATTTTACACTCTAAAGCTAAAGATAATAAGATTAGTCTACAAAGAATGAACAAATGTTTCTTTACTTTACTCAGACTTATTTATCAAATCGAATTAAGACCTGTACAAAATTAATGTTCTTAGGGATTATTGTGTTTAGTATTTGATTATTAGTAGTTTTACTGGAATCCTAGTTCTGACTCCATAATAAAAGGGTAATCAATCTGAACTCTCACTGTGTTGTATAGGATTTGATGGTGTTGAAATTCATGGAGCTCACGGTTACTTGATCGATCAATTTTTAAAGGACCATGTCAATGATCGCACAGACATATATGGTGCCAGCTTAGAGAACCGTTGCCGGTTTGCAGTAGAAATAATTCAGGCGGTAGTTGATGAGATTGGAGCTGACAAGGTTGGGATAAGGCTTTCACCTTTTGCAAATTATTCGGGAGCAGTAGACTCAAACCCGGAAGCTCTAGGCCTGTATATGGCAAATGCACTGAACAATTTTGGAGTTCTCTATTGTCATGTGGTGGTGCCACGGATGGTGAAAAATGGTGAAAATTTTGAAACTCCCAGCCATATTGGGTTAATGAGGAGTGCTTTTAAAGGAACAATCATTGTTGCTGGCGGCTACAGTAGGGAGGATGGAGATTATGCAGTCTCTAGTGGCTATGCTGATTTGGTTGCATATGGGCGCTTATTTCTGTCCAATCCTGACTTGCCTCGGAGGTTTGAAATTGATGCTACCCTGAACAAGTACAACAGCGAGACTTTTTACACTCCTGATCCAGTTATCGGATATACTGACTACCCATTTCTTCCATCAGATGTCTAAATGTGCCTTTTCTGAAAAGTTGATTTTAGATCCGGCAGCTACCATTTGTGCTGAATATAAGATCGATCATTGATCTCAGTGCGTAGATTTCATGTGCATGGATTTTTTTCTCAAACAGCGCATGAGAACTGCGCGTTATTTCATTAAAGCCTTGTTTAGTTCCTAAATTTTTTTAAGATTTCCCGTCACATCGTATCTTTGTACATATGCATGGAGCATTAAATATAGACGAAAATAAAAACTAATTGCACAGTTAGTCTGTAATTTGCGAGACGAATCTTTTGAGCCTAGTTACTCTGTAATTGGATAATAATTGTCATATACAAACGAAAATGCTACAATAGCAAAAACCAAAAAAATTCGCGAACTGAACAAGGCCTAAGGTAGAAGAAAAAATACAAGGGTCAGAGGCCCAACACATACTCACACACCCCACACCCTAGACCTTAAGAAACAGACTCGCCACCCAAGGATGAAAAAATGTGCATGGATTTATACCACGCTCTCCATTGAATACTTACAACATTATTTTTCCTGCATGAATACTACTCCATCAACATCAAACTATAAATCATTCAAACTTTCTTAGAGAGTAAAAGCATTTTAAGTTTGACCAAAACTATAAAAAAATTACAAATATTTATGAAATCAAACAGGTATACTATGAAAAATATAGTTAATGAAGAATCTAATGATACTTATTTGGTATTATAAATATTATTATTTTATTATATAAATTTAGTATAGTTTGACTCTCCAAGAAAGTAGGCATGACTTATAATTTGGGATGGAGGGAGTAGTATACTTCCAAGAGGTCTAATACCAAAGTAAAATTTAATGATATATACTTCCTTTGTCTCAAAATAACTTAACTTCTAGAGTTGTTCTCAGTCAAATTATTTTAAAACTGATCAAACTTATAAAAATGAGTACTAATTTTTATGACTTTAAATTAGTATTATTATATACACCATGAAAAATATTTTTCTAGTCTACTTATTTGGTATCATAAGTATTGTTATTCTCCACTATATGTTGGTCAAACTCAAGATAGTTTGATTTATGATGATTCTAATGTGCTTATCATATATGAGAGAGCTTATAAAAAATATATTATGAGAGCCATAAATAGTTCACAAGGCCATTATTAGTTATTGCTAAAAAGTAGCAACCTATAACTCTCATGATCAGTTAAACCATATGTGTATGTTAAATGGGCTAGGATTAATAATTTATATATTATATACCATACCACGCTATTGTGGTCGACTGGTCGTTACATTTCGGAGCTCTATAGCACCCAGTAACTCAAATAGCAGCAACTTGCTAAGTGCAGTCCACTAATGTATCATGGCAGTAGCGGTAAGAGCCGCTACCGCGCGCTACAGAGACTGCTGCGACCGCTATTTAGTTTTTTTTTTCTTTGAGAAAATACAACCGCTATTTACTGTTTTTTCACTAAATTTTGAATTGAGCCCAAATTTAAGTTTTTAGCGACTCAATCCACACCTCTCTTTTGGATCAGACTCTGTTCACTACGGGAAACCAGATCTTTGCCGAGGGTCCAGCTTTGCCGAGAGCCAGGGCAGACTCTAGGCAAAGAACCTTTGCCGACAGCTAAGCTCTCGGCAAAGCCGAGCACTCGGCAAAGGCCAACTTTGCCGAAAGCTTGGCTCTCGGCAAAGAAAGGCTCTCGGTAAAGGTGCCGCGTCGTGAACAGCTTCCGCAGTCGTCTCCTTTGCCGAGAGCCTCCCCGTTAGGCTCTCGGCAAAGAGGAGGGTGACAAACCTCACGTGCCTACAGCTGGGCCCAGGCCAGCAACATTTGCCGAGAGCCAGCTTTCCAGGCTCTCGGCAAATGCTTTTTTTTTTTTAAAAAATAAAAAGTCTTTGCCGAGAGCCTGCAAGCACAGCTCTCGGCAAAGACGACATCAATATTGACGTTTCTCGACGGCGCCGTAGGCTTTGCCGAGGGCGTTTTTGGCCCTCGGCAAAGTCTTTGCCGAGAGCCTGCCACGTGGCTCTCGGCAAAGAATTCTTTGCCGAGCCTTTGCCGAGGGCTCTCGGCTCTCGGCAAAGAAGCCGGATCCAATAGTGGTTCTACGTGTAGTCAGCACGACGGCAGATGACAGCAAACATTGAAATCAAGTCAAAAGTAATTATAATCAGTTAAAAATAATTAATGATGTGTCAGTTTCAAAAAAAAAACACGGAATGCTTGATTTTAGGTAGCTACTGTGATACAGTTATATTTTGGGCGTCTAATCTTTTTTTTCTTTTTTTGAACTTGCGTCTAATCTTTTTTGTAGAGCCAGTTTGAAATCCAAATTTTACGTGTATTCTTCAATTTACTTTTACCACTCCACAAGTTTTGCTAGTTCCTCTTGTTGTGCAGCGGCGGCATAATACTATAGAATTGTAGAAAGCAGAAATACACGTAAATAAAATAGCAAACACAAGGGACATAATCAATTCGGTGCAATTAGATACAAAATGATCCAAAAAGAGACAGTCAGAAAACACTCGGATTATTAAAAAAACACTCAGAACGCAGATTGGATTGCACCACGAAATGTACGAGATGAGTATTTAATTTGCTAGATTTTTCTTTTAAATATTACACAGTATAATGTAGATGCTCACAACATACATGCATATTTACCCTTATGAATTATATTTGACCTCGGATGCTGACGTCTCACAAAATACAAGGAATTGCTGACATCATCACGCAGCCCACCCACGACATTGCTTATTTCTCAAAGATTTTACAAATTTTTTCAAAATTTCTCGTTACATCTAATCTTACGGCATATGCATAGAGCATTAAATATAAATAAAAATAACCAATTATACAGTTTATCTATAATTTATGAGATAGATCTTTTAAATCTAGTTAGTTTATAATTAAATAATATTTATCAAACATAAATAAAAATAATACCGTATCCATTTTGCAACAAAGAAAAAATCAACTAAACAAGGCCCAGGCCGACTACGAGTGCTGTGGCTCGCTTGCAGTTCCATCACCCATCCCGGCTTGTGGGCTCAGCTGTGGACTTCGGTGCACTGCGGCCTGGTTCACCAGCTGAAGCAGGCCACGGGTCGCCAGTGCTTGCGTGACGCTACCACAGCCACTCTTACTGCGCTGGCCCTGTTTAGTTCACCCACTTATAGGCCTTGTTTGGATGATGTCGGATTCACCTAAATCCACATGTATTGAAGTAGATTAGGGTGAAATTTAGTTCAAGTTCCACTCCAATCCACCCCAACACATATGGATTGATGCGAATCCGACTACATCCAAACAAGGCCTTAAAAACTTTTCACCCATCTCATTAAATTTTTAGACATATTAAATATAAATTAAAAAATTAATTACATAGTTTGGTTCTAAATCACAAGACAATATTTGAAGCCTGATTAGTCGTAATTACTACAGTATTTACATGTGCTAATGATAAATTAATTGGACTTGATAAATTCATCTCGCAATATTTAGGCGAGCCATATAATTTTTTTATTAGTATTCCAAAACACCTTGCCATATCCTTCGGAGTTCGGACACATTGATATCTAAAAATTTTTATTAAACGAGGCCATGCGACGAGAGTTGCGGTAAATAATGGTGCAGCCCGGGCCTAGCCCCAGTTCCCTTGCCATCCATGATCACCTGTCTGCATCAGTGACACCTCACATCTGAGCGCGACTGCTCCGTCCCGCCTGCCACCGTTGGTCTCTTTCCCTGGCGATCTCTGCAGCAAGAGTCCGGGAACGCGCCAGATTCATTGAACCCACGTTTGCAAATCTGCTGGTCATTCACGTTTGCAAATTTTCTAGTCTTCAGTAATATTTTTCTCTCGTAATAAATCAGTTAGCATGGCTTATCAGCACAGCTCAATGTTCTTCTCTGAGCTCACCACCTCCTCCCGCCCGCACGCAGTCCCGCACCGCACACACAACTGCAGCCAGCATAAAGAGAGGTAGGTGCCGAGGCGAAGCTAGAAGAAGACAGCACGGCACAAAGGGAGAGGAGCAGACGATCGACGATGGCCAGCGGCGGCGCTAACACTGTCCCCCTCGCCACTCCCTACAAGATGGGAAAATTTGATCTTTCCCACAGGTTCGCCCTGGCCCCTTGCCCCTTGCTTTTTGGTTGGGCCAAATTCCCAATTTCCCAAATCCCCCTATTCAGCAAACAAATGCTTCGAGTTGCTGGTTAGTTTCCTCGGCCAAGAAAGCGGTTCGTTTGGAATCCGCCTCTCCTGCGAGTTGCGCAACAGGGGGGAGGGCGGGCTCCATGTGTGCGTCGTCAAAGCGGCCAAAGTAGCTAGCGCTGCTTTTCCCTAACTAGGAAGATGACAGCCATGGACGGCATAAGATCGTATACGATCCATGTTGTGATTTTTAGCGATTTTATTATGTGGAATTCTGGATGCAGTGTGCTGCTGTTCATAGAAGACTAGGTTCCCCACTTCACTGTCTTCCCTTTCTCCTTTTTTTCTCCCTCTTTTGCCCTTCGGCAAGTCGAGAGTGTGGATGCTTTGCAGGACGCAGCATCAATGTGGGTCCTCAGCGTGTGTCATCAACTCATCATGTTGACACCAAACAAAGTCGATGGTGATTGCAATTATTATGCTGAAAGCGAAAGGTTTGGTTGGGGATATCTCTGAATTTCGCATGCGTCATTTATGTGGAAGAGAAACTTCAATCCAAGATTCTACGGCTATCAAAAGCGTGACTTAGACTTGTGCTTTCAAACAGTTGCGGTTAGTTACCAGTGTTTTACTCCAGATTGGAGTTATAGGTAGCAAACCAATCTTAATTATTTTCACCAAAGGAGGTCCTGTGGATCTGGAAGTGTGACGTGTCTATCAGCAATTTGCAAAGATCCATTTGATCCTGACAATCCCCTTTCTCTGCTTGTGTAGGGTAGTTCTCGCACCACTGACGAGACAGCGGTCCTACGGCAATGTTCCTCAACCTCATGCCATACTGTATTATCAACAGAGAACGACTAAAGGAGGTCTTCTAATTGCTGAGGCCACTGGAGTGTCAGACACTGCTCAAGGGTGCGTCTACTAGACCATCAGGCTATGGTTGCTTGAAATCTGTGTGGTCATGTTAGATTTCATTTCCACAGTTTGGCGGATAATGTCTAAATAAGATAAGTTTTCTGTATGCATACAAGGTACAAAGACACCCCTGGCATTTGGACCAATGAGCAAGTCGAAGCTTGGAAGCCAATCGTAGATGGGGTTCATCAGAAAGGAGGGATATTTTTCTGTCAGATTTGGCACGTAGGGAGAGTCTCTAATTCCAGTATGTTTACGACTTCTCGAAGCTAAATTTAATGGTAGTGTAGTCAACTTGAAAGAAAATTGGATTCAGATTTATCCACGAAGACTTCATGACAACAATAGTTATGTTTGTCATAAACCAAGATATTTGTGTGCTCATACTATTTCTAATACAGTTTTTTGTAAATAAAAGTGTCATTATACCAACAAACGTTAAATGCTCTGATGCAGGTTTTCAGCCTAATGGGCAGGCTCCAATTTCAAGCACTGATAAGCCACTAAAACCTCAAGTGAGAGCCAATGGTGTAGATGTGGCTACTTTCACACCTCCTAGACGCTTAGAGACTGATGAAATCCCTTTGGTCATCAATGATTTCAGGGTAGCTGCTAGAAATGCAATTGAAGCTGGTAAGGGCACTCCCAATGCTAGAAACTACATGTAGTTTTTATACCTATTAATTTTTATAGGCACTATATATATAGAAACTATGGTCCCAATGGATAGTTTCTATAGAATATTTTTTTTATCCAATCACATTCGTTCTCTCTCCATTCTTAGCCAATCATATCACTTCATGTCTTGGATTTTGTGTAGATATGGTTTCTAACTTAGACCCAGCTTTTATGATTTTTGCTCTCTCTTCAATAACTCTCTTGCCACATCAGCAAAATGCTTAGGTGACACTGCAATTAATATATATAGAAACCACGATGGTTTCTGCATTGGGATTGCTCTAAGCTCCTTTTGTACGATAAATGTTCAGATTAGCCTACAAAGAACAAACAAATGTTTATTTACTTTAGTCCGAATTATTTATCGATCAGTAGAAAATCAGCACACACAGGTTTTTATCGAATACTGTATCTGTTAAATGTTGAACAACTACTAAGTAGTTTACTGCAATCCTAGTTCTGACTCCTGAATAATATTAAACTCTATGTAGGGTTTGATGGTGTTGAAATCCATGGAGCTCACGGTTACTTGATTGATCAGTTTCTAAAGGATCAGGTCAATGATCGCACAGACAAATATGGTGGCAGTTTAGAGAATCGTTGCCGGTTTGCACTAGAAATAGTTCAAGCTGTAGTTGATGAAATTGGTGCTGACAAGGTCGGGATAAGGCTGTCACCCTTTGCCAGTTATTCTGAAGCACCGGACTCAAACCCTGAAGCTCTTGGCCTGTATATGGCAAGGCACTGGATAAATTTGGAATTCTCTATTGCCACATGGTGGAGCCGCGGATGGTAAAACTTGGTGAAAAATTTGAAACCCCATACAGTCTTCGTCCAATGAGGGATGCTTTCAAGGGAACATTTATAGTTGCTGGGGGCTACACCAGGGAGGATGGAAATGACGCAATCTCCACTGGGTATGCTGATTTGATTGCATATGGGCGCTTGTTTTTGTCTAATCCTGACTTGCCTCGAAGGTTGGAAATAGATGGTCCCCTTAACAAGTACAACAGAGATACATTTTACATCCCTGATCCAGTTATTGGATATACAGACTACCCATTTCTTTCATCAGATGTGTGAATGTCCATTTTCAGCAAAGGCTTGTTTAGATTTGAGTAGCTAGTTGCTGTACCAGTAATATCAGAACTCAGAAGAATAAATCATTGGTCTGGATGCCTCATTTTCATGTACATGGACAAAGCATTATGATAATTGAATTGTGCCTCCAATATTATAGTAGTAAAGAGATTGAGAAGAAGATGAATCAGTTATGAAGTCTGTTTAAAAAGGCAGCCTGGTTTACCAGCAACTACCATTATCCTGTTGTAGTCACATGGGGCTTGCATTTTTCCTCCTTTTGCTTCCACATGTGTGCCAATAGTTACTGCCGAAGCCCTGAGTTTCTAAGTGAACTTGTTTGGGCGATTTGCCTGAATATTGTGTGTAATGAATATGTGATTTGCCATTAAAAAAAAAGTCAATAAAAGGACTGTATCTTATCTTAGTGAAATGTTATGGCAAAGTTCTTTCAGCTGTCTTTCAAATTCCACTAATCATTAAGCTTATCAGAAAACTAATTGCTTAAGCATGTATTGAAATGATTATCCATCTATGAAGTATAATTACATGTTGTTACTAAAAGGATCAGGCTTATGGATCAAAGGAACCTTTATCTCTCAGCTTTAATCGTGGATATCACTACCTAGAGCTAAGGTTATCCACGATTCTATGCGTTCATTTTTTTTATCCACGATTCTAACATGCATATTTGACACTAATTCGTGCGTCATATTTTTTGTACAATGGCATATACAGAGGCACCTTTCACAACTAATTTATCTATAACATTTTTTAAATCGAATAGAGTTATGATACTGTGAAAGAAAATTTTCAGACAAATCTGCACATATCATTTTTGTATGACCAGTCTAAATATACAGTGGTATTCATAGTAAAAGAATAGGAGTTTGATCACTTCTATTTCAAAACATCACTTATTTTAAATTGAGGGAATAGTAAAAAGGCAGCATTATTAGTCCAAATGAAAATAAAAGCTATGTAATGGCTCATACTTTTTGCGTTCCAACTTTAGCATCTTGGAAGTGCTAGAGTTTCCTGTGTTAATTTCGTGAAACTTTTAAGTGCTGCTGTAGGCTTATAGCTGTCACTCCCATTGCATAAGATGACTTCTCAAAAAGTGTACGGTAGATGCACTAAAGCACACCATTAACTAGGATTTTGTTTGCTGGTAATCACTAATAGCTTTCAAAAATAACTTTTATGTTATTCCTTGTAATTTCTACTCCATCCGAAAATACGTGGTATCCAATCAATTTTTGACCAAATAAAGAGTTTGGGAAATGACTAAGGGGATGTTTGGATCTTTCGTTCAGCTCGCCTTACCAGGTAAAAATACTCGTTTATATATATGGCCATGCAGCCCGTGGCCCGCTGGCTCGGCCCATGTCTCAGCGGGCCTGGGCTAGCCTAGCCCGAGGCACCAGGCCGTGCCTGGGCCGCCACCCTGGCCCGTGGCATGGCACAGGCACGACCCGCTCAACCAGCAGGCACGACAGCGGTCCGATCTGCTAACTCAATTTTCACTGGCCTGACCTACTAACTCCCCTCCCAATTGCCATCCCCACAGCCCAGTAGCCCACAGGGCACACCGGCCTGCTTACCCTAAACCCTAACTCCCTTCCCTCCTATCCCACTTCCAGCCGCCAGGGATGCAGTCGCGGTGTCGCGCTCACGGCTCACGCACATGAAGTCGTCTGCCCGACCACCTCCGCCTCCGCTCGTCTCAATCTCTCCCTTCCCCTCCAGACCGCCGTAGCGCCGCCCCCACTCTCCAAGGACAGCCTGAAGCTGTGGCGGCGCCCTCCCCAGTCGCGCTCGAGCGCGTCGGCCTCAAGCCACCGCCGCGACGCGGGGCCCTCCTGGCTCGCGTGGACGCCCCCTGCGGCCATGTTCAGCTGCCCTATCTCCTCCGGCGCCCCGCGATGGCAGGCTGAACATCGAGCGCCGCCGCGATATCATTCTCTTCCCCGGAGGCCGGAGCTGCACCGGCGGCGTCGAGCGCGCCGGCTGCCTCTTCCCCACGTGCGCGTGCTTGGCACAGCCCGACAACCCACGGGCCGTGCCTTGGGCCGTGAAAGAGCATCTAGGCTCCTAGTGATTTCGGTGATTAATGACAATGTTGTTTTACTATGACTAACGTGTGTTTTGCAGAGGCAAAGTCATAGGTAAGGTCATGGTAATATGTTCTCGATGGACAGGGACGTACATGCCTA
>Ga0182004_10000116_pt1 | contig 34796 bp, 28 predicted proteins | sample Sormic07211540_1_FD_120479 | JGI IMG/M metagenome (GOLD analysis project Ga0182004, IMG submission 120479) | Endophyte microbial communities from Sorghum bicolor roots, Mead, Nebraska, USA - 072115-40_1 MetaG | ecosystem: Host-associated > Plants > Roots > Unclassified | place: USA: Nebraska...
AGTGTCTGTGACTGCATGTCTAATTGATTGCCAAAACGCCTAGGAAAACGCCTAGGAGCGCCTAGGCGCGAGTACTCCCGACTAGGCGCTAGGCAATGGGTCAGCGCCTAGATTCCGCCTAGCACCTAGCTAAACCTTGTTCAAATGTATTTACACAGTCTAGCTTAATTTTCTCAAGAAAGCGAGAAAGAATATGAACTGTTCTGACTTTGATCACAACAATTCATGTATCACATTTCCCATGTTTTTGCCTACCAATCAGCACCCACTTATATGGTAATTTGAATTTTGAAGTATTTTGGGAGTGTGAGCTTTATAATGTTCACACAGTAACTTTAAAATGTGCAACCATCAGCATTGAAATCATCTTTGTATTTACACAAGATCTGCATGAATCTGATATATGCCTGCACAAACTTGGATCCTTTTATTTGTGTGTGTACTTGTTATGCATACGTTCTAACCGTTTTCCTGCCACTTGATGTAGGCTGCTGCTGGTCGTGGCGGTGGTCCTGTTGGGCGAGGTGGTGCACCCCCTGTGAGGAGGTAGATTTGTCTAAAGGATTGCGCACGCTTTTATCTGGCAAATCAAGCTTTTGCCCAAGTTGCAAAAACTTTGCTTGGGCAGCCATGCTTGCAAGGTAGCTTATCTGCAGCAGTTTGTGTTTACAGAATGGATGCAGGATTTCTGTAACTTTGCCCTGCAGTGTATTGCTCGAGTGTGGTGTGAGCTTTAAGCGCGAGAAGACTAAATAGTTTTGACAACGCTATATCGCTATTGAGGGTTTGATTTGGATATGTAGATTAGTGACTGCTGCTTGTACTGGTCAGAAAATGCACTCTTTCGTCATGTTCCTCTAGCTTTGCTGTTGAGGTAGCTTCATGATCATGGTGATAGTTGTGATTACTGGTGCCCTTAGTACTTGTTGCTTGCTAGTGATGATCTTTGGGGGGTAGCCAGAGAAATCGGTCGATGCCGTGCACGAGAATTGCCCATGGTAATCGGGCAAATGCCTTTCTAAGCAAGCATTTAACTGATCAGTGCATTTCTGAACAGTTACAAATGTGCCTCGCGCGTGCCTCTCCTTGCCTATACCCGTCTCGTCTGCTCTAGCTATTTGGCCTGGGAACATATGGTTCCCAAGCTCACTGCGAGACCATGCTAGTGGACTAAGATGAGATAATCGGAAATTTCAGTGAACTCTTAAGTCAGTGTATTAAATTATTGATGAATTAACAGAGAACTACATGTACAGATAGGCTGTCTAGGAAACAAATTACTTAGAATTTCACGGGAATCCTGTAGGAAATCCATACGTTTGAACTCATTTTCACAGGATTTTTTTTTCCAAACTCCAAAGGGGGCCTTAGTTATTGTTTTAACACACATTCCAAAGGAGACCTTAGTGCTGCCTTTTCACCAGCTTCACTTTTCCAGAACAAAAGCAACCACAGTGCGGAAGGAACCAATCCAAGGATTACTGCAGAAGAATGAATACTACATATAGAATGTTTCCACTCAGGCGTTAAAATCTGATGAAGACCAATGGTACCATCCAACAATCATTCGAAGTAGCAGATTACAGGTGAAGTGCAAAAAAAAAAAAAAAAGAAGAGCACAAGGAACCACCCTCTTAATGAAACACGTGTATCATCCAACACTCACTCGTAGTACAATAATACAGGTACCATTCGACAATTATTCAGCTCCATAGATCACAACCATCATCCAGGCATCAACCAAATGTACTCAATGGTTATGCACACACAACTCAAGAATATAACCATACGACCTGACATAACTTCTCCATCTTTCTCAAACCGCATCATATCTCGGTGCACCTGCTGCTTTCACTCTAGTTATCCGAACTCAATGAAGTCTCGCCAGGCGAATCGCTTTCGTCTTGCACGCGCTTCATCTCATATGCCCATTCTAACCCAGAGCAGTAATGGAGGGGGGGATTGAACCTATGGTCATTCATCTCAGGAGGAAGGAATGCTCCATTCTCAATCAGGAATCTCACAGCCTTCTTGTTCCTTTCCTTGGCAGCAATGTGTAGAGGAGTCCCTGTGTTCAACCAAGAAAAGAGCCAATCAGACTCACAGGATAAAGAACAGGTCTACTCATATCGCTATTCTGTATAAGCATGTTACAGTCAATTTCCACACACTATTTCTAGAGAAGTAGAAGTTCTGTATAAGCATGTTACAGTAAATTTCCACACACTATTTCTAGAGAAGTAGAAGCATATAGAATTCAATCAAGAAATGGTTTCCTCCATACAAAACTGCCACATATGTACTTAGGCGTGAACTGAAACCAAGTTACATCATACTGATACAATTTCGGTTGAAACTGAATCAATTTGAGGCCCAGAATAACCCGGAAGGCATCACTACTGCATACTTCATATATGCTGGAAAGATATGTTCATGAAGCAGCATCAACTCCATCATGAAACATGATTAATGACACTGAAAATGTGCATACTAACAACTTTACTCTCTAACAGTGCAGGCAATGAGTCAGAGGAAGTGTGAACTTACAGCCACAGGCCCCTTTGGTTCGAGCATCAATATTGGCACCACGCTCCAATAGTTCATCCATGATTTTAACATGCCCACCCTGAGCAGCCAGATGAAGTGGGGTAGCACCAGGACATTTTGGTCCCCATGCAGGTGCATTGACGTCCATGCCATCATCCAGCAGACGTCGGACCTAGGCAGAAAGATAAAACCATATTTGTTATCTAATTAGATAGGTGAATAAACAAAAACATTTAGCCCTAGGCACCATCGCACCGACAGGCAACAAGAGAAATAAAAAGAAAAAGTTATTAATAAAGGTTAATATAGGATGAATATCATTCAGAAGGACTAAAAACAGTGTTATTTCTTGCCAAATGTGTCTATAACAATTGCGAAATGAGTCAATGCAGTATATTTGTTGCTAGCTGAAGCACATGAAACCAAGGAATAAGAAAAAGGGAAATAGTTATGTTCAGCCAGTCACAGATGAAATTGGCAAAATACTTGATGAGGAACTAGATTTGAGAATCAGATAATTCAGAATGAATTGAGATAGTAGATTTTTGATTTTGAACATGGTCATATGGGCTTAAGATGGGCACAAAATTTTGATATAATTATAAAGGCGATGGCCAACAAAACTAATTTTACATCTAGAAGCAGTTGTTTGTTTGGATTCCAGATTCGTCAACTGAGACTTGTTGGATGGCTCTGCTTAGCTTCAGGGCGGTGACAAAAAGAATTCCGGAAATACTGGTTACCTCGACCTGAGCGCACTTTTATGTACTTGGTGTTTATTTGTGTGTGATGTGTGCACGCAATTCATGTGAACCATCGTCTATTTCCATTCTATACTACAGCTAATAAGTTGGACATTTGCTGGCCACCTTTGGGAATATCCATCAACCAAAATACAATACAATAGCAGGCTCCTCCTTTTCCCCCCTTGCAAAGTTTTGGTTACAGTATGAGTTGACAATTATAATCTACTAGTTTGGTATAGCATGCAATGTATCATCAATCAATCAAGTCAAGAGAAATAAAACGGGAGAGAGAGAGGGTATGTGTGAATGATGGTTACCTCCTTGAGGTCTCCCTTGCGAGCAGCAACATGGAGCGGATTCCAGCCACGGTCGTCAGCGTCGTGGCAGCTCCGGGGGCGGCTCATGGTGAGCGACCTGCGCACCAGCACCATGTTATCCTTGGCGGCTCCTCGGGCAGCAGGACAGGGGAGGATCTCCAGCCTCAGATCCAAAGCAACGGAGCAATGAAGCGAAATGGCGGAAAGTAGCGGGGATGGGTTCCGATGGAGCAAGCGGCCGGGGTGGTGGGCGGAAACAAAGGGAAGCACCCACAATTCAGAGATTGGAATCGGAGAAGAGGGGGGGATCGGAGGAGAAGAGAAGACTAGCGGGTGTAGTTGCCCATGCCGAAGGGAGCAAAGGGATTCAAGCCGGGTCCGAGCGCGCGGAGGTTCTTGTGGAGCATCGGCGACGAAGACGGCGGCTTCGATGAGCGGCACGGGGCGTAAACCATAGTATGGAGGCACGTGCTGTCCTGTTTGTTCCCTTCTCCTTCCCTACTCCAATCGAATCGGAATTCGACCGCCAAGCAGATCAGAGGAAGACGGAATTGGGGATCATAGCTAGTCTTCCTGGTGGTGGTGGAGGAGGAGGAGGAGGAGGAGGGGGCGAGAGGGAGGGAAGAGGCGATGAGCAAGCAAACCCTAGTAGAAACAACAAATCGGAATGGAATCCAATTCCCCGTCCGCTTCTTCCTCTTTGTCTTCTTGAGACAATTTTTATTTTATTTGTGGATGGATGGATGGATGGACGGAATTGCCCCCGAGCGGCCGAAACGGACACGACACGACCAGGGTTGTCGGATGGGAGCCCCCGATGGGATGGGAAGCCCATGGGCTAAATTTAGTAAATGGAGGCCCATGAAGGGCCCACCATTCCGCTACGGTCGCGCCGATTCCCCCATCTTGCGTGCAGTGCAAAATCCCACCCGCCGGCAAAACCCTCTTCCCCTTCTCTCCGCCGCCGCCATGGCCGCCGCCGCCGCACGCTCCCGCGCCGCCGCGGCGTGGGCACGCCTCCTCTCCCTGCGTCCGCACAGCCTCGCGGAATCCACCGCACTCCCACGCCACTGCCATCACCTAGGCTCGCGGATCACGCCGCCGCGCCGCCACCTGGCATTCTCCGCCTCCTCCGGGGGCGCCAGGCCCAACCAGAACATCCAGAGCGAGCGGGTCGTGCACGAGCTGCTCGCTCAGGTCGAGCGCGAGCGCCAGGACCGCCGCGCAAAGGACGCCAAGGACCAGGAGGAGGAAGAGCCAAAGGAGGAGGAGGAGGAGGACTACATGGGCGTCAAGCCGCTCATCGAGAAGCTCGAGCGACGCAAGGCCAAGGAGGCGGCCGCCGACGAAGGCTTCTGGGAGCCCACCGACTCCGACAGCGACGAGGACGACGAGCGCTACACGCCCGACGCCATCAAGCGACGCGTCGACGAGTTCGAGCGCAAGTGCAAGCGCCATGAGGAGTACCTGCAATCATTCGCAGAGGCCGGTAATAAATCTAGCAGCCTCTCACACCATCCCCTTCTCCATCCATTTCCACCATATTTATTTACTTTTGAGGCTCAGACACCCTCGACGAGGCTCACAAATGGATGACCAAAATCAACAAGTTCGAGGAGCGCCATCTCAAGCTGCCACTGGAGTACAGGGTCATCGGCGACATGATGAACCTTCTCAAGGACGCCACGGGGAAAGAGCGCTTCGTTCTCCTCCAGAAGCTCAACCGAGCCGTCAGGATCATGGAAATCAAGGAGGCCTACGACCCCAGTAACCCTGCAAACTTTGGGCTCATCCAGCACCAGCAGGTTGGTTCTCCAGAGGATGTCATGCTCAATGCCGGCTTTGATAAGGAGAAGCAGATGATCCAAGGGGCAGAACTTGAGGGTGATGAGGAGGAATTCAATGAGGCAAAGGAGAGGGATGATATGCTCATAGAGAAACTCAATGCTATTGAAAAGAAGATTGAGGAGAAGCTACAACTGTTGGATCATACCTTTGGTAAGAAAGGCAGAGTTTTGGAGGAGGAAATCAAGGATTTGGTGGAAGAGCGTAATTCCCTGTCTGAGAAGAAGAGGAGACCTATGTACAGAAAAGTAGGTAGAATCATCAATTGAAAATGGTCCAATCGGACTAGATCTATCTTCCATTGATGCCTTTCATGTTGCATTATATGCTAACACGGATATCGCCATGACACACCTCACAGGGTTTTGATGTGAAAGTTATCGACGTTAACAGGACATGCAAAGTCACAAAGGTTAGTGTTCTTTGTTTGAGTTACTTAAACTGCTAATTACAGCGTTTTCACCCAACCCTGTTGCCTAATTTTGCATCGTGCTTATCAGGGAGGACAAATAGCAAAATTCACAGCGCTATTGGCCACTGGAAATTATAATGGTGTTGTTGGCTTCGCGAAAGCTAAAGGCCCAACAGCCAAGATTGCAATACAGAGAGTATGGATGATTTACCTTTCCAAAGAAATTACTAAACTTGTTCCTGGTGCCAGTTAAGGCAGTAGCATTGAGTTGTAGACTCCTCATAATAATAGATAAAACAACTAAACCTTTTTGGGTTGGCATATTTATGGAAGTAGTATATATATATAATAATAGAGAATCCTGGACCTCAAAAATATCTTATTAGTTACCTGGGAATCTCTATTGTATGCTTGATGGTTGAGCAACTGTTTTCATGCTGCATTTGGAATTAGCTGAGTCAACTGAGGCATCTAGGTCTTACAGGAAGTGTCTTTTTTCTTCTCTTCACCAGGCATATGAGAAATGCTTCCAGAATCTCCACTACATGGAGCGATACGAGGATCACACAATTGCTCATGCTATTCAGGCCAAATATGAGAAAACGAAGGTAAACATGCGGAAATACCAAATCTCTCTTGCATTAGTTAATCCTGCTGTGTTAACTCTGGGGGCCTGATGGCTGCTTGTGTAACTTAAGATATACCTCTGGCCTGGACCAATGAGGAGCGGAATGTCTGCTGCTGGTAGGACTGTTGAGACTGTGCTGTACTTGGCTGGTTTCAGCAACGTCAAGACAAAGGTGTGATTCTAAAGCCCAAGCGATCACTATCAGTCCTTCTATTTCGAAATTGTGATTTTCTTTTCTTGCCTTTTGTCTTACAGATTATTGGATCAAGGAACCCACTTAACGTGATTAAAGCTCTCTTCATAGCTTTGAATGCTGTATGTGCCTATTTCTGGCTCAAAATCTACCCATTTCAATCTCCCCATTCTTGATAATAGGTCATCTTGCCTAATTTTTCCATCAACTTGTTTCCAGATTGAAACTCCAAAGGATGTCCAACAGAAGTTTGGGCGTACTGTCGTCGAGTCATATTTGTTGTAACCATCTGATTGTTTGGAGGACTCAGAGAGTCAGAGGCGAGGGGAGCCTCTATAGGTTTTGCCATGAGAAGACAAAGGAGGCAAATGGCAGGTCCAACCAACGAGAGCCCTCTTTGTTTTGGTGGTGATGTCCACCATTGTTGAGAGGGTGCATGTTGAAGTGGCAAAAATGTCAGTGTCAACAGTAATCAGATAAAATAGACGGTATTTCCCTGACTCTGTAGAACTTGAATGAACCTGGGGACACGCATTTGAGGGTTCTTGTATAAATACTCCAAGATCAAAGTCAAAATTGCCTTGTCTTTTTATGACGAGGTGCCTTGTTTTTGTTACCATAGCTTCTCCCTGCAGACTGTTGTTTGGATGATAAAATCAATTGAATATTTTTTTTCATGAGTTACTGTTTATTGTGTATGCAGCTTCTCCCTGCAGACTGTTGTTTGGATGATAAAATCAATTGAATATTTTTTTTCATGAGTTATTGTTCATTGTGTATGCCATGTGATTGACTGAGTGCTGCTGGTGGTATCCAGCATTCCTCAACTGGTTGATTCTGTGAGAAACTGTAGTTGGTGGGATTGTTCATCCCTGAATCTTAGCCCTGTTTGGTTCAGGGTTATAAACTTTAATCCGAATGTTTAGATACATGCATAAAGTATTAAATATAGATTATTTATGAAATTAAAAACACAGCTAGAGAATAATTTGCGAGATAATTTTTTCAGCCTAATTAGTCCACGGTTGGATAATAATTACTATAGTTACAAATGTGCTACAGTACCTATTAAACTTTAACGTCTCCAACCAAACACTCCTTTACAGCTAGGGTTTTCGCTTGTCTGAAAAGTTATGGCTGAAAGTACTGTTTGTTGATTTGTTGTGAGAGAAAAATACTGCTGAATGGCTGACAGATTACCTTGCTAATTGAGGCGTTTACCATGTGTTTAGTTTATTGGCACCACATCCACATAATGTTGCCGGATCATACAAGTAGAAGTAGACACAGTTTAGGGTGTACAGCAGCAAGTAGAGGGCAGTAGCTTTATTTTATTTTGCCTGCCTGCTGAGTAGAGTAGAGAGTAGATTGTATTGTAGAACGCTGGTGGCGGCAGGGGCTGAGGGGCAGGCAGGTCCCAGTCGCAGTCCCAGCAGCTGGGCTTCAATTGCACATGCTGCTGTGCGTGGCCGCCATTGAGGCTAGGCATGGCTGCCTGGTGCTGGTGCTGGTGCTGGTGGCGGTGTCGGTGGACGTGGAAATGTATCATGTTCCATGTTGCCAGGGACGGGGAGTGAGTGGTGGACGGGGAAGCCATGGTGCACCCAGGCAAGGTAGCCACCTCCCATGTTCTTGACCTTCTTGAATCCCTGCAAGGTGATATGTATGTGTGTATCAGTCAGAGCAGGAGGATGTATCTGTGACGAATGATGATGTTGTATACACTACTACTTACTGCTGCTTGGAGATCAAGGCATGCTAGCTCTGATCTCTTGCCGCTTTGGCACCCCTGCAGATTACAAATATATTTGCATGCATTATTATTTCAGGAATAGACTCCTTTAGTAATTAAGTACTGATATGAAAGCTACGTAGTATATATTATATGAGACGGTGACGTGGTACTACCACTAGGACGGGTTCCTCTTTGTTGGTCAAGAGCGACGCCACCTGCTCCACAAACTGGGCGTTCTTCACCCGGCTTCCTGCGCGCGAATTTGTCAATCAGCTAACCAAAGGAAAAAAAAATGCACATACCCCCACTTTTAATATTTTATTCCTCTCAGCTTGGAAGCCAGTGTGTTATTGTATATGGACGCTTTGATGGCCATATGCATGAACATAGGCATATATAGCGGATAGGTACATGAATATGGCATTGGCATGGATTAGCAGCAGAAATTAATAGGGTGTTTAGGTTGAGAAATCAAACAATTAGTGAAATAACTTCATTTCTCGTACGTATTGTTGAGGAATAAGGTATGATAGATCAACATATTCTATTCCACAAACTAAACGAAAAATAAGTAAAGAGTAAAATGATGAAGTGAATTGTGAATATGAACGGAGAGGCTATATATATATATATATATATATATATATATATACACTCGTTCCATCCATTCCCAATAGCAAGTGTTTTATTTATTTATTCCAAATACTTAGTAATGCATATCTAAATATAAATATATAGCAAAATCTAGAAAGTTTCGAAACACGAAGATAATAATGTTGTTATAGGCAGAGCAGCTGCTGCGGATAGTGATGGAGATTGCAGCCATAGAGCACCTGGGACCTTGAACTATGCTGAACATATATATATACATGCATGCTCTTAGTCTTACAGTTTAGAAGAATTGAGGGATCGGAGTAGCAGCAGCTATTGCTTGCTTGCTTACCTTGCGGAGTGATGAACATGTAGGGGACGTTAAGGCAGTTTTGGGGCTCGACGAGATGCCCCAGCTTGGCGAGCTCCTCCTCCGCCCTCACGTCCAGGTACAGGTACCGGTGGCCGCCGCCGGCAGAGGAGATAATAAGGTCCCTCGCCGCCGTCACGTCCACCGTCGTCACCACCGCCGGCGCTGCAGCCTCCGACCTGCAAGTGCAAGCAGCAGCATTACTACCTGTGCTTCCTGACAAGTACTGTACCAATATTAATTCATACCGGCAGCTGTCCGACTCGTGCGGAGGAGGAGGAGGAGGCGGCGCCATGGATGATGGAATCTCGAGTTCTTGGCTGCTTCGCTCGATCTTCAATTCCTGTGTCCTGCCCGGCCTAGCTCCTCTACATGCGTCGTCTGCGATTCTGGTAGGTAACCACACTAGATACTACTGCTAGACTCACGAGTAGTGTAGTGTGGTGTGTGCTGTACTGTGGTGGTAGTGTCGTGCACTAACTAGCCAGAGACAGTCACCAACAAATCCGATCCAGTCAGTGTCCATCCATCATAATCCACTTGGCTTTCGGATCGTTGCGATGGAGATGCACAAACTAACACGCCTTTCACCTTTAACGGCACCCTTCTTCAAGAGGTCAATCGTATAAAAGAAAATTAATATTTATAGTACTATATATTTAATGATACTAAATAAATCGTTGAATCTATTTTTATAATAAACTTATTTAGATTGCTAATATCTTTTACAAATATAATTAAACTTAAGAAAGACTAAAAAGAGACAAATGGAATACTCTTTTTATTTCTTCCTGTGCACCAATCTCAGTGGCTCTCAAGCCTAAGGGGGCTTCTAAACTCTAAAGTCGTTATTTGACTGAATTTAGGAGGAGTTCCGCTAAACAATTTCATTTACATTTACCAAGAATTGGTTCCGTAAAATGAACTAGGACGAGGCTATGAGCTTGTTCTCTCCACACATTGAACCATTTGTAAAATGAACTAGGACGAGGCTATGAGCTTGTTCTCTCCACACATTGAACCATTTTTTACATAAGCTCGAGTGTATCTTGTTTGCTTAAGTTTATCTATCGAATATATCAGCTATTCAATAGTGTTTTTCTCTCATAATAATCAGTGAATGACAAACGAACAGATTTGATCACACGCAAACAAAACGAGCTGACAACCAATAATTACGTGTTACATGCTGTAGCCGTCGTTCGTTAAATGAGCACATATAGTCTATAGATCTTATAATATCTGCCTTTCTTGAAAGTCGAAAGCCACTGCATGCTGCTGCTCCATTCATACGGGAGGAGAAGATACTCTTTTTTTAATAGGAGTTGATCAGGACGGATGTTCAACGTGGAGAGGGAGGTGAGTCAGCCTACCATCAATTGCTTTGCTTATCCCCTGTTTGCAGCAGAGCAGAGCCAGAGCTGGACCACCGATTATTCGGCCAGGGACTGTACTGCATCAGCATCCGAAAAGTGCTGTTTTCTTTTTCTTTCTTCTCTTCCTTCGTCATACTCTATAATGACGATTTATCTCGACGAGAGCAAGAAGTCCATTAATGTCTTTTGACACATTTTTTTTGCCTTCATTCAATAGGTGGCTTAAATGGTGTGCTAAATAAAATTTGTGATGGTAGTATATACTAACAAAATAGTAATGATGATATAACAAGCCAAAACAATGTTTGAAAACGTTGCAACACTAGGGGAGTGTTTGACACAGCTTCTTATGAGGAGCTTTTGGACAAGCATAATTTGTGGCTTTTTGCCAAAATGTCTCCGACTCCTCTATTTTTTTTTACTTAAAAACAACTTTTCTATAAAAACGTTTGGCAGAGCTCCTTTGTAGGAGCTAAAGTCAGAGCCGAAGAGAAGCCCAAAAAACAGCCTAATTTTTTTTAAACAAAATTTACGTTTGGCCCCTTAAAAGATATAAACTCATCTTTGGACCCAAGGGATCCGCGCTAGAACTCGTAGCTCCGAGGTAACACGTCTCGGCGTCATAGTTTTTGGCTCCGAGATGCCTGGCCATCTGCGCTGACGTGGCTGGTAACTCGGAGCCACAGATCTTGACGCCGAGTTCGGAGCTGTAGATGTTGGCGCCCATGTCAAAACACAAAAAGACATGTCTTCATGCTTTATGTCTAACGGTTGCAGGTAGCAAGCGTGTGCCGTCTGTGTCTCTCACTGGCCCAGGCGGCATGTAATACTTAGGCCTCGTTTAGTTCACTCAAAAAACCAAAAACTTTTCAAGATTTTCCGTCACATCGAATCTTACAACACATGCATAAAGTATTAAATATAGTAAAAAATAAAAATTAATTACACAGTTTGCGTGTAAATCGTGAGATAAATCTTTTAAATCTAGTTAGTCTATATTTGGACAATATTTACCACAAACAAACGAAAGTGCTACAGTGGCTGAAAACTTTTCATTTACCCTGGCACTAGCCTAGACCTAAAAGCTGGCATGGCCATAGAGTAGCTGTATAGGTAGGTATGATAGTTTTACGAAACTAAAAACATAGTTAAAGAGTAAGTTATGAGATAATTTTTTAAGTCTAATTAATTTATAATTAGACACTAATTATTAAATAAGACAAAAATATTACAGTACCTGTTAAACTTTAATACCCCCAACCAAACATCTCCTAATAAAAAAATACAAACAAAAAACTAAGTGAGCCCAGGATAAAAAGATGACGTCCTCAAAAGCTTGAGAGTATCTTCAATGAGTATTTATACATAGATACAAACTGATCTCGAATGAACTAATGCTACTCATTAGCTGTGCATGCTACTCTCAGTTGTGAGCAGTACTATGGCCTGATTTAGTTTCAATTTTTTTTAAAGATTCCTCGGCAAATCGAATCTTTAGAGGTATGCATGAAACATTAAATATAGACAAAAATAAAAACTAATTACATAGTTTTTCTATAATTTGTGAAATAAATTTTTAAGCCTAGTTAGTCCATGATTTGATTAGACAATAATTATTAAATATGCAGTTTTTTTACCCCTAAGGGCACATGCCCCCACAATGTGGACCTCAAGATTCGCACTAAGATTCATGCAGGGCACGAATCTTAGAGCGAATCCTGTGGTCCACATTGTAAGGGCATGTGCCCTTAGGGCAAATTTTACTTTACCCTCCCTCCCCACCTTCTCCTCCCACCACCATCCGCCAAAACCCATGCCGTCGCTCTAGGCCTCCCTTGACCCCGCTCACCGGCGCCAAACCCAAGCCCTCCTCCCTCTCCCGCCTCTGCCTGCTCGAGGATGAAGCAGCGTCTGCCACCTCCGTTGCCCGTCCACCCGCTGCCTGCGTTCCTCGTCCACCTGTCACCTTCGTTGCCCGTCCACCCGCCGCCTTCGTTGCCTGTTCACCCGTCCGTCTGTCGCAGGAGGACCACCTCAAGGTCTTCCTCCGCATCTGGGCCCTCCTCAGTTAAAGCCGCCCAGTGCTCACTGCTAAGGACCCACGCCGGAAGCCCAACCAGCCTGGGCCTGGACTCGGACGAGGCGAGCTCTGCTTGGCACCCACTGGACGCAACTCTGCTGCTCTCGCTGTTTTGCGGTCAAAGCTGACCAACCCCAAACGAGGCCACACAGAGGTCTTCCATGGCTTCTCTACCGTTTTCCCATCACACTCCATGCAGGTTCAGTATTTTGAATGAGACGCTCTATTATGTAGAATCCTATCCAAAACTGATTTTCGCTTTACACGGTTTTGACCACAGTTTCAAAACCCAGGATTGTTTAGCCAACTCAACTCAACACAACACCTGAACTGTATATGTTTTTCAGATATCTCTCACATTAACAATAGCATATTGAAATACACCCTCCCATTCTTTATCACAAACTAAAATTTTATCCAATTTTGGACATTTCTGATTATTGTACCATGTGTATAGACCACCAGTCATCATCAACTCCATTAACTGGTGGAAGTGAATAAGGGTGTTAAACAACCAAGAGTATCTATGTACCCTATTGTTCTTATTACTTTCTTTGGTATATGTAATTATATTATACTCAAGTGTCCTCCCATCAAGATGGGTAGTATGTACTGTACCTACTAGCAATTTAGCTTGATTAAAAGTCAGGTCTACTATCCTACCACAACATGATATCTTAGGGCAAGTCATGACACATATAGTGGATGACTTCCTGGGTGGAAAGAGCGGCCTTCTAGTTGCCATGGGCCCCACAAACTCTAGAAAGACTTACACCATCTTTGGTTTCCCAAGTAATCCTGGTATGCTACCCCTCACGCCGAGGATAATCTTCAACACACAAGGTGAAAATGAGGTTGTTCGGAAACCAGCAAGGTAAGACACTGGTGGAACTAGGGGGGCTATGCCCCCCCACAAGCATAGTGATTTACTTAAAGTACCTATATAAATATTGATATTTATAGCACAAAAAATAATAATTTCACCTATTTTTTATTAAAATATGTTGATATTGATAAGAAATAGTATAATCTTTTTTAAAAAGTTCTTGAAACATATAGTAATATATATATATTAACATACTAAAAATGCAATCATATTTGTTCGGCCCCCCTTAATCAAAATCGTTGGTTCCGCCACTAAAGACATATTGTTTCACATGCAATCCCTAGTTACATTTGCAAGCGATGGTATGGATGGAACCATATCTTGACGTTTCTTTTTCTATGATAATTACATGTCATTTTTTTATCTATGTTTGAGAGGGAAAAGGGGAACACATTCTTGACTTCCTGTCTGATGCTGTGGAGTGTGTCCTTTAGCAGTCAGTGATTAAAGGCCTTCAAGAGGTAGACCTCAACCAAACAACTTGAACACTCTTGATAGAACTGAGTATACTTTGACTCTATACCCCTCACACTGAGGAGAATCTTCAATGCACAAGGTAAAAATGAGGTTGTCCGAAAACCAAGAAGGTAAAACACTAGTGCAACTAGGGGGACTATGCCCCCCCAAGTACAGTGATTTACTTAAGGTACCTATATAAATATTGATGTTGGTAGCACAAAAAAATACCTATTTCACCAATTTTTTATTAAAATATGATGATATTGATAAGAAATAGTATAATATTTTTTAAAAAGTTCTTCAAACATATAATTATATATATATTATCATACTAAAAATACAATCATATTTGTTCGGTCCCCTTTAATCAATATCGCTGGTTCCGCTGTGAAGACATGTTGTTTCAGGATGCAATCCCTAGTTACATTTGCAAGCTATGGTATGGACGGGACCATATCTTGAGGTTTCTTTTTCTATGACAACTACAAGTCATTTTTCCTATCGATGTTTGAGAGGGAAAAGGGGAACACATTCTTGACTTACTGTCTGATGTTGTGGAGTGTGTTCTTTAGCAGTCAGTGATTAAAGGTCTTCAAAAGGTAGTCCTCAACCAAACACCTTGAACACTCTTAATAGGACTGAGTATCCTTTGACTCTGCAATTTCAGTTTGAGTTGCGTTTCTTGTTGTCACATGCTGAGAATTCAAATTGAATAGTCACAATTAAAATGGTTGGAAAGGTACCTCTATAATGTGATGAAGACAAAGGTGGCCCATACCTGACCTTTAGGCCTTTGGCAGCGGCCCAAGGTCCATCCTCTTCCATCAAGACGTCGACCTCGCCCCGCGCCACCAAATTAGCATCCCTCACCCTCGCGCCGCCAACCAGACCGCCCACACTCACTCGCGCCACCCGCCTCCTCTTCGCTCTTCGCCATGATGGTGGCTGCCACAATGGATGAGCACGAGCAAGCCCTAGGTGGCGATGGCGTGACCATGAAGGAGCTGGAGGTGCAACAACCGTCCTACCGCTTGCTGGTCGTGCCGGTCACTAACCCCGTAGACAAGTTCCCGCTCCTCTCCGTGTTCCTCAAGGTCCGGGCCTCGTCAAGGAGAAAATTGACTCCTTCAACTACTTCATCACCACGGGAATCAAGAAGATCATCGAGGCAAACAATCGCATTGAAGCTCGCAATGACCCAACCCCACCATTTCAGGCATTCTAGGTCATCCGCTGGAGGCATATATATTCATAGGGCTAATCTTCTATCGGAAACTAAAGCACATGGTAGGGATAGTTCATCTGTATTGTTCTTTTTTTGCTTGGCTTTAATTGAGGCCTTGTTTTGTAAACCTGCCATTTGTCATGCTGCACTTTTGTTCTGAGACTTGTCTATAAGACATAATCTACTGCTGTCTAGAAAAGTCTACAAGCAATTGCAGATAAAACTCCTTGCTAGTGTAGTGTAATTTCCTAGTAGTTGTAGGACAATTTCCTAGCAAGGCTTAGCTGCCAAGTAAGACTGTAGAGTAGACTAGACTTGACTAGCAGTCACCTTTCTCTTGTGTAATTTCTAAGAAAGCCACTAGGGCTGTTTCATGTAGTCTCTATTAGCTATAAATAGAAGATAAAGGCACCAACCTAAACCAGTTCAGTTGCCACAAACCAAAGAGCAGAGCTCTGACCAGCGCTGGTGCTTGTGCTATGTGAGTGTGTGTGCTTGAGCTCAACCCCTTCTTCTACCTCTATCCATAGTGACTAAGTGTGTGGCTGTGCTGGTAAGCTAATTGCTTACCTGTGTAGGGATCCCAGGGACCAACAAGTGGTATCAGAGTCGTTCAGCTGCGTCGCCGGACTAACCGTCGGTGATGGCATCTAGCATAGAGACAGCTGACAGCAGCAGTGCTGCTAGGGCTGCCCATCCATAACAGGAGGTCGTTGTGCGCACCGTGCGGGGGATCAGCTACACAAGTCCGATGCTGACTCGCACCAACTATGGTGAGTGGGCGGTGACCATGAAGGTCAAGCTTAGAGCTCGACGGATCTAGAATGCCATTGGCAAGGGCACCAACAATGAAGAAGACGACATGTCAGTGATGGAGGCTATCCTTGTTGCTATGCTGACGGAGTACAGGGAGCCATTAGGGGTGAAGAAGAGTGCTAAGGAGGCGTGGGAGGCCATTGCTGCAATGCGCGTCGACTCTAATCGCACAAAGAATGCGACGGCCCAGCTGATGAAGCAGGAGTATGCCAACCTCAAGTTCAAGGATGGAGAGTCAGTGGAGGAGTTCTCCCTCCACCTGTCATCGCTCATCAGCAAGATAGGGAGCTACAACATCACCATCAATGAAGAAGAGGCGGTCTCCAGGTACCTCCACTCCATGCCACCGAAGTACATACAATTTCTCTCTCCATAGAGACAATGTTGGACCTATCCACCCTCACTATTGAGGATGTGACAGGCCATCTATGGGCGGTGGACAAGCGCATGGAGCAGGCCACAACAACGACAGACAACAGCAAGCTACTGCTGATAGAGTGGGCTGCCCGGATGTAGGAGAAGTCTAGGGAAGCCTCCTCTAGCCACGGTGGCAATGGCAAGCACCATGGCAAGGCTTCTTCGGAGAAGAAGAAGAAGAAGAAGATTGACCCCAACACTTGCAGGTGCTACGGGAAGACAGACCATTAGGCAAAGGAGTGCCCAAATTGCAAGCAGGAGAAGAAGACTGAAGCTCATTTGGCATAGGCTAATGATGATGATGAGGCCACTCTCATGATGGCGATGTTATGTGCATTGCATGACGTTAAGGCCAAGGAGAAGGGAGAGGTGATGGCGGTATAGGATCACGAGAAGGCTCTGAAGGCCATCAACCTCGATGAGCAGCATGTCCAAGTCCACCTCTGATGTGTGGGCAACAAGTAGGAGCAGTAGTGGTACCTAGACTCTAGCGCCAGCAACCACATGACAGGTTCCAAGGCGGCTTTCTCTGAGCTTGATGGGAACATGACCAACACGATGAAGTTTGGTGACGGCTCAAGGGTGGCGATCCAAGGGCACGATACCATCATCTTCAGGTGCTAGAATGGTGAGCACCATCCACTAATGGATGTGTATTACATCCCACAGCTGCGTTCAAGCATCATCAGCATTGACCAACTAGATGAGCGCGGCAGCGAGGTGCTGATCAAGGATGACGTCCTCAAGATCAGAGACCAGGAGCAATGAATTCTTGCCAAGGTGAAGAGGTCCTAGAACCGGTTGTACCTTCTCGACTTGAAGATGGAGCAGCCCACCTGCACGGTTGCACAGCGCATGGAGGAAACATAGTTGTGGCACGCCCGCTATGGCCATCTTAGCTTCGACGCCCTTGGCAAGCTAGAGAAGATGGTCCGGGGATGCCTCACATTGAGCATGCAGGCGAGCTGTGTGACAGCTGCTTGGCCAGGAAGCAAAGAAGGCTGCCGTTCCCAAAGATGGCAAAGTATCGCGCGGCTAAGGCCTTGGAGCTGGTCCACGATGACCTCTGTGGGCCAATCACGCCGACAACACATGGAGGCCGCAAGTATTTCATCTTGCTGGTAGATGACTGCAGCTGGTTCATGTGACTGCAGCTTATGACTAGCAAGAGCGAACTAGCAGAGGTGATCAAGATATGCAAGACACGTGCGGAGGCAGAGAGCGACAAGAATTTGCGCGTGCTGTGGACTGATCACAGAGGCGAGTTTACTTCTATAGAGTTCGCTGCATACTGTGCGGAGGAAGGTGTGGTGCGCCACCACACCGCACCGTACACACCACAACAGAATGGCGTTGTGGAGAGGCACAACCAGACAATAGTCGGCATGGCGAGGTCGAAAATGAAGGCCAAGAAGATGCTGGTGGAGTTCTGGGGAGAGGCGGTGACCATGGTGGTGTTTATCCTCAACCGTGCGCCCACCAAGGGAAGGAGGAGCTCGTCGTTGGCGTGTATGTGGATGATTTGATCGTCACTAGAGTGCAAGCGGAGGACATTGATCACTTCAAGCGTGAGATGGCATCTTGCTTCAAGATGAGCGATCTCAACATGCTCTTCTACTACCTTGGCATTGAAGTGAGGCAAGGGAAGGAGCACATCTCCCTGGGCCAGTGTGCCTATGCAGAGAAGCTGCTGGAGCGTGGTGGCATGGTAGATTGCAAGTCGTGCGCAACTCCAATAGAGGAGTGGCTGAAGATAAGTAAGCATAGCACCGCTGTGAAGGTTGACGTGACGCGCTACCGAAGTATCATCAATCGGCTGCGCTACCTCACTCATACCCGGTCGGACATTGCGTTTGTAGCTGGGTATGTCAGCCGTTTCATAGAGGACCCGCGAGAAGATCATTGGATGGTAGTCAAGAGTCTACTGCGCTACGTCAAGGGGTCGCTTGATCAAGCGATCATCTTCTGCAAGCGTGGTGGCAAAGGTGGGCTAAGGCTCATGGTCCTTAGCGAGGCACCCTCCAAGACCGAAGAAGGTGAGCTAGAGCTCACTGTTTTCAGTGATGCAGATATGGCAGGTGACATTGATGGTCGATGGAGCACCTCTGGTGTGCTCATCTTCCTTGGAGCAGCCCCCATTGCTTGGCAATCGCTAAAGCAAAAGATCATGGTGCTATTGACATGTGAGGCAGAGTATGTCACAGCAGCCATGACGACGTGCCAGGCTATCTGGTTGCGTCGGCTGTTGGGCGAGCTGACTGGCAAGGAAGCTCACCCGCGAGCTCTGATGGTGGACAATCAGCCTGCCATCACTCTCACCAAGAACCCTGTCCTCCATGACCGGAGCACGCGCATCGGCATCAAGTTCCACTTCCTCCAGGACTGCATCGATGGAGGGTAGATTGTCATCAAGTTTGTCGAGACCAGCAAACAGCTCGCTGACATCCTCACCAAGTCACTCGGGCGCCTGTGGTTCATGGAGCTGAGGATGATGATTGGCATGGATGAGGTCAAGGCTTTAGGTTAGCAGTAGGATTAGGAAAAGAATTATAAGACATAATCTGCTGCTGTCCAGAAAAGTCTGCAAGCAATTACAGACAAAACTCCTTGCCAATTTCCTAGCATCTGCAAGGGCAATTTCCTAGCAAGGCTTAGCAGCCAAGTAGGACTGTAGAAGAGACTAGACTTGACTAGCAGTCAACCTTCTCTTGTGTAATTTCTAAGAAAGCCACTAGGGTTGTTTCATGTAGTCTCTATCAGCTATAAATAGAAGGTAAAGGCATCAGCCTAAACTAGTTCAGTTGCCACAAACCAAAGAGCAAAGCTCTGACCAGCGCTGGTGCTTGTGCTATGTGTGTGTGCGCTTGAGCTCAACTCCTTCTTCTACCTCTAGCCATAGTGAGTGAGTGTGTGGGTGTGCTGGTAAGCTAATTGCTTACCTGTGTAGGGATCCTAGGACCAACATTGTCTAATCTAACATTTTCAACTCTGTTTATCTATATGGCCATGAGTAAAGATAACGCCATGGATATTCCCACTAAAAAGTACTCCCTTAACATTGCAATTTATTAGGTTTTCTATAAACACGTTACAAGAAAACTTGGTGGTATCGAATCCATAAATAATTTTGTTGACATGTGAATTCTCCAGGTTCTTGATAAGATGCATGCTTGAGCTAGTGGACCTCGAGTGTTATTGACCAGGCAACCTACTGAAGGGCGAAGTCGCGATGGAGGTTTTGCAACACTATAATATTCTACAATTATATGACCTTGCCCATGTACCCTTTCTTGTTGATTATCTTGTTGCCCTTGTTTAATATTTTCTTTTTTTATAGGTCTTCGTCTTGGTGAAATGGAGCGTGATTGTTTGATTGCATATGGTGCTAGCATGCTCATCTTTGAACGTCTATTGCTATCCAGTGATCCGTATCAAGTCCAGGTGATTTTTGAAGTAGTTTGTTTCCTTTTGATAGAAGCTGGAATTGTTCAAGGGGCATAATTGCTCATGATGTTGTTTTAGTTTGATTATGAAACCTAACACAATATCAGGTGGCTAAGCATTTAAGGCTCTCTCTAGGAAAATAGATTTGATGTATTAGGTGTTAATAATCCATTAATGGTCGAGCATTTCAAAAGAGCTAACTTAATCCTGTTTACATTGTTCATGACACGGTAGTTTATTTGACCAGTACCATCACAAAGCACTTGGATGTCGTTGGTGGGCATTGGCTGTGGGCTCACATTGTTTATGGATCTGAATGTTGGGGGCAGGTTTGCAGAAAATGTGGTTTGTTGGGGGTACTACAATCACAAGCTGAAGACTTTGCATTGTTCAATGTGCAAGAATGGAGAAAATATGGCCAAGATGAGGCTGCCATATGCTTGCAAGCTTTTGTTCCAGGTATTGCTGTATTGCATATTGTTTTGTTGGAGTTGTGGTGCGATGTTTGTGATAGGCCATTAATGAGTGGTTGTCCTCATTTGTGTTTGTTAATTTTTGCTAGGAGCTGCAAGCGATGAATGTTGTTCCTCGATTGAAGTTAATCGGAGGATAGCTATAAAATGGTGGTTTGTGGAGCGCTCAAAGTTGGATTGTTGGAGGCTTGGTCCATGTGTGTACTGGGGAATTGATGGGCATATATAGCAATTAATTAGCACCACTTATATTTGTCCTAACTTCATACTGGTTTCTTGCAAGCATCGTATCATGCTGATAATTAAGAGAACAGAGAAGCAACGACCCAGCCTATGACAATGCCGGATTGCATATATATTGTAGATAAACAAACATGGAGCGATAGATGATGCCATACATGCAAGTATATTGGAGTGTGCACTATCTATAGCTAGCTAGTTGCACACTAGTAGCAAGCAGTAGCTGTACTGTATCGCAGGGAGGGAGATGGATCATGTCAATACTATCATAGAAGGGAGATGATGGCGAGGGTGATGGCCGCCTGTTGAAACAGGCGTTTGCTCTCTGCTTTCATGGGTGGCTCCAGGCCCTGCTCCTTGAACTCATCCTCACAGGTGATGGGCGCGTCGACGGTGGCGCTCATGGACGTCTTGGCGTCCGCATACCTCCTCTCCTGGATGGCTGCGATGGAGGCGTCGAGGTCATAGAGGGAGTTGTGGTACACCCCCATGCACGCCTCCAGGCAGGACCTCCGGCGAGACCATGGCCGCTCCTTCCTGCTGAGCTCCGCCATCTTGGCCTCCATGCCCACTGCGCCTGACCTCACCAGCTTGGCCGAGATCATGGCGAGCTCGTGGAGGTCCGCCTGCCTGCTCTTGGGGTCCGACGACAGAGACGAGACGCAGAGGGTGTAGTTCACCTGTGGGTTGCCCTGCCTGCATCTCTCGCAGGTGTCCTTTACCACGTCAGACAACGGTGACGACCCAAGCTTGGTGGTGGTGGTGGCCATGGCTGAAGCTGCTGCAGCTGTAGTCCAGGGATTGTTCTGTTGTTGTAGGAGGAGGATTATTGTTATTGTTATCAGGGAGGAGCAATAGCATGGTGGTGGTGGCATCTTCTTCTTCTTCTTCTTCGTGTGATAGGACATTGCAATTACATGAGCTACTATCATCTGCTACTTGTTGGAGTCCCGTGCATTATATAACTTTTTTGATGGACAGGACAGCAAACAAGTAGTTCAGTTTTGGCAAATTTTTTTTTATGTAGTTTGGGAGGTTTAAATTTGTGACGTGTTACAACTTACAAGTGAGCCGGCCTGGTGATAGCGAAAGAAAACGGGATCCTTCCTTATTTGAATTTGCCTTGTTGATTTGGATAAATATGATTTCGTTCATCTTGCTACATATATATATATACTTCATTCCAAATTATAAGTAGTGTCTAATTAAAAAACCAAAACGTCTTATAGTTCTAAATAGAGGGAGTAGTATATATATATGAATCACGTTGTTAAGTTAAGCTGCAGCCGAAAGCAGAGTAATGATTGCATTTGCACGAATGGATCGGCGAATTAATTTGAAGAGGACCCGACCGAAGAAAGCAGAGTAGTGTCATGTGCCTGGTGCTTTGTCCCTAGCAAGCTGCATGCATGGCTCAAGCGTGCAAGCAACCCAGTTGGACCATTTGTTGCTCAAGGCCGTTGCAATTTAATTTTCTCCTTGCGAATCCTCCCTCGATAGCCGATAGGATTGCATTTGCATGCAACTGAATATATTTTATTTTATTTGGTTTGTCCTTTTCTGCAGGGACCATGGTTTTAATTTCTTTACTTGGCAGCAAAAAGAAAAAAAAGAGATAAATAATAGGATATCCAGATTTTTCCAGAATTGTATCTGTGGTGTAGGCAAGCTAGATATTTCAGTCTAACTGAAACAAAATAATATGGACACAATTTTAAAGACTACACATAATTTACATGAAAAAAAAGAATATGACAATTTCAAAGTCTGTGGACAGTCAACAGTTCAAATAAATTTGAAAGTTCATTAGGGTCGCAGGGTTGAGTGTTACGTTCATACATGTTAGAGCATCTAGCGTGTAGCGTCGATCGGTAACGTGTTTCAAGAAAAAAAAAAGTATGCATGCATGCATGTAAAGAACAAAAATAGTAAATAAAGGAATAAAACATATCAACCGATAGTATATCTCTAAAATAATTGATGAACAACTGATTAATAATAAATGAATAAGGCTTTTATTCCTTGTGTTTCACTTCATCTGATGAGGAAACCCTACAACATATATGTATCCAACAGCAGCACATACATAAGGAAAAAAAAGGAAAAAAATCACACAAAATTAAATGTAATCGATGACTACTAGAATGTATAATAATTGATATAGCCTTGTTGCTCGATATATATATCGAAAGCATGCATCAATGCATACATGATGGACCAAAAGCCCGGTCGATCGGCAACTATATATACTATAGGATCATGGAATAATATACGACGGATCGGAGGAACCACAATTCAAGCGGAGATGGATGCATATATAATGGAGATATGAATATACTACTATATATATGTATATCATTGGACGCATGCATGCATGCATGCTTGCAAGAAGGGATCATCGATCCGGCGAGTACGTCGACGGAGATGCATGATGGATGTTGGATGGACGATGCAAGAAGAAGAGGACGGAGTTCTTACGTTCATGGATGGATGCATATATAGATGATGATTGATATATTTTTTTTTGCGAAAAAAATGATGATTGATATGATGATTCATGCGGCGGCTGCGTGTGTGAATCCGAAGGCGATGTGCGCCATCCGTCCGTACTCCCTGTCGTGCGCGGCGACGGGGATTTCCTCCTCGCCCTTCCAGGCGTCCTCGCAGCTCTCGGAGGCGCCCATCGCGGCGGTGAGCTGCTCCATGGCCTTGCCGTAGATCTTGGCCTTGAGGTTGTCGAGCGCGTCGCGGAGGAGGTCGGCGGCGCCGCCGTACTGCTCGAGGCAGTGGTTGAAGCGGGCGCGGCGGGCCTGCGGCGACGACGACTGGTTATCCGCATCCAGCTCGGCGAGGTCGTCGATCTTGGACTCGGTGCTGGCGGCGTGGTCGATGGCCATCTTGGTGGCGAGCACGGCCAGCCCGTGCATGTTCTTGTTGCCGGCCTCCTTGCTGCGCGGGTCGGCACCCAGCGACGCCATGCAGTGGTCGTAGTCCACGCCGGCGTGCAGCTCCGACGCGCCGCGGCACGCCTCCTCCACGCTCACCGGTGTCATGCACTCGCGCGGCGGCTCACGACCACCACCGTCGACGTCGTCCATGGCAGGCATCATCATCGGATCAATGGCACCAGCATCAGGCACCAACTCAAACTCCACCGCCTGCGCAACACCAAGCAGCAGCAGCAGCAGCAGGCAGAGGCCGAGGACCAGCACAGCAGGCCGGACGCTGCTGCTAGCACCACCACCACGAATCGTCGTAGCACCCATCATCGCCATTTGCGACCTAGCTATTACTTACTTACTTAGCTTGGATATGATGGACGATCAACTATCTAGCAGTGCACTCTGACTCTGCACTGCACCTGCCTGCTAGATCGAGAGAGAGGCGCTACGTACACCCACGGAATTAATGGTATCGATCGAGGAACGACGAACCAATAGTAGAAGAATTGAAGAAGAAGGGATATGATATGGTGGATGGATCGGAAGCAGGCCGGCTTGACGATGTCGAGGGAGCTGCATGCGGCCGGGCAGATATGGAGGATGGTCGGAGCCAAGTGTGAGGCGGTGAGCAAGCCTCGCGCTAGCTCGATCTTCATGGACAGGACACAGCTGACGACGACCTCTTCTTCCGGCCGGCCTCTTCCTCCTCTCGACGCATGCATGGCTATAGCTATCTTTCCATCCATCGTTGAATGCTTCAGCTGCTGCTATTTTAAGCCAAGCTAGGTCTTCTTCTTCTTTAGGCTCCGTTTGGCACGTACAGCAATGACTTTCAGAAGCTCTTTTCTTAACCAAATGGGATATATTGTACTTCATAGCTGAAATTAAATACGCTTCTCTTTTTTTTAAAGGTCTGGTTACCCGGCCATATATTGATAAGAGAGGATAAGAGTTTTACATCATAGGCGTGAGAAGCGCAGCCCACAGCAGTAGACTGCTACCGGAGGATATTGATATCATGTTTTCTAAATAAAAAAGAATTAGTTATGAATATTTAGAAAACAAACCTTTTTTTGTTTCCAGGAAATACAAAACCACATGTCAAAAAAGGTTTGTATTTCCTGAAAAAAAAAAAAAAACTTTTTTTTCGTATCGGGTATACACCCGTTTTTCATTAAGAGGAAGATAAATAAGTTATAGAATTAGATCCTTCTTCTTTTCTTCTCAGCACATATGCAGAACCGCTGATGCAACTACAACTACACTATATATATGTCTACTGTAGAGCAGTGGCTGTTAATTAGCAGTAGCAGCCAAAGCTAGTGCTCAATTGGCTTTAATTTACTATATTCTACTATATATATTTACTGGGAAAAGAAAAGAAAAGAAAGCCGTTCGCATATATATGTTCGCCAATACTTTTTTTTTCTTTTTTAGTAGATGGGCCATATATCTAAGACTACTATGCACGCATAATGGGAACAACACTGCTGATTGCTGACTGAACTAAAGCATTTTATATATTCCCTGCAAGCAATTAATAAAAAGGTGATATTTGGACTCGTGCATGGTCCACCAGCCACAAAACACGGTTTTAATATTTTAACCATTAATTCCTACCTATTGCATAAAGATGAGCAACGGGTCGGCACGGACCCGTACTAGGCACGCATGGACCCGTATGGTCTGCGTGCCACTGGGCCGTGTCTCCACAGGCCACTGTGTCTACCTGACGGCCTAGGCACGGCACGTGGGCCGCTTTTCGGGCCAGGTCGACTCGAAAAGCACGAGGCCCAATAGTCCTTTGGTCCGACCCATGACCCGCTATATAAAAAACACCAAATTTAATTTAACAAAGCATAAATACATTACATTCAAGTCACAGACATTAATACTTCACAATTCACATAACACAATATACTCTCAGATTATATTTCACTTGCAAAAAGTCACAAGTTTCACAAGTCACTAATACTTTAAGTTTTACAAATTCTCTGATACCGGGCCAACACCGTGCCTGCTGTTAAAAGCGGGCCGTGCCGTGCCGCCCAGCGGGCCGAGAGGTCGGCCCAAGCACGGCCCGCTATGTGCTTCGGACCGGCCCGGGTCGTGCCGTGCTCGGGTCAAGCCAAATCACCGTGCTTTGGGCCATGCCTTTGGCCCGCAAGCTGCATGCTCAACTTTACTACTGCACGAAACTATATATAACATATTTATTATATAAAATTAATGGCATTTGAAATATCTAAACATCAAGAAATATGTTGTGTGCTAACTCGAATTGAAGTATTTATGGATCATTGAATTTTGATTTGTAGTCTCCAGAATGCACACTTGTATTAAGTACGGAGTACTACTGTCTACTAGTCACTGACTGGGAAACGGAAGTAAAAATGAAGAAAAAAATTAATTAAGATACATACATACACATTATGATATGAGACACAGACAGTAGTATTAGTATACTCACTCCGTCCCTGAAAGCTGCAACTTCTAGAGTTGTCCTAAGTCAAACTTTTAAAACTTTGACCAAATTTATAGAAAAAAATGCTAAGATTTATAGTACCAAATTCATACCATTAGATTTATTATTTAATATATTTTCATAAGATACTCATTTTATGTTATACATATTGATACTCTTTTCTATAAAGTTGGTCAAAGTTAAACAAGTTTAACTGGCACGGATTCTAGGAATTGAAGCTTTCAGGGACAGAGGGAGTATATAATAATAATCATCCTTATGATTTCACTACTAGCTGCTCCTTATTATTGTTGATGTCGGCCTCTTCATCATCTGCTTGATGTTTGCTATCTGTGCAGCATGCCGCCGCGGCATCATCCTTCTTTCCCCACAGCAGAAGGTAGAGCCCAAATATCATGAGCGCGGATCCTAGAACACTGTTTTTTTTTTTTGAATTTTTCGTTTGTTTTGAAAAGGAAAAGCTCAAACTTTGTCATGCTCGCACATAAATAGACAGATAGGATGCATGAATAATGTTCAGGTACCTGCCAAGATATAGTTGCTCATGGAGGAAGAAGAAATCGATGACGGCCACCATGATCTGGATGACGGGGATGAAGGCTGCAGTGAAAACTGGACCCCTCTTATGGACGCACCAGGTCATTATCAGGAAGCCTGCTGCAGACGCCATGATTCCCTAATAATACCAATATATATTATATATGAATATTATTCTATATATATATATATAGCGTATTCTACACCCTAGGTGTAGAATAATATTCTACACCGCAAGTCAAAACTGAGTACAAAAAATATTGAGCAGTACTGGAGAGTGTTCAGTATCAACTTGTCCAACACTCAGGACCATGAAATACTGAACATTACTAAAACACAAATACTGAGCGATACTGAATTTTGCTCAGTCTAACAGTTTGGTGTAGAATAGTATTCTACACCTAAGGTGTAATATATATATATATATATATATATATATATATATATATATATGTTTCAAATTTTATTTTGAAAAAAAAATCCATTTCTCTGAGTTTGATTATTTCATACTCCTATGTATCAATGCAACTTACATAATCCTTAATTACTAGTTACACTTCCCTACATACATTCCTGTGATCCTAACAGTCTAGTCATGCATAATGATGAAATATTTTTCATTTTATTTCAGAACAAATAAATAAATAGTCGCCAAAAAAATTATGATATAACATGGAAAGTTATGTGGACGACAAGTGGAGTTAACATCTTTGAGCTTATCAGGTTTTAGTGTTCAGTTCTCTATTAAAAATAAGGTTAGTTTTCATTCCCATATATAATCCACATTCTGTTCCCACGTACGTTATAAATGATACCCCAAGTTCTTGTTTCAGGAACAGGAACATGGCTGCTAACCGTTAGTGCAAGGGATACTAATAATGGAGAAGATTAGGTTTAATAGTATTTTCTCCACTTGTTGGACAAACTGTGGTCGTCGGTGCTACAACCATTTTCTTTTATGGCACTCAAATTTATTGTGATTAGGGCACTCATAATACAAGACTCTACCATAGAGTCCAATATAATTAATTACATATTATTTATAGTATTTTGCTGATGTAGCCGCATATTTATTAAGAAAAAGGTAGAAAAAATAAGACTCCAAGTCTTATTTAGACTCTAAGTCCACATGGTTCGAGGTAATAAATAACTTTAGACTCTAAGTTATTTATTACCTCGAACCATGTGGACTTAGAGTCTAAATAAGACTTGGAGTCTTATTTTTTCTACCTTTCTTAATAAATATGCGGCCACATCAGCAAAATATCATAAATAATATGTAATTAATTATCTTGGACTCTATGGTAGAGTCTAGCACTGGGAGTGCCCTTACCACTCTTTCCAAAAGGAAAAAGCAACTTTGACCTAGATTTGTTAAGTAATATAATAACCATCATGGTGACTGGCTAGGGACGATAGCTGCTTGGCCTTTATTCATGCCTAATATAATAAACAAGAAGGGTTTGTGTAAGTTAAGCTCATCAGATGATGATATCTTACTGAATACAATATTGTGACGATCTCCAGCTTGTTTGTGACGATCCACACCGATGTGTGTCTCTGTATCGTCACCGTCAGCGCTCCTGCCTGCAGCGTGCTGATGAAGAACATGAAGGCGGTGCTGGAGTAGAGCGCCGGGTATTTCTTGGTCAGCCTGCTTTGCAGCAGCAACCAGAGGGAGAAGAAGAGGCAGTTTGCCAGTAATGCTACAGTCCCCAGCATCCAGATCTTCTTGTCGTCGTTGCCAGCTGCTTCTACTACTTGTACTGCAGCTGCTTGTTGAGAGGAGGAGGCTGAGGCAGCAGCAGGAGGAGGAGTGCCGCTGGTCTGGTGTGTCACGGCCACACCCTTGTAGAGGCTCAGCAGCAGCACTCCTCCGAGCGACAAGAGCGTCCCGAGGATCTTGGCACACCCTGCTTTGCTCTTCATGTTGAGCGACTCCACCCTGAAGAAATTAAACATACATATATTATGTAATTAATTATCTGCTGGCCAAGCGTTGTTGTTGAATACACAGAGTTCAATAAGACCACTGACAAACCGTAGAGCTATGGCAATGACGAAGGTGAGAACAGGAGCCATGTTGGCAAATGTTATGGCGAAAGTCGCAGTTGTGAACTTGAGCCCGTAGAAGAAAGTGTACTGGGCGAGGGCAGCACTGCATGGACGACGTAGTACACATTAAGAAGAAGAATCTAATGATATCCTATATATGTGTGTTAGTTAGTTTTACCCAAGCGCTGCGCTGAAGAAGTGGTACACAAAGATCTCTAGCGTGAACTTAGGCCTTGTGTTCCTGAAGGAAATTAAACAAGGACAACACAGCTAAGAACATAATCAGCAAATACATATGTGTGTGTGTGTGTGTGTATAGCTGCATCAGTTAGGGAATATCACAGCATGTAGGTACATACTCACCGTTCTTTGAAGTAGGCTATTGGCGCTAGGAAGAGAGTGGCCACCAACTGGCGAAGAGTGATAAGGACCAGTGCGTTGAGCCCTTGCTCCAGCGCCTTCTTCGCTAGCGCTGTCATCACAGCAGAGATGAGGTTGAAGACGAGCATTGCCATAACCGGCTTCCACTCATCCATGTCTCGGTGTCGCATCATCCCCAACAATATGAGTATATATGACTAGATGTGTCAATGTGTTGTGAGATCGATGCTTCTCTCTATATATGTTCATATTGCAAAGCAGGTCCGCCGGTCATGGATGGGACTACATGTACCCTTCCACTTACCAATGTCCCTGAACGAAAACTAAAGCGACGGCTCTCGTTCATTCTGAGGGAGAAAGGTATATGCTATGAGGAGCATCCCTAGTTGCTCGATCTCCAGTGAAATCATAACATCATGATTCAGCCAAGCACATATTTTCCTGCTTTATGCATGGTCACTGTTGACTGCATAAGTTTTCAAGAAAGTGAAGAAAAGCTGTATATGCACTCAGCTTACAAAATTTCAGGGAATTGAAAAGCTCCTCACAGTCAGCTAGCTGGTGTGTATGTGAACTATTATCCTCACCTTCTATCTATATTATATATAAAAAGGGTACGGTAGTGGAGTGTGCTCATCTTGTGTGTGATATATATAGCTCTTTAATTTGCATCACCCATAGGTCCTCTATATTATACCATTCTTCACCTATATATATATATATTATATTATACAAGTTTTCTGCATTACTGCAGCTGTACTGTTGTACCACTACCATATTGAGTAAGCAGTGCTTTGATTTTTATAAAGAATTAATGCTGAAATCTGTAAACATGAGTTTCAGAGGAGAGGGGGAAGGGCCTAAAGAATTACTGACAAAAGCATTGTCCTTGAGGCAGTTGAGGTGGATCAGCATCTGTACCTGATGAACTATCTACCGCCAGTGCTCGACATCGACAGGAAAAAAGAGCATAGAAAATCTGATGCAGTGGTACAGTGATACCATTTTAAGGTTGAGGCACAGATGGTACATTTATTAGTGTGCACGTGGTCCGCTCTGATTGCTCAGTCAGTGGTTTAGTGCTTTGGAGGTGGGCGGCAAAAACTAGTAATCCATTCATATCTGTTGTATAACATCATTGTGTGCTTAGTAGGATTTACACTGTCAGAAGTTTGAAGCCGAAATTAGTAGGAAGGGGGATAGATTAGAATGGAAATTTAATGGTATAGTACCAGCAGTATGTAGCAACTTGGCACTGAATCATTTAAACAAACTTGTCGTAACATGGCACTACAACGTGAACGCAGATAGCTGCAGCAATGTATTACTATAATCCACTTGACATTTCCATTTCAAGGACGAACGAGAAAAGAATTGACTTGCATTTTCCTCATATTTTTGTCAAGAAAAAACTGACAGTAGTAGGTAAGCTCAAACAGCTAGCTCTTCCTCAAGAGAAGGGAAGGAGACAGAGGGCCCCCAATGGCAGTCAATCGCACTGCCACTGCAGGTTAACTCCATGCAAGTGACTTTTGATGTGACCCCATATTTTGCCGCTCAAGTGCTATATGCTGGCATAAAACTTGTCTTTTGGTGGATAGTTGTATACACTTGCCACCTTTCAGTTATCTATTATATATGCCGATTCTTAGTCTAGTGCTGATGACATTGCAGTCATTCATATTCTACTACTTAATTAGTGCTGCTTCTTTCCTCATTAGATGGATGATATTGTATCTAATCTTTTGTCCCTGACTAAATCACGATGTGTTACTAAGGGCCAAATATATCAAAGCTGATTTGGCTAATCATGCATACTTATTTATCTTTGCCATCTGAAGTAAGAAAAGTGACCTAGGCCGACGACCGCAGCGATGATCTGAGTATGGCTCATGGGCATGTAGCTTATCCCTGACACTCCCAGTCCCTGAAAAAAGAAGAAAGCAAAAATTGCAAATAAGTCATCTGAATCCATCATTCACGCGTTATGCTCTTTGGATTGGATGGAGATCAAAAGCTAGTACTGTAGCACTGGCCAGACTCGGTCTTTATCGTCTATGATATATGCTTTGTAGGTGAGGTGAATATATGTGTGCACCCAGCACCATTGTCAGCCAACCTGCCATTACCTCTATATGCATCAGGGCACGAGCAAGCGTTCCTGTAATGCTCCACTACCAAAGATTCCAGAGTTGGACACCATGGTACAGTGCCAGAAAGAGAATGTGTTTCTTGTCTGCCATTTCTCTCTCCTTGGAATTAGCTTCAGTTGCTTACTGTAAACGAGGGAGATTGGTGTAATAATAGGTTCGATGATTGTATTGAGGCCTAGCTAGAGAGATTGCTCACTGCTCAGTATATTCAAGGAATAAGAAAACAGTGTCAAGATGAACCCGCCCAATACATGTTAATTAAGCACTGCCTTCCTTGCCTTTGTACACAAATGTCATTAGCAGGTTTTTAGTTGAATTCAGGAGATACTGAAAATATCACAAAACAACACACAATTGTCTTTTATATATATATAAAAAATTGCATGCCATTGGAAACCCTAACGATGTATAACCACAGCTATCCATCGACCTTTCAGACATGTAGACTTTTATTATAGTTCTAAAGCGACGAGACTTCAAAGCTGAACACTGGAAACAGTATACGGTGGCATAAGATGCATGCAACATATGAGTGCCATGTGCTCTTTTTTGCATAGTGGAACAATCTGGTTCCAGTCATCAGAGCAAGCAATTGGAAGTGGAGCAGAGGGTAGACAGACAGCATAGCAGCCTCACCATCTGCTACCAGTTGACGAGGAATGGTACAAAGTGCATCCATGTTGGTTGCATTCAGAATTTCAGATAACTGTGGGCATCAGATGTTGTGACTGTTGAGGCTGCTGTAAGCATGCTACCGTCATCAGGTTAAGAATCTTGAAATCCCTGCAGCCACGGGAGCATTCCATCAGGGCAAATAATTCAGAGGTTAGCCCTTTTGTTTCTTGACCATTCCATTCCATCAAAGGCTCAGGATCATATTATCTTTGTCTCATCGTGTTCCTGCTGTCCATTACAAGATTTATATAGCTCATCACTGCTACAAGAGAATCATATTTCTGTTGTTTGAGATCTTGGCCCCTCCAGGACATCTTATCCAGTCTTTTGAACGACGCCACTGCTTCACATCCATCCATTAAGACACATTTTCTACTGTAACAAGGCATAAGGTACAAATCGTCTACAGGAATCTCTCAAAACATATTTTCCCTTTGCATACAATGAACGCCAATGTCAACTACTAGTACAATGTTTGCATCTACATCGCAATCACTTGTTATTTCAACAAGCAGTTGAAATCTTCCAACCAAGAATGGAACATGAGTGGAGGTACTTGGGTGAACACAAAAATGTGCTCACAAACAATGTTGATACCATAGGAATGCCACCTCCAGTTACATAATAACATCCTAAGACAGTATAAAATTTCAGTATCCAATCAACTTTCGAAGATGTAATTAACTGACTCAAAAATACAGCACAAAAAAGACATCCGCTAACACAGCTTTTGGTGTAGCACTAGAAACAAAGGGCACCTCACTGCTCCTCGGAGATGGGGCCCTTATCACTCACATAGATACCGTCCAAGAACTTTCTGATATCCTTCTTCTTGACATGGCATTTCTGTTTAAGATAAAAGATAAATTTTATTAAGGATGATAGTTCAGGACTTCTGATAAGATGCATGTTTGCAGTGACCATAATTGCAGAAAGAAAGATTTCTTCTCATGGAAGACCAAACGCCATCCATTAAAATATTGAGGTCAACTTATTCCATTGAATTATATGAATTCTTGGCTGACATACAAGATTGAAATAGTAATTATGATAAAGAGCACTTGTGGACAAGGTCTAAAATTAAGGTTCAGTTAGCAATATGACACTATATTGGTGGGAATGGAACATCACACATCGTTATACATATACTATACTAAGTCTTAACAATATGGTAGAGCGTAAGTAGATGAGATTCACATGTCAAAGGCTAAAACATAGGATGTACAATGCAGTCAAGAAATAGAGATGAAAGGACTCTAACCTGATTTATGAGGGCAGCAGAGCGAGAGACAAGCTCAATATCGTTGCCATCAAGAATAAGCTCATCCTTGACCTTCTCTGAACGCAAGATGGTCACACCTTCAAGCATATCAACCTTCCTGACCTATGGAGGGAAAGGAAATCAGATTGTTTTGACATCAATATCAAAGCATTCAACCACATACAGGAGAGCCACTAGGTAAAACAACATTGAAATGTAGAACATTGCATAATCGCAGAATGCCATAGTACAACATAGATTTAACTTTAGAGTTGGTCCCATAGTATGTACAGAATGCAAACTAGGTCTACCAATTCAAATACACAATGGATTGTGTGAAGGGGCTCTATCAATCATCATGTACAATAAGTACATTACAGCTACAATCGCCCATGGCCCCGGACAGGAGTCTCTGATCGCTTCGAGCTCACTTGATTCTAAATGAATCTGACAAGAGCAATGACAGAATTGACAGGGCCAACCTACGACGCTTCCGTCGAACAGTGTCAGCACTTGAATTGCAAGACCTCCACCTACATGGGAGGCGCTTCACATGGAGCCACGAAAGGGAAAACCCGACCCTTGTTCGCCTCGACAGGGTCCTTGTCTCCATCGAGTGGGAAACAATGTTCCCAAATGCGCACTTGCGTGGTCTCGGCTCTGAGGCATCAGATCATTCTGCGCTCTTGCTCCAAACCAACCTGGGTAGCTGGTGTAAGGCGCGTTTTCACTTTGAGGCATTCTGGCCATCGTTCGATGACTACTGCGAGGTTGTGGCAGGGGCCTGGCAATGCCCACTGAACGTGCACAATCCTTTTAAAAGGCTGGACTACATGCTACGAGCACTCGTGCGGAGGTTGCAGAGCTAGTCATCAGGCAGGATAGGCGAAGTCAGAGCCCAGCTTCTCATCGCCAGAGAGCTTGTCCTACGGCTGGATGTGGCACAGGAAAGACGGCAGCTGAGTGAAATGGAACAGGGACTCCGGAAACATCTAAAAATGCAGTGCCTGGGCCTAGCCTCCCTGGAACGAACCATTGCACGCCAACGATCCCGAGTAAGGCAGCTCAAGGAGGGAGACGCCAACACAGCATATTTCCACATGATCGCGAGAGGCCGCAAACGGAAAAACTTCATCCCGGTGCTCACCATCGATGGGCACACCATAGCAGAACACTCAGACATGGAGCTGGCACTGCACGTGCACTTTGTTGGAGTCTTCGGCTCGGTCCAGATAGACACCATCTCACCGAACTTCATGAGCCTCGGCGTCAACCAAATCGACCTATCCGAACTCGATGCTCCCATCGGCGAAGTTGAGGTTTGTGCCGCGATCAAAGAGCTGCCGAGTGACCGTGCGCCGGGGCCGGACGGATTTACTGGCACGTTCTACAAGACCACATGGCCTGTGATTCGCTTGGAGGTAATGGCTGCTGTTCGCGCGTTCGAGCAGGGGAATTCAAGGCACCTGAACCTCTTGAACAACGCAGTCATTGCTCTTCTTCCAAA
>Ga0182004_10000117_pt1 | contig 34604 bp, 24 predicted proteins | sample Sormic07211540_1_FD_120479 | JGI IMG/M metagenome (GOLD analysis project Ga0182004, IMG submission 120479) | Endophyte microbial communities from Sorghum bicolor roots, Mead, Nebraska, USA - 072115-40_1 MetaG | ecosystem: Host-associated > Plants > Roots > Unclassified | place: USA: Nebraska...
ACCAGATTGTCAGATCAATTTATCAAGACTTGGAATGGTCTCAGTTTGAGTATTTGTGCAATACAATTATACAAATTGCTTATAGTAAAATATTCTATCCGGTGATTGCTAAGTTTTGACATGATAAATGTGTTCCTAAATTACAAAAGTTAGTGCTAATTTAGTCTTCAATATTTAGGTCTTAATTTGTGGTTTTGCTCCTGGTTCAGTATTCAGTCTTGAACTTTTATGAACTTGACAGATAGTCCTCCCAGCGTGAGCACCAACCAAAAATAGAGAGAATATAATGTTACACACTAGAATGCTAACTTTATATGCACCCTTAATTCGTGATGGGAGAATAAATAAATTATATATGTATGTTCTTCTATCTGGAGCGGTTTTGTACAATAATCTAGACCATCTGAAACTTCTCAACATGAGTATTTTAATTTTCCTTTAGCCTTGTGTATAATTTAGTGTTTGCTTGTTTTCTTGGCATTGCGTGATAGACTGAAGATAGGTGCCTGATTTTGTTAGGTATTTTTTGTTTTATTATTTCTTTAATCGATCTCTACAATTTTGTTTTTCTTGCTTGTTTGTCCAGTAAGGCAGGTATACGCCTACACTAACTACAATCAAGTATTTCATTTTTTATGGACTTGTTACCAAGGTTACAAGACAAATGATGGGCATAGATCAGCTGTGTTTCTCAACTTTTCTACGTAGCATTTGTTAAAACTATATATATATTCCCAACTGAAGTACCGTAATTTTCATATAGACTTTTTTGTTAGTGGGGTAGGTTTGTTTTTTAGTTTTATGATTTATTTAAGTTTTGTATTTTTTTCTAAATGTCACCGTAGCGTTAGCACAGGCAACAATTTTGTTTTTCTTGCTTGTTTGTCCAGTAAGGCAGATATACGCCTACACTAACTATAATCAAGTATCTCATTTTTATGGACTTGTTACCAAAATTACAAGATAAATGATGGGTATTTGTAGATCAGCTGTGTTTCTCAACTTTTCTACATAGCATTTGTTAAATATAAATATAAATATAAATATAAATATATATATATATTTCCAAATGAAGTACCGTAATTTTCATATAGACCTTTTTGTTAGTGTACGGTTTGTCTTTTAGTTTTATGATTTATTTAAGTTTTGTAATTTTTTTTTCTAAATATCACTGTAGCGTTAGCACGGGCAATATACTAGTAGATAGTTAAAAAGTTGTAAAAATGGAACGGTGGTTCCATTGCCTTTTGAATAATGTTGTTATGCATTGTGAACACTTAACCTCACTATGTTATTGCAGAAAATGTTGAGCTTTAGATTTATCTTTATATCACATGCTTTCTTGCAATTAAAACTTGTTTTTATTGCAGTAATTGATCTACTAATGTGGGCATGTAATCTTTTTATATTTGCTATGTTTGTTATCTTCTATCACCCATAAAAATCTCAGCTTCAAATTAAATATTTGGTACACAAACAAATAATAATAAACATGTTTTAACTAGTCATTAACTATATATAAAACAAGCAGGATAAAAATGGGTTGAATCATAGCGGATAATGTCTTTTCCATTTTCTAATCCATGTTTTTTTATCGGATTAGGAGTGGATCGAATATTGTATGGATTTAGATGTGAATACAGATTCTTTAGGATGTTGGACATGGTATGGATTCAGACCGAGCGGAAGCAAACTTTTTTAAATCAGATAATACATGTTTTCATGTTGTTTTTTATGATGAAAAACAATTCATTAAAACAATTGCATCATTCTATTATAAGCATCGGATAATTCGAGTTTAATTATCTTGACAATCCAAGTTTAATTAATAGATAATGCATATCTGGCAAATTTCACTAATACCAAAACATACGACGCATCCGCATATAGTCAGATTTAGATCATCCGTATCCGCATGGATATTAAAAACACTTCTTAATATCCTTAAAATTCGGATTCAGAGTGGAGTAAGGATTATCCGTACTACTTTCATCCCTAAACAAGCATAAACCTAGGTAAATCTTTAACTCAGTTATACATGCTCCGCTGAAGCTTAAGCATACAATGATTAGCCTACCATAAAAATTTTACTATAATTAGAGCATAGAAGTTGTAGTTATGAATTGAACATAGAAACACATAGATCTACATGTACAACAAAAACTTTAAACTAAAGCATATCGTATTAAATATCTATTGATAAAATTGGATTTTCTTTTTATAATTTTCTAAGATTTTATTGACATGACCCAAAGAGCGTGCCAAATAAAACTTTCTCGAAAACTTCCTTAATAACCTTGCATGGGCCCTCTTAGGCAAAGAAACACCACATCAATCTCTTCAAATAGTTTATCAGACTTCAAATTCACTAATAAACATCATCGTTTCCCCCAAATCAACTTAAGTCAACTAGGGTCAACCCTAGTTAGCTATACTTGACTTAGAGAAAGATACTTTGAAATGGATGCCAAGTACGTACCCTTCCCAATTTCTCTAAAGGTGCTTATCAAACCTATAAGCAAAATCAATGGCCCTAATGTCAAGCCTATCTCTCTAAATCAAATCAAATTATCCAATTTCAGTGGTCTCATGGACCGTCAGGGTGTGCCAGGTCACTTGTTTAGTAGATTTAGTTTTGGTGAGCTCTCTCTTCCTCTCCCTTGGTCCCACATGTCAACACAAAGTACACACAAGCATCAACAATTCCAGCCCTTCCCCACCTGCTCTCTCACTTTTCCTCATTCCACGCTCTCCCTTCCTCTCTCTACAAGGAAGAACAAGATGAAGAGAGAAAAGAGAGGAGAATAAAAGAACTAAGAGACAAAAAAAGAAAAAGAAGAAGATCAAGGAAGTGCTCAACATCACCATCATAAGGTGAAGGTGGAGATCTTCATCATCATCCCCATCTTAGTGAGCTCAGGAAGCTCTTTTCTGATTTCTCTCACTTTTGAGAGCTCAATTTTCTAGGCTTAACTCCAATAATAGCCATCAAAATAGGGATCTCAAACAATTCCAATGGAGTATGACAACTGGGGCCCGCTTGTTACAGACTTAGGCCCCATTTGGGATCGTGTTTCTCGGGATGGCGGTCAATGGAATCTCATAATCCCGCCAAATGTAGCGCAGTACGTTCAATTTTTCCTACCGCCCCAACTCAAATACCACGAGAATGAACCGTGAACCCAATTTATGTATTGTGGCTCCCTAACCGCTGCTCGTCTACTACATTGCATAGCGGGAGATGTTGTCCCAAACAGGGCCTCAGCCAAAACACTCACAATCAGGGGTCATGGGTGGTTCTGGGGAGTCACTAGTAGTTGTTCGGGGCACCGACGGGGGAGTTGCTAGTAGTCGCTCGGGTCACGACTGAGGGATTCACCAAGGAGCGTGGAGTTGTAGGGAGCCACCAAGAAGTCACCGGTGGAGCCATGTCATAGTAAAGTCATTGGGCAAGCGAGAGAAGAATGCAAGCTTGTGGGGAAGTCACCGATGGAAGGTCCTAATATGACTAGATGAGGGTGAATATTCTATTTAAAAATTTACAAATTCACTAGAGCAAAAGGGTTAGTAAACTAAATGACAAAAATACAAGTTTGCTCTAACTCTATAAGGGTTGCAAATCATCTATCCAATAATTCTAGTTGCTATAATCTCTAGGCAAGCAAAGGCTAAGTCACTAAGACCTCTCGCAACTAGCTACACTAAATAGATCAACTAGGTGGAAACTAAACTAGCAAAGATAAGACAAGCTCTCATGACTAGTTACACTAAAGAGCTTATTGCAACTAGTTTCCGGAAATGTAAATGAGAGAAGTGTGATCTTTATACCATCATATAGAGGAGATGAACCAATCAATCAATGAATACAATATAAATACTGGGAAAATTCCAGTGGCAAGAGACAATCAATTTTTCTGTCAAGATTCATATGCTTGCCAACACGTGAGTCCTCGTTATGTCATCAACCAACACTTGTTGTTTTGGTGGCTAAGAGATGTTGTACGAACCTCGTTCACATGTTGGACACCATAAAAACCTACCCAGAAGTGAGGTAGCTCAATGACACAAGCAGTCCACTAGAGTTGCCTTTGGTGCTCATTTGGGAAAGGCACAAGAACCCCTCATAATCATCAGGAGATGGCCAAGAATAGTCACTGAGTCTTGCCATAACTCTTCCACTGCTCTAAGCCATCTAGGTGACGACAACCACCGAGAGTAACAAGAAATTCATAGCGCAAACGATCCTCAAGTGTCGTCATATGCAATCACACAAGCAAATGCACTTAGAATCACTCTCAATCTCACTATAATGATGAATCAATGATGAAGATGAGTGAGAGGTGTTTGTTTAGGCTCACAAGGATGTACCGCTAATGAAAATGTACAAGAGGGTGAACCAAAGTCGTGCCTCATCTATTTGTAGACCCCCTCAAAACAATAGAGTCGTTAGTCCACGGGAAGGGCGGTCAGACCTAGAAACATGGGGCATTAGACCGTTCGATGTCTGGGTCCGATGCCTCCCTCGACCAACCTCGAAGCGCCACACATCCCATTCAAACTTGACAAATGTTGCCATGACCAAACGGTCATTGACAGACCATCAGACTCGCAAATGTTAGTAGCATTGGATTGTGAGCAGGAAAGGTTTGATGCCTATGGTTTTTACACAGAGAGGTCTAGAGAGTGCGAAAACAATCACACCTGAGTCCGACGCCCACTGTCGGACCATGCCAGGGTCTGACGCCTGCCACGTGTCACCCCTCCGTCAAATGGTTCATGCCTGGCGCGCGCACCAAAACATTGCGGATGAATAGTGCACACATTACGCCCGACGGTCCTGCATGTGTGCCCGAGAGCTAGGGTAAGCCGTCGGACTCTGCCTGGCAGGGCTGACGCCCTCTGAACCAGGGTCCGATGCCCTTACAACCCCTCTTTTTCTTTTTCTAGCGCTGCAACCACTTCACTCTTGCTTCCAACTTGCTAATCACAAAGTATAGAACTTATGTGCACATGTGTTAGCATTTTCAAAGTATTTTACAAAGGTCAATGTTAGCATACTAGGTTCCTCATGCATATGCACGTATGAATTCACCTAGTGGCACTTGATAACCATTTAACCATGAATTACTCCTCTTCATAGTACAACTATCGACCCTAAGTCATTTACACCTTCTATGGTGTCTTGAGTGCAAAACAAAAATAGCCCTATAGGTTATACCTTTGTCTTCAGTCCATTTTTGTATTTCTCTTTCTTCTTTTCCAAGCTGAGCATGTGACCATCTTTTGGTCATCACCATCACCTTGATCACTTCATCTAGCTCCACCACTTGGAATGTATCAACCTCATCCAATTCACATACTTGGCATAGAGGTTAGTACTTAGGTTTCATCAATTATCCAAAATCAAACTAGAGCTTTCAACCGATGGTCACAGGTCGCGTTGGGGCGTCGTGGTGGTGAGTTGCATGGAGTCGCCAAAGTCGTCGGTAGTTACCAGGGGCACGACCAGGGAGTCGCTAGGCAAGCTAGAGAAAAAGAGGTCTGAAACCATCTTCAGGGCTTGCTTACAGCCCTAGGAATGAGGGCCAAGGGGAGAATTTAGATGCCCACCCAAATTTGAGGACTCTAGTAGGACCTTTGCTAGAGTTGTTCTTAGTGGAGAGCGAATTAGGGGCCAATCAACAAATACGGAGATCTATAGTGTTTTTTCTCCACTATCAGAAAAGTAGGGAGCTGATAGTCGGTGTTGCTGAAAACTGCTCGGCTAAATGCCCTCAAATTTTTGGGTTTCATATTTGTGTATTGGAACCTTAAATCTCTAGAATTTGTTGCTTGAATTTATTTGTAGCTTGGGTAAAATTATCCGGCAAGGGCCACACAATATATTACCCTTTCCATTTATTATTAGTCTGTTTTTGAACGTGTGAGCTTTTCCACCAGATTCCAAAACAAAGAAGTCAACCTGCTATTCAAAACCATGCATGCAAGAGAGAACAAGCCACCTTTCAAACATACACAGCATGACAACATTGAAAGCGTGCTCTGAAATATCTGGCTAGCATGCCAACGTTGAAACCCATTAACAACAGCAAATCACCAAGCAAGATGTCCCTTACATAAAACCAACCGCAGCACGAAATTAAGAAAAATTAATAAATAGATAGAGAAAAAGAAAAGCCAGTCAAACCCAACCACCTCAGCAGCGGGGTCGCCTTCCTCTCCTCCGGTTGTCCCCAGAAACCGTGTCCCCTACTCTCTCTCTCTCTCCTCTCTCTCTCTCTCTCTCTCTCCTCGATCAACAGCAACAGCGGCGGTCAGAAGCTTCCGTCGCGACAGCTCCCGACCTCCTGCCGGTCTTCCCCTCTCGTAGCCGGCGCGAATCCCGAGGCGGAGGAGGAAGAGGAAGAGGGGGGCGGAGTGGGGGCGGGCCCCCATCAGCCATGAGCCTCGCGGGCTCCGCCCTGGAGGCGGCGCTACAGGCGGTGGGGCGCGGCCTCGACGCAGCTGGAGACCACCGGCTGCTCTACTGCAAGGGAGCCGGAAGGCTCGTGGCGCTCGAGGAGGACCGTGCGCGGGACCTCCGTCTCCCCGACGGCGGCGTCCTCCCGAGCGTGCCCCCCGACGTCGAGGTCGAGCAGTGCCGCAGAGACCCCCAGCGCATCCGCCCGTTCCCCTCCGGCCCAGGCTCCGCCGTAGCGGACGCGCCCTTCGTCTGCAGCTTCGATAAGGTGAGCTGGGGTGCTTCGTCCCGGTTGAAAACTTCCGATCGGATCGTGCGCCGCTTTCTGTTCTATTTGTTCTGCACTTGTGATCCGAATTCTAGTCGATGTCCTGTGCTCCGCGGCGGTTTACTTCGCGTCGCGTTATGTGATTCTGATGCCTCTGTTGGCAGATGGCTGAGTATTTCAACTTGAAGTCATGCTTGTCCGAGACAGTACCGCTGGGTTCCTTCAACTCTCTGTTCAGCTTCACCGGTTCATGGAAGAATGATGCGGCGGCCACGAAGGCCCTTGCGATCGATGGCTATTCTCTGCCTCTGTTTCGAGTGAAAATTAGGAGTTCTGAACTGACACTGCTTGAGAGCGTTAAGCGCGCGATCCCAAATGTTTGGGATCCATCAGCATTGGCTAGGTCAGTAGGTAATCTTCTTATTTGATAGTACTGTTATCAGGATCCATTTCTGATCAGTCCCATTCTGTACAACTCCTAGCTTAGTACTTTACACACCCTATTAGCTTAAGCCACTTGCTAGCTGAAGCCTGAAGGTCTTGTTTCACTTGTCTGCAGCTTTATTGAGAACTATGGTACCCATATTATTATCTCTGTTACGGTTGGTGGTAAGGATGAGGTATACATTAAGCAGCATTCATCGTCCCAATTGTCAGAGCTGGAGTTCAAAAATTATGTGAGGGAAATTGGGAGGGAAAGATTCTCAGATGTGGAAAATAAGTCAAATGCAACTCCTATCAATTACAGCGAGAAGGTTAGCAAACTCCTTACTGCTTTCTTTATCTAAGTTTACTAGAGGTGTTTTGGCTACATTATTTGGTTTGCATGAATTGTTATACAACTGTTTGTTACAAAGTATAGTTTGTGCATTTTGGTTACTTTTTTATGAGCACTTGATGCATCTCTAAAAAAAGTGTTAGCTATTGTGAATAAACAGTTACAATCAGTTTTTTGAAGAAAAACTGTGGGGGAGTTCCCCTACAGCACTTCATTTTTTTTAATAAAAACAGAGTATAACATACGTACAGAAAGAAAAGAAAAATAGATTAGACAAGAGACCCTAGCCATTGGAAGACAGAAGGTTGAAGATCTTCTCTGACTTAACGCATTTGAAGGATGGATGTTCCTTGAATCTCGCGACCCAGAGGCTATGACTAGCACGATCTCCATAAAAAAAATCCATTCCTGAGTTTGTCTCGCTGCTAAAAGAATTGCAAACTTGAGGCTTGTCTCGCTGCTAAAAGCCTCCCATGCAAGTTAAAGTGTAAATCCCACTGTATGTTGAGAGTATTCCAGCACCGTGTAGCAAAAGGACAGGCAAAGAAGAGATGGTCAATATCTTCCTCCATGGATGTGCTGTTGCTTCTCCTGAGCTTAGTCATTGTATTTAGTCTGTCCACAAAAATAAGCGAGGCAAATAATTTAATTCTCAGAACATATTTTGATTTCCAGATCCTTCTGTGAGTATTTAATTCCCCTGAGCATATTTTGACATTCATAGAGTCTAAATTATAAAGTTTGCTGGAGGTTTAAATCTGATTTCCCCATATGGAGGACCGTTGGTTGATGGCCTGTGTATCAAAGGTCACCATAAGCAGGTGCCTGTGTAACTTCTGCAACTCAACGTAAACTTGCTGAGATAGTTGTAGCGTGAAGAGGGAGGCTAGGTCTGGTGTGAGAGAAGATTGTTTGTATGTGTGCATTCAGTGGGAAAAACAGAATTTGTTGAACTCATGCTGGAGGAGTTTCATACAGCTTAGCATTGTAGACTTATATGAACTGTAGATACCTTGCTAAGAGCATGCTGCATGCCTAGTGTTGGTTAGAAACAACAAGCTGATGAAAAGCTTGGTTCAGTAGCTCTAAACTACAAAATAGTGGGACCTTGTCAAATAAAAATGGAGAAAACTGCTCTATGCTCAATTTCCGAGGGTCTGTTTTCCTGTGTTCTGGCCAGCTGGATCCATTTGTTTAGTGCCCTCTATTCGAACCTAAAACATGGCGCACTTTCCACAGTTTGATTCCCAAACGTACAAAATCAAACCATGCTGGTCCCTCCCCCCCTCTCCACACACACACACACACACACTGGTGTTGCTGTAAGGAATATACTAGTATATGCAAGTAAGCACATAAGGTGCCATTTGGTAGCACTCTTGAGCCAGCATCCCCACTAGAAGCTGAGGAGCACTACCAAACACTGCCGCCTGCTCAAGCTCCACTCGTGAATTGCACAAATCGATTCACCGTTTTGAGACTGCACTCATGGAGCAAAATACCTACTCTCCTTTATTCACTCTGCATTCATGCGTTGGCCGAGCCCTCTCCACTTGGACTTCGCCACTGGCTGCGGCACCCATCTCTGTTGCCCACAAACCCTCGCTGCTGCCCACACCATCCCTTTCCAATGTCCGCTGCTCCCCCTGCTGCTACTCAAGGGCACTCAGGGCATGTATAACGCAGAGACGCTTACATCGACATTTAAAGAGAGAAGGCACAAAACATTATCTAGCAGTTCTAACTTACAATGGGATAGGCGCTTCTTTACTTGAGAACAAGTCAACAATAGTAGTTAATTAGTTTGTAACGGTAGGATTTGCTTCAAGCCCAGGCGCGCGACTTTGCACAAGCTTGTCGGACAGCACGAAGCGTCGAACGTTTGATTAGGCAGCGACGCTGCGTACAAAGCGCCCGTATTATGTCCACCATGGCAAGCAAAACCAGTAACCACCTACAAGCGCCTCGCCAGCTAGGAGCATTGTATGTACCCTCAGGGCAAGGTCAAGCAGGATTGCCTGCCACCACTGAGGCCAAGTTGGCAACCGCAGATCAGGCATGTGTTGCACTGCTGCCAGAAGAGTGTGGTATTCTCCAGACTAAGGCAGGTTTGCTTCTACGAAGGTGGAGCCAGGAGACTGTCATTTCCTGAAATCCACTTGTGAAGCTATACCAGATGGTTAACACAACAATCCGAGAGGAGCAGAAGCTAGAGCGGGTGAAGTTGGAGCAGGAGCACTACTAAATGGGCCCTTAATCACCTGGAAAACTTACTCCCAGTCATAACCTGCCTCTCCAATTAGTACCACCATGAACTCCCTAGCATGTGTTAATCTACTCACCAGTAACGGCAGTAAGGACAGAGGCACATAAAATTAAATCATATATGTCTTTGTAACTGATGTTTTAATGCGTGCATGTACAAGTAATGAGAGGCATTGTAGAGTCACCTGTAGATGGAACATGCACTCTCCCGACACCTGAACTGCCCACCATTCTAGCATTTATATGTAAACATTGATTAGCTGTTGCTTTATCCTTTACAGGATATGACAGTAATATTCAGAAGGAGGGGTGGTTGCGATCTTGTTCAAAGTTTTAGTGATTGGAAAGGAACTGTTGCCTCAGCACCAGATGTCATAGGCATGACCTTTCTCTCAATTGTCTCTCTTGTTGACGATATACCAGGAAAGAAGCACCTTGCTCGTGCAGTTGAGCTATACTTGACCTGTAAGACCTGCTGTTGATTGCTTATTTTGTTCTATGCAGTTATGCAATTCATTCGCCACATTGAATATAGTACATTTATAATGCCCTGAGCTTAAAGCTAACATATAATGTGATATCTCTTCAGTTATACTGTTTTGATAAGTTCTGTTTTACAGACAAACCTCCAATTGAAGAATTACAGTACTTCTTAGATTTTCAAGTCCCACTAGTTTGGGCTCCAGCCCCACCGGGTATTGCTGGTCACCACAGGAAGGAACCTGTCTGTCCATCACTTCAGTTTAGCTTAATGGGCCCAAAGCTCTTCATTAGCACAGAACAGGTAAAGGCTACCCCTTAAATCTGAACATATGAGTACAATGATTACTTTTTCTAATTTTACACTAGAAAGGCTATTTTAATTGTTCTCACGCAATGCTATTTTGTATTAACTTTTTTTTTGAGCAAATGCTATTTTGTATTAGCTGAGTCTATGAAGCACAGTTACCATCATAAACATTTTTCTACTGGGCTGAATAATAATATAATTCTAAAGATCAGGGCATGCAGAAGAACAAATATGTGTAAATTGCACCTGAGGTGCAAGTGTTGTACTTATGACGCATTATACTCATATAAAAAAGATATATTTTTAAGACAATCAATTTTTTGTGAACATGCTAACTCTGAATGAGACACATGCAGATCTCTGTTGGGCGTCGACCAGTTGTTGGCCTCAAACTGCTCTTGGAAGGAGCCAAACAGAATCGTCTGGCTATTCATTTGCAGCACCTTGGATCATTACCAAAGATATTCCTACCTCATTGGGACTCCCATATTACCATTGGACCTCCAAAATGGCAAGGTCCTGAAGAACAGGACAGCAGATGGTTCGAGCCAATCAAATGGAAGAACTTTGCTCATGTTAGCACAGCACCCATAGAGTACACTGAAACAAATATTACGGACCTATCTGGTGTTTATATTGTTACAGGAGCACAGTTGGGAGTGTGGGATTTTGGTGCAAAGAGTGTTCTCCATCTTAAACTTTTGTTCTCCAGGGTTCCTGGGTGCACAATTAGAAGATCAGTGTGGGACCACAGCCCATCAAGTTCTTCGATTCATAAAACAGACGAATCTTCATCATCCTCAAGTGATAATGCCAAACTTCTGAAGATCGTTGACATGACAGAAACATTGAAGGGCCCACAAGATGCGCCTGGCCACTGGCTGATCACAGGTGCTAAGTTGGGTGTTGAGAAAGGCAGGATTGTTGTGCGTGCAAAGTACTCCTTATTGAATTATTAACCAAATGTTTAAAGCATTCATTCACTCACTCTAATATTGAGCACTGTGTTTTAAGGTAGCATTTGTTCTTTTGTTTTTCATGTATGGCTTTCCGTCCCCCTTGTAACTTGATGTGGATCCATGCTTTTGATTAATGCCTTGAGTGAAGTAGCATGAAGATGTTTATGCTCAGTTCAAAAGTGTTTGATCTGGCATCAGTCATCTCTTCCACAGCCATACGATTGTGACAGTGAAAGTGATGTGTTCCATGAGTTTTGGCACTGGTGTTTTGCTCTCCAAATTCATCAGTGGAACATAACTAGTATATTCACCCCTGGTTACTAAGTGCTAACAGTTTTGTTGATTTTCATCAATTGGATTCATGTTGTACATCTGGGTGAGTCACTTTTTGACTGCGTGATTGATGGTCTGGCACAGATGAGAATGGCAGTGCATGGTTGTTGCATATTGGCATAATTCTCAGGTTCAACAGTTGATAATGAGTATGGAATTCTTCAAAGTTTGTTTTGTCTCTCATAGATATTGCCTGGTTACTCTACCAGACGGTTGGTGTGAACGATAAGTGCCTGTGTGGGTGAGGGGATGCAACATTTCTTTGTACTACTTTAACTTTTTTTTTTGGTTCACCCATTTTGTTGTGTATGTATCTAGGCACATTTTTATATTTATATGCATAGCAAAATGGATGTACTAAAAAAAATAAAAACGACTTATAATTTAGAACAGAGGGAGAGTATGTAACATGCATAAATGCTTCTTGAGATTCATGTATCCTTTTGTGCTAGTGTTAGCTAACTTGGAGTCTACGACATGCCGTTGTTGTGTTTGTTATTGTTCTAGAAGTAGCTATGCATGCTGTGTAGGTTATTGTTCAAGGAGTAGCTATGTGTCGAGAAGAGAACTGTGCTTTGCCTAAGGTCGACGGGGTAAGGGACGAGAAAAGAAAACAACCGGATCAAGGTATTCATTGTCTTTCGTAATGCAAGATTGTTACTATGCTGAAATTCATGTATCCTTTTTGATAGATCATATAAAAATATTATGTTGACATGTTTCCCAACTGTTTGGAAGTTGCTATTTATGCTTGTCTGTTACTCCACTCTTGGAATTTGGTTTGAAAACAATTGTGGTTTGTTCTTGCTCCTCTAATCAACATAACACTTCTAGAAGGCAACAAACACAATATGTTTGTGCACTCCACAAAAGGATATATGAATTTCAGAAACATTTATGTTGCATATAGGAGTGCAGAAGAGCGTGGTACTCCCCTGACCCACTCAGGCAGTATGACTGCTCTGATTAACTGACCAGTAGAGTACTAATGGAGGAAAGGTGTTACATTGAGTGTGTCTAGTAAGGAAACTATAAAGATATCACATGAATACTTACAACGAGCCGTTCTCATTGAAAGGTAGTGCAATCTCAGTCTTTGTAACTGTAAATAAAAGGGCATGTGCTCTTCTTGTTGCTGTTGATGAGTTGATCTTTTGGCATCTTTTTTTTGAAAAGTGGCAAGAGTTCTGTCTTTCAATTAAGAGAGAAAATAAGTTTAAACACAATAAAGATAAAGAGACTTCCCACACATATCCCAACCACTAGGGTGGCATGTAAGTTATATAAAACAAGTGTCGTCTTCTTAACTTAAAGTCTTGTTTTACTTTCATAGTCACTTCTTTTGCTTTCATGTAATGGTTTAAAAAAAATCTCTGATTTTGCTCTTTCTAGAGATTCCACATGACATAAATGGCCACGCTATTGAAATGCCATCGTTGCTCTTTTTCTACCTTTTGTGTCATTTTGTCCCACCAAGAACTGATGGACGATGAATCGTCCACATGTTAGATCATACCAGTGTCAAAGTGTTCCTAGACCAATGCTTGATACCAAACAAGTTTCTCAAAAGGACAATGGAGGCACATGTGTAGGGCAATTTCAAGTGGCACGTTGCACAGAACACAACACTCCTAGTGAGGCCACCCCTTGAAGCCAAAACATCCGTTGTGAGAATTTTGCTTTGTATGAGCGTCCACCAAACAACTTACACTTGTTTTCTATGCGAGCTTTCCAAATTAGGTTTGGTTGTATCTTTAACATGAGTCTTGGAATTGAACCTAGTACGCTAAACATATGGAACATTGTCCATCTGGCATCCATCTCTAGGCTATTGACTCTCTTATCTTGGGCTACAAGTGAATATTTTGAAGCCTAGTCCACAATGAGATGAGCTTCTCAATTTGGATGGTTGTTGTAATGTTGTTGGATAGTGTCTGAATCTAGGCATCATTGCTGAGCTTTTGCTCACTAGATTTGTTTTTCCTTTTAACTTGTTCGAATAAGTGTGGTGCCAATTTTTTTTGTGCTTCCCATCAAACCGATTGTGGTGCCAAAACCATGCTTTCCTACCGTTTCCCACCATTATTGTGGTGGATGCATCGTACTGGAGTCAATTAGCTGCATTGCAGGGCACATTATTCGTGTCCACGATTTAGAGTCATACACCCATTCTTGCTATACCAATGAAATCATACAGTTCTTCCAAACTTTTCAAAGTCAATGACTCCCAACCCTCCAAGGCCTTTTGGCTTACTAAATGTTGGCCAATTGACTGGCCAATGGACACCATCTGTGTTGTCATCCCATTAACTAGACAGTGGCCACCATGGAAGCATTTGTGTTGTCGTCCCCTTTTCATAAAAAACTTCTAATTTATCAATTTGTTTTCTTGTTCAGACCGCTAGGGGGAATACTATCAGATGACTACCTGATAACATATGTTCTTTCCATCCTAGTAGCCCTTTTTTATTTGCTCGATGAGAGGTTGTACGTGACTTTGCTGCAACGATCTCGTGTGAAGTTGCAATCCTCGGTAATGGCATGGAAAAGTACCTCGAGTTCCGGGGAAAGGTTGGAGCACATGCTCAAGATCTATTCTTTTTATAAAGGAAGGTTTTATTAAATTCTCAAAACATTACATCAAGATTATACAAAGCCTTGAAAATATACTTCCGTCCTCTGCCTAACAAAGAGGCACAACACCACAAAAATAAAAGGAGATCGACACATTCTAGTGACTATCAATTCATAGACTAGATTCATGTGCCTAGGAGAAAATATCCTTGGCCACCTGCACCAACTATTGCAAGACCACCGCAACCAAGTCTTAAGAAGCCACCTTCTTTAGAATAGCCCAAGTATGTAGCCACTGAATAACCAAATAGATAACCTACACAAGAAGAACATGTTTTTTATTTTAGAAAAGTGACCAGTAAGTAGTAGCCGCTCCAAGCATAAGTAGTGGTTTTAATTCTGTACTAAATCCTCCTTACCAACCACCAAACAAGTGAGGAACAGTAGCCACCTGAATAATCAACCAATAGAACAAGCTAAGTGGCATTCAAAAAACAGGTGCCTAATTATCTCAGTTGTGCTTAGTAAGATTAAAATTAGTCAATACAATTCCTCTTCACAAATACCACAAAAAGATTTTGATTTTTAATGGGGCTTAAGTTTCCATAAACTTTTGTTATAATTGGGGACATCGACATTTACTAATGCTTGGCAGTGTGATTTCACTTAGAATTGTCTATTTGGGTGTAAATTCCAATGAAAAACAGAGCTCTAGAGAAAATTATATGTTAGTAATGTGTGCTAACAAACTATTCCAAGCTACTAACTTAGGACCTGTTAGATCCCTGCGCCAAGAGATTTGGTGGGAAAACGGCAAGCACTTTACCTATAGTCACATGTTTGGACTTGGATATTGTTCTTGCAAAGTTGTGTTGCCAAGCCATTTGTCCTCCAAGAACCTCACTTGTGGTCCATCCTTAACCACAAATGATCTAAAGCGTTGAAAATCTCGCTTGACTTTCATGAGAGAAGACAAAAAATGGGAGTCCCCACTCTACAATTCTACTTGCACTAGAGGTTTAGAACCTAGATATTGTCTCAGAGGATTTTCTTTGCTGCCAAGTCCCATCTATGGTGAGGAGTTTAAACAACTATTTGCAAAGCAGAGCAATATTTTTAACGTTCAGACCATAAATTCCAAGGCCTCCTTGGTCTCCAGGCTGACACAAAATGGTGCACTTAGCTAAAGGATACTTCTTTTTTTCCCATCACCTCGCCAAAAGAATCTAGAGCAGAATAATCCAACTTCTTCAGAACACCCTTTGGCAATGCAGAGAAGGACATCATATACATCAAAAGGCTACTAAGCACTGAGGACATCATATACATCAAAAGGCTACCAAGCACTGAGTTTATCAGTATAAAACGTCCTCAGTGTTTTCCTCTCCAACTACTCAAATGTTTCTCAAACCATTCCTCCACACTTTTTCAATTTGCATTTCTTAGTTTTCTATAATGTATAGGAATACCTAAACAATGCATTGGGAAGGCACCAGACTTGCAGCCAAATAGTGATGTGTATCAAGATCTATGTTATCACACCACTATTTGGCTGCAAGTCTAGTGCTTTCCCAATGCATTATTTAGGTATTCCTATACATTATAAGAAACTAAGAAATGCAAATTGAAAAAGTTAACGACATCTCTGTTGATACACATAAAAGCCAAATATTTGAGTAGTTGTTTGATACACTAAGATCTTGATACACATGAAAGCCAAATAGTGATGTGATAACATGATTAGATGTGTGATAAACCGAGAACTTGGAACTATTGTATTTAAAATCTCAACTTCTTATAATATTGTCTTAGTATTTTGGATACTAGAGGACATTTAACCAATTATATGTGTATATTTTTTATAGTTGTTTGAAATTTAAGCTACTGCAATACAAAATCGTCTAATACGTCTAGACAAGGTTGATGACTATCTTGTGTCTAGCCTCGGATTGACGAAGATTGACGCATCGTCTACATACACGGATGTCCTCGACTTCACTACAGATGGGAGCTACGTGAGAATGGGGCACTCCCAATACTAAAAACTACGTATAGTTTCTATACTCATTAATTCTTATAGACACTACATATAGAAACTATGGTGCCAATGGATAGTTTCTATAGAATATTTTTATATCCAATCACATTCATTCTTTCTCCATTCTTAGCCAATCATACCACTTCATGTCTTGGATTTTCTGTAGACATGGTTACTAACTTAGACCCAGTTTCTATGATTTTTACTCTCTCTCTCTCTTCAATAACTACATTGCCACATCAGCAAAAGGCTTAGGTGGTACTGCAATTAATGTCTATAGAAACCACTATGGTTTCTGCATTGGGAGTGCTCTTAGGCCATCCTCAATGGGAGTTTCATGACACAGTTTTCAACACATCAATATTTTGCAAACAGTGCATAGGAGTTTCATGGGGATGAAACTTTCTCTACTCCCATGAAACTCTTATCATCTCTCTCTTCGTTAATATAGCGCCACATCAGCATATTTAATGTGTATGAAACTCTAATGAAATCCCCATTGAGACTGGCCTTAGCGAGATCCAAATGCAAATGGTCCATGACAATAATGAATAACATGGGTGATAGGGGATTTCCCTGACCCACCAATACGGGATACTGATATGATATGGATATGGGGATAGGGTGATACGGCATTTTTCAAAATTCCTTGACGCGCTCCGCGGCATCTTTTGCCATATCATCTGATGGACCTTAGGAGATGCTTCAAATTGACTTCCTTCCGCTTTGCCAGCAATTTTGCAAATCGTATCCTCGACCTTAACAGAAACGTAAGCTGAATTGATTCTAGAGAAATTTTCTTCCGGCTATATATACTATTTTTAATTTCATTGCAAGCTGTGCTCCGTTGGGACCTGTTGCAACTCTTTTAATTTAGAGCAACTCCAACAGATATGTTATCCATGTTATCTAGACTATTTTTACATTTTTAAAGTGAAAATTAAAGTCCAATAGGTATGTTATTCGGTTTGCTAAAATAGCAAGTTTGCTATCCCTAAACTTTCGCTTGTCATATATAGCATATCGTTCTCACTAGCTATCCAATACAAAGTCTGTTGTGAAACTCTTTGCTTTGAGTGAGTTTTTTATTTTATACAATGGCTAAATCTTGTAGTTTAGAATATAATTTTACCTAATCTCTTATGCAGAGTTGCAGGCTGGGAGAATTCTTAACCAAAGATTCCGGCCTCCTGCTTTCTTGTGCCCTCTGACTTGGTGTTTCCGCAGGGACATTGTCGAGACGTCTCCGTGGAATTGTGGATTAGTTTTATATCACAGTGCTGTCTTGCAAAATCCATCATATACCAACGCCGGCCCTGGCAGCAAGTGGCAAGCAATGCTCCAACCAAATGTCGCGCTCTCGAGTACTGTTTCAGTGTTTCTGAAACACCTTTTGCTTCGATTTGATCGGCACAGTGAGGAATGAGAGTAGAAGACACATGGTGTCGTTTTCAGCATTGTTAAAGTACCGAAGGATGTGTGATATGGACAGGAAAATCCTTGAAGAACAAATCTGTGGATGTTTCCGTGGAGAGCCTACTATGCATTATGCATATATTATGACAGAAGAGCCGGACAAAGCTGATTAATCTTTATGTGCACTGAGTTTGCTAAATTCTAATAAAGCAATGTCAGTTGTGATTGTATACATCCACGAAGCTGTACAGAAGAATTCGAACAAAACAAGAGAATATCAATATCCTAGGATGACTCGTTTGTGCAGCATGCTCTTATAAGTCATTGCAACTGCACTTTCTGCCTATCCTCCTTAGTCCTTAGATAGCTCTTGGCCAAAATGGTAGCTTGCTTTCCCTCTCTGTTATTTCCAACTTCTCATCGTGCCAATGTTCTCATCTGTATGATGTTCTTGGATCTTAATAGGAAAACGAGGAGATGAGCAAAGCATCTGAAGCCAACGGCAAGGCAGACTCCACGTCCATGGTATGTGCCTTGGTCCGTGGTTCCCGTTTTCCTTTTGATACAGCTGGTGCTTAACTGCTTATTAGGAGTATTTCATATTGCAGAAGATATAAATTGCTATTACCTTATATGAAAACTGCGTGTGCATGGATAACTGTCAACATGAATGTCTCCTTTTCTTTTACGGATTGGATTTGCTACACTCTGAACTTATTCCTAAAAAAATATGAAACCAAACAATCACGTGCCAGCATCCATCGGCGTTGTTATTGTTGACTTCGCAAGAACAAATAAAAAAAAGAGAACTTATTAGTTGTGTTATTGGCTTATTGCATCTGAACATTCATGAAGAAGCTTTTGGTTGTACTACCTTAAGTGATAGTACTCATCAAACCATGTGCTTGAGCTGGTCTAGTGATATGGGGTGTCCAATCTTCTCATCGTAGCGAATTATGCGTAGCTAAACTGGTTGGGTTATTTATGATAGAACCTGTTCACCTGATCCAAATTCTCAGCTTGACACAAGTACTCAATCTCGTTCTAGGATTTAATTGTGTTATTCTCCTAGTGCTTTACGACGTGTTTGTCAACAATGGGTCTCCTATAGTGATTTCGATCCTTACAACTTTCCCACTTCAATATCTCTAGCTCACTTCTCCTTCAATCCTTATACAATTTATAAGGATTAAAGTATTGCCTCCCCGCTTCAATATCTCTAGCTCACTTCCCCTTCAATCCTTAGACAATTTATAAGGATTACAGTAGATCACTCCAGATTGTCCATTTAATGCTTACTTTTCCTTACCTGCAAAGACATATTTTCACAAACTTGATCCTAAGCCAAAAGGATGACAAAGGCGTGGCTTGGTTGTTCATATATTATCTGTGCACTAGGTGGAGACACGTGCTGTTGGAGGAAATACGTATGAAGTCATTGAAGGGAAGGTTGATTGGCGGGGAAGACCTGCATTGCGAGGACGCCATGGCGGTTTGGGCAATTGTTTCTTCATTCTTGGTACCCTCTATTCCTAACTGTTTATATTCTCTCTTAGAAAGAAAAGGTGTAATTAAAAGTTTATAGTTTCTGGACTGAATTTGCATTCAGAAGGATTTATTTCTTAAGTGGATAATTTATATTATCTTTCATAACAACATATGTGGATAGTTTAGATTCAAATTTTAGATATATTATTTAAAATTAAGTTTTATAATGGTAAGGTGGATAATTTAGATACAAATTGAGGGGTTGCCCTTTATTTTTCTTAATGATCCAATGACTATTATTGGCGATGATGATTAGAGTGTATAAAATCAGGCAAACTTAAATGGGTTAATTTATACCATTTTCTTGTAATTATAGATTTGGTTGATTTAAGAGCTAATTTAGGGGTTAATTTGCATTATCTTTCATAGTGATAGACATGTGTAATTTAGATGGAGAGTTATTTTAATTTATCTTTTATACTCATAGAGGTGGATAATTTAGATGCAAATTAGAAGGTTTTAGAGGGTAATCTATTGGGAAAAAAATCAAAGGTTATTATAAGCGATATTGATTAGAGTATATCAAACTAATAGCAAGATGATTGTGATTATTGTGTGAATTTATATGGTTTATCTTTTTTCTCTAGCACGTCTCATGGAGATTAATATGGAACATTATTACCAAAAAAACTCAAGAAACACATGAGATCTACGCCTCATTATATTTAGAAGGAGTGTAAGAACCCAATAACAGTTACACCAACACAAACTCAACACCACGCACTCACAGCCTAACACACCTCAGGAAACAACTGGAGGCCAACCCTAACAACAACAAACAGTCCTAGAGACTAGCCACGAGGGAAAGGGGTCATTAGCAAAAATAAATGAATTAAGATACCATTTTATTATATTTAGCAACATAATTACAAGAAATATACGAACACCATGCACCGTGTGTTAATTACGCTCAGTACTCCGGATTGCAGTAAGTGACCGAGAAACAAGCAGGAGGTTATTATTTTTGAACCAAGCATAACACTCGAAGCTGTGCTGTTGTTTCTGCAGCCAATTTCGGATTTGAGAACATGGCCACCTTGTCTCTGGCCGTGAACCTCGTGTTGTACTTCATAGGCGTCATGCACATGAACGCTGAAGACTCCTCAAACCTGCTGACCAACTACATGGGCGCCAGCTACATGATCGCCGTGCTCATCTCCGTCTTCGCGGACGTCTTCGTCGGCCGATACATGACTGTGATCCTATCATCACTGGTTGAGCTCGTGGTACGTACGAATCGCATGCATGCCTGTGCTGTGTCTTATGGATGGTTTTTCGTACGTGCTGCTTTATTGATCGCTTGCTTTTCCTGCTTATGGCGTTTCTTGGGTCTTGTTTAGTTCCCCGCGCGTCTTATTAAATCTCTACAAAATATATAGATTATTAAATATAAATAAAAAATAATTAATAACATAGTTTATCTGTAGTTTATAGAAGTTGAACAATAATTAAGAATTATAAATAAACGTGCTACAATAACCTAATATATTTTTTTCAAACTAAACAAGGCCTTGCATTGCAGGGGATTCTGCTGCTTTTTCTGCAGGCGCGCTCCGACCGGCTGAAGCCTCCCATGTGCGACCCCAGACAGCCGTTGACGTGCCTGCGGGTGCACGGCGGCAACGAGGTGCACCTCTACCTGGCGCTGTACCTCATCGCGCTCGGCTCGGGAGGCATCAAGGCGGCCCTGCCGGCGCACTGCGCCGACCAGTTCGACGCCAAGCACCCCAAGGAGAAGCAGCAGATGTCCAGCTGCTTCAACTACCTGCTGCTTAGCCTCTGCACCGGCGGCGTCGTCAGCGTCACGCTGTTCTTGTGGATCCAGGGACTTCCAGACAGGGGATGGGAGAAGGGGTTCGCCGCCGCCACGGGCGTCATGGGGCTCGCCGTCATCGTCTTCATCGCTGGCATGCCGAGGTACCGCATCGCCACCGTGCAGGGAAGCAGTGCGCTAAAGGAGATCTGCCAGGTCAAGAATAAACGCCATCACTATCTCTTCGCTACTCCGCCTTTACCATGCGTTGTTGCAGGCTATGGCGGTCTATTGGCCTATGTTATTATCCTAGACAAATTAAGTTGCAAACAGAGAGTAGTCCTCAACGAGTCTCAATGATGATGTTGTGTTCAGGTGTACGTGGCTGCAATCAGGAACAGGAAACAGCAGCTCCCTGAGGACCCCGACGAGCTGTACGAGATCAGCAGGAGCAAAGCTTCGCCTGACATGGAGTTCTTGTCGCACAGGGATAGGCCGTTCAGGTTGACGCTCACTACAGTACTGGTCAGCCTCAAGAAACTACTCCTGGCAGGCAGAGGAAGGCACTGACGGTACTGTTTGATTGCGTGCTGGCTCATGATGCAGATTCCTGGACAGGGCGGCCATAGTTCAGACAGACAAGGATGCGGCGGCGAACCCGTGGCGTCAGTGCCGGGTGACACAGGTGGAGCAGGCCAAGACGGTGCTGGCCATGGTGCCCATCTTCTGCAGCGCCATCATCATGGGCACCTGCCTCGCGCAGCTGCAGACCTTCTCCATGGTGCAAGGCAGCACGATGGACACGACGCTCGGGCCGCATTTCAAGATGCCGGTGGCTTCCATGCTCATCATCCCGCTCGGCCTCCTCATCTTCGCCGTCCCCATCTACGAGCAGCTCTTCGTGCCCTTGGCGCGCCGCCTGACGGGCATCCCCACCGGGATCACGTACCTGCAGCGCGTCGGCGTCGGCCTCGTGCTCTCCATCGTCTCCATGGTCATCGCCGCCGTCGTGGAGGCGCAGCGCAAGAAGGTGGCCACGAGGAACGGCATGCTGGACATGATTGTTGGGGTCCAGCATCTGCCCATGTCCTGCTTCTGGCTGGCGCCGCAGTTCGCCGTGTTCGGCATCGCCGACATGTTCACCTACGTCGGCCTCATGGAGTTCTTCTACTCACAGGCGCCTGCGGCGCTCAAGTCCATGTCGTCCTCGTTCCTCTGGTGCTCCCTTTCGCTGGGCTACTTCATGAGCACCATCATCGTGAAGGCCGTCAACGCCGCCACCAGGAGGTCCACGGCGAGCGGCGGATGGCTCGCCGGCAGCATCAACCGCAACCACCTCGACCTCTTCTTCTGGCTGCTTGCCGTGCTTAGCACCCTCAACCTTTTCAACTATCTATTCTGGGCGAGATGGTACAAGTACAGGCCTCAGGAAAAGGCGCCCGCCGCCGAGGAGCAGCAACAGCAAGTGTGATGCATTCGTGTGCTTATTAATTTATCTGTCTACCCTCTTCGCGAGTGCTGTTTTGTTAGAGGTGGGACTTCTGCTGGGCACGGCATGGTCCTCTACATATAAGGCATATCGGATTATGCCGATATGACACGGTAACACGACTAGTGGCATGTCGGCATATCTTCGGATCATGCCAGCCTAAATATGGCTCTCAAAACTAGTCTTCTCTTTTATATAATTATAAAAAATATATATCTTATGTGTATTATTTTCATAAAATGTTTAATATTTTTTATATTTTATTTAAAGAATTAAATAAGAGGTAGTATATATAGTAAATGCTAGAAAATGAGTTATAATGTATTTACGTGCTATTTTTATATAGTGTCGGTCTAACATATGGGTTAGGCTATGTACCTAGCTCACCATATCAAGATCATGAGCACGATGTGACTCTCGTGTTCTTATTGTGCATAATTTTTTGTGTCGCGCGGACCCAAAATACGGGTCAAGCTATAAAGCCACCATACCCAGATTCTAGCCACTGTTAACTGTACAGCCTTGTTCGTGGCCGTGCCAAACGGCAATGGCCTAAGACTGACTCCAACAGTCAGTAGCCAAACTTGAGACCGATTCTTTTGTTTGGGTTTTGCACGGGGAAAAGGTTGGCCACCCAAATCTTTCCCTCTCCAGCAGCGAAGACAGTAGAAGAGAGCCAAGTATGGACGGTTTTGTTTCGCAGGCGCAGCAGATTATTTTAGTGGAGGAGAGAGACGGGAGAGAGAACCTATATTTGGGTTCTGCCAACAGACGTAGGGAAAATGGCTACCTGCTTTACCTATGCTGTTGGATTCTGATTTTTTCACACGAACGATGCAAAATAGGTTTGGGTGCCGTAATAGCTACGTGGTTGGAGTCAGTCTAAAGTCCCGGCTGTTAGCGTCTCTTATTGAGATTCTAGCCACGGCACAAGCCCTATGTTCGAGATTCTAGCCACCATACAGGCCTGATGTTCGTGACCGATTCGGCAGTAACGGCACTAGCCTAAAGTCCCAGGTGATTTTAGCCACGGCATAAGCTATTTTAGCCACGGCACAAGCCTTATGTTCGTGGCCCAAAATCCTAGCTGTCAGCCCCTCTTTGTTGAACCTTATTATTAGGCGTGCAACCTTCAGTTTTTTTTAAACGAAACTGGAGGACCCACGGCATAGATGCAAAGCAAGGCCTTGTTTAAATGTGAAAATTTTTAAATTTCGTTACTATAGCACTTTCGTTTGTTTATAGTAAATATTATCTAATCATAGACTAACTAGAGTCAAAAGATTCGTCTCAGGATTTACAGTTAAACTGTGTAATTAGTTTTTATTTTTGTCTATATTTAATGCTTCATGCATGTGCTGCAAGATTTGATGTGACAGAAAATCTTGAAAACTTATGTGCTGCAAGATTTGATGTGACAGATAATCTTGAAAACTTAAACTTTTTGGATTTCGGGTTGAAACAAGGCCCAAAACAAGCGGTTCAGTTACAGCAAAAGCACTAAAACTAAAAGCCCAGAAGAAGGGAGAGAGGCCTAAGAAACCTAGTAAACAAAGAAAGAAACAAATAAAAGCAGTACAAGAACTGCTAACAGCCAAGCTAAAAAAGACCGGCAATCCATTGCTCTATTCTTGGGGAGTATCTTCTTTTGGCCCTTAAAAGTAAGAGCTAAAATTCATCTTCGAAACGTGCAAGCTTCGTCATATTACTGTTTGAGCAAAGGATTAGCAATTCGAAATTCAGAAGGAAAGAAAATCCCACTTGTAATTGGGAGGGGCGCAATTGCATGCAGTTCTGATAGTGTAACACCTGCAATGTTTGTGTTTTTTTTCCCATCATTCCATCATCCATACACACGCATATAATACGTACATGGCTGATTTGAACACTCATCATGAACTGAAAAACAAACAAACGCATGCCATTCATGACTCACATGAGTTCGGAGACTGCTGGTTGGATGCTTGTCCTTTGTTTTATTACACATGCGCCACTGTACAGACACAGTACTGGTTTTGCACACACGCGGCTGGCGGCTCACCGCTCACGGGAACGCCGCGTGACGCTTCATCTCGTGCGGCACGACGTCCACCGCGAACCCCTTGCGGTGGCGGAGCCAGTAGTCGGCCTGCTGCGCCGGGTGCTCCTCGGCGGGCGCCTCGACATCGGCCCTAGCAACGCGGAGCTCCTCCGTGGAGAAGCCGTACCTGTCGTCTCGCCTCCGCACCAGGTCCGGGCGCACGGTGGCGGCGGGGTCGGCCTGCGGGGACACCATCAGCGGGGGGGCGCCCAGCGGCAGGCGGTCGCCGCGGTCCACCTGCCAGGTGCACCAGAACTTGCCGAACGTGGTGGCCAGGTGGTCCAGCTCCGCCTTCTCCAGCGGCACCGGCATGTGCGGGCTCGTCCACAGGCCTGACCTGATCTCGTGCGCGTGCGAGTGCCACAGCCGCTGCTCCTCCGCCGGCAGCGAGTCGAAGATCTTCCTCGACACGATGTACTCCACGCCTACATGCATGCAGTTCATCAAAGACTCGTACACATATATATATATGCGGCAGTGTACTTGGCCGTGAGCACACATGGCAAAGACGATAAGATATGGGTGCACACACGGCGGTGCACGCACCGATGAGCCGGGCGTCGGCTCTGTCGGAGTCGTAGACGGCGCACTGGAGGAAGTCCTGGTTGAGGCGGGAGACGTAGTGGTGCGTCTCCACCTGCCGCTTCGGGTCGTGCGAGTACAGCGCGAACGTGCACACGTGCTGCTTCACCTGCTTCACGGGCCGCAGCGACTGCATCGCCGCCGCGCCCATGTCTAGCACCTTCGACGCCACCGTGGTCGGCTGCCCCGGCGGCGCGGTGCCGCCCTCAGAGGCCGGGGTTGGCACCGGTTTCCCGTCGCTGGACGCCATCGTATATTGGATCGAGCTCGCTTTGCTCAGCCTTGCCCTTGTGTCACGACATCAGACCGGCGCGATTCTTTAAAACACGAGACCGGAGACGTCGGGAATTGGCTGGGCGTGACACGTATGGAGCTCGTGGTCTCGACGTGGCGGACGGCATGTGACCGAGGTGGCAGATGGCTGAAACAGCTGTAGCGACGGACAAATGTCGCCGCCTGCGGTGCTGTGCGAGATTTTTGGGCGGCCGTGGCCCATGGCCCACCAAAGTGCCGAAGCGTCGTAGATGGGCCCGCCTTGGTTGGGCTCTCTCTTCCCTTCCCAGGCCACGAGCCCACCCATCCGCTAAATGGCAAACCCACCACGGCCACCATTTCGCCACCGCTTCCTTCCTTCCCGATGCCGTCGTCGACGATCCGAAGCATCTCCATCACGGTCTCCGACGACGACGCTGCTTCGGCGGCACCGACACGGAGACCGCGCGCCGTAAGACGGAAGGCGGCAGCGCGTAGCTTGGGGCAGCGGGCGGTGCGGCTGGTGGCGCGGTGGTGGCCTGTGCTCCTGCTCCTCCCGGCCGTCGCGCTCCTCCTCTTCGAGGCCTCGCGGCTCCGCGGCGCCTCGTCCCCGGGCCCCGCCCCACCGGTCTCCAGCCTCGGACGGCTCGACCCGACCACACACCTCGTCCATGGCGTGCGCGAGCGTGAGTTCCCCCCCACCTACTCTAGTTCGATCTACGCATAAACTGTTCCTACTCCCCCGTGCCCCTGGCGATTGTAGTGGAGGTTTGGTACCGAATTGACTAAATTTAACAAGGAATTGGTGTGGCTAATTGGTAACGCGAGTGCTGCATTGCGCGGCGATATGCCGTACTTTTGTCGGTGCTGATTGCTGTTTTTGCACAACTAATTAGATATTCATGGGCGATTGATCTGAACATTTTAGATCTTGCACGCTGACAAAGTAGTGACACATCAGGCAGAATAGGAGTGTGAAGATGCTTGTGTGCCCGTTTCTACTTATTAGCCAGAGATCGTTTTTCGTGTGATGTTCTGAAAGATCACAGATTAGTAAGCTTTTCCTGGCTTGGATACTAGAGTCTTTAGCCTCTTTATTAGTTTGACTTCACTTACAACTGCATGTTAACAGTGGCATGACTAGTTTTCGCGTCGTTGATATTGACAGCTTGCTTGAAGCTCCTTAGCCCCAAAAGTTTGGCAAATTTTGTGTTCCCGGAGGGTACAAGACTCGATTCTGTGGTGAACGGAATCACGTACAAATCTGATGAGAATGATTATGACACGTACCACTCTGAAGCAAACTCTACATATTTGCTGCAACATGCGGAAGCAACAAGGTTTAACCTGTTTACAGGATTTCAGACACTTGCTGAAAGAGAAGATAGCTTCAAGGTTGTAGCGCTTACTTATGTGTACTGTTTTGCTGTAACAAAGCTGCGCCTCCATGACATGTTTAACGTGTTTCCATACTTCTGCAGTTGAATGAGACTGTTAGTGTGCATTGTGGTTTCTACAGCGACAATGGTGGCTTCAAAATTTCTGAGGAGGACAGGAGATACATGAGAGCCTGTAAAATTGTTGTGTCTACCTGTGCATTTGGTGGTGGGGATGATCTATACCAACCTATTGGAATGACCAATTCTTCTATTGGCAGGGTATTGCATCCTCCAAGATTTTCAGAACTGAACGTCAGAGTAAACCATCACATTTGATGCTTATACGAGTTTGCATGGTCTTGTGGTAAAGCAGGTTTGCTATGTGGCTTTCTGGGATGAAGTGACACGATCAACTCAGGAAGCTGAAGGAAAGGTAATTGGTGATGATGGCATGATAGGAAGGTGGCGGATCATTGTTGTCAGGAGCCTCCCCTTTGTAGATCAACGATTAAATGGGAAGATACCAAAGGTAGAAACCTTAAGATGCCATAATCTATCCTCTTTACCAATTTGTCAGGATAGAAACATGGGTAAAGTAATTTGTTGCTATTATCATTCTCACTTTCCTAAGCCTGATTTTTTTAGGATTGGACAACAGCGTGTGTTCTGATACCAAATCACCTTACATGATTTTTGCAGATGTTGACTCATCGGCTTTTCCCAGAGGCAAGGTACTCCATATGGGTTGATTCTAAATACCAATTTCGAAGGGATCCTATAGGAGTGCTGGAAGCTCTTCTTTGGAGGACAAACTCTACATTTGCTATCTCTGAACATGGAGCACGGAGTAACATATATGATGAGGGGAAAGCTATTGTTCAAAAGCACAAGGCTACTCCTGAAGAGGTAGAGGTACAATTGACTCAGTATCGTCAAGATGGGATGCCGGACACAAAAAGATTGCACGGACTGAAAGGTCAGTTTGTTAATCTTTCTCAAACAATTATTCTTGTGCTCCTGCTGAATATTTCTGTATATGATCTGCGAACTGTGAAGCAGGTCTGATATGATAAATTTACCTGTTTGATTTTCAGCTCTAGCGGAAGCCTCTGTTATTGTGAGGGAACTCACCCCTGCACCGAACCATTTCATGTGTGCTTGGTTTAATGAAGTGGTTCGCTTCACATCTCGTGATCAGCTCAGTTTTCCATATGTTTTGTGGCGACTAAACATGCATGGAATGAGCATGTTTCCTGTATGCACTCGCAGGGACCTTGTGAATAGTTTGGGTCACACAAGGAAAGTAAAACCTCTTACACAGACAATTCCAGAGTCTTCTACTTCGTAACGTTCCCCCCAATTCATTTTCTGGTAGTCAACTAACCATTGATATACATATGGTTCTAATCGTCGGCATCTCTGGTTCACAATTTTGTTGTTGTATATTATTATCTTTGCATTCTTCCTGTAAAGGTATGACGGATCTGAACCTGAAACACGTTAAGCTGTTGATTTACTGCATACAATCACATGATGTTGCCACTATATGTAAAAGATATAGTTTTCTTTGGTTAGAAGAGAACGAACACTGTTCTGCCCCCTTTTTCTTTCCTGACGTGTTGAACATGTGAAAATGGTGTCCATGATCAATTAATTCGGCTTCTGCTGCTGATGGCTGTCGCGGTGCAGCAATGGAGATTTTCTGTTCCCATCATTTTATTCGGATTCGAGAATGCCTCTGGATGACAATGGTTTTAGTGTGGAAGCAGAGGAATCATTTAGGGAAATGCAAATATGCAACTGTTGCGCTAGAGCACAACCTGCTCCCACGCCTTCTCTTCCTCTTCCGTTCCCATGCTCTTCCTCCTGCCCACGATCGTGCCTGCGCCCCACCGAAGACGAAGAAGAAGACGTCGGCGGCTAGGGTTTCGGCAGGTTAGGGATCATCACGCGTTAACGGTGTCCTTGAATGAAATATGCTCGTGTGTGGAGCCAGGAGGAAGCCAAATTTCTGATTGGGCAGCCCTGTTTTCTTCAACGACTAGCGCAGCTGTTGGCCATGTCTTTCTATTGCTTTTTTCTTCTTTGCGCAATGCATTGAATTTCTTTTTTGAGACGGAACCCCCCTTTATTTTCAGTTTGAATCTCAGATGAGCTGAGCTGATAAGGTGTCATAATGGGCCAAATCTGCATTTTGTTCTGGGCCTATGAAGCCCAAATGTTCTTGTTAACCTTCCCTGTTCCTGTCTCCTAGGAGTATGTCCTATCCCCTTATCCGCTCGACGCTCCCCATCTCGCCTAAAAATGGCCGCGTCCCACTAAACCAACCGTCTGAGACAACCACCACATCCTGCTGCTGCTGCTGCTCGCTCGCCGTGCCGCAATGGCTACGGCCGTCGCCTCCCCTACGTTCCTCTCCTCCGCCTTCGCCCCGCGGCAGCACCGCCGCCTGACCCGGCTCGCGGGCCCGCGCCGGGCCGCCCCGGTGGGACTGGCCGTGCGATGCGAGAAGAGCGACAAGCAGAAGAGGCAGCCGCTCTCCGCGCTCGTGCCCCGCGAGCAGCGCTTCATGTTCGAGGGAGACGAGCTCTGCGGCCCCGTACGACGTCCTCTCTTTCCTCTCTTGAAACAATGTGCACACTTTCATAGCTCGTTTACAGAATCGTAGTCAATCCCAGTTTGTTCGTGTTTCACCGAGGTCATCTTGATCCACCTCAGGTTAACCTTTTATGTGCATGCTGATGAGTAATCAAATTACAATATTACTGCTTACATTATATATGTTATCTGCCATGAGCCATCACATCCAAAATTAGCCATGGGCTGTTTATGGTGAGAGAATTAAGTAGAAATTAGCTTAATAGGAGATGGAAGTCAAAGTAAATTGATGTCGTATGAGAAATTACATTTTCGAACTACATGTGCGATGGTTACCTTGGCTCTGGTTGCCCACCAGCCTGTTCATAATTGTTACAGTTTAGGATCAGTTAGTATGGGCACAATGTGAACAGTTCATTGGTACCATGCCTTGTTCTTTCTTCTTATGAGTTACTTACTCCAGAAGTACCTGTGTCGTACTGAAATCTGATTGAGTAATTTAATTTGCAGGACATATGGAATACAACCTGGTATCCTAAGGCTGCAGATCATGTAACCACAGAGAAGACATGGTATGTTGTTGATGCAACAGACAAGATTCTAGGCAGGCTAGCATCCACCATTGCAGTACATATCAGGGGAAAAAACGAACCCACTTACACTCCCAGTGTGGACATGGGAGCTTTTGTTATTGTGGTAAGCATCCTCTCGATACCTATAGTGTTAGTATACACGCTATGGTATTCTATTTCCCTCAGGTTATTTGATACTGAGTCGAATAAGCTTCCTCAAATAATCTTGAAACTGTGGTTTTGTTTATGTTAGCATAGTCCTATTGTAACTGGTGTATCTCTGAAGGCTCATTACCACATAGATGCTATGCATTATTGTGCTACTACGCTGAAAGTCTTTAACAATTTTATGTTCACATAGGTCAATGCAGAGAAGGTTGCTGTTTCTGGTAAAAAGCGGTCACAAAAGCTCTATAGGAGGCACTCTGGACGGCCTGGAGGGATGAAAGAAGAAACTTTTGACCAACTTCAGAAAAGAATTCCAGAGAGAATCGTCGAGCATGCGGTTCGTGGGATGCTCCCCAAGGGCAGGGTAAGACACCATCTTGTACTAGCTGATTGCCTCAGGTCTACATGTTCTCTTTCTCGTTTTAGTGCACATGTAATAATGTATACCAAATATGAAAATAACTGAATTTCTGGGTGACCTTTCTTTTGAGTCCCCAAAAATTACAACTTGATATTAGTTAGCAGCTGTGGAAATATTTTTGAGATTGAGAATTACGATGGTTAATGGTGAAGTGTATTGGGGTCAGAGTGTTGCTCAAGCATCAGCATGTGCCTCCCTCGGAAAGCATGACTTTCAGAATAAATCACCTAAATTCAAGGGAATGCTGTTATTGAACAAAATTAACAAGTTCAGATTGAATTAGTTAATTATCTTGTCAAGTTTTTTCCTTTCATTTTTTTTTTGTGTAAGTTCACAAAGGTGTGTTGCATGAACTCCGGAAAGATTGTCTTTTAACCTTTTCTTGCAAAATAAATTGCTTCTTAGTTCAATAGTTGGGTATTATGGTTGCATTTACTGAAACTCACATTCTGGCAGGCAAATATCTTGTTATCTGAAGCATTCCCCCTAGGCCCTAGCCATTCTATTCTTCATGTTGATGGCAAATTTAATTTAACTTAGTTTCATCATGTGCCATATACTTATTCTATTTTATATTTATCTGCTCATCTTTTTGGACAATTTGCAGCTGGGAAGAAGGTTATTTACCCACCTCAAGGTATACAAAGGGGCAGAACATCCGCACGAGGCTCAAAAACCTGTCCCACTCCCAATCAGGGATAAAAGAATACAAAAAACTGGCTAGAGAATTCCATCGGTTGAAAAGGATGCAGTGACGATTTCCTCCCCAGAAGGTTTTGCCCTTTGTTTTGAATGTCATCTTCATAATCATGCCTCTGACCAGGGGGGAGTATAAATCCTCTTTGTAATTTGGATGTTTACCAAAGCATGAAATTCAGTCATATTTCTATCAATGAGTAGTCATGTAATCTGGTACAGTTTAAATCAACGTGAAATCTCTATTTTTCTAGTTGAAGTTTGTAATTTTGACCTGACATGATATGAGGTGGTAGATTGTTTCATTGTTCGGCCTGCAACTTAAATTCGGAAGTTTGCTATAAAGTTATTCTTTGTTTTCATAACCAATTTTCTTGGGTGGCGGGGTGTGGTATTTTCTTCTGTGTTTGTAGAATATAGAATAGTCTTGTGCTTCCTCATGTGACCTATATCTTGGGTTGGGAATGTAACACCGTGTTTACTTTGAGACAATTTATCCTAGATGGAGTGATGCATCGTGAGTTTATTCCTCAAATTTAGTGGAAAGCCATCATTTCTCGTACTAATACTAATCATTAGCTTGTAGGTAGTATGGTGATCATTGATCAACTTATTCTATTCCACAAATCAAATAAAAACTAGAGAATGACATGATGATTTATCACATCATTTCACCAACCAAACACACTATAACTGAATGCTGGAAATGCTGGAAAACGTCACATGGAAACATCAAAGAAAATACCACATACAGGTGACGTTTTGTGCTGCCAACGTAAAACGCAATCGTGTTTGTATTAAAAGAGGCAAATTGCCTTATGAATAATGATTTGGTCACCTAGGGTATACGCATAAGCATAGCTGAGGGTTATATTTGTTAGAGATTGTATATGATATAGTGAGTGCACAGTGCTTCCTTCTATGGCCTTTCATGGAGGAGGACCTATATGGGTGGTCAGAAGGATGCTAATCGAAGTTTGTACCTTGAGCTCTTGACCTCGTGTTAGTTCCTAATCCATAGCAACAAAGCACGCTTCACACACATAATTTTTACTCCGTCCCAAAATAAATTAACTTTTAAAATCATCTTAAGTCAAACTATCAGTTTGGCTAACTTTATCTCAAAAAATAACAATATCTATTGCACCAAACGATGAGACTATGAAAATCTATTTTATGCTGTATCTTAGGATATTAATTTGATGTTGTAATATCAATATTTTTTCTATAAATTTGATAAAACTAAAAATAATTTAACTTAGGATAACTAAAAATGATTTATTTTGGAAACAAGGAAATCTCTACACCTTAAAATACAATAATGTCATAATGCTAACACGTCTACGTCCAATAAGATTTGAAGTTGCAGTCGAATCGACAACGAACAGAACGATGATGGCAAACTACAGTGAAATAATATTGACTAGACCTAGGTCATTTGTTGCTGTGAATTAGACTTGTGAGGGCCTAGAGATAAATAGATAGTTCGAATCCGATCGTAATCCAAAGAAAAAAAAAAGGCTACGAGTTGGTTGCATTCCTTGCTGCTACATAAAGTAAAGTAATGGATTGAATTCGTACTCCTATCTTGTGACTAGGATACGACACTCTCCATCTCTAAATATCTATCATTAAAAAAGATATTAATTATGTACCATACATATAAATATTTTTAATATATGTTTAGTGAAAGTTAATTTTTGAAAAACGCGGATGAGAAATATTTAGGTACAGAGAGAGTAGTCGTGTTTCTTGCTGCTACATAACATAACGCAATGAATTGAGACCTTGTTTAGTTCTCAGAAATTTACAAGATTTCTCATCACATCGAATTTTGCGGCACATGCATAATGCATTAAATATACATGAAAACAAAAACTAATTACACAGTTTATCTGTAAATCACGAGACGAATCTTTTAAGCCTAGTTACTCCATGATTGAACAATGTTTGTCAAATAAAAATAAAAGTGCTACAGTGTCGAAATCTCAAAAATTTTGCGAACTGAACGAGGCCTGAATTAAAGATGATCAGCATCTTCGGCTGTGCGTTTTAGCGCTACGGGTACAGTTATACGTGAGAGGCGTGGGAAAAATTCCTTTTTTTAATGTGTGTGCAAAAAATCATGATTCAATGTACTGAGAATACTTTATTAAATTAAGTAATTAAATAGATGCAGACAAGCGGTGACAAGCTCTTTGTTTTCTCAGATCCTACGGTAGCGGATCACGCGGTTGCAGAGCGACGCGGCGCCAATGGTTGCACAGGGGGCATATCTGCGAGGTGGAGATCTCGAGGAAGTCAACCCGCCGGCGGAAGTCAAGGGGGAGAGGTATCCAACCACTGAGGCCCGATCTCGCACGGCTCCCCCATGGCATCGCCTCCACAAGCCGCGGGCGCCTGAACGCGTCACTGCTTACCTAACCCAACCCGCCCAACGCCCCAACCAGAAACCGCCCACTGACGGGCGGACGCCGCCCGGCTCCGGCTCTCGGCTCCGGCTCCGCGATCGAGGTCGAGGTCGAGGCCCACGCAGCAATCTGGAGTAGCCTTCTGGAAATTTCCACCAATCCGATTCCGAGCGGCAGAAGATTTTCCCTTCTCCCGGCCACCAACCAACCAAACCCAAGCAAGCAGCCCCTGAGCCACCGCCGCCTCCGCCTCGGATCACAATTCACGCCTGGCATGCGCCGCGCCGCCGCCCCCGCCGCCGCAGCCTGAGGAGGAGGAGGTGGAGGAGAAGGAGGCGGTGGTCTGGAGGGGATGGAGGCGGGCGGCGGGGGAGCGTCCTCGCTGCCGCCCTTCCTGAGCAAGACGTACGAGATGGTGGACGACCCGGCCACGGACGCCGTCGTGGCGTGGACGCCGCCGGGGACCAGCTTCGTCGTCGCCAACCAGGCAGAGTTCTGCAGGGATCTGCTCCCCAAGTACTTCAAGCACAACAATTTCTCCAGCTTCGTGCGGCAGCTAAACACCTACGTAAGCCAGCACAGCGCGATCCTTCATTTTTCGTCGCCCCGTCTCCCTCCCTCTTTGTCCACCTGCGGTTTTGGTCGATCGGGATGCATGGCGGCGTGCTACTGTCAGCTATGGCTGTTGCGCCTTTGCGAAAACTCTACAATTTGGCATTTGGGGGGGCGGGGGGGGGGGGGGGGGGGGCGCCGCTTCACTATGTGTTTTTCATA
>Ga0182004_10000118_pt1 | contig 34572 bp, 30 predicted proteins | sample Sormic07211540_1_FD_120479 | JGI IMG/M metagenome (GOLD analysis project Ga0182004, IMG submission 120479) | Endophyte microbial communities from Sorghum bicolor roots, Mead, Nebraska, USA - 072115-40_1 MetaG | ecosystem: Host-associated > Plants > Roots > Unclassified | place: USA: Nebraska...
AACGAACATGACGCCCTAGCTGACAAGCATGACATAAATCTGAACAATCCTGAATAGGAAAAGAAACACTAGACGTAGACGCAAGCTTTGACAAGGTCTCATGACCAGGATGCCCAAGACGCCGATGCCACAGTGGAGAGGAGCCTTGAGCGGCAAAGGAGAGTGCTGGTGGAAGGCGAAGTGGGTACAAGGGCCCGGAGCTATTACACCTGACGATCTCTCTCCGAGATGGAAGAACCTTCACAGAACAACCAGCGGGGTCAAACTCAACAGAGTAATTATTGTCGAGAGTAAATTGGCGAACAGAGGTTAGATTCTTAATAATTTGTGGCGACACAAGAACATTATTAAGACGTAAATTTGAGGCTAACTCTGTGGAACCAGTGGCAGTGACAGGAATAATGGAGCCATTATCGACAACAATAGATGAAGGAGTAGGGTACCGCGGGAGAAGAACATGTGAAAGAGAGGAGGGTTGAGATGTCATATGTGAAGTAGCACCTGAGTCGAAGTACCACTCGTTGGTCGTAGGAGGTGTCAGCGAGGTCGTGCTGAAGGAGGCAGCGAGATCCGTCGAGTCTCAGGAGGGCAGGCCGGTCATGGGGTTGTAATACCCTGGAGCGACCCACGGCGCAGCGTGCTGCTGGGGAGCAACAAGCGCCTGCTGCTGCTGCTGAGCGAGCAGGGCGTGCTGCTGTGCCTGTTGCTGCGCCTGCTGCTGCGCCGGGAGGTGAGGAGGCACCGGGATGGGTGCCTGGGGCGGACGAGGACCTCCCGGCCACATTTGGATGGAGCCGGACCAGGGGTTGAAGAAGCTGGGCCAAGGGCGCCCTCCTCCAGGCTGCTGGACAGCAGCGTGCTGCTGCTGTTCGCCGTCGGCAGGCGGCCGGGAGCCCTATCCTGAAGCGCTGCTGTTGCCTTGTCCCTTGTTGCCGCCACCGCGCTTGCTGCGGTGGTTGTTGGGGGCCTTAGAACCCCCGTCTGAACCTGCAGAAGGTGGAGGCGCCGCGGCGGGAGTAGTGGAGGCGGCGAGGGCAGCTGCTGGAGTTTCCTTGCGATCCGTCATGGTGAGTTCCTCAAGAATGATGTCTTCACGAGCTTCCTGGAACGTGGGGAAGGGCTTGGCGCGGCGAAGGAGAGTGCCGACGTGGGCGAAGCGCTTGTTCAGGCCGCAGATGAGGTTGAGGACGAGGGTGCGGTCGGTGATGACCTCGCCGAGGGCCGTGAGATCATCAGCCATCTTCTTCAGTTTGCGGCTGTAGTCGGTGATGGAGAGGTCCCCTTGCACGAAGTTGCGAAACTTCGTCTCCAGCTGAATGGAGCGAGCCTCCCGATTGCCGAGGAACTGCGACTCGACCGCGAGCCAGGCGTGCCGGGCTGTGGAGCCCTGGGCACGGATGATCTCACCCAGATCGTCCGTGAGTGTGGCGATGATCTAGGACTTGACGACGCAGTCCATCCGGGCCCAATCTGGAGAAATCGGGATTGGAGGTTCTTCGCGGACGTGATCCTGGAGGGTAAATTTGCCGAGGATGAGGAGGAACTGATCACACCAACGATTGAAGTTACTAGAATCGACATCGAGGACGGTGGTGACGTGGTTCTGGATGTTGCTGTCGGCGACAGCCTGGGAGTGAAGTTGAAGCAGAGCCACGGGTTCATGATGAAGCATGGCGGCGCGGAGATCAGGTGGTGCGCCGTCGGTCGGTGCAGCGGCACCACCGGGTGGAGTCCCTGACGATGAAGGAGCCACAGCGGCAGCAACAGCCGCCCGCTCCAGGGCTGCGCCCGCGAGGGCATCCGAGGCGCGTTTGGCGGCGGCGTCACGCTCCTGGTGCGCGGGCCAGGGCAGCGTCGCGAGTCGCGGCGCGGTCGCGCTCCAGTTGCTAGGCAGCGGCGGCTGCAGCGTTGGCCTGTTCCTTGGTGGTCCGTTGGGCGATCTCGTCGTCTTGGACGGAACCGGAGGAGCCGGTGTTGTCCTGCCCGTCGTTGGGAGTGGAGGGCGACATGGCAGGTGGGCGCAGCACAGCAGGGCGGGCGCGCGGCGAGGGGAAGAGGCGCTGCACGGCGAGAGGCCGGCGCGCGTGATGCAGCGGAAGCTGACGTAACCTAGGCGTGATACCATGAGAGCAATTAGCCTCAGGATTAGATAATTGATCAAGGGGTATAGGGGTACATTATATAGGCAAGGATCCCTAAGGTTTATAGAAACACCCAATAGAAACACTCAATCAACGGTGATCCTTGCCTTATCAATCTATCTTAATCCCTAGGGTGCTTAACCGCACCGGCCCATACAGCCCATTAGGGCACCTATTGCTAACACTTAGAATACAAATTGTAAATGCTACCAACAAGTCTTTGGTATTTTTATTTACATATCATCTGTCTTTTCAATTTTCCCTTGTTTTCTGATTCCGGTCTCTATCTTTATTAGGTAGGGTGCTTATTTCTGGTTTTCAGCAGATATTAAAAAATGAAGGCTTGCCTGGGCTGTATCGTGGCCTTTCTCCAACAATTGTAGCACTGTTTCCGACTTGGGCTGTAAGGAACTGTTAATCTTACATCTTCTACCAGCACTATTGCAGAACTGTTTAACATACTTCATGAGTCTTGTTCTCCAAGTGTGGTTTAGTTGAACAATTAATGAGCTATATACTCATTTTATCCTAATTTAGTGTGTTGACACTAGAGTTCTTACATATTTTGGATTAAGGCTAAAATCAAATGCACGTAGTTTTGGGGAGCATGTATAGACATCTTATTGCATTTGTTGCTTGCTAGCAAGGGACCCTCTTGTTACTTCATATTTAGTGTACCTTAACAAAAACAAATCAAGTGATATATGATGTGGAGATAAGATCTGCTTCTTCGTCGAATACGCAGGAGAACGGTGTATGTTATGACCGTCATCCCCTATCAACGCCGTAGGCCCAATAGTGGCTGGGGGGGCGCCGGCAGCGTAGGGGGCTAAAAGCCCTATTATCCTATGTAGATATTATTATTAGAGATTATTTCCTATTATTGTTAGAGAGAGATATAAATACTTGTAAAGACTTTTCGGATCAATTAAGCAGAAACATATTATTGTTTCCGGCTTCAACAGGGAGCTGGGAGAAGCCCTAGCCCGCACCCCTCCTCCTGCGCTTGTCTTCTTCCTCGTGCGACTACGGCGCCGCCGCGCCGTCTCCCTCACACCCTCAAACCTAGACCTCCGACCTCTCACTCATACAACCTTCGCTCATCATCTGGTAGGACTAGGGTTCCTATCAATCCGGTATCGGCAATTTCAGCCCCCCTTCCATCATCCACGTTGCTGCCCGCAACCTCCACTGCCCTACCTGCCACATCTGCGCTACCTTCATCAGCTGACTCGGAGCTCTCCTTCGCGTTCTCCGGCCAGCCGCTTACGTTGCACTCTCTCGCGAGGGTGGTTGCTGAGATGTCTCACAACATGGCGGCGATGCAGATTAATATGGCAGTGATGCAGGCTACCTTGGCTGGGCTGTTCCAGCCACCACAGTCAGCGTCCACGGTGCCCCAGCCCTGTCCACTACGCCACCGCCGCAGCTGTCGGCGGTAGGGACCCAGCCCCAATCCAGCACCCCCGGTGTGCCTCTCCACCTCCTATGTTGGCCTCTCCACCTCCTATGCTGGCCGATGTCGCCGTCCCCGACCCCTTCGTGGGCCTTGGCTGCCTCTGTGGCCGCCCCAATCTACACAATGGCAACATCGTCTACGCCGTCCGCACCACTGTCCTCGTCAGTCGGCGCGCTTATCCGCCACCCCTAGCTCGGGATCTTCTACGGTGACGTCGACGGGAACCTCTACTACGGGAGTGCCCCTTACACTGGGGCGTCTTCGTCCCATGCTCCTCCATGGTTCTATAAGCTCGACTTCTCGATCTATGACGGCACCGTGGATCCCCTCAATTGGCTGAACCAATGTGACCAGTCCTTCCTCGGCCAACGCACCTTGGCCTCGGATCGTACCTGGCTTGCCTCGTACCATCTCCGTGGCTTGGCCTAGACGTGGTACTATGCGCTGGATCAAGATGAGGGCATGCTAGCTTGGGAACGCTTCCGCGAGTTGTGCTAGCTTCGCTTCGGCTCGCTAACGCAGGGCACACGGCTGGCTGAGCTCGCCTGCCTGCCCTTCTAGTCCACGGTCCAGGAGTACTTGGACCGCTATTATGCGGTGGTTTGCCATGCGCGCGATCTCAACCCGCGCCAAAAGCCAGAACTATACGTGGGCGGCCTTCCCGAGCATACCAAGGCCGACGTGGAGATGCGCCATCCGCAAGACTTGCAGTCCGCCATGTACCTGGCGCGGGCATTTGATCGTTGTACAATGGCTTTCCTTCCCGGGTCGCAGCAGCAGCGTGCGGCGTCCGCTCCCCAGCACGCCCGGGGGCACCAACCCCACTGCGTCTACATCAGCAGCGGGGCAGCCGCGTTTCCGCCATCTGTCGCCGGCAGAGCAGCAGGAATGGCGCCGCATGGGCCTTTGCTTCAACTGCGACGAGCCCTACTTCTGCGGTCTGGTCTGTCAGCCTGCGGTTGCGGCTCTAGGTGCGGATCCGCCTGAGCAGCCTGCGGCGTCTGCCGAGGCCATAGCTTCCTGTGCACTCACATTGGAGGGCAAGGTGCGGCCCATGGTCTCCCTCCACGCCATCGCCGGAGTTCAGACCGATAACGTCTCCTCTCGGTGACAGTCCATGGGCACCGCGTCGTTGCCTCGCTCCTTGACACCGGCTCCACGACGAACTTTATCAATGCCGACCTCATGCGCCGCTTGCAGCTCGCCATAGCCCCGTTGCCTAATATGCGAATCTTGGTGGCTAACGGTGACGGTGTCACATGCGAGGGCATCGCACGGAACGTCGCCTTGGCTATCGGCACCGAGGAGTTCGAAATCAACTGCTTCAGCGTACCCCTGGGCGAGTTCGATCTGATCCTAGGGGTAGACTTTCTCCGCACACTCGGGCCCATCCTTTGGGACTTGACCTCTGCATGGCCTTTACGTGAGGCTCTCCGCGCATCTTGAGGAAAGGCCTTGGCTCCCCCCGCGACAACATTCGGCATCCGGCTGTCCGCGCGGTCACGACGTCCCCACGCCAGGCGCTCCTAGACCGCCTGCTTCAGCAGTTTGAGCGGGTCTTCGACGCGCTGCAGGGGCTACCGCCGGCCCGGCCGTATGACCACCGTATTCACCTCCTTCTGGGTACCGCGTTGGTCGCCGTATGCCCCTACCGCTTCCCTCAGCTGCAGAAGAACATGCTGGAACGACAATGCGTGGAGATGCTCGCGCAGGGGATCATTGTTGGTCCCTGGGATCCCTGCACAGGTAAGCTATTAGCTTACCAGCACACCCACACACTCATTATGGTTGTAGGTAGAAGAAGAGGTTGAGCTCAAGCACACACACACATAGCACAAGCACCCGCGCTGGCCAGAGCTCTGCTCTTTGGTGATGCCGTTTGCTCTTTGGTGAGCTCAAGCACACACACACATAGCACGAGTTTTTGGTGATGCCGTTTGGCCTCTCCAATGCCCCGACCACCTTCCAGGCGCTGATGAACGACGTCCTTCGGCCGTACCTCTATCGGTTTGTCTTGGTGTCTTTTGACGACATTGATCTACAACTCTTGTTGGGCGGAACACCTGCAGCACATCGACATCGACCTCAATGCCCTTTGCACCCACCGCTTGCACCTCAAGCATTCCAAGTGTTTGTTTGGGGCCATCTCCGTGGCCTATCTCGGCCATGTCATCTTCGCCGATGGTGTCGCCATGGACCCCGATAAGATCACGGCAGTAGCCACCTGGCTCACCCTGTGTTCTGCTCGGGCTCTGAGGGGCTTCTTGGGGCTCGTCGGCTACTATCGGAAGTTCATCCAGGACTTTGGCATCATCGTGGTGCCGCTTACGCGTCTCCTACGGCGAGATGCGTTTGCTCGGGACGAGGAGGCCGAGACGGCATGGGACTCGTGCTCTAAATGCCAGACTTCGTCGAGGGCTTCACGATGGACAGCGACGCCTCCGGCACGGGGTTCGGTCATAGTTTTGCTAGGCGCTAGGCGGAATCTAGGCGATGACCCCTAGCCTAGGGACTAGTCGAGCCTAGGCGAGCCTAGGCGACGCTAGGCGTTTTTCTAGGCGTTTTGCCAATTTATATATAAATATATAATATATACATTTATAGCACAAATCATGAATAATTTAGATAAAAAACAGGGAAGGGAGGCGAAGGTCAACAAATTACAAACATACACATGCAATCAAAGCAATCAGTCAACACATTACAAGTGGAGCAAAGCTATTGATCCACTGCTTCAAGCAATCAATCAACACATTACAAACATACACGTTACAAACATATGTAGTCAACAATTTCACTGTTAGACAGATAAAAGTGGAGCAAAGCTTCAGATTTCAGAACAATCTCAAATTCAGGAGAAAAGGGGACAGAGGATAGAAGCAGGGAAAGGAAAAAGAGGAGAGGAGCAGGGGAGAACATACATAACTTCGTCCTTGGCCCTTGGAGCAGAGGAGCACGAGAGAAGCAGAGAGGTGGAGGTCGGAGCAGGGAGGAGGACACACTTCGCAGGGCACTGCAGGCGGGGCGGCATCGCAGGGAGGTGGAGGTCGAGGTGGGGAGGAGGATGCGCTCGGCGAGGCACTACAGGCGGGGAGGACGGTCGCCGGTGGGAACTCCTTCCCTGCGGGCGGTGTTGCAGGGAGGTAGAGGTCGAGGCGCAGACGAGCTTTGCCGGCCGGAGGTGCTTCCCTGCGGGCGGCGTCGCAGGGAGGTGGAGGTCGAGGTGGGGAGGAGGACGAGCTCGGAGGCGCACTGCAGGCAGGGACGAGCGTCGCCGACGGAAGCTGCTTCCCTACGGGTGTCGTCGTAGGGAGGCGGAGGTCAAGGCGAGCACGAGCGGGCGCACGGCTGAGTTTCCCCCTTCGCGGCCTTATGCTCATCCCGCGCGCGCTCGCCTGAAACTTCTGATTTTCGCGCCGCCATGCCTCAATTGCTCGATTCCTCGCCGCGTCGGGCTCCTGGGCGCCGCTGAATCGCGCGGAGTCGACGCCTGGCTTCGCCTAGGCGCTCCGCCCGTCTAGGGGGCCGATTACCCCCCTAGTCGAGGCGCCAGGCCTTAGCCTAGCGACTAGTCGCGACTAGGCAAGACGTAATCGACGATTTTCAAAACTATGTCAACTGCACACACTTGCAAACCACACATCCACCGTGATCCCCGAACTACCATCCTTCATTGCGCTGGTTTGCTAGCAGGTATGGAAGGCCAGAAACGCGAAGGTCTTTAGGAACGAAGAACACTCTGTTGATCGTGTCCTAATGGACTGCAAAGCAGCCGCTGAACTATGGCAATACCGGATCCCAAGAGCGAAGAGGCAAACAACAACACAGTGGTGCTCCATCCTACAGATGGCCAGGCAGGGCCAAGGCTAGGCTAGGTCCTTCATTCCTTTTATTGCTCTATGTAATTCTAAGCTTAAGTATTGTAACACACATCCGACGAGCCGTTTGGGGCTAAAATAAAAAGTTTTCAGGTGGGAAACGCCTCCCCCGTCGACCGTAAAAAAAAAAAGCTGGAAGGCGTTTTCGGTTTTGTGAGCCCGAGCCCCAAACCAAGGCCGAAAACCATACTGTACCGCCAAGAGCCCAAGTCGGCCCATACCATTTTTACCACTCCGCAGCCCACCGATTCGGTGAAATGCGATTGGGTTCAAAGCCCAGCCCAACCCATTTACCCCCGACGTGACTGCACAGCCCGAACCAGCACAGCGCCACCGCACTACGGCGTACAGGGAAACCAGACAGCTATGCCCGACCGCCTCCTCTCTGGCTCTCTCCTCCTCCTTCCCTCCCTCCCTCCCTCCTACCTCCCGCCCAGATCTCCACGAGCTTCCAGAGAGCAGCAGCAGCCTCGCCCTCGCCTCCACGCGACACGAGGACGGACATGGCGGCCTTCACCAAGCTCGAGGACTCCCCCATGTTCCGCAAACAGGTGGCGCCCCTCGCCCCTCGCTCCTCGCTCCTCTCCTCACGAGGGCTTCCTGATCCTGCCCCTGCCAGGCATTGTTTCGTGTTTCCTGAAATCTCGGTCGGTCTACTTCGTAAGTTGGATTTGGGTTGATTTGGGCGTGTCGAATGGAATGATTCGATCCATTGTCGGAGTCTGGGTGGCTGTGACGAAGCTATGGCGGATTTGGATCATTTTGTGGGCGGGAGATCTCGGCTTGGTAGCTTGATCCAGTGTGCGACGATCGTTTTGGATTTGAAACAAAGGGATTTCTGAATAGAGTTGACGTTTTCACGTGATTTCCGTGTTTGTTTGGATGAATTGGGCATTTTGGTGAGAATTAAGTCAATCATCTCCTCCGATAGTCCAGGGCTGATTTCTTTGGCGGGGTTAGAACGCTTTGATGATAAGGGGCAACTTTGAAGATCAAAATTTGCTGTTGCATTGCGCAACATATTTGAATAGAAGGGGTGGATCCTATTTGAAGTTTGCTCATGGATGGACCTGGTGCAAAGGGTAAAGCTTGCTTGAGCAAATTTTCAGCCTGGCTCTAGTTTTTACAATGGTTTCCTGTTTATTTTTATTTTGCTGAGGACACTAGTTGCCCCATTTTGAATTGATGGTTGCATTTTTGTTGAATCACCTGCTGGAACAACAACAATCCATTTTTGTTGAATCAGCCTGCTGGAAATTCTATAATGAAATTGGACCCTCTTAAAAACATCCCTGCTATCCTGTTTCTTATAGAAATCAAACAAAAAAAGAGGTGTAGGCATTGGGCTTAACAATTTTGCTGGGTAACTTGGCTCACTAATTTCTCTCCAGAATCATCAATTATCTCTGTTTGTTACCCCCAAAACCTTGTTTTTGAGCTTCTAAACGAACCTATACGTGCATTTAAATTATTGTCCTGACTTGTTTCCAATACCCGCAGGTCAATTCTTTGGAACAACATACTGATGAACTGAAAGAACGGTGCTCAAACCTGCATAAAGGATGTAAAAGATTCATGTATGTTTCTTGATTATCTCCTGTTCCACATTTGCAAACATTTGAGGCCTTCTAACTGCACATAACTCGAGGCAAATGCCATAAATGTGTACTGTTTTATTGCATAATAAGTTTCTGATAAGGCCCCTTCACAAAAATTCCGTTTAGTTTAAGAAATACATTCAATATTTTTTTTCTTTACTTTGCTGTTCCAGGTTTTGTGTTTTTGTTTTTCTTTTGTAATGTTCCATGAGCTAGTGCTTTTTTATTATGTTGCTAATCGCCTTAGTTTCAGGGGATCACTTGATGAGGCATATGCAGGGGATCTATCATTTGCAGATAATCTGCAAGCATTTGGTGCCGGTTTGGATGACCCTATTAGTGTTGCCATTGGAGGTCAGCAAACCACTGTTGCATCTATTGCTTATATGCTTAATTCTGTCCTACCATCCTATCTATATCTAGTAGAACAACAGCAACAACAAAGCCTTTTAGTCCCAAGCACAGTTGGGGGGTAGCTAGAGTGGAAACTCAACATTTGCGTTTTTACTTCCAATTTCTAGTTGTCTCACTGTCACTTTGAGTATTTTGGATATTTACGGTAGATTTGTTTAATGCCTGTAGATCCGAACAACAGCTTCTTAGAATATAGAAAAAGTACGGATACATACATATCCATGCACTTGTTAATTAATCAAATTTCTCCTATTTAAAATTGCATAGCATGATAATTGGTAGCTACAATTTTACAATCATTTATTGGTTCTATTCAAATTCTCTCAAAACCATATTCTTTACTATGGGTGTGTTAAGTTCCCCATGGATTGCAAAATACAAAATGCCAAGTACTTTGGAATGATGAAATGCAAAATGCCAAAATTTTCATGGTTGTATTTAGTTCCATCCAAAATGCCAAATTTTTCCTGGTGCTGGTGGGGGTGGGCATGGGCTCCCAGGCGCTTTTGGGCTTTTTTGGCCTCTTGAGGCCAAAATACAAAATGGAGAATAGCCACCTTTTTGCCAAAAAAATTGCATGGTGTTTAGTTCCATTATGCAAAATAATGGACCAAAACCCATAATTTTTTGGGATGAAAGGGGAACTAAACATTCCCTATGTTGCAGGGCCTGTGATGTCTAAGTTTACTACTGCTTTCAGGGAGCTTGGGACATACAAAGAACTCCTTCGTTCTCAGGTACTACTATCATACAGGGTTGAAATTAGACCTATAATTTCTCCTGCATAGGTAGTTCATGAAACACAAAAGGAATGAAGAATTGAAAGGAAAATAGCATTACTGTTTTCCTGTCTCAGTTTTCAACTCTAACACCAGGGCTTGCTCCTGTGGGTCTGGGCATGATTTGTATTCTTTTCTTGGCATGATCTGTATTAGTTTCAGTTACAATATTCACATCGTTCCTTTTCTTACTTATGTTTTTGAATCATTTCTGAACTTTTATACTCAATCTGCCACCTTCAGTTTCACATATTTTACCACCTAAGGTTCTTGGATTACTTCTTAAATTTCAAAGATATTCAATAAACTGAAAGCACAAGTGATAAAATAAGGGTTGGAATTTGCAGAACCACAACAGAAAAAGTATGAGCGATGCATTTTTTATTTGTTGAAAAGATATATATTTCTATCTTGCTATAGATAACACAGATAGGCTGGATGAAAAACTCGAAGCTCGTTAGCTCGCTCGGCTCATGGCTGGCTCGGCTCGTTATCATAAGGAGCTGAGCCAAGATTTTAGCTCGTTAGCTATAACGAGCCAACTCGAGCCAGCTCACGAGCCAAACGAGCTACAGTTTCAAGGAAAAAGTCATCATAGCTTATATTAGTTTTGTATTACTTCATGTCTTACACTTTACAAATGGTTGATATGTTAGCTCATATAAATATTTTGTTTAACTTACTTAAGACTATTAGATATATTATTTTTGTATTATTATTATTTTTAAGCTTTAGATAAATACAAATATTATATTTTGTGTACTTTTTATACCTGGCTCGCGAGCTTAACGAGCTAGCTCGGGCTCGTAACGAGCCGAGACGAGCCAGCTTTCTAGCTCGTTAAGATAACGAGCCAAGCCGAGCTGGCTCGTTATCCAGCCTTAGAAGAAAATGCCAAAAGGGTTCCTTGCATCCAGTAGTGGCTGCATTATGTAGAAGCAGGAATTGTGTGTTGAAATAGAATAATCATTTCTTTTGTGATGGAAATTTTCTTTGCCCTTGCAATACACTGATGTACTAATCTGATGTCTCTAGATTTGGTAAATCTCTTTTGCTCAGGGCATGCTGATATATCACTTGTATAAACAGAACAAATGGCTATTTTTTGCATTCTAATTATAATCAACATTCTCGCTTCAAACAGGTTGAGCACATGCTTAGTGATCGCCTGTCGCAGTTCATTAATGTGGATTTAAATGGTGTGAAGGTAAACTCCCTCCTCTCCTCTCCGCCAACCTGCACAACACAGCATATTTGTAACTGATATTATTGTGTAACTGATAGGTTGTAACTGAAGTAAACAATATAGTAGGTCAGGTGCTGATCTTTTCAGTGGGCAAATGACTTTTATGCTTGTGGGACCAGACTTCGACCCTCTTGCTTCCGTGTTCGGACAAGGAACAGAAAACCTTAAATAGTCCTAAAATCTGTGCCTTCCATCTTGGGAAATAGGAAAAAAATGCCTTTCCATATGGACAGTAAAGTGGAAATTAGATTTTAACACATTGCTTACTTGATATATGTTCTTTTTTGTAAAATACTTGCTCTGTACAGGATTGTCGGCGACGTTTGGATAGGGCTGCAGTGGCTTATGATCAGGTGATGCTTTGAGTTTGAGTTATCTGACTACCTTCTTTATCTTTGTTCATGCAACATGTGTTAGATGATTATTGAACAGTGTGACCTTGTTTTTCTATACCTTTAGCATGTTAGTGTAATACACTGTGTATTAAGATTCTGGTGCTATTTGTTTGTCAGGCACGTGAAAAATTTGTGTCAGTGCGAAAAGGGACTAGAGCAGAAGTTGTGACAGAACTTGAGGAGGTACATTGTGAACTTGTGACTAGCCTTTGTAATTTTGTTTTATTCTACTTTTTTGGGAGTAGATGAATGTATATTTAGCTTTCATGCCGTCACCCTAATTCTAAGTTTACAGGATCTACACAATGCCAAGTCAGCTTTCGAAAGATGTCGCTTTAACTTAGTATGTATATCAACATTTTTCAACATACAAGTATATTGTTCAGCCTTTCCGATTATCAACTTTGCTGTAAGGAACTCAGGTACATGCCCTTGCGAACATTGAAGCAAAAAAGAAGTATGAATTCTTGGAATCAATAAGTGCAGTGATGGATGCCCATTTGAGGTATTTTAAGCAGGTGTGGTTCCTTTCTACGTGTTTAGTAATTTCTGGTCTTTTGGTTGCTTGGGTTCTGATTTTTTTCTTTATGATATAGGGATATGAGCTACTGAGTCAAATGGAACCATTCATTCACCAGGTTTAATAATGTCTCATGTCACAGTGGTCTTTAAAAGAAATATTCAACCTTATCAACGTGACCCAGCTAACCAGGAATTAACAATTGCTGTGCTAAGCTTGAAGTGTTGATGCAGGTTCTAACATATGCACAACAATCAAAACAAATGGCTGTAAGTGAGCAAGATAAGCTTGCAAAGAGAATTCAGGAGTTCAGAACTGAAGAGGAAATAGCTAATGTGAGAATGGCTAGCAACGTAGACACATCTACTAGCGGTGATGGTATCCATGTTGTTGGCCTTCAGTCCTATAAAACGATTGAAGCATTAATGCAGTCAACTGCCAATGGCGAGGTATAATTATCCTTTGTGAAGCAAATTACTAAATATTCACTGATACCAGGATAAACTAGCTTAAAGCTTATTCATGCTGCTTTATATGATGATTTGAAGAGACTCAGTGTTGATAGATAGAATTTACGTGTAGTTGAGATGATTCTTTTATAACATTGTACTAATTTGACATGCATGAGCCTTCCTACAATCAGAATCCAAGCAAGTGGTATCCATGATTACCACCATTTTGGTTCAAAATCTAGTATTTATTCTTGCATCATTTCCTTTTTGTAGTTATACTGGGCTGAAGTTTTGTTGTTTGGTAATTCATAATTGTTTTGTGAACTTCTATTGCTTGTCCTTACTAGTCTGTTTCTTTGCCAGGTTCAAGTTATTAAACAAGGTTACCTATTTAAGCGTCCTCAAAATACACGAGGTGAATGGAAGAGGAGATTTTTTGTGCTTGACAGCCATGGAACTCTGTACTACTATGGGAATAAAGGAAAATCGGTATGCAATCTGATTATCTGAATTGGCTAGGGAACATATACAGAGCTTGGCACTCAGGTGTCAGGAGTTCTTATTCTTTGCTTGCATGAATAGGCAAATTTGTATTTATGTTTATAATTTATGCACTGTTCTATATTTGGCTTACTTGTTTGATTCTATTAGGCATATTTATCTATTTATAATTCATGATTATCATATTTCTAGTATCTTTCTGCTCCATTTTGATTTTGCTATTTATAACATAATATATATGTATTGTAAATATTTCCTATTGGCTATAATGCAATTTATATTCATGTGGTGATTTAGCGTTTAGTGGGTGTGTCTGACCTATGCATATTTATTTTTTCATCATGTGTATTCATCAAGGGTTACAGAACATGTGATTTGTAGGAGAATCCGAGAATAGAATTGGTGGGATAATTGGATGTAATGCATTGGGCCTCATGGTCTAATTATATAGGGTACATAGGACGACTAACATCCCACGTGGGTAGACAATGTGGTACTATTCCTATTTACTCTAACATCCTCTGCAGGGAGCACTGCAGCCGGTGAGACTGGAGAAGAAGCAAACAAGCTAACATCCCCCGCAGTCATAACAGTCTATGCGTCGCGTATGCTGTGGCTGGAGAAGGAGCCGATGAGTCCTCATGCGAGACGGTAGCCGATGTCAAGGTAACCGAGCGTGAGGGCGCAGTAGCCGTAGTCGAAGGAGTCGTGCTGAAGATGGCCAAGGTCGATGTAGTTGTGGTTGGTTGCTGTGTTGATGGGGCTGCAGGGTGCACAGGGGGTGCCATGACGATGATAGAGACACGTTGAAGCAGTTGTCGTGGGAGGAGGCGATGCTGAAGTTGACGCAGTCAGGGCCATCGTGGACGTCAAAGAAAGGCGATGACGACGGGGTGGGAGTGGGAGGGTCGATGCCGAAGTTGATGCAATCAAGGTGCCTAAGTGTTGAGGCGCGGGCTGGGTTTGCCAGACCCAACAACGCGTTGGGGGATGAAAGCACGTGTTGGTGTTGCCAATATCGGGCGTACAAGGTAGAGGGTCCCAACCATGCATCATCGTTAGAGAAGGTCTCGACGACGGGCTGTGGTGCGCAGAAGGGCGGTGTAGAAGGTGTTGACGCAACACGCGGTTGTCGGAGTAGACGAAGTAGGAGGGACGAGACGCTAATGCTGGCGACGTGGTTGTGCTGGACGAAGTAGTGCGGGAGTGGACGCATAGGCGAGTAGGGCTTAGTGACGAGACAAGGGGGTGACCGGTGAGCAGGGCTCAGCGACGGCATGAGTAGCGGCAGCTCGATGACGAAGACCCTCGATGATGAAGACCAAATCAGCAGGACGAAGACGTGGTGCTGACGGATGGCACAACAAAGATTGCGTAGCACTCGTTGATGCACATGGGATGGTGATGTAGATGCCATGGCGAAGCGGACACATGGGCGACGATACAGCCTGACGAGGCGACACAACAACAAGCTAGCTCTGTTGCTTGGAGAAGATGCGCGTAGGACTCGGCGATGGACGTCATGAGAGCTGGGTAGTCTGTGCATAATTGGTTGTACGGACCGAGTACGCGCAAGGTGGAGCGACAATGGAAGAAGTCGGTGGAGGCGTTCCGATCTGTTCGTGGTGATGTTGAACCGACAATGTAGACGTGCAGATTGAATGACTGAGAAGTGACGCAAGAAGGCATCCCCTCGACATCGCATGCCTTGGCTAGGCCACACAATCAAAGATGTAGGTGCCAGTGAAGTCGTGATGTTGTAGTAGTACGCGTGAGGTTGACTGCGGTGGGTGACTCAGTCCCGATCACCGATCGTGCAAACCAAAAAGATACAAGGGATTGGGTGTACCTAGCAACACAACACCTAGTCGGCAGTGACATGACACAATCGAGCAGCGTGGGACGTACGATGGGTCGCGGTCGCACGGGGTCGAAGGCGCCGACGCAGATTGCCATGCCGCCACCATGGTAGCTCGAGATGAGTTGACGCCAAACGTCCTCCACAGGCGCAGAGATGGCGACGAGGTGGTGTAGTGTGTGAGAAGGCCCGAGCTGTTGCCTGACGATGATGATGGCAGCCGGATCAATAGGATCAGGCACCTAAACAGGGGCGCTGCCCCTCGCGGAGATCGTTCTCTCCCCAGGGGCGCGCGGTGCGGAAGTGGCGGCGGCTAGGGTTAGGATCTAAACCTTGGTGAATGATACCATGTACTTCCTCTGTCCCAAATTATAAGATGTTTTGGCATTTCTAGATTCATATATTTTACTATGTATCTAGACATAATACATATCTAAGTGCATAACAGAAGTTATGAATCTAGAAAAGCCAAAACGTCTTATAATTTGGATTGGAACGGAGAGAGTAGGAGAATAGAATTGGTGGGATAATTGAATGTATTGCATTGGACCTCATGGGCTGATTATATATGTAATAGGACTAACACCCAACGTGGATAGACAATGTGATACTATTCCTAGTTACTCTAACATGAACGGGCCTGCTACCTGACTAATTAGCAGCAGGACTCAAGTAGCACCCGAAGTACTAGGTTTCACTCCCTGTGAGAGCGAATTTATGCAGGTCTTGGTTCAAAAAACATCCCTCGTCGGCCGTGGTCCTGAGTTTATGTGTGACTACCTGAGTCACTTGTGTGTCCTGAGTTTATGTGTGACTACTTGAGTTACTTGCAAGATGCACATGGGCACTCGGCGGCATGTCCAGGGCAGCTGGCCTTCGGGGTGTTTCTTGTTAGAAGTGCAGCAGCTATAGGATGAGCAGAGGTGAATAAGAGTAGCTGGAGTTTTATAGCACAAGTTTCTGTTTTTTTGCCACCAGAGCATATCAGATTCGGAGTTTTTGCATAATCTTCGTCGACCGCCTTCAGCCATCATCGTTGATTCGTCATTGACCGCCTTCGGCCGGTCGGTCACTTCTTCAATTGAGAGGTCCGCTGTATCGAGCAATGTGTCGTTTGCAATCGCCACTTGCTTGTACTACCTGGGGACGATGCATAGGAGCTTCTCGAATGTGCGTTGCTCGGTGATGTTCTCGCCATAGAGGTTGAGGGTGCTCATCATCCCCGTTAGGCGGAGCACAAAGTCATCAGCACGCTCGCCGTCGTGGAATGAGAGCAACTCCCAGTCTCTCCGGAGCCACTGCAGTGTAGACTTGTGTGCGCACTCCAAACGGACGTGGATGGACTTGATTGCCTCCCAAGCCTCTTTGCCGTCTTCTTCACCGCCAACATGCGGATCATCTCAGGGGTCACAACAGAGAGGATGACGTCGAGGGCCATGTGATCCTCCGTGTGATCGGCGTTACCGTACTTGATCGCATCCTAGAAGCCACAAGCCTCCAACTTCACCTTCATGCCATAGTTGCTGCGTGTCACCGACTTCCTTCACAACGCGCTGGGCGACCATCTCTGGGCCTCCATGGCACCGCTCGTGCCTTGGCTGTGTGGAAGGGGAACAGCGACGGTAGGTGTGCACCCGTTGTGGGCTGCGACTTGGATCACTACTTTGCTGGAGCTGAGGCCATGGATCACTAGCACAGGCTCTAGATACCAAATGTTAGAAGTGCAGCATCTATAGGATGAGCAGATTTGAATAGAGTAGCTGGAGTTTTAGAGCACATGTTCTGTTTTTTTGAAGCTAACTGGCTTGATTCTATTGATTGCATATGCATACATGCATACATATATATAGAGATGTTGGAGTCGGTTTGTAATAAACTGACCTGGGTACAACCGACCTAGAACCTTTCAAACTGAAGTCAGTTTGTACATTACTACTGTTGCTGAGCTGACTAACCTAACACTAACCAGTATAGGACAAAACTGCTGCAGTCTGTTGACTACAGTCTACAGCTGCTACTCACCTGATCAGCAGCAGGCCAAAAAAAATTGGCTGCTACTACTAGCTGCAGACATGAAACTTACTAGCTAACGAAAGTCTGCCGACCTCCATATACTAACCTAATACTAATTATTATCTGGTTAAGCAAAAGACACAAGGATTATATCTAATATTTCTCGGCCTGTGTGCAAGAAACTTCTTCATGGCAGTGATGTTTTTGTGTGTGTGTGTGGGGGTGGGGGGGTGGGGGGGGGGTGCTCTTTCCCCTGCAGGGCACAGGTCCAGGTTTTTTAGGGTTGCAGTACATAATTTGCACGCCAAAATTTATGTGCAGTAGATTATTTTCAAGGGATGTGCTGGATTGTTTTAAATGCAAGTGTGTTGTATAATTTATCCTAAGATGCTAATTTGTTCATGTTATTTTTTCTGTACTTTACATGTACCTGTTTCTTTTATTCTCTTGGAAGCAAGGAGTGTCATCACAACAAACAGCTAGTGAAGGAGCTGGTGTTTTTGGTCGATTCAGATTCTTGAACCAAAGAGCTTCATCTCAGGGTGAAGATTCATTATCATGTCATAAAATTGATCTCAGAACTTCGACAATTAAGGTTGATGCAGATGAAAATGATTTAAGATTTTGCTTCAGAATAATCTCACCTGTTAAGACATACACATTACAGGTAACTGCATAGTCCTCAGATATCAAACTTTCTTTGTGCAATTGATGTTTTTGGTATTTCCTGAACAACACATTTTTTTTTTGTTTTTTTTTTCATTCTTCTTTGATACACCAATGGCCTGATGCCACATGAATGCTTTTCACTTTGTTTATGGCAGGCGGAATCAGGGGCTGATCAAAAGGATTGGATCCAGAAAATTACTGGAGTTATCGCATCACTACTAAATTCACCATTCCCACAGCAGGTTTGCTGCAGCCATTTATCTTTTGCTGCATCATATAATTAGTCTTGGTCTACCTTTTTGGTTGAAACAAAGAATATATCTATTAAACTCCATGCATCGACACTGGATAGTCATGAAGTAATAATGCTTAGCCTTCCTATTTGGCTCCATTTTAATGCATTACATGTATATGCATATGTTCAATCTATTGATTCATCCAAGATATGGTACTAATTTGTTATTCTGATTTCATTTCATTTCAGTTGTCATATGGTAATGTATCAGCAGAGAGTAACAGATCCGCAAGTTCTGTTGATTCTTTGTCTATTGAAGATAACAAGAGTTCAGAGGGACATGATGATATATTCAATCTTCTGAGGAATATCCCTGGAAATGACAGTTGTGCGGAATGTCGTTCTCCTGATCCTGATTGGGCATCTCTAAACTTGGGTATTCTGATTTGCATTGAATGCTCTGGGGCTCACAGGAATCTTGGAGTGCACATTTCAAAGGTGCAATAACTAGTTTCCTTATTGTAGAGAAACACCGCACACCCTAACCAGGGGGGGGGGGTGACCTTCATTATATAGCCTAATATGCTAGGGTTACAATGTACATGGGCCAATAGGCCATACACGCCCAATGGGCTGTTACAATATATTCTAACACTTATACCATGATATATGCTAATCAGTGATAATGTTGGTCGGCAATATCTTTTGTACAAAAATTCAGATTCTTGGATTTATTCACTTAGGGATGATAGATACAGTAAATAATTACTGCATATCTTACTATAGTATTGCTTTTGTTCTCATTAATTGTCATTTTTGACATCGGCATCTCCAATACAAAGCTTTAGCGATTACACGATCTAATTATAATTAGTAAAAGAATATACACTTTTGACTTGCATAGAATATAATGTTTATTTCCATGTGGTAAATTTAAGTACTTCTACGTGGTAGTGAACCATGCGTAAGTTTTAAAGACTTGGTATGAAAGGAAACACTTCAATTTAACACATTTGCTTGTTTTTTTTTAATAGATGTGCCTTCAACTTTTATCTGGTAATGAATGTGTGACTTCCAGAACTAGTATTTTTTGTTATTATATATGATATCTCGTGGTTCCTAAGCTTTTAAAAATCTTATCAGTCTGAGATTAAAAAAAGAATGCTATTAGGTTGTTCCATATGTTAGTGTCACAGCTAATGTTTTTACTTGATGCAGGTTCGGTCCTTGAGACTAGATGTGAAAGTCTGGGAGCCAGTAATAATGGATCTCTTCCATGCGCTAGGAAATAATTATGCTAATTCAATTTGGGAAGCTCTGCTTCCAAAAGAAGATCAAGGGTAATACAATCAGATCTGCATATTACTTCACTATTTTTTACCTTGACATTTTAACCATTTTTCTTCCAGATCACACCACTTGATTTCTAGTCTGTAAGCTATGGGACATTGGCTAGTGTAGACTAACATAGAAGCCTACAAGTTAGTGCTAGCATGAATTTTGTGTACAGGCTACCTGTCCTCGTAATGTTGTTTCTTTGAAACAGCACAAACAATTCAGTTATAATCAATTCAGATATTTTTTTATCAAGTACTATTTAGGCATTTCATAAAAATGATTTACACTTTCTCAATAAAGGAGAGGCTCCATTGACAAACATAGTATTGTTACTAACCTTGGAGGTTTGAGAAGATAATCATTCTATTAGTGGAGATGGCTATATATAGAGAGCCTCATGGGCCATATGGGCCTATAGTAGATGGCCTTCATACACTTAAACATCCCCTTCGAACTCAAGGTGGAAGCAGAGGATTTGAAGAGTGAAGCTGATGCTGCTCTCAAGTTTGTGCTTTAGTGAAAAAGTCTGCCAATTGCAACTCTGAGGGCACATACTGGAGAGCAACAGTTTTCTGATGACAATGTGACTGAGTAAAGAAGGCATCCACACCAATATGCTTTGTAAGTTCATGATTAATGATTCACAGGATGGCAATTTGTATGGCTCCTGTATTAACACAGAGAAGAGGTGGGGCAACATCACAAGAAATGCCAAAATCAGCCAACAACCATCGAAGCCATACAATCTCTGCACTAGTAGTAGCAAGTGCTTGAAGTTCTGCCTACTAGAACGAGATACAGATGCTTGCTTCTTGGAATTCCATGCAATAGGAGAAGAGCCAAGAAGAATGCAGTATCCAGTGATGGAATGTCGATCTGTTGGGTCACTCGCTCAATTAGAGCCGAGTAAGCATGAAGCTGAAGTGAACTATCATGAGCATAAAAAAACTTTGAGATGATGTGCCCCTTAAGTATCACAACACGCGAAGTAAATGTCCAAAATGAACAGAAGTTGGGTACACAAACTGAAACAAGGCTGCCCACAATATGCCGATATTGAGAGGTAACCATCAGTGGGACGAAGCTGTAAGTGAAGATCCATAGGTGTGGCAGCTATCTGATTATCAGTAACATGTAGGAATGACTGAAATAGGAGAACATGTGGGAACATCAGAAGAAGACAAAGACAAAAAAGATGGTGACTCTGTGGGTGAATACGATGGCTGAGTAGAGGGGATGTAAAAGAAAGGACGGTCCTCAACAAAGGTTGAACACGAGAGATACGTATGCGACGAGAAGAGGGATCATAACACTGATAACCTTTATATACCCCCAAAAATACATTCAACAGATTGTACGCTCATGAGGTGCAAGCGAAACATAGCATGTGCACCCAAAAACTAGGAGATGGTCATAGCGAGGTGTACCAAGAAGTGCCTCACCAGGACATTTGCCAAACAGTTTGGAAGACGGTTGTCTATTGATGAGATAGGCAGCAGTAGAAACAACTTCACCCTAAAAATGAGAAGGGACAAATGATGAAATCAAAAGTGTGCGAGCTGTCTCTACAAGATGACGATGTTTATGTTCAGCAATACCATTCTGAGCATGAGCGCCAGGACAAGAATGCTGAGGAAGAGTACCTTCTAAGGACAAAACTAGCGAAAAGCATCAGATAAATGCTCAGCACCAGAGTCAAAAGCGATAAACTCTAATAGGAGTAGAAAATTGCGTGTGAGCCATGCGAACAAAAGATTAGTGAATGGAACACACCTGAGAGCGACGTTCTATGAAATAAACCAACGTATAGCGAGAGTGATCATCAGTAAAAATAACATAATATTTGTGACCACCGTTTGTAGCAAAAGGTGCAGAACCCATACATCTGAATGAATAAGATCAAAATGTCTAGCAGAAGAAGCACTAGATAAATATGGACGTTGTATTTGTTTTCCAAGCTTATAGCCCTTACATTGAAAGCTGGACTCAATAGATGTATGACCTAAACAACCTGTATTTATCTATGATGACAAACGAGACCACGAGCAGATATTCAGCCAATTTTTCTGGGTGGTTAGCAAAACAGTTCTCCGAATGTGATTAGTCGTGCCACAATGCTTACAGGGCTCTTTGGATGCACTGGTCCTCTGAGAAGCTACCAACACACTGAGGTTGAGACACAGAAGAAGACAAGGACTGAAGGCGTGTCTCTTCAGCAAGTAAATCAGATAGTGCCTTTGCCATGGTTCGAGTAGAGGGAGTATGAAGCGATCTTCAGCAAGTAAATCTGATAGTGCCTTTGCCATGGTTCGAGTAGAGGGAGTATGAAGCGACCTTGTATGAATAGAATTGAATTCTGCCCTGACTCAGAAACTGCTCAATAAATGCAAGTGCTTTGCAGTTCTGTGCTGCTGTGTACACTGGGGTACCTTGGAGATCAAAGAACCCATCAAACTATCAAAGTTAGAGTAGTACTCATCAGTAGACATGTCTCTCTGTTCAATGACATGAAGTTGCTGCATTATAGTGTGTTGAAGGGCACCACTATCCTGAACATAGTGATCTTTCAAATAAGACCACATAGATTTGGCTTGCTTAAACTTAAGTAGACTCGTAATCATGGTTAGTTTAACACTGCTAGCTATAGCAGCCATTACTTTCCCATCATTGATTTCCCAGGTTTTGACTTACAGTTTGACTGCAACAGCATTACTACTAACTGCTGTTTTTCTTTTTGTGCAATTTCCTTCTTGGCACATTGTTATATTATTCTATGTTCATCCAGAATGGACGAATCAAATGGAGCTATTCTTTTTATTGAAAAGCCTAAACCTAATGATGCTTTCTCAATAAAGGAGAGGTACATACAAACAAAGGTAAGCTCTTCAATTCCTTTTATCTTTGATCAGCATGATATAGTCATCTAAAAAAAGCAGCATGATATAGTGCTGTTAGTTTTGTCTTATGTTTGCTTCTGGCGATCATCTTCTGTTAGTATCATGTTATTGATTCTCATAAATGATCCATGCAGTATGTCGACAAACTGCTTTTTGCCAGAGATCCCGATCAGATTACCATTAATATTTTCGAAGCTATAAGGAAAAATGATGTGAGAGAAGCATATCGAATTCTTGCAATAGCTGAAGTGAGCGCTAACATGACATATGATGCTTTGAGCAAAGATGTACATCATGTTCAGCCAGTGACAGACAAGATGTTACTTGATCCGATTTCTTGTGAGATAATTCAGGACTCTGGGAAACCAGAAGGCTGTCTACAAGGTTGTTCTTTATTGCACTTTGCATGCCAATATGGTCATCCTATAATGGTGGAGCTGCTTCTACTTTTTGGCGCGGATATTAATATGCAGGACTTCCATGGCCGAACACCATTGCATCATTGTGTACAAAAGAAAAACGATGAGCTCACCAAGCATCTGCTGAAGAGGTAGGCTTGAATTCTTGATAATATTTGTTTCATGATTAGTTTTATTTGCAATATCAGCAGCAGCTTGATATTTATGCCCTCATGCCATGTTGTTCATGATTCCCGAACTAATCTTTGCACTTGATTCTTTTTGCTATTTCAGTGTAAACTAAATTTATCTGTGTTTTTTTTGTTTTGTTCAGTATGAACTAGGCAGTGACACATTTAGAGTCATGTGCATGATATTCCATTGTTGTTTTAACAGTGTATATCTGCGCAGCGAGGCAAACACTTTGGTAAAGACTAATTCATTTGAACACCAACTATACATGAAAAATTCTCAAAAAGTACATTGAGTTCGTTCATGCAAATGTGTTGTTCTGTGTCCAGATCCACTGATCACTGTAAAAAAAGGGCATTATGAAGGTTTATTGCCTCAATTTTTAGTCTAATGAAGACTCCACGTTTCCTCTGTGCACATTGTGGCCATTTGCTTTCTTCCTCGTTTATGTGCAGTGTGGTCTTAGCAGCCATGTTCCCATAAGGGAACGGGAATATGGAATGGGAATGGGAACTTGGGTGATGTTTTATAACGTAGGAATGTATAATGTAAATGTTCACAAATCGGGAATGTCCACGTTCTTGGAACGAGGAGCGTGGCCATGTTCCACGTTTCCGGCTGCTAAGAGTGTGGTACCCTATGGTTCATGAGATGATAAGGTTCATGTCAGCAGTGTGGTGGGTTGAGGTTCAGTACAAAGAATGCATTCTTCTTCAGTTCTTTGTTTATTTTCCCTTGTTACTACTATGATTTCATTATATTGCTGCCATAATTTTCCTTCACAGATTATGGAAAACATACTTATAGATGGGAGGCATTTTTCTAAAAGAACTATTATGATCCTTTGTACAGGGGTGCGAGAACAACAATTAAAGATGGCGGAGGTCTTACTGCTCTGGAGAGAAGAATGGAACTTGGAGCAATAACTGATGAAGACTTATTCATACTATTTGTGAGGTATGGTCGAGGTGGTACTTTTATAGCCTTGGATTGCTGATAATCTCTATTTAAGAAACTCTCCTTGTGAACGATTCTTATAATAAAGTAAAGCTAGACTGCTAGAGGCCTCATTCCATTCTCCAACTTATTACCCCCTAAAAAGAAAGGGGAAAAGTGCCTTGTGGGAATGGCAGCCTGCAAGTTCTATGGTTCAATACCTGCCATTTTCGTGAATGTGTGATTCCACTCAAGATTGTCATTTCTCTATGAATTTAACTGGGCAGCATCTCACAGTGTGAACAACATGCTTGTGCAGGTGATGTTTCAATACAGGGCTTTGGCAACTAAGCTGTTTGTACCTGAATAGCATTGTACTTGTACCCACCTAATTTAGCTTCTGGAATGAACACGATTTCTACACCTGAAGGCGAATGCCTTTTACCGTACGTCCCATGATATAACTTATCTGACTTCTGCGCTTGGCTGTGTTTGTAAATTCCACTGTTCGACATGACCACATCGCTGGTTTGTTGTACAACAATTATAGGCAAATATACAGTATTCGTTTCTTTGAATATGATTATTGAGGTTTGAGTCTCTGATGTCAAGTATGTAAGGAAAGAACACATGATAACCATGCATGCATGTTACCGTTGTGCAATTTTCTTTTTTTTTTCTTTTCTTTTTTTTTTTTTGCAAACTTGCAACTGTACTGCATATGGCCGAGTGTAACGATTACTGAAATTTGCGGGTATGTGTATGAGTGTATCCCTGCACGATATGAACCAACTTAGAAGAAGAAATATTCAGAAGGCACAATGCCTCGTCATGCAGTCAACTTGATTCTTTTTTACTTGACGCATACAGGAACCATCAACTATGCAAATGCAAGGCGTTTGAATTTAGTTATGATAGCCTGTAGTTATAGGTATCATGTTGAACTGAGACCTCCACACTCCTACACAACACTACTCGCAGCACTGCTCCATTCAAGCACAGCAGCAACAGCACTAACAGCTGCAGCCAATCCACAAGCATGGCATCCCTGCTTCGCACCCTTCGCTGGTCACCAAGAAAGCACTACCATCGATACGCCATTGTCACTGTTTGCCCTGTCGTTATTGATGATGACCCACACCGAGCCTGGCACTGCTATACAGGGGTAACCTGGCGGCCACGCCATCGCCTCCACTTATACCACACCAAAAGTTTGCGTGATCAACTTTTCATTAGTATTTCTCCAAAGGTTTAGAGCCCAAATATTTAAGTAGGTACTCCTCCGTCCACGAAAAATCAATTTCTAGAATCTGCGCCAGTCAAAATTTTTTAAGTTTGATTAACTTTATAGCAAAGAGTAACAATATCTATGACATAAAATGCGCATCATATGAAAATATATTCTATGATGAATCTAATGATACTAATTTGATATCATAAATTTTAATATTTTTTCTATAAATTTAGTTAAAGTTTAAAAAATTTGACTTAAGACAACTTTAGAAATTGATTCTTCTACTGATGGAGGGAGTATGTTTCCTTTTTGTGAGGAAACGCCGTATATGTTGTTCTGCGGCAGCTTGCTCTGGAGTTTCCAGATGCTGCCACTACAGCGGTGTGTATACATAGGAAAATAATACACGTTTGAGACCCATAAACGCCATGACCCGCATATCACGCGGTTATTAACTGGATTGCACCACGCTTGACACGGGTTTCCGTGTTGCAGCACACTTGATCGTTGCATGTGTAGGGTAGAGTTGTACATACTTTCATATCTGCAAATTCAGCTATGAAGTTCTGTGTTCAATACATGTCGACCGTGCTATTGATACTTTCATGGATGGACACTGAAGGGAAGAGTGACTTTGCCATGTCTTCCTGTGTTCTGAGTGTCGATTCACATTAGTCTGATGCCTACTGGAATCATGTGTTAGGCTGATCATGGAAAAAACTGCAGGAACATGTTGCACTTAAAATCATGTACTAGTCTGGTGCCACTGGAGCCATTAGCAATTGATATTAAATTATCAATAGACTTGTCGTCTTGTCGATAATCAAAACTATGTTCTTATAGAACCTTATCATTAATGCAGGGACGATGTTATACCCTATATGCATCTAGAGAAATATATAGAAGGATACAAGCCATCATATAGAAGGATACAAGCTAGCCACTGGTCTACAATACATTGTGCATATTACACGTAAAATGAACCTGTGTGATACAATCTCATCCAATGATACGAACTAAATGTAACTTCTAGATATATGATATCTCAGATGCAACAGTATATAAGCAAGCCCTCTATAATCTTACCCTAATGTAGTTAGCGTCGCCTAAATGAAGATACAAATTCTTGCTCCAAACTGTAGCATCTCGAGGACTCTTGAGGTGGTATATGTGCAACATTAATAAGATCGATATGTTCAATTGAGTTCTTAGAATTTCCACATAGTAAAGGCTCAATATCTCTATCTTTTTCGAGTAAATGATGTCTTTTCCTCAGCCTATTTGTTCTTAAGAATTGTAACCTCATGTCTACTTCTTTCATAGTCGGTCGCTCTCCTCCTTTGACCCTTAAGCATGCTTCTGTCAGTGAGGCAATTTCACTAATCTCTCTCTGGTCTGCCTCATCCACAACTTGTGGATCCATTATTTCCATAAGACACCCTTGGTGAAGTCCTTCAATGAAGTAATGTGACAAGCTTTGCTTTTCACCTAAATTATTAATAAAAATTGGCTTCTTTCTTGTCAAAAGTTCCACAAGTATTACTCCAAAACTGTATACATCACTCTTCTCCGTTAGTTGACCGGTGTGATAATACTCTGGATCCAAGTAACCGAATGTTCCTTGAACAATTGTCACCACATGGGTCTCATTAAGTGAAAGGGATCTTGAAGCACCAAAATCTGAAACCTTTGTGGTGAAGTTATCATCTAATAGTATATTTGAAGACTTTACATCTCTGTGAAAAATTGGTATTATAGCTGCTGAGTGTAGATAAGCAAGAGCTCCCGCTGCTTCCGTTGCAATCCTAATGCGATCATCCCATGAAAGCAAGCATTTTACTGTAGTATCAGTGTGAAGAAGTTCATACAGAGTGCCATTTGAAATAAACTCATAGACAAGCAAGGGCACTTCATCTTCTAGGCAGCAACCAAAGAGTTTCACCACATTACGGTGGATGATTTGAGACAAAATGACAACTTCATTGATAAATTGGTCTATCTCTATTTGCTCTACTATTTTGGATTTTTTTATGGCTACCACACGTTGGTCTGATAGAATCCCTTTATAAACTGTTCCATGTCCTCCATGACCAAGAACACGGGTAGCATCAAAGTTATTGGTCGCCTTTTCTATTTCCTCCAATGAGAATATCTTTGTTTTGCTTGTAGCACTTTTATCTGAGATCAGTTGCTCCAATAAGAGGCCTTGATTTTTCTTGAAATATGCTCGTCGGATTCTACTTTGGATGCCTTTTTTCCACTTATTGGCAATTACAATTATACCCAATGCAATAAATATGGATCCAAGACCACAACTAGTTCCAATTGCAATACCTACATGCATTTGATGTTGTTATGAAATCAATGTTAATGTTTACAAATTATAATTTCAAGTGTTGATCGTTATTGCTTACCCAAAAGAAGATTCCGTTGTTTAGCTGATGTAACACACCGCCTCTTGACAAAATCAAATTCTTGGGTACGAGAGCACGGTGTGCACCTATAGCTTCCAGGAATGTTTTGACATGTACCGTTGCAGTAGTTTGGCAGTGAGCATTCATCAATATCTGCAGACAATCAAATCTCCTTATTCTTTATGTATGTTGATCATCATAATATGTGGTTGCATACTTGCATAACAAGCTGATGAAAAGGAATCTCCTATCTAAATCTACCTAGTCAGAGTTAACTACAAATTACTACTTTATAGTATGTGAATTTGTTAATTTTCTTTCCATTTTCGGGTGTGAACTATGTTGCTGTTTTAGCACACATGCTGAAGGAGGAAGGGGGTATGTACCTGTGCAGCCTTCTTGTACGTATGGATTTCCTTTGTAGCCAGAAGAACACTTGCAACGATATCCCACCAGTATTTCCCCGTGGGTCACGTTTTGACAACCACTGTTTACACTGCGGCATGCATAGTTAGTTTCATTCCCATGCATAGCTTCTTCACAAGATGCATTTGTAACTGCCCACCGTATAACAATGTCATATTCCATAGAAACATCAAATTCGTCTTCCACAGGGCCGACGATGTACCCTAGGCCTTCATTTTCGATGTCCTGAGCTATTATTGCTTCTTTCCCGAAGCTATTGTTTAGTATGTTGCTAACCGTCAGAGTGCCGTCTTCTACTGACAGGCCAGTCACGTGATACTGTGTATATGCTAGGCTAAAAATCGTCTCATTTGCAGCTGTACAATCAAGTCGGAACCTTTCGTTTCCGAAACAATCTTCTTCGAGCCCGAAAGGGAAAAGAATGGACATGTTCCCACATGACCTCTTGCAATGTTCTTTAGGCTTGGGGTCGTAATCTGCTTCATACATAACAATAGATTGATGGAGTAAGAGATCAAGAAGATAAAAAGTTAATATTTTCTTTCTCTCTTTTTTTAAGAGAAAAACAAGCAGGGAGATCACCTTGCATGCATCCTTCGGAAAGGTATGCACTGGATGGGTCGTAATATTCATTGTGGCAGTGGCAGGTGTAACCTCCATATGACGCATTTGCACAGTAGCCGTTGGTGCCACCACAAGCATAGCTTGCCTTGTTCATTTGCGCGCTCTTGCAGCTTGGTTGATCCATGATGGCAACCTCAAGTGTAACTTGGTCATCAATCTCAGAGAAAAAATCAGTCACACCATCTCGCGTGTAATAATCTCCATTTCCGGACAACAAAGCCATGATGTCAGTGTGCAGAGGATCCGTATTACCAACCCGAGCAATTGTTCCCTGAAAGCCTGAGATCTCCTTCCGTAGACTGATGGAACAACAACCAATCCCATAGCAAGGCCCTTGATTCAGCGATACCTCGCCATGGCACCTACTCATGCAGGTACCGATGGGGTTTCTCATAGAGTCAAACAAGTCAACATCGAAATCGCAGCCAAGGAAGTAGAAACTGTTTAAACTGGAGATGGTAATGCCCTTAGCGGGGGCATACCAAGATATATTATAGGTGTTCGTCGTACCAGATTCTTCTAAGGCACTGTTGAAGAACATACCAGGGACGACGGAAATTCTGGTACCATACATGTGAGTAACCTCGGTTGTGCTGTTGCCCAGAAACAACGTTGGAGGTTGAGTGGTGTAGTTGCAGGTAAGCTCGAAGCCTTGTCGGAAGCAGCCGGCCCCAATGCCGAAGGGGTAGGAGATGTCGATGTACCCGCAGCTGGAGGGGCAGTGAGCTAAGGAGGCAGCGGACGGAATATACAGTATCCCTCCGTCGTCACCCGACGACGCTGTGGATGCAGCCGGCATGGCCGCCAAGCACGCCAGAGCTAACGCCATGGCGCAAACCATTACTCTACTTATTGAGCTCATCATTAAGCCAATCAGATTGTCTTCGTGGCGTTATTTAGTGTTGGGATTCTGGGTTACGGGACTAGGCATATTTAAAGGCTATCGATACTCGTGGATACTAACACGCGATAACACTCCTGTCCCATCACCAGATGTTGTGGTCGCGTCGCATGCCAGGTACTTCACGCGTGGACCAGACTGTGTGTGGTCTGATAGTTATGACTGAGGAATATCACAGTGCGTGATTGAGGCCTTGTTTAGTTTGCTAATTTTTTTTATTTGACTACTATAGTAATTTTATTTTATTTGATAATTAGTTTTTATTTGGTAATTAGTGTCCAATTATAAACTAATTAGCTTCAAAAGATTCGTCTCACAAATTACATATAAACTGTGTAATAGTTATTTGTTATCTATATTTATGCTTTATATATAGGTCCAAAGATTTAATGTAATAGGACGAAAAGAAAATTTTTTTAGGAACTAATAAACAGGGCATGAGAGTTTCGCAGGGTAGACCAGGGTTCAGGCCTGAAATGACCGGATTTTGGTGAAATTTAACTATTTTGTATACCGGTCAAAGATTAAGATTTTGATTAAATTCGAATTTTAGTTAACTCTAGAGTTGAAAAACAAAACTACGAGTTCTTCATTTCTATTGAATGCATACCTATCAAGCTATAATTCAGTCGTCGCTGGGACTAGCGATGAAAACGGTACGGATATTTTTCCGACCGTATTCGAAACCGAAATCGTTTAGAGAGGTTTAAATCTGTCCGTATCCGAGACCGAATATTCAACATCCGATACCGTATCTGTATCCGAATACTTAAATCATATATTTATGATGTCGACATCTAATCTTATCTTATCCGACATGATTGATATTATCCGTATTCGAATCCGAATCCGACCAGAAATATGAAAACAAATATGATATCGGTGATATCCGTCCGTATCCGATCCGTTTTCATCCCTAGCTGGGACCAAAAACGACTCGCCAAGTGCGTTGCTCACTAGCTAGCTCCCAAAGCTCATTGCTAATGGGCCATGGCAAAACCAAATAACGAGTTAAAGGCTCGCCAAGTGCGTTCATTTGGCAACACTGTCACGCTGGATGATTAAAGATTACACGTCTGGTCTGCATCTCATCCTATGTATATTATATTATTTTATTTTTTGAAAAAGAAAGAGAGAACTGAAATCAATTCCTCACGCTATCTATCTTCTTTGAGAAGCTAACCCAGCAAACTGATCGAATACGCGTATGTGAGTCTCTTTGCATGCATGGTTACTTTTAAGCCAAACAAGAAAAGAAGTGAGATCTCCTTATCTTGTTCATCGGTTTGCATGAATTTTCAATATTTCCTATCACATCGAATCTTTGGATGCATGCATAGAGCATTATCACATCGAATCTTTAGATGCATATATAGAGCATTAAATAAAAAATAAAAACTAATTGTTTGCTTGTAATTTATGATACGAATCTTTTAAGCCTAATCAGTCCATGGTTAAACAATAATTGTTAAATACAAACAAAAGTAAGTGGTATAGTAGGCAAAGCTAAAAATTTTGGTGAACTAAGCATGGCCTAAGGCCCTGTTTAGTTCCCCAAAATTTTCTTTTCATCCTATCACATAGAATCTTTGGACATATGTATAGAGCATTAAATATAGATAAAAAAAATAACTAATCGCACAGTTTACATGTAATTTGTGAGACGAATCTTTTGAGTCTAATTAGTCTATGGTTGGACATTAATTACCAAATAAAACTAAAATGCTACCATAGCTAAATCTAAAAAATTCGTGAACTAAATAAGGTCTAAAGTAATACAAAACGTTAATACTAGCCCGCATGTGCCCAGACTCGTCCAGTTGAGGTTATGAGCCGTGGCGAAGCTGATGCGATGATAGGAGCAGGACAAAAGGTGGAGGAAACGCAGCCGACCGCGTCCTAGCTGGTGTGTGGCTTGTCTGCTCGGCTAGTGGATGGACATGTCCGTGCCCGTCATCATCTTGGCCGCCGCGGAAGGGTCTTCGCTCCTAGCACGAAAGGGTGTGGCACCTCGCCTCACTACTGGGAAACACTATTATTTTTGTGTGCCATGTATTTTTTTTGACGGGCATAAAATTACTCACAGAAAAATTCTATTTAACCTGTTGGTTCTCTTGGCGCACAGAAAAATATAAATATACCTGTCGGTTTTTATGGAACACACAGAAAAAAAATGGCTCACAGGGTAATTAAATTAATATCCTTGTGTACTTTATATTTTTTCTGTCGGATGACACACAGCTTAATTGCCCTACCCTTTAACGCCGCGAGAGTTAGCACTGCCCTGGTCCTTTTGGCGCCGAAAAAATTCATTGGCGCGCATTTTGCCGTGCGTTTTGCCGCGGCTCTTTGGAAACGAAATAAAAAAGCTCACCTTATCCTCCCAACCTTTTCTTCTCCCACACACCGCAACTCAGTTCAGCTTCCTCTGCGCATCTCTGTTCTCTCGTAAAAAAACACGCAGCCCACCGCCGCCTCCATCTCAGCCGCCACCGCCCCAGCCCCCGGCCTCTCTGTCGCCGCCGCCCCAGCCCCAGCCTCTCTTCTGTCACTGCCACCCCAGCCCCAGCCTCTCTGTTGTCGCCGCCTGCAGATGGAGTCGGAGGCCCCAAGCTGGCGGCTTCTCTGTGCTCCGACCGATGGCTTCTACGGCCGGTAGATGTGGGGCGCCGCCCACCTCCCCCTCCCGTCAGTAACCAGCCGGCGTCCGGCGTCTCCTCAGTGAAGCCTAAGCCCTCCCTCTCCCCTGAAGACACCACCTATGGCTGCCCTGGAGCCTCGCCGCAGCCCAAAACACTTCCTGCAAGCCAAGAGGATCGTGCAAAGCTTCACAGTAGATGTTTTAACAGCCTCTCCTACTTGTACCGAGTAGCAACTTGTCGGTTTCCATGGTGTTACCTGTGCTGCCACGGCTTCCGCCACCTCACCAAGGACTGCAAGCGGCCAAGGCATGCTATGATGTTGGCGGCGAAGGGTACTGACCAGCCACGACATCCTGCTCTTGAAGGCAACCTATCGGGCTTCGACTAGCACGCGCCCCGTGATAATCCACCAATCTTGGATGTGGCCATGCAGGGTGACATGAGGGGCGCTAGCGAAACCCGAAGGCGAAGGTAGCGACGCCAGAGTAAGATGGCAATGGACATCAACTTGAGCGTGCTGGCCAACTATGATGACAATGCCGCCACTACCGCTGCAACTGCTGCATGCTACTTCCCCAAGCCAGATCCACTGGCGTTGGACCTATGCGCATGCACATGTTGGCTTGCCACGTGGGTCGATCCAATGCTGGAAGAGCTCACTACCTCGCTCATCGTGCACCCTCTAGCAGGAGCACCCTAGGGCAAAGCTACATGTAAATTAGGAGGGTGCAAATGCACCCCCTAAATATTGTAAAAACATCGATTAGGTCTAAAATCTCACAATATATGCATTCATAAGCTAACTGCACCTTCCTCTAATTTACTCTAGCTTCACCACTGGCGAGCACTCCTGCGGTCACCTTTTAGGAAGCGGACACCTCACTGGTGGATACCCGTTCTCTGACAAAAACTACCCATTGGATGATGGACTCGTCCGTTGTCGCTTGTGTAGGGGCCACCACAATTCACACTGCCATGGTAAGGACAACCCCGCGTCATGGATGCCGAGGCATGCCCTGACCCGGCGCTAGTCGGGGTGGCCACGTCGGGAGAAGCGACTCCAACAGATATGTTATCTATGTTAGAGCAACTCCAACAGTTTGGCTATTCTTGTTGTGAACACCATTTTAGCATTTGTATAGCAAAAATAAAGCTCCAATAGATGTGCTATCTAATTTCGTAAAATAGCAAGCCGGCTATCCCTTGATTTTTGTTGGCCATATATAGTCAACCATAAATGCTTGCTACCTGATTTTGTAAAATAACAAGGCTGTTGCAGATCTCTTCTTTTTTTTAACAAATTTTTCTATTTTATAAAATGGTTAAACAATAAAATTTGGCTACTAATTTTAGCCAAACTTTGGAGTTGCTCTTAACTAGGTTATTTTTAGACTTTTAAAGCAAAAATTAAAGTTCAACATGCGTGTTATCTGGTTTGCTAAAATAGTAAGTTTGCTATTCCTAAACTTTCGCTTGCCATATCCTTACTGGCTATCATATACAAAGGCTGTTGTGGAACTCTACGCTTTGGGTGAGTTTTTTATTTTACACAATGGCTATGTGTTGTAGTTTAGAATATAATTTTACCTACTCCCAAGAGCCTTTCTAAATCTAACTCTCTAAATCATTATAAAGAAAGCCATTTACATAAAAATTGCTTTCTATATTTTTTTTTCTCTCCAACAGTTTTTCTATATCTCATACATGCTTACACTAGAGAGTCATTCTCGTCTTCTATATTTGGCCAGCGAAAAATTTGGAATAGAAGATGACTATATTTGGATGACCATTTAGATAAGCTGTTGGAGGATAGTTTTTCACCAAAATCTGTATTCCTAGAATTTAAAAAGAATATAGAGAGACTCTTGGAGATGCTTTTACTACTAGCTATCCAGTCTATTTATTTTATAAAGTCTGTTGGAGTACTTTAGTATTTTTTTTATCAAAACTATTTTAAAGAATAGCTAAATTAATAAATTTAGCTAGTTGTTTTAGCTAATCTCTTAAAGATGCTCTGGAAAGACCATGGTCCGGATATCACGTGGTTATTAACTGCTTTGGACCACATACAGATACGCGTCTCCGTGTTTCAACACCTAAAGCCCATGAACCAGCGTTCCAACAACTTTTGTCGAAATTTAACCAGCGTTCCAACAACTTATGGAGAAATTTCATGAAATCCGATGGTGGCTAATAATAAAAATTCTAAAATTTCATATTTACTTAATATAAGTTGTGTGCTAATATTTTACTTAGATCTAGAAATTTTTAGGAAAAACCGTACTTCATGTTTAACTCTCTATAAAAGGATTCTGGCGAGACTTTGGCTGAATTCTAGTAATTTCAAAGGTGATCGGAAGTTTTCTAATACCGAAATTGAAAACCAACAAAATGTCCACTACTCGGAGCATG